>Ga0209189_1000945_pt1 | contig 22514 bp, 22 predicted proteins | sample C_130820_EF_Meta_FD_187308 | JGI IMG/M metagenome (GOLD analysis project Ga0209189, IMG submission 187308) | Freshwater microbial communities from Lake Croche, Canada to study carbon cycling - C_130820_EF_MetaG (SPAdes) (version 3) | ecosystem: Environmental > Aquatic > Freshwater > Lake... | reverse complement strand
GTGGAGTTGATTGCGCCGATTGCGATGGAGCAGGGCTTGCGGTTTGCGATTCGCGAAGGCGGACGTACTGTCGGTGCAGGCGTGGTCGCCAAAATCCACGCTTGATTCTGACGCGGACACTCGGGCCCGGCATGGACCGGTTTTGGAATTGGCCGTCTGCGGACGGGACCATTGTTTGAAAGGCAGTAGGGGCATAGCTCAATTGGCAGAGCGTCGGTCTCCAAAACCGAAGGTTGGGGGTTCGATTCCCTCTGCCCCTGCCATCCGCCTTTGGGGATTTCTCGCACACGATGGCTAGTCAACAGGTCGAAGTCGTCGCCTCTACGGCAGACCGCGTCAAACTCGCAGCCGCCACTCTGTTGGTGGTCGCTGGGCTCGTCGCGTTTTATGGTTTGGTCAAACAACCCATTGCAGCCCGGGTGGGTGTTTTGCTGGTGGGTTTGGCGGGTGGAGTTGCCCTCGGGTTTTTCAGCGGCCCTGGTCAGCGTCTCATTGCGTTTGGGCGGGACTCCTGGTCGGAGACCCGGCGCGTGGTTTGGCCGACTCGTAAGGAAACCATGCAGGTCACTTTGGTGGTCTTTGGATTTGTCGTCGCGATGGCGGTTTTTTTGTGGGTCGTCGATAAATCGCTGGAGTGGGTTCTTTATGACCTGCTTCTTGGGTGGAAAAAATAATGTCGAAACGCTGGTACGTCGTTCATGCTTATTCCGGAATGGAAAAGAGCGTCGCGCGCGCGCTTCAGGAGCGCATCGACCGGGCCGGTATGCAAGACCGTTTCGGCAAAATTCTTGTCCCGACCGAAGAAGTCGTCGAGATGAAGGGCGGTCAGCGCACCATCTCTGAACGGCGGTTTTTCCCTGGGTATGTGTTGGTCGAGATGGACATGGCCGATGAAACTTGGCATTTAGTCAAGAATACGGCTAAAGTAACGGGTTTTCTGGGTGGTTCTGGCTCTAGGCCGGCGCCGATTTCCGAAAAGGAAGTCCAGAAGATCATGGATCAAATGCAGGAGGGCGTGGAAAAACCCAAGCCCAAGACCCTGTTTGAGATCGGTGAGATGGTGCGCGTACGCGAAGGCCCATTCACGGATTTCAATGGCAACGTCGAGGAAGTGAATTACGAGAAGAGCCGATTGCGGGTTTCGGTGACCATTTTCGGTCGTGCGACCCCGGTCGAGCTTGAATTCGGTCAAGTCGAAAAGCTTTGACCACCCCCGAGGAGCTGGGTGACTGCCACCGGCAGTGAGCTCAGCGTTCGTACTCAACCTGGAGAGCGCCAGTCATGGCAAAGAAGATTGTTGGTTTTATCAAGTTGCAGGTGCCGGCTGGAAAAGCCAATCCGTCACCGCCGATTGGCCCCGCACTTGGTCAGCGCGGCCTCAACATCATGGAATTCTGCAAGGCGTTTAACGCCCAGACCCAAGGCGTTGAGCCTGGCTTGCCGTTGCCCGTGGTGATCACCGCGTATGCGGACAAGAGTTTCACGTTCATTCTCAAGACGCCGCCGGCCTCGATTCTGATCAAGAAAGCGGCCGGGATTCAGCGTGGTTCTTCCAAACCTCATGCAGAAAAAGTCGGCCGGATTACCCGGGCGCAGGCCGAAGCGATTGCGACCCAAAAACTTCCCGATCTGACCGCGTCAGATCTCGATGCAGCGGTGCGCACGATCGCAGGAAGCGCCCGCAGCATGGGTATCAACGTGGAGGGCTTCTAACATGGCAGCCAGTGCAACCAAGCGCATGAAGGCGCTTAAGGAACTGATTGACCGGCAAAAGCTCTATCCGGTGGCCGAGGCCCTGGCGTTGGTCAAGCAGACCGCCCGGGCCAAGTTCGATGAGTCCGTCGACGTTGCCGTTCAGCTGGGCGTCGATTCGAAAAAGTCGGATCAGGTGGTGCGCGGATCCGTCGTTCTGCCAGCGGGTACCGGAAAATCTGTTCGGGTCGCCGTTTTTACCCAGGGCGCCAAGGCCGATGATGCACGCAACGCCGGCGCCGACATCGTCGGCATGGAAGACCTAGCGGAACGCATCAAGGGCGGACAGATCGATTTCGATATCGTGATTGCGTCGCCCGATGCGATGCGGGTCGTCGGTGCGCTGGGCCAGATCCTTGGTCCCCGCGGCCTAATGCCGAACCCCAAGGTCGGTACCGTCACGCCGGACGTTGTGACAGCGGTCAAGAACGCCAAAGCTGGTCAGGTTCAGTACCGCACCGACAAGGGCGGCATCATTCACGCAACGATCGGTCGGGCCTCGTTTGAGCCGACCGCCTTACAGAGCAATTTGTTGGCCTTGATTGAGGCGCTCAACCGTCAGCGCCCCACCAATGCCAAGGGGGTTTACCTGCGCAAGGTCGCGCTGTCGAGCACGATGGGGGTGGGCGTTCGCGTCGACACCCAATCGCTCTCGGCGGCGTCGGTCTAACCGCAATCACAGCACTTTGGGCCGCTGCCTCGGTTTCAGTCTTGGGCGCCGCAAGGTGAGCAGGACTGCAATTGGAGTGACGGGTTATCAAAGACCGCAGGGGGATGGAGATCCTCAATGGCGTTCAATCAATCCTGAATCTGCTCTCGGGCAGAAACGAGACGCGGTGAACGTGCCCTGCGCAGATGGCGTCCCCGAAGAGAGTTTCGCGTTGCAATCGGTTTGTTGAATGCCGTCTCAGCGGCCTTTAGCGATCCGCCCGCTTCGAAGACTCGACCTCGGTCGCCGAGTCGGCGTCCTGGTGTCGCCAACCACCCAGCCGGGTGGCGCGTTGCCAGGCTGTCATTTTCGTGGAGTTTGACCATGGGTCTGAATCGAAAGGAGAAGGCGGTTGTCATCGAGGAAGTCACGGCGCGTGTCGCCGCGGCCGGTGCGATGGTCCTCGCTGAATACCGTGGTCTGGAAGTGGGAAAGATCACCACCCTGCGCAAGCAGGCGCGTGAAAACGGCGTTTACCTGCGGGTTCTGAAGAACACGCTGGCGCGGCGTGCCGTCGCTGGAACCCCATACGAGCACTTGGCTGACCAGATGGTTGGCCCGCTGATCTATGGGATTTCGGTCGATCCGGTGCAGGCCGCGAAAGTGCTCGTCGAGTTTGCCAAAAGCAATGACAAGCTTGTCATCAAATCGGGTGCCCTGCCTGGGAGCGTCTTTGACGCAAACGGGGTCAAGGCGCTGGCGACGATGCCGAGCCGTGAAGAGCTTTTGGCCAAGCTGATGGGCACGATGCAGGCACCTGTGACGAAGTTCGTGCAGACGCTCAACGAAGTCCCGAGCAAGTTTGTGCGCACCCTCGCCGCGTTGCGCGATCAGCGCGAAGGCGCTGCCGCCTGACCCACCCTTCCAGAGCCATTATCGGCCGAGCGAACCTTCGGGTCGCGGCGGTCATTAACTGATGCATTTTAGGAATTGAAGATGTCACTCAATAAAGAAGAAGTTCTCGACGCCATTGCTGGCATGACCGTGTTGCAGCTCTCCGAGCTGATCAAGGCGATGGAAGAGAAATTTGGCGTGTCAGCTGCGGCTGCCGTCGCCGTGGCTGCGGGCCCTGCAGCAGCTGGCCCGGCTGCTGCTGCGGTCGAAGAGCAAACCGAATTCACCGTCATGCTCGCTGCGTTTGGCGAGAAGAAGGTCGAAGTTATCAAGGTGGTTCGTGCGGCCACCGGTCTGGGCCTCAAAGAGGCGAAAGATCTGGTCGATGCGGCGCCGAAGCCTGTCAAGGAAGGGGTTTCAAAGGCCGATGCCGAGGCGCTCAAAAAGCAACTCGAAGAGGCCGGCGCAAAGGTCGAGATCAAGTAAGACCGGTTGGGATCGGACGCTTAGCGGCCGGTCCCAACGTTTCACAGTCCCTTTTTTTCGGGGCTTGCCGGCTAGGGGTTTGAGGTGTTGGATCTCTGTCCCTCCAAGCCTTTAGCCGGCAATCTCTGCCGACCACGCACCACGGAGCGCCCATGGCCCAAACGTATTCTTTCACCGAGAAGAAGCGCATCCGCAAGAGCTTCGCCAAACGCACCATTGTCCAAGAGGTGCCGTATCTGTTGGCGACTCAGCTTGAATCCTATCGACACTTTCTTCAGGCCGATCGGCTGGGGACTGAGCGTCACAACGATGGACTTCAGGCCGCTTTCACCTCGATTTTCCCGATCGTCTCGCACAACGAGATGGCGCGCCTCGAGTTTGTCAGTTACCTGCTTGGGACGCCGGCGTTCGATGTCGTCGAATGTCAGCAACGGGGCCTGACGTTTTGCTCGCCGCTGCGCGCGCGCCTGCGTCTGGTCATCAATGACCGCGAGGCTGCCAAGCCCACCGTCAAGGAAGTCAAAGAGCAAGAGGTCTACATGGGCGAATTGCCGCTCATGACCGTGAACGGCTCGTTTGTCATCAACGGCACGGAACGAGTCATCGTGAGTCAGTTGCACCGTTCACCGGGCGTGTTCTTTGAGCATGACCGGGGCAAAACCCATAGTTCGGGCAAGCTGTTGTTTTCGGCTCGGATCATCCCTTATCGTGGCTCCTGGCTCGATTTCGAGTTTGACGCCAAGGACATCCTGTACTTCCGTGTCGACCGCCGACGCAAGATGCCGGTGACGATCCTGCTCAAAGCGATCGGCCTCAATTCTGAAGCGATCCTGGCCCATTTCTTTGAATTCGACCATCTGCGGCTAATGAACGAGGGAGCCCGGCTGCAGCTGGTTCCTGAGCGTCTCAAGGGCGAAATTGCCCGTTTTGATATCTCCGCGCCCGACGGCACCCTGATTGTGGCGCGCGACAAGCGCGTCAACGCCAAGCACATCCGCGAGATGACCGCTGGCGGACTCGACTCGATCGCCGTGCCTGATGACTATTTGCTGGGGCGCACGATCGCTCGCCACGTGGTCGATCCCGAGACGGGCGAAGTCGTTGCGATGGCCAACGAGGAAATCACCCTCGATACGCTCAAGAAACTGCGCACCGCGGGCGTTCAGGATTTTGCGACGCTCTACACCAATGATCTCGATCATGGGGCGTATATCTCGAGCACGCTGCGGGTTGACGAGACGGCCGATCAGAACGCTGCGAAGATCGCGATCTATCGGATGATGCGACCTGGCGAGCCGCCCACCGAAGACGCGGTCGAAGCGCTCTTTTATCGCCTCTTTTACAGCGAAGATGCCTACGACCTGTCGCGCGTGGGCCGGATGAAGTTCAACCGTCGTGTCGGTCGGGAAGAGACCACGGGCAAGATGACCTTGGGTAACGAGGACGTCCTGTCGGTTATCAAGATCCTGGTCGAACTGCGCAATGGTCAGGGCGAAATCGATGACATTGACCACCTCGGCAATCGCCGGGTGCGTTGCGTCGGTGAACTCGCCGAAAATCAGTTTCGCGCTGGTTTAGTGCGGGTAGAGCGGGCGGTTAAAGAGCGCCTGGGTCAGGCTGAGACTGAGAATCTCATGCCGCATGATCTGATCAACTCCAAGCCGATCAGTGCTGCGATTCGCGAGTTCTTTGGCTCAAGCCAGCTCAGCCAGTTTATGGATCAGACCAACCCGCTCTCGGAGATCACGCACAAGCGTCGCGTGTCTGCACTCGGGCCCGGTGGTTTGACCCGTGAACGCGCTGGATTTGAGGTCCGTGACGTGCATCCCACCCATTACGGTCGGGTCTGTCCAATTGAGACCCCTGAGGGGCCTAACATTGGTCTGATCAACTCGCTTGCGCTGTTTGCACGGCTCAATGAGTTTGGATTTCTCGAAACTCCTTATCGCAAAGTCGACCAAGGCATGTTGACCGATCGCGTTGACTATCTATCGGCGATCGAAGAGGGACGATTCGTGATCGCCCAGGCCAACGCCGAGCTCGATGAGAACGGTCGCCTCACGGGCGACCTCGTGAGCGTACGCGTCAACGGCGAGACCCAGCTTTCGACCTCTGACCGGGTCGACTACATTGATGTGGCGCCAAGCCAGATCGTCTCGGTGGCGGCCTCGCTGATTCCGTTCCTTGAACATGATGATGCGAACCGTGCGCTCATGGGATCGAACATGCAGCGGCAGGCGGTACCTTGCCTGCGGCCTGAGAAGCCGCTCGTGGGGACCGGTATCGAACGGACCTGTGCGGTCGACTCGGGCACGGTCGTGACCGCACTGCGCGGAGGCTTGGTGGATTACGTCGACTCCGATCGGATCGTTGTTCGGGTCAATGATGATGAGGCGGCGGACGGGCAGACCGGCGTCGATATTTACAACCTCATTAAGTACACACGCAGCAACCAGAACACGAACATCAACCAGCGCCCCATCGTGCGTCAGGGCGACATCATTGTGCGCGGCGACGTGGTGGCCGATGGTGCTTCGACTGATCTGGGTGAGCTAGCCTTGGGCCAGAACATGCTGGTCGCGTTCATGCCTTGGAATGGTTATAACTTTGAGGATTCGATCCTGATTAGTGAGAAGGTCGTTGCCGACGATCGTTTCACATCGATTCATATCGAAGAACTGAACGTGCTGGCCCGTGACACTAAGCTGGGGCCTGAGGAAATTACCAAGGACATCAGCAATCTCAGCGAATCGCAGCTCGGACGTCTGGACGACGCTGGAATTGTTTATATCGGGGCCGAGGTGGCGGCGGGCGACACGCTGGTTGGCAAGGTCACGCCGAAGGGCGAAACCCAGCTGACGCCAGAAGAAAAGCTCTTGCGCGCGATCTTTGGTGAGAAAGCGAGCGACGTCAAAGACACCAGTCTGCGGGTGCCATCGGGCATGGCCGGAACCGTGATTGACGTGCAAGTGTTTACCCGCGAAGGAATCGTTCGCGACAAGCGGGCCCAGTCGATCATTGATGATGAACTCAAGCGTTATCGTCAAGATTTGAACGATCAGTTGCGCATTGTCGAAAACGATATGTTCTCTCGGGTGCGTCGCTTCCTGATTGGGAAGGCGGTGAATGGCGGACCCAAGCGGATCGCCAAGGGTGCTCTCGTTGACGAGGCCTATCTGAGCGATCTTGATCGCTACCACTGGTTTGAAGTCCGGCTCGCCGAAGAGGCGGCTGCGACCCAGCTTGAACAGATGCGCGAGTCGATCGAGCAGCGTCGCCACCAGTTTGATCTTGCCTTCGAGGAGAAGCGCAAGAAGCTGACTCAGGGCGACGAGCTGCCCCCGGGCGTGCTCAAGATGGTCAAGGTCTATGTGGCCGTGAAGCGCCGACTGCAGCCAGGGGACAAGATGGCTGGTCGCCATGGCAACAAGGGCGTGGTCTCCAAAATCACCCCAATCGAAGAGATGCCGTACATGGCCGATGGGACCCCGGTCGACATCGTGCTGAATCCACTCGGCGTGCCAAGCCGGATGAATATCGGTCAGATCCTCGAGACCCACCTGGGTTGGGCTGCCAAGGGTGTTGGCCGGCGCATCGATGAGATGCTGCGCAAGCAGGCCCGCGCGGCCGAGATGCGCGAATTCCTCGGTCAGCTCTACGACGGCGCGCAGCGCGAGGGCGTGATGGAGATGGCCGACGACGACCTCCTCGAGCTCGCCTCAAACTTGAGTAATGGGGTGCCGTTTGCAAGCCCGGTCTTTGACGGAGCAGCAGAGTCCGACATCAGCCGGATGCTCAACCTGGCATTCCCCGACAGCGACCCGCGCACGGCCAAGCTGGGCTTTCGTGAGAGCAAGACCCAGGTCACGCTTTACGACGGCCGGACTGGCGATGCGTTCGACCGCAAGGTGACGGTGGGCTACATGCACATGCTCAAGCTCCACCACTTGGTGGATGACAAGATGCATGCGCGCTCAACCGGTCCTTACTCGCTCGTGACGCAGCAACCACTGGGCGGAAAAGCGCAGTTCGGCGGCCAGCGTTTTGGCGAGATGGAAGTTTGGGCGCTCGAAGCCTATGGTGCAGCGTATGTGCTGCAGGAAATGCTGACGGTCAAATCGGATGACGTCAACGGCCGCACCAAGGTTTACGAGAACCTGGTGAAGGGCGACCACACGATCGACGCCGGCATGCCGGAATCGTTCAATGTGCTGGTGAAAGAAATTCGCTCGCTCGGCATCGACATCGACCTCGAACGCGCCTGATAAGCGCGTTCGCAACGGACAGGAGAACCCCCATGCGTGCATTGCTGGATCTGTTCAAGCAGGTACAACAGGAAGAGCATTTTGATGCGATCCGGATTGGCCTCGCTTCGCCCGACAAGATTCGTTCGTGGTCTTATGGTGAAGTCAAGAAGCCTGAGACGATCAACTACCGCACCTTCAAGCCCGAACGCGATGGTTTGTTCTGCGCCAAGATTTTCGGGCCGATCAAAGACTACGAATGCTTGTGCGGCAAGTACAAGCGCCTCAAGCATCGCGGCGTTATTTGCGAGAAATGCGGCGTTGAAGTCACCCTAGCCAAGGTTCGTCGGGAGCGCATGGGCCACATTGAGCTGGCTAGCCCAACCGCCCATATCTGGTTCCTGAAGTCCCTGCCTTCGCGTCTGGGGATGGTCCTCGACATGGCGCTGCGCGACATCGAGCGCGTGCTGTACTTCGAAGCCTTCGTGGTCGTCGAGCCCGGGATGACGCCGCTCAAGCGCGGCCAGCTGATGACGGAAGACGACTATCTGGCCAAGACCGAAGAGTTCGGTGACGAATTCAAGGCGCAGATGGGCGCGGAAGCCGTGCGCGAACTGCTGCGTGCGATCGATGTCGATCGAGAGGTCGAGCAACTGCGTATCGATCTCAAAGAGTCGCGCTCGGACGCTAAGACCAAGAAGTACGCCAAGCGCCTCAAAGTGCTGGAGGGCTTCCAGCGCTCAGGAATCAAGCCCGACTGGATGGTGCTCGAAGTGCTGCCGGTGCTACCGCCCGAATTGCGGCCGCTAGTGCCGCTCGATGGCGGTCGTTTTGCCACTTCAGATCTAAACGATCTTTATCGTCGCGTGATTAACCGTAACAATCGCTTGAAGCGGTTGCTCGAGCTCAAGGCGCCCGAAATTATCGTGCGCAATGAGAAGCGCATGCTCCAGGAATCGGTCGATTCGCTGCTCGATAACGGTCGTCGCGGTAAGGCCATGACGGGCGCCAACAAGCGTCCGCTCAAGTCGCTGGCTGACATGATCAAGGGCAAGGGCGGGCGCTTCCGCCAGAACTTGCTGGGCAAGCGGGTCGACTACTCGGGTCGTTCGGTGATTGTGGTCGGACCTCAGCTCAAACTGCATCAGTGCGGCCTGCCCAAGCTGATGGCGCTGGAGCTTTTCAAGCCGTTCATTTTTAACAAGCTCGAAACCATGGGCATCGCGACTACGATCAAGGCCGCGAAGAAGTTTGTTGAAAACCAGGAACCTGTCGTCTGGGACATCCTTGAAGACGTGATTCGCGAGCATCCGATTTTGCTCAACCGGGCGCCGACACTCCACCGCCTCGGCATCCAGGCCTTTGAGCCGCAGCTGGTCGAGGGCAAGGCGATACAGCTCCACCCGCTCGTTTGTGCCGCGTTCAATGCCGACTTTGACGGCGACCAGATGGCCGTACACGTGCCGTTGTCGCTCGAGGCGCAGCTCGAGGCTCGGACCCTGATGCTGGCCTCGAACAACGTGCTGTTCCCGTCCAACGGCGAACCGTCGATTGTGCCGTCCCAGGACATCGTGCTGGGTCTGTACTACACGACTCGGGACAAGGTTAATGGCAAGGGCGAAGGGATGATCTTCGCCGATGTGCGCGAAGTCGAACGGGCTTACCTGAATGACGTAGTTGAGCTCGGTACCCGGATTTCGGTGCGTCTGATTGAGCACGATCTAGACCGTGAGACCGGGGTCAAGACCCCGCGCCGGCGGTTCGTTGAAGCGACAACGGTGGGCCGCGCGCTGATGTCGGAGATCCTCCCGGCTGGCCTGACGTTTGATCACATCAACAAGGCGCTCAAGAAGAAAGAAATCGCGCGCCTCATCAATGCCTCATTTCGCAAGTGCGGCCTGCGTGAGACGGTGATTTTTGTGGACCGCCTGATGCAGACGGGCTTCCGGCTCGCGACTCGCGGGGGCATTTCGATTGCGATTGACGACATGCTGATCCCATCGCGCAAGGTGGGGATCCTCGCCGAAGCCGAAGCGCAGGTGAAAGAGATCGAACAGCAGTACGTGTCGGGCCTGGTCACCCAGGGCGAGCGCTACAACAAGGTGGTCGACATCTGGGGCAAAGCGGGCGATGACGTCGGCAAGGCCATGATGGAGCAGCTGCAGCGCGAGCCGGTGAAGAATCGCGAAGGCAAGATCGAGCAGCAAGAGTCGTTCAACGCGATTTACATGATGGCCGACTCGGGCGCGCGCGGTTCGGCGGCGCAAATTCGTCAGCTGGCCGGGATGCGCGGATTGATGGCGAAACCCGACGGCTCGATCATCGAGACGCCGATCACGGCCAACTTCCGCGAAGGCCTGAATGTGCTGCAGTACTTCATATCGACCCACGGCGCGCGTAAGGGCCTGGCCGACACGGCACTGAAGACCGCGAACTCGGGCTACCTCACGCGTCGTCTGGTCGACGTGACCCAGGATCTGGTCGTGATTGTCGACGACTGCGGCACTCCGAACGGCGTCACCATGCGGGCGCTGATCGAGGGCGGTGAAGTCATCGAAGCGCTGCGTGATCGTATTCTGGGCCGCGTCACGGCGGCCGATGTGGTCGACCTGGAAACCCAGGAAACCGTTTTTGAAAATGGAACTCTGCTCGACGAAGATTCGGTGGAACTGATTGATGCCAAGGGCATTGATGAGGTCCGGGTGCGCACGCCGCTCACCTGCGACACCCGCTATGGCTTGTGTGCCAAGTGTTACGGTCGCGATCTCGGCCGCGGAGTATTGGTTAATTCCGGCGAGGCCGTGGGTGTGATTGCCGCCCAGTCGATTGGCGAGCCGGGCACGCAGCTTACGATGCGAACCTTCCACATCGGTGGCGCGGCGTCGCGGGCTGCGGTGGCTAATTCGGTCGAAGCAAAGTCCAACGGGAATGTCCGACTGACCGAACAGTTCCGCCTGGTGCATAACGCCAAAGGCGAGCAGGTCGTGATCGGGCGCTCCGGTGAGGTCCTGATTGTCGATGACGCGGGGCGAGAGCGCGAGCGCCACAAAGTACCGTACGGCGCGATTTTGGCGGTCCAGGCTGGTCGCCCGATCAAGGCTGGTGCGACCATCGCGACCTGGGACCCGCTGACCCGTCCGATCATCACCGAGTATGCCGGCCGGATCCGGTTCGAGAACGTCGAGGAAGGGGCCACCGTCGCCAAGCAGGTCGACGAAGTCACTGGTCTTTCGACGCTCGTCGTGATCGATGCGAAACGCCGCGGAACGATCAAGACCGTTCGCCCACAGGTTCGACTGCTTGATGCGCAGGGCAACGAAGTCAAGATCGCCAACACGGAGCATTCTGTGACGATCGGGTTCCCGGTAGGTGCCCTGATTACGGTGCGCGACGGCCAGGAAGTGGGCCCAGGTGAAGTGCTGGCGCGGATTCCCCAAGAGTCGCAGAAGACCCGGGACATTACCGGGGGTCTGCCGCGTGTGGCCGAGCTGTTCGAGGCCCGTTCGCCCAAAGACGCCGGCATGTTGGCGGAAGTCACCGGTACGGTTTCCTTTGGTAAGGATACGAAGGGCAAGCAGCGCCTCGTCATCACCGATACCGATGGCAATCCGCACGAGTTCTTGATTCCCAAAGAAAAGAACGTGTTGGTCCACGATGGTCAGGTGGTCAACGTTGGTGAATTGATTGTCGACGGCCCCGCCGACCCGCACGATATTTTGCGACTGCTCGGGGTCGAGGCGCTTGCGCGCTACATCGTTGATGAGGTTCAGGACGTCTATCGCCTCCAAGGGGTGAAGATCAACGACAAGCACATTGAAGTGATCGTTCGCCAGATGCTGCGCCGGGTTCAGATCGAATATCCAGGCGATACCGAGTTCATTCCGGGTGAGCAGGTCGAACGCAGCGAGTTGTTCGATGAGAACGACAAGGTCAATGCCCGCGATGGTGTGCCAGCGACCTATCTGAACCTCTTGCTCGGTATCACCAAGGCGTCGCTGTCGACGGACTCGTTCATTTCTGCTGCTTCGTTCCAGGAGACCACGCGCGTGCTGACCGAGGCCGCGATCATGGGCAAGCGCGACGATCTGCGCGGATTGAAAGAGAACGTGATTGTGGGACGTCTGATTCCTGCTGGAACCGGATTGGCGTTCCATCGCGCTCGTCGGGACAAGGAGGCGTCGGAGTCTCGCGAAGCCGCGGCCGCCGCGGAAGCCTTGTTCGAGGCGCCGACGGACGTCGCCTTGGGTGGCGAGACGGATGGCGCGGACGGTGCGCGTGCAATGACCGCAGCGGTGCCCGATACGCAGTAATCAGTTCATTCCGTCAGCTTCTGAGCTTCACGGCGCGTTGCCGTGAAGCTCAGAAGTGTTGACGGCCCGCTCGGCGCGTTTTAAACTCGCCGGCTTTCCGTATTTGGCGCATCGTGCGCCCACACTAAAAAAATGCCGACCATCAACCAATTGGTGCGCAAGCCGCGAGAATCGGCTGTCATCAAAAGCAAAAGCCCCGCCCTGCAAGACTGCCCGCAGCGCCGTGGTGTTTGCACACGCGTCTACACCACGACGCCCAAAAAGCCGAACTCGGCCCTGCGTAAAGTCGCCAAGGTGCGTCTTACCAACGGCTTTGAAGTCATTAGCTACATTGGGGGCGAAGGCCACAACCTTCAGGAACACTCGGTGGTCCTGATTCGGGGCGGTCGCGTGAAGGATCTGCCAGGTGTGCGCTACCACATTGTCCGCGGTTCGCTTGACCTTCAAGGGGTCAAAAACCGTAAACAGTCTCGCTCCAAGTACGGCGCGAAGCGCCCGAAGAAGTAAATCTTCGACGTTTCCCTCAACGGTTATTGTTTTAGGGTTCGGGTGCGATTGCCCGGACCTTCCACCCGGTGGGTCTGACCCACCAGTAAGCGGCTCCGCTCGTGTCCCGGCCTCAAACAGAGGTCGGAGCCATTGTCGGAGCCATGTGGCCTCTGCCTGAGTCCTCGCGGATTCTGACGGGTGCCCGGCTGAAGCTCTAGGAGTGTTGTTATGCCTCGTCGTCGCGAAGTCCCCAAACGGGAAATTCTCCCAGACCCCAAGTTCGGCAGTGTAGATGTCACCAAGTTCATCAACGTGGTGATGCTGTCGGGCAAGAAGGCCGTCGCGGAACAGATCGTGTACCGTGCGTTCGAGCAGATTCATACCAAATCTGGGAAGGATCCGCTCGAGGTGTTTTCCGTCGCGTTATCGAACTGCCGGCCAATGGTCGAGGTCAAGAGCCGTCGCGTGGGTGGTGCCAACTATCAGGTACCGGTCGAAGTGCGCCCTGTGCGGCGGATGGCGTTGGCGATGCGTTGGTTGCGTGAGGCGGCTAAGAAGCGCGGCGAAAAGTCGATGGGTCAGCGCCTGGCCAATGAGTTGCTCGAAGCCTTCGAGAACCGCGGCTCCGCGGTCAAGAAGCGCGATGAGGTGCATCGGATGGCTGAGGCCAACAAGGCGTTCTCCCACTTCCGCTTCTAAGGTCCTCGAGGCTGATCAGGGGTGTAGAGGCCGTTGCGGCGGCCGATCGTCCTTGGCGGAAACCTGAACCCCACCTGTCCCGTCCCCGAGATATTTCGTCTCATTTTTTTGTCGCCCTCAACCGCTACTAGGGAATTCGAACCATGGCCCGCAAGACTCCGATCGAGCGCTACCGCAACATCGGCATTTCGGCGCATATCGACGCCGGCAAGACGACGACTACTGAACGCATCCTGTTTTATACCGGGGTGAACCACAAGATCGGTGAAGTCCACGATGGCGCCGCCACGATGGACTGGATGGAACAAGAACAGGAACGTGGGATCACGATCACGTCGGCTGCGACGACCTGTTTCTGGAAAGGAATGGATACGACGCGCCCCGAGCACCGGATCAACATTATTGACACCCCGGGACACGTCGACTTCACGATCGAGGTCGAGCGTTCGATGCGGGTGCTTGATGGCGCCTGCATGGTGTATTGCGCCGTGGGTGGTGTGCAGCCCCAGTCCGAAACCGTCTGGCGTCAGGCGAACAAGTATGGCGTGCCACGACTGGCGTTCGTGAACAAAATGGACCGTACCGGGGCCAATTTCTTCAAGGTGCATGATCAGATGCGCCTGCGCCTGAAGGCCAATCCGATCCCTATCCAGGTACCCATCGGTGCCGAGGAGCATTTCAAAGGCGTGGTTGATCTGGTTCGGATGAAGGCCATCCTTTGGGACGAAGCCTCGCAGGGCATGAAGTTCGAGCTCGCCGAGATTCCGGCCGACCTGATGGACACCTGTGTCGAGTGGCGCGAAAAGATGGTTGAGTCGGCCGCCGAGGCCAACGAAGACCTGATGAACAAATATCTCGAAGAGGGTGATCTGTCAGAGGCCGATCTGCGGATTGCCTTGCGTCAGCGCACGATCGCCGGCGAGATCGTCCCAATGTTGTGTGGTACCGCGTTCAAAAACAAAGGCGTGCAAGCCATGCTCGATGCGGTGCTTGACTACCTGCCCAGCCCGATTGACATCCCGCCCGTCAAGGGACTCGATGATCGTGACAACGAAGTGCGGCGCAAGGCCGATGACGGCGAAAAGTTCGCTGCGCTCGCATTCAAGCTGATGACCGACCCCTTTGTCGGTCAGCTGACGTTTATCCGGGTCTATTCCGGCGTCCTCAGCTCCGGCGATACGGTCTACAACCCCATCAAGGGCAAGAAGGAACGGATTGGCCGTCTGTTGCAGATGCACGCCAATCAGCGCGAAGAAATCTCTGAAGTGCGTGCAGGCGACATCGCAGCTTGCGTCGGACTCAAAGAAGTCACGACCGGCGAAACGCTGTGTGATCCAGACCATGAAGTCATTCTCGAACGGATGATTTTCCCAGAGCCTGTGATTTCCCAGGCGGTCGAGCCTAAGACCAAGGCTGACCAGGAAAAGATGGGCATCGCCTTGCAGCGCCTCGCCCGTGAAGATCCATCATTTCGCGTGCGTACCGATGAAGAGTCGGGCCAGACCATCATCTCGGGCATGGGTGAGTTGCACCTCGAAATTCTCGTTGACCGGATGAAGCGCGAATTCGGGGTGGAAGCAACCGTGGGGAAACCGCAGGTGGCGTATCGCGAAACGATCCGCGGGCACTGCGACAACGCCGAAGGGAAGTTCGTGCGTCAGTCGGGTGGTCGTGGGCAGTATGGTCACGTCGTCCTCAAGGTCGAGCCCAACGAACAGGGCAAGGGCTTCGAGTTCGTCGACGCGATCAAGGGCGGTGTCGTGCCTCGCGAGTACATCCCTGCGGTCCAGAAGGGCGTCGAGGACACACTCCCTTCGGGCGTCCTTGCTGGCTTCCCGGTGGTCGACGTCAAGGTCACGCTGCATTTTGGCTCGTACCATGACGTGGACTCGAACGAAAACGCGTTCAAGATGGCCGGCTCGATGGGCTTCAAGGAGGGCTTGCGTCAATCCAAGCCGGTCCTGCTTGAGCCCATGATGGCGGTGGAAGTCGAGACCCCCGAGGACTATGCGGGTACCGTGATGGGCGATCTGTCATCACGGCGGGGCATGGTTCAGGGCATGGACGACATGGTCGGTGGCGGCAAAGCGATCAAAGCTGAAGTGCCGCTGTCGGAGATGTTTGGGTATTCCACGACGCTGCGGTCACTGACGCAGGGTCGTGCCACGTACACGATGGAATTCAAGCACTACTCGGAGGCGCCTAAGAACGTTGCCGAGGCGATCATCACCTCGCGCGCGAAGTGATTCCTAAGACACTCGATTCCAGAACTTTCTAATTTCTGCAAGCAGGAGCAACGTCATGGCAAAAGGCAAGTTTGAGCGTACGAAGCCCCACGTGAATGTGGGGACGATTGGACACGTGGATCACGGTAAGACGACGCTGACGGCGGCGATCACGACGGTGCTCTCGAAGATGTTTGGTGGCGAGGCGAAGGCCTACGATCAGATTGATGCGGCGCCCGAAGAGAAGGCGCGCGGGATTACGATTAACACGGCGCACGTGGAGTACGAGACCAAGGCTCGGCACTACGCGCACGTTGACTGTCCTGGGCATGCGGACTACGTGAAGAACATGATCACGGGTGCGGCGCAGATGGACGGAGCGATTTTGGTGGTGTCGGCCGCTGACGGCCCGATGCCGCAGACGCGTGAGCACATTTTGCTGGCGCGCCAGGTGGGTGTTCCGTACATCATCGTGTTCATGAACAAGTGCGACATGGTCGACGATGAGGAGTTGCTCGAGCTGGTCGAGATGGAAGTGCGCGAGCTGCTCTCGAAGTACGATTTTCCGGGCGATGATGTGCCGATCGTCAAGGGTTCGGCGCTCAAGGCGCTCGAGGGCGACAAGGGCAAGCTCGGGGAAGAGGCGATCATGGCGCTGGCCGATGCGCTGGACACGTACATTCCGACGCCCGAGCGTGCGATTGACGGGGCGTTTTTGCTGCCGATCGAGGACGTGTTTTCGATTTCGGGTCGCGGCACGGTGGTGACGGGTCGGATCGAGCGCGGGATTGTGAAGGTGGGCGAAGAGGTCGAGATCGTTGGGATCAAGGACACGGTCAAGACGATTTGCACGGGCGTGGAGATGTTTCGCAAGCTGCTCGATCAGGGTCAGGCGGGTGACAACGTTGGGGTGTTGCTGCGCGGGACCAAGCGCGAGGATGTCGAGCGTGGTCAGGTGCTGGCCAAGCCGGGCTCGATCAAGCCGCACACGAAGTTTGAGTGTGAGGTCTACATTTTGTCCAAAGACGAGGGTGGGCGTCACACGCCGTTTTTCAACAATTATCGGCCGCAGTTTTACTTTCGGACGACCGATGTGACGGGTTCGGTGAAGTTGGCCGAGGGTGTTGAGATGGTGATGCCGGGCGACAACATCAAGATGGATGTGGAGTTGATTGCGCCGATTGCGATGGAGCAGGGCTTGCGGTTTGCGATTCGCGAAGGCGGACGTACTGTCGGTGCAGGCGTGGTCGCCAAAATCCACGCTTGATTCTGAGTTTCGTACTGAGTTTCGTACTGAGTTTGATACTGAGGTTGACTGCCGGGGGTATGCGTGCCCCCAGTTGACCGCTCGTTCTTTTAATCGTTCTTTGAGGATGTGTGATGCAAAGTCAGAAAATTAGGATTCGCCTAAAGGCCTTCGACTACCGATTGATCGATCAGTCAGCGGCCGAAATCGTTGATACCGCCAAGCGAACAGGCGCGGTGGTGCACGGCCCCGTTCCGCTGCCGACGCGAATCCAGCGTTACGACGTTTTGCGTAGCCCACACGTCAACAAGACCTCGCGTGATCAGTTTGAGATCCGTACGCATCAGCGCTTGATGGATATTGTTGATCCGACCGATAAAACGGTTGACGCCCTGATGAAACTCGACCTGCCCTCGGGCGTCGAGGTCGAAATCAAACTGCAATAATTAACCAGTCGTTGAGCAGTTTTCGTTTGCAAACTTCACATTTGCAATTCCTACGAAATCTGTTATCCTAATCGGCTTTTCCGCGTACCCGTGTCCTGCGGCACGGCTATGCACCACACCCGGCCAATCGTAGCTGGGAACGGAGATGAACATGACTGCCGCTGTCCAGGGCTTAGGCCTCCTGGGACGGAAAGTAGGCATGATGCGCATTTTCACTGACGACGGCGATGCCGTTCCGGTGACAGTGCTCGACGTGTCGAATAACCGTGTCACGCAAGTGAAAACCGTCGAGTCCGACGGTTACACCGCTGTTCAGGTCGCATTTGGCCAACGCCGTGCGTCTCGGGTCACCAAGCCAATGGCGGGGCACTTTGCCGCCGCTGGTGTGGAGTCCGGCTCAATCCTGCGCGAATTCCGTGTGGGTGCTGAGGTCGCGGCCGAGCTCAAGCCGGGCGCGGTCCTCCCCGCTGAAACGTTCGCCGTCGGCCAAAAGGTCGATGTGCAGGGAACGACGCTGGGCAAGGGCTTCACGGGCGCGATCAAACGCCACAATTTCTCGTCCAATCGTGCGTCGCACGGTAACTCGCGCTCGCACAACGTGCCGGGCTCGATCGGCCAAGCGCAAGATCCGGGCCGTGTGTTCCCAGGCAAGAAGATGCCGGGTCATTACGGCGCTGTGACGCGGACGGTTCAAAACCTCGTGATTGCCCGGATTGACACCGAGCGCGGGCTGTTGCTCGTGCGCGGCGCCGTCCCGGGTCATGACGAAGGCCATGTCGTGATCACCGCGGCTGTCAAAGCCCCGGCTAAGGCTTAAGCGGGGATCACCATGGAACTGAAGCTCCTCGATGACCACGGCCAGTCGTCCACGACTGTCGGTGCGTCCGATACGATTTTTGCCCGCGAGTTCAACGAACCGCTCGTCCACCAGATTGTGATCGCCTACCAGGCCAATGCCCGGAGCGGCAATCGCAAGCAAAAGGACCGCGAAGAGGTTCGCCACTCGACAAAAAAGCCCTTCCGCCAGAAGGGAACGGGCCGCGCGCGTGCCGGTATGACGTCCTCGCCTTTGTGGCGTGGGGGCGGCAAGATTTTTCCGAACACGCCGGATGAAAACTTCTCGCAGAAGGTCAACCGCAAGATGTATCGGGTTGGCGTCTGTTCGATCCTTTCGCAACTGGCGCGTGAAGACCGCCTGGCGGTGGTGGATGGCTTCGTGCTCGATGCGCCGAAGACCAAGTTGCTAGCGCAGAAAGTCAAGGGTATGGGGCTCGAGTCTGTTCTGGTCATTGTCGACTCGGTCGACGAAAACCTCTACCTGGCTGCGCGCAACCTGCCTAACGTGGCGGTGGTTGAACCCCGCCACGCCAATCCGATGTCGCTGGTCCATTTTGACAAGGTGCTCGTCACCCGGGCTGCACTGGCCCAGTTCGAGGAGATGCTCGGATGAACGCCGCACAACAGAGTGTCGCCGGGCACAGCGCGGAGCAGCACCGTGAGGAGCGTCTGCTGCGGGTCCTGCTCGGGCCAATCGTCTCAGAGAAAAGCACAATGCTGGCTGAAAAAGTCGGCCAAATCGCCTTTCATGTCGTCCCCGACGCCACCCGGGCCGAGGTCAAGGCCGCGGTTGAACTGTTGTTCAAGGTGGAGGTCAACGCCGTGAACATGCTCAACATCAAGGGCCGGGCCAAGCGTTTCGGCCGCTTTCACGGCCGCCGGGATGATGTGCGCAAAGCCTATGTGCGTCTTGCCCCAGGGCAGGAAATTGACTTCACGGAGGTGAAATAAGATGCCTGTCGTTAAAGTCAAACCAACGTCAGCCGGGCGACGTGCGGTCGTCAAAGTCGTTTCACCGCACCTTCACAAGGGTGCGCCGTTCGCCGCGCTGGTCGAAAGCCAGCACCGGACTGCTGGTCGCAACAACAACGGTCATATCACCACGCGTCATCGTGGGGGCGGCCACAAGCAGCATTACCGTCTGGTCGATTTCCGCCGCAATGACAAGGACGGGATCCCGGCCAAAGTCGAGCGTCTTGAGTACGACCCGAATCGGACCGCGCATCTGGCTTTGCTGTGCTACGCCGATGGCGAGCGTCGCTACATTCTTGCGCCGCGCGGTGTGGCCGTTGGCACTACCTTGATCTCGGGCGCAGCCGCACCGATCAAGGCGGGTAACACCTTGCCAATTCGCAACATTCCGGTCGGCTCGACGATTCATGCGGTCGAGATGCTGCCAGGCAAGGGGGCGCAGTTGGCGCGCTCGGCCGGTACATCGGTACAGCTTCTGGCGCGGGAAGGTTTGTATGCCCAGCTTCGTCTGCGCTCAGGCGAGATCCGCCGCGTGCATGTCGATTGTCGGGCCACCTTGGGTGAAGTCGGTAATGAAGAGCACAACCTGCGCCAAATCGGTAAAGCCGGTGCGGTGCGTTGGCGTGGTATCCGTCCGACCGTCCGTGGCGTCGCTATGAATCCGATCGATCACCCGCACGGTGGTGGTGAAGGAAAGACCGGCGAAGGCCGGGTGCCAGTCAGTCCGTGGGGCCAGCCGACCAAGGGCTATCGCACGCGTCGCAACAAGCGCACGACTTCGATGATCGTGTCGCGTCGCAAGAAATAACGGGAGCCGAACAACATGGCACGTTCCGTCAAAAAAGGGCCGTTTGTCGACGACCATCTGCTCAAGAAAGTCGATGTGGCACTGGCCACCAAGGACAAGCGTCCGATCAAGACTTGGTCACGTCGTTCGACCATTCTTCCCGACTTCATTGGTCTGACCATTGCGGTGCACAACGGCAAGCAACATGTCCCGGTCTTCGTTAACGAAAACATGGTCGGTCACAAGCTCGGTGAGTTCGCGCTGACACGCACCTACAAAGGGCACGTGGCGGACAAGAAGGCCAAGCGCTAGGCCGCCAGTACAGGAAAAATCTAATGGAAACCCGAGCCATCCTTAAAGACGCGCATCTCTCCGCCCAAAAGGGCCGACTGGTCGCCGATCTGGTCCGCGGTAAGTCGGTCGAGCACGCTCTCAACGTGTTGACGTTCTCGCCCAAGAAGGCGGCGTTCATCATCAAGAAGCTGCTCGAGTCGGCCATTGCCAACGCGGAGCACAACGACGGTGCCGACGTCGACGAATTGAAGGTGCGTACGATTTATGTCGAAAAGGCCACCTCGATGAAGCGATTTATGGCCCGGGCCAAGGGTCGTGGGGCGAAGATCGAGAAGCAGACCTGCCACATTTATGTGACCGTCGGCGACTGAGCCTGATCCAGCGCGACCGCATCCAGCCAAACCAGCCCATTTAACACTAGAGTCAATACCAGGGTCATCCATGGGACAAAAGATTCATCCAACCGGATTCCGGCTTGCGGTTACCCGCAACTGGTCTTCGCGCTGGTATGCCGGCCGTGGCACCTACGCTGCCACCCTGCACGACGATATTCGCGTACGCGAATTTCTGCGCAAGAAACTCAAGAACGCATCGGTCGGGCGCGTCGTCATCGAGCGGCCTGCGAAGAACGCCCGGATCACGATTTTCTCGGCTCGTCCCGGTGTCGTGATTGGCAAAAAAGGCGAGGACATTGAAAACCTCAAGGCCGAGTTGCAAAAGATGATGAAAGTGCCTGTGCACGTCAACATCGAAGAGATTCGCAAGCCGGAGACCGATGCTCAATTGATTGCCGACTCGATCACGCAGCAGCTCGAGCGCCGGATCATGTTCCGCCGTGCAATGAAGCGGGCGATGCAGAACGCGATGCGTCTTGGCGCGCTTGGGATCAAGCTGATGAGTTCGGGCCGTCTGAATGGCGCCGAGATTGCGCGGTGTGAGTGGTACCGCGAAGGTCGCGTGCCGTTGCACACTTTGCGGGCAGACATTGAATACGGATTTTCCGAGGCCAACACGACCTACGGAATTATCGGTGTGAAGTGCTGGGTGTACAAAGGCGACACCTTGGGCAGAAACGAACTGGCGGCCGCTGAGAAAGAAGCGGCGCCGGCTGATCGGGACGATCGTCGTGGGCGTCGTCCACCGGGCGCACGTCCGCCGGGACGCGGCGATGGCCGGGGGGATGGGCGCGGCGATGCGCGAGGGGATGGTCGGGGCGAAGGCCGCGGTCCCCGAGCGGATGCGGCCGCACCGGGTGCCGGGGCTCCAGTTGGGGCGCCGGGAGGTTCTGAGGGTCGGCCCGCCGACCGTCAGCGCGTGCGTCGTGCGGCTCCGGCTGCCGACGCCGTCAAGAGCGAGTGAGGGCTAAGTCATGCTGCAGCCAGCAAGACGGAAATACCGTAAAGAACAGAAAGGTCGCAACACGGGTCTGGCGACTCGGGGCGCAGCGGTTTCCTTCGGGGACTTCGGGCTCAAGGCGACTGGACGTGGCCGTCTGACGGCACGTCAGATCGAATCAGCGCGTCGCGCGATGACCCGGCATATCAAACGGGGTGGTCGGATCTGGATCCGGATTTTTCCGGACAAGCCAATCTCGCGTAAACCGGCCGAGGTCCGGATGGGTAACGGCAAAGGCAATCCCGAGTACTACGTCGCCGAAATTCAGCCTGGCAAGGTGCTCTACGAAATGGACGGCGTGGCGGAAGAGCTGGCGCGCGAGGCGTTTCGGTTGGCTGCTGCCAAGTTGCCGATTGCAACCGTGTTTGTTAGTCGGATGGTGGGCCAGTAAGCGTCAGGCCGGCGCTGCTGCCAACCGCTTACCTCCCCGCCTGCCACCCGTTTCCAATCAGGAATCACCGTGATGAATGCCACTGAACTGAGGTCCAAGGACACTGAAGGCCTCAATAAAGAACTCAAAGAGTTATTGCGCGCGCACTTTTCGCTGCGGATGCAGCATGCGACGCAACAGCTGACCAACAATAGTCAACTTCGCAAGGTCCGTCGCGACATCGCCCGCGTCCGGACCGTGCTCCATGAAAAGGCCACTGCGGCATGAACGATTCCGTCCAAGAAGCATCGACGACAATCAAGGCGAGCAAGCGTTCGCTGGTCGGACGCGTCGTCAGCGCCAAGATGAAACAGACTGTGACCGTGCTCGTCGAGCGGCAGGTTCAGCACCCGCTGTAT
>Ga0209189_1000944_pt1 | contig 22519 bp, 13 predicted proteins | sample C_130820_EF_Meta_FD_187308 | JGI IMG/M metagenome (GOLD analysis project Ga0209189, IMG submission 187308) | Freshwater microbial communities from Lake Croche, Canada to study carbon cycling - C_130820_EF_MetaG (SPAdes) (version 3) | ecosystem: Environmental > Aquatic > Freshwater > Lake... | reverse complement strand
ATTATTTTTTGTATTTTGGTTTGTAATTCAAGAGAGAAAAATATGACTTTGGATTGAAGAACCAGAATTTTTTCTTGTTGGTTTCGACTTCCACTAGTAACATCGTGTTTCAGTGAAGTTATGAATCCTTCTGTAACTTGATTCAATTCGGAACTTTTAATTTTAAAGACATGGAGTGGTGGTAAAAAGTGAGGCCAGCGTTTCAATAATCCATGTTCTTCCGGTATACTTCCAATGTTTGGGTTGGCTAAAAGATATGATGTTTTTTCCTGGAATTTTTGCTTTACTGAGTTGTAGGCGGGACTCTTTGGGTCACAATAATACTTGTTAATAAAACTACGAAGGTTTTTGGATATAACCTCCCCCTTTACTTTGGCAATGGAATTCCATGGTTCTGTGGAACGACTTATTTTGCCAACCACACAAACGAGGTAGTCTAGACCAGAGGAGTCACCTTCTCCTTCAAATGGGTAACCACTGAAAGAACGAACACATCCGGGAAATGTTTTTTTCGTTTTGATAGAAGGGACACTGACTTGAACCGCAATCAAGAACGCACCCAAGGTTAAATAAAGAACTGTCATATTTTCAAACCCTTCGTAGTTTGGTCGGGAAGGGGCGCCTTTGGTTTTTTTTGCTTCTTCGGCAGCTGTGCGCGTTTCATAGTCTTGTTTATTTGGTAGTGCCACAACCAAGACATCATTCACAAGACGAATAATAAACTCTCTCTGTTCTTCTATTTTCAAACCCATAAATCCAGAGAGAGCAGTAATGATGTTTGATATTTTTTTGGTTTGCGCCGTTTCAAACACAACTGGTTTTTTATCCTTGTTCAATATGGAGTCTCCCAAATCTTCTTCTAATAAGTCACGTGAAACAATCTTGAAACCGCCTTCATACCCTTCATCTACTGCAAAATCAATCATACAAATGGTTCGTCCCGTATGTTCATCCACCCATCGGTCTCCGTCATCGCTCAACTTTCCGCTTTCTTTCATGATTGTATTCATGGTTCGCAAGTATTGATTTGGCGTTTCAATAAAACACACCGCAAGTGTATAAAAAAAGGTGGGGAGAAGTTGTGTATTTGTTAACACACAGTAACGCCAAAAAGACGATTCTTCGGGTAACGCTTCTCTCGTAAACATTTTGGCAAACCGAACAATGTTTCGCTGTTTTTTCACAAAGTCGGATGTTCCAAGAATCAAGTCTCTCAATGGAAGATACGGGGAAACAACAACATCTTTCTGTTCGGCGTCATTTAATGCGTCAAGTCCATGTTTTACACCCAAGTTATACTGTTCATTATTATATTTCATAACATCGTGTTGTTTTAATTCACGTAACTTGGCAACTATCTTGAACGAGTAATCAAATTGTTGATGAATAATGTATTCGAGTTCATCCTTGGAATATTGAAATTTCTTATCAAAATGTTTCACAATATCCTTGAGTACATTTTCCTTGATTTCCTTTTTATTCAAGTCATAGGATTCACAAACCGAACCATATTTTTTTTCAACATCAATACAGTCTTTTTGAAAATTACATAATGTGCTAGGGTCATCAACGACCATATCATCAGTAATACCATCTTCTTTCGTCCATCTATTTTTCTCTCGTTTATAAAATGTAATATTGGTTGTTTGTTCGTCATAAACTTTGGCTAAGTCCCCGTCTTGAACGAGTTTGAAACCGGATAACAAAGTTTCCGCTTCTTTTTCTGCGTCATCTTGAGAGAAATTATGGTTGGTTACTAATTTTTCAATAAAATAAGGTAAAAAGTCATCCGGTTGCATTTTGTAGCGGTCTCCTTCATATTTATTCAAGATGGAATAGTCCGTTGTGTCATACTTTTTGTCATAATAAACTGGTTTTCCATTATCCGCGTTTAATTCGTCAACACTATGATATTGTTTTGCGAGAACATAGGTCACGCACTTATTCGCTTTTTCGGCGTCCTTTACAGCGATACCCAAGACCGACTTTTCGTCTTCCAATATTTTCATCAAGTCTTTGGGGAACATGAGTTTCACATTTTCGAGAGATAAAGCAGAATTCAAAAGATTACCGTAATCGATTTGTGTGAAATAGGTGAGAAGTTCTCCATTTGTAAGATAGTAAGACCCCATTCCATCATCTTGTGTACGACGATACGTCGACGAGTTAAAAGAAGAATGGTAATCATAACCGTCTTCAATCTCCGTTCTATAAGTGGGTAATAATGTTGTGATGATAGAGTTGCTTTGTGAGTTTCTCAATGAAAAATTCTGGTTGTTTTTAATGAAGGTTTTAAATAACTTACTATTTTCAACATAATTTTTATTGAAACTGCGAATGCTTTCAAAAATAAATGTTTGTATTGTTTTGTATTGCATGTAAGTTAAATCTTTGGTGTAAATACAAAATGGTTCCAAATAACTCACCACGTTGACAAGGGATAATTTTCCATGAATATATTTTTTCATCAAATTGAATAAGACTTTTGTTTGGGGGACAATGGATTGTGTAAATGCCTTGTAAATTTCGGGTTTTGACATTTTTCGAATACTTTTTCTCTCAGTTGTTTCATCCCTTTCTTCCATTTCATCAGTATCCAGATTTAAGGAATAGTTTTTGATGTCATTTACGTAATTTTCTTCATTAAATGTTACATTTGTTCCTTTATTTATGTCACTCATGGAAACAACAACGGGATTTACGGTAGTTTTTTTGTTTAAAAGACGCCAATAATCGAGAAAATGAAAGTGTAGGTTGGATTTTTCCAAAAGGGAAGTCCCTGGAAGTTGAATGTGAGAGAAACGAATGGTGGGTTCGGGAAGGGTTAAAATAGATGTTAATGCGAGTGAATCGCCATGTGTTACTTCATTTCTTCTCACCAAAAATTTACTGCGACTTGTTGTGTCCAAGGATTGTAAATAACTTAAACTGGTGTTATATTTTTGAACTGCGAATTTTTTGATTTGAATCGCAGCATTTTTAAAGACGGAAGATTGAAACTCCGACAAGTTATCCAAAATAACATTCAATTCGGTTGTCGCATTAATTTTCGTAAGAACATCTTCTGCGTAATCTGTTCTGGTTTGAATGTCGTCAAAAGGAGTAAAAAAGGTTTGAATTTGATTCAATCTCTCGATGTATTTGTTTTGTTCGGTGATATTGTCATATTGTTTCAATTCATCTATAAAATTCGTGAGACTCTCTTTGAAGTCCAAAGCGTTTACATCTGGATAATTGGTTTCTTCTTTTTCTGAAATGTCGTATATTTTTTTGATGTTTTTTACAATCGGAATAATCCAGTAGAGAGAAGATTTCCAGTCATTCAGTTCATTGGCGAGGGGTTTCCAATTCGCCGTTTTAATTTTGGAACTCGTAACAATTCCATGACTATCAAAGGTTGAATATTCACTACGAAGTTGTTTGAATCGCTCAATCATGATGTGAATATTTTTTTTCACGTTTTCTGTTCTTGCTGTAACGGGAATTTTGGAAATAAGTTCATCCAACAAGTCGTTCGTTTGTGTCGTAATATTGAATCGTTGTTTTGAAACATCAACGTCGACCATTTCTTTGATTTTTCCCATATAACGCCCGGTGACGACTTCGTCGGCTTTTAAAATCATTCCGCGTAGTCCTTTAATTCCAACCGAACTTGGTTTTACAAAAGTGGATTCATCATCTTCCAAGTCTTCGCCGTTTATACTTTCTCTTTCTTCTCCTTCTCGTTCGTCTTCTCCCTCAAACTCATCGTCTTGAAATTCATCGGCGCTTTCTTCAAAATCTTCTTCCAACCCTCTCTGGTCTTGTTTCTGGTCCTGTTCCTGTTCCTGTTCTTGTTCCTGTTCCAAGTCAACTGGTTCTTCACCCTCTACTTGAATGGTAACCTGTTTCGGTTTCTTGGTTGCGCTTGTCAGTGGTTTACGAATTTCGATTTTATCAATATTCATGTCTTCAGGAACACCCTGACACGCAAAGTTGATATAAATGGTGTCTTTTTCAGGATAGGTGCGGATTTCAATCATATCTTCCTCAATATTGGTGATTTCTCCCGTTATAATAACAGGAAGTTCTCCTCCAAAGTGAATATTTACCCAAGTGTTTGGCAACAAATTATTTTGTTTGGCGTACCCGGGTTCATCATTGCGATATAAGAGAGAAATTTTAGTAATAGTCCCTTCTCCCAACTGCCCGTTTTCCTTTACCTTGAGTCGAACAATCGACATATCATCAACATCAATCAATTTGATAACACGATTGTCTATATAGTCAATGTAAAACGTTTTATTATGAAGAGTGTCATCGAGTGGGTCTTCCAAATGAATGACATCACCGAGTTGTAGAGACACTGTAGTTTTTCTCTCTTGAATCTCATCCAATGTTACTTTTTCCTCATTGACGAAAGATGGTTCCCCCAAATTTTGATTTTCATCAAAATACCCCAAATCTTCTATTTCACCCAATTCTTCATCATCATCCTCAATAACTTTAATTTTTGGTAAATTTTTTTTTGTTGCCATGACGTTTAAGTTGTCCTATATTTATATAAGAAATTTAATTGACAAACAAAAGACGATTACGCCGCCTACTTTATAATTGATACATTAAACAACTTAAACGAAACACAATAACTAATAATATATTGATGAATTTAGACGGGTTGAACATTCGTTTTTCAACCCAAGAACCTGAAGCAAAAAAAAGGCACTATCCTATGATTTTTCTTATTATATCTTCGAACGGTTCACCGTGTTATAAAAAAATGAGAGAGTGCTGGAAATTATACATGAACAACTACAGCGAATATGCGAAATGTTATTTTTTGGAAAATAATCCAAGTCAAAATTGCGACGTTTATGTGGACGAAGATGAAAACACAATTATTTTCAAACATGTTGAAAATTTGATTCCTGGGGTTTTATTAAAGTCTATTATTGGAATGTATGTATGTAATAAGTATTACACCTTTGATTATATGATACGCACAAATTTGTCTTCGGTTTATTTCATTCCAAAATTGTGGGAAAAACTTTGTGATTTTCCTAGAAGAGATTTTATTGGTGGAGAGAAAGACGTGGATAATAGTTATTTTCCGTTTGTATCGGGCGCGGGAATCGTTCTCTCTTGTGATGTCATTGAAGAAATTTTGCGGGTTGTAACAACATATGGAATATCGGATTATCGTTTGTCCTTGCCGGATGATGTGGCAATATCACATATTTTGATATATTCCTTTAGAGAAACCCAGATTCAACGTATAGAAATGTATAACTGCGTTGGAGAAATCACCGAAGAAATGGTGCAAACTTTGTGTCAGGATGAAAATATATGTCATTTTCGGTCAAGAAATGACATAGATCGGAATATAGACGTTGAAAATATGAAAAGACTATCCACTTTTGGAAAAAGTGGAGCAAAAATGGAAAGGACTTTCCACTTTTAAAAAAGTGTAGCAAAAAATGGAAAAGACTTTCCACTTTTAAAAAGTGGAGCAAAATCACTCGATAACTACTTCCCCCATTTTGCTCCACTTTTTCTAAAAGTGGATGACTTGATACCTCTCGCGAACAATTCTCTCAAAATATAAATTATCGGCGTCATTGACAAACTCTGTTCCGGTAGAAGAAGTAAATGTTGTCAATTCCAAAAAGTCCACATTGTCATAAGTTGTAAACACGTGTTGTTGATATGTGTTTCCAACATTTTGAACAACGCATAATAATGTATAGTTTTGACAATAGGGTTTTAACTTTTCATTAAACAATAACACAGATTCTCTCATTTCATCGGTTAAATAAGACGGATTAGAAAACGGATTGAAAATAAATACAAATAACTTGCGTTCATGGTTTGATGACAAGACGCCTCGAAAACGATCCACACACCTCACAAAATATTGATAATCATCTTCTAGTAACGGATTATGGTGGTTGAACATAGTTAGACCGTTGGGGAAATAGTAAGAATGCCGTTGTTGTTTTTTATCACCTTCAATCCCAACATAATATTGTTTGTCTAAAAATGCCCGAAAATCGTCCTGAATACAATGTTGAATAACCCATAAATTACTAAATATCCAGTCAAATGGATAAGACGCATTTTTCCAACCCAGACGTTTCAAAAAAAAAGCACTATGACAGAGAGACCCGAGAGATATGACGTATGAATATGGAGTAGATTGCGAATCCATTTTGTGGTTATTTATATGAATCTTGATACAAGGTCTTTAAATTTCTTTTGTTAATATATTTTTTGTTTTTGCTCCACGTTCAAAAAGTGGATTTTTTCTAAAAGTTGTCTTATGTTTTTGCTCCACTTTTTTCTAAAAAGTGGATCGGATTTTCTCAAACACCTTTATGAGTTGTGCAACTACAACCTTCAAGTTTTGTTTTACTACAACCTTCTCAGTTTCATTTTTGTAAGCAACACGGATAAAACTATTGGAGTCATGTGGATGAACTTTTCTGAAACCGCAAAAGGTCATGGTTGCCGCATTCTCATAAAAGTTCGTGTAAAGTCCATATTCAATCGCCTTTCCAATGGTATAATCCTCATTCACAAGTGTAACGTCAAATGAATTCGCCATAGTTGTTTCCGACGGAACGATTTCCAGTTCATCCGTGTCAATCGCAACATCGACGACATTCAACTTTTCAATCAAAATGGTACACGCAATATTAACGAGTTCTTCATTGGTATATTGTCCGATAGTTTGAATGGTGAAATCAAAGTGGTCTTTCTTGACAATTCGTTGACCGTCCAAGAGTTTCCAGTTCTTGGATTCAAAGTCAATTTGTTCTTTGGTTTTTCCATCATCCTTCCAAGTTTGCACTTGTTTTTGAAGTTCCTTTTCCATGGCAACTTCATCCACGGAACAACCATAAGAACAAGTTGACACCGCGTTAAACATGGCGTCCTCTTTGGCAGTCCCAATCTTGAATTTACAAGTGAGTTGTATTGCTTCGCCCTTCAATTCGTCTGAAATACGGGGTCTCAAACGAACAAAGTCGATGAAATAACCTGTGTATTCATCCGGAGGGAAAATTTCGCGAGTTTTTGCTTCACTAAACAATTCGCCTGTACTCAAGTCTCTTATTTTGAAGTCTTCGGTTGTTACGACAATGGTAGTGTTTGTCAAATTTTCCACGTTTAGTTCCATAATTAAGTTTTCAAGTGGAGTGTCAACACTCATGTTGATAGGAATACAACTCAATCGTTGTTTCAAGATTTCATTATTGATGCGAGTTGTATTTACCTTGATTTCGGCCATATTTTCCTCATAAGGAGTCGTTTTAAATACAACTGTTTGAATGTCCGATAAAATTGTTCTTCGAATGGCATTTGCCAAACTTACATTTACGCCGCCGAGCGTAAACATTAGAACATCTTTATTTTTAGATGAAGTGAGTTCAATTCGTGGATCCATATCTTTTAATTTGTTGTTATATATTTAATATCATTTAATAAAATCAATTTTTTTGGTTATTATCAAAATAACTTAGAAACACCAGCGCATACCTCAATATGTGTGACACAAATAACAGTTTAATTAAACAAGTTGCGTTAGATGTTATTTGTGCAACAACAGTTTGGGGTTTAGTAAATTGTCCGTACAATAGTTTTTATATTTTTCCAAGTAACAGCAGTTACGCGGTTCCAGTTACGCGCACAACCCTTGATTGGTTCAAACTCGGTGGAGGTTTAGTAGTTTCCGCAGCGTTACTATATAAATATTCATGATGTGAAACATCGCAACATTATTCGGTTAAATTGAAAATGAAAAACCATACATATTTGTAGAAGACAATGAGTTGTATATTATATTATTCCAATTTCTGCGAACATTCAAAAAACTTATTACAACATGTATCAAAAAACCAAATATCAAAAGAAGATATTCACTTTATTTGCATTGACAAAAGAACGAAAGAAAAAGATGGCAAGACTTATATTGTTTTAGAAAACGGACAACGAATTATTATGCCCGAAACATTGATAAAAGTCCCAGCGTTAATGTTATTGAATCAAGGATACAATATTTTATACGGAGACAGCATTTATAACTATTTGAAACCAAAACAAGAAGTAGCGGTTAAACAGGCCACGCGAAACAACATGGAACCTACCGCATTTTCTTTAGGAGGAGGCGGAATGTTCGGCGGCGTTGTGTCCGACCATTTTAGTTTTTTAGATATGGATTCGGATTCTCTGTCAGCCAAAGGGAATGGCGGATTTCGTCAAATGCATAATTATGTAGACTTGAATTATTCAGACCAAATTACAACACCCAAGGATGATTTTGACTATAAAGAAACACGAATTGGCGGAGAAATGACGATAGAAAAGTTACAACAACAACGCGATCGAGAGTTAGAAACACTCGCGCACAAGCGTTGAGATATTCCTTTTATATTATAAGCGTTTAAATACTTAAAAATAATCGTATATTAAAAGTATTCATGGCGTCGCAAATTTTATCAGCGTTCAACGACCATTTCATGGAATTTGTGGAAGATATTATACGAGTTTTTCCCGAGGAAGTTGAACTATTAACTATAAAAAATTCATTTATCGCAATTCGCAAGGCCAACCCGAAACTTGTGATTAAAATATGGACGACTTATGTTGTAGGAAAGTATAAGTCTGAGATTGAAACCGGAAACTTGGATTTCTTTATCAATAAAGATTATAATGAAGACTTGAAACAAACCGAAAATTCATCCAAGATTATTGAATACATTGATAAGTTGAGAGAAAAAATTCAAATCATGGGTGACGACAACCGAGAGAAAGTGATTCAATACATTCAAAACCTGACAAGATTATCGTCCATGTATGAAAATATGTAAACGACCATTTTTCAAGAATAATTACATTTTTTTCACGAATAATTACATTTATTCGTGAAACTATATTAAAGATTTTTTTAAATGATTCATATAAATGAATCAAACCGAAGAAACAGAACAAAAAGAACAAAAAGAACAAAAAGAACAAAAAGAGCAAACAGCACAAAAAGAAGTTCCAACAGAATTTAGTAAAGTCGTACACGATTTTGTGGAAGATTTATTAAATACTTTTCCAGAATATAGTCCACTCATTTCGAAATGGTGGAATGTCTCTGAATTTACGGAAATAGAGGATGAAGAAGAGAGAAAAGTTGCGGTTGAACTCGCACACGAAAAAAGAAACAGATTTATTTTTGAGTATTGTGTTCGCGTATTCCCCGAGCGTTTTTTCGATATTTTGTATCAAAATGTGGATATTTTTTCAGAGACTTCTCTCGCAAATACAGAGTTCCTCCCAGGAATTAGTTTCAAGTATATTTGGAATTCTGATATTAGTGATAAAACCCGAGAGACAATTTGGAAATATTTACAGTTAATTATGTTCACAGTAGTCGGGTCGGTAAATAACAAGGAGGCGTTTGGAGACCCAACCAAGTTATTTGAAACTATTAATCAGGATGAATTCAAATCCAAGTTAGAGGAAACCTTGGAAAAGATGCAAGAAGCGTTTGATGGCATATCGACGGGTCAAGAATCGGGAGATAACACTTCAGACGGTCAAGAATCTTCGGGAAAAATGCCGAGTGCCGAAAATATTCAACAACATCTCTCTGGAATGTTGGACGGAAAGTTAGGACAGTTGGCCAAAGAAATCGCCGAAGAAACCGCGTCAAATATGAATTTAGATATGGAAAATGTAACCGATATGAAGGATGTGTTACAAAGTTTGATTAAGAATCCCAATAAGTTGATGGGACTTGTTAAAAATGTGGGAGAGAAATTGGACTCGCGCATCAAGTCGGGTGACATCAAGGAAAGTGAGTTGTTCTCTGAAGCAAGCGAAATTATGAATCAAATGAAGAACATGCCGGGGATGGATAATATCAAAGATATGTTGAGTAAGTTGGGCGCGGGTGGAGCAATTCCTGGGTTAGGAAAGAACACAAAGTTGAATGTGAACGCTATGCAAGCGCAACTCGACCGAAATTTAAAACAGGCAACTTTGAAAGAACAAATGGTTAAACGCATGGAAGCGAAAAAACAACAGCAACAATTAGACGCAGAGAGAGAACGCACCGCGGTAAGCGAACGTGCAAAAACGCAAATTAGTGATGAAGAATTGTTTAAATGTTTTAGCACAGGTGAAAAGGTGGAAAAAACACCCAGACAACAATCGGTGAATGGGGGAAAAAAGAAAAAGAGCAAGAAGTAGGGGGAACCCGGGGTTCCCCCTTGCCCCCTCCCCGCCCTTCGGGGAATTCTAGTTCCTTACCTTTTCCCATTATAAGATTTCTTCATGAAAAACTGTTATAATCTTCCTGGGTTCCCGGTGGATAATGCTGGTAAGAAGTAAAACTAGCAGGGAACCCAGTACTGCTACGCGCTGGTTACACTACCCCTGCGACCCCTCCTTTCAGACAAAATTTATCTCTCACTCTTTAATACATATTGAAAACCTCAAATTCTAAAATGCTCTGTAACAAATTACGATTTTAAAAATATAACATTGATACCAGTTAACGTAACAATGTTATACTTAGTGTTGTTAAAATTTTTATAATAATTAGTTTTAAGATGTAACATATATCAACAAGTTTAGAACAAAGTTGAATATAAGAATGTGTTTTATAGTGAGACTTTGAAATTTATTTAAAAGGAGGGGTCGCAGGGGAACCTGGGTTCCCTGCTATTATCTATTCAAATAATATATAATATATAAGAAAGATGTCATCAAAAACTATTCCATTTTGGTCAAATGAACCAACCATTTTATTGAATAAAAATTATATTGGTGAATTATGGCCTACTCCAAAAATGACATATGAACAAAAACTGAACGCAGTAAGTCGCTTGGTAATTTTGCTATCCATTTTAGGATTTATATTCACAATGTCTGTGAAGATGTTGATTGTAGGTGTTATCACACTCGTTGTTTTGTTTGTTCTTTATAAAACACAACCCCAAAAAATAACCAAAGACACGTTGAAGGAAAGTTTCGTCAATAGTGCGAGCAATGTGGAAGACGACGTAGATCCAAGTACGCAAAAAATAATCAATCCAGAAACGCTCGAAACGTTTTTAAAGTCGCAATTTGAAGAAAATACGAAAACAAATCCCATGGCAAATGTTTTATTAACCGATATTGGAGATAATCCGAATCGGAAGTCGGCACCCCCCGCATTCAACGTTGATGTGTATGAAGATATTACAAAATCCACGAAGAAAATGGTACAAAAGTTGAACCCTGGGATAAAAAATACAAACAAACAATTATTTGGTGATTTAGGAGAGAAATGGAACCTCGATCAGTCTATGCGACGATTTTATTCTACCGCAAATACCAAAGTTGCGAACGACCAAGGAGCATTCGCGCAATTCTTATACGGAAATATGCCATCTGCCAAAGAGGGAGATCCATTTGCTCTCGTCCAAGATAATCCAAGATATAACTTGTATTAGCGTGTGTTGTGTTGTGTTTGACAACTTTAGAAAATGGATTTTTTAAGTGTAATATATATGAAAAAACATTTCAAAAAAACAAATAAAAAACGACGGTCACTCAAATTTTTAACGCGAAGACGTCAACGCGATAAAAATAAATATAAAAGAAATTTGGCGCGTGGACCAAAGGTCGCACAAAAACCCAAAGAAGAGCGTTGTGGTTCTTGGGTGAAAAAATATTCCAAGAGAGAAAACCGAGACTATTGGTTTAACGAAACAACTGGCGAAACTACATGGAATATTCCTCCAGAATGTATTTGGACGAAACTACATTCTGCGAAATATGACCGTGATTATTGGTATAATGAAGGAACGCGAGCAACAACATGGGAAAGACCCGCGGAATATGTCTCTCCCTTGAGAGAAATAGAAAGACGAAGTCCCATAACCGCAATTATAGTTCCATTTCGAGAGGATAGTATAGAAACGGGAAGACGAAGCGAACAGTTGATGCGATTTTTAGATTATATGACCGAATATTTGGGTGAACACCCGTATAAAATATATGTTATAGAACAAGAAGATGATGGAAGGGGATTTAATCGAGGAAAGTTATTAAATATTGGGTTCCGAAAGGCGGAAGAAGATGGTTGTTCATTGTTTATATTTCACGATGTAGATTTATTACCAAGCCCCGAATTATTACGATATTATGTTGAACCGAATGAAAATCCAGTTCATATTGCGGATGTATGGAAGGACAGATATCAAAACCGAGCGAACAAAAAACGCACTTACTTGGGTGGAGCAGTATCTTTTCCGAGAGACAAATTTGAAGCGCTAAATGGATTCCCAAATAATTTCTGGGGATGGGGTGGCGAAGATGATGAACTATTGTTGAGAACAAACGAGTTGGGTTACACCATTGAAAATCCGAGAGAAGGAAGTATGACAGATTTAGAAAATATGAATTGGGAACAAAAGAATGGATTTTTGAGAGAAAACAACCTGAAATTTATGCGAAAGAGAGAAACATTGGCAGAACACGCAGCCACATGGAAAACAAATGGATTATACGATTTAGAATACAGAGTTTTATCGGAAAACAACGACAGAGAAAACGTTTCGCAAATAACCGTGTCTTTGTAAAATAAAAATAATTATAGTATATAAAATGGCATTTGTCTCAAATTATACTTTTGAAAATTTAAGTAGAATTGGCGACGATAGTTGCACGCAGGATCAGAAATCAATTCAAAATGTAAGTGCTTGCAATTATACTCTACAAAATTATTTCATTGATGATTGTTCTATGCGAAAACCGATTCAACTCGCTACTACGCAACCCGGTGTGTTTTATAATGGTGGAAGTTCTATGGGTGCGGGTGGTTGTAATGTAGATGAAAGTTCCAGTTTATTGATTGGCAGTTTGAATACTCATCCAAAATGTAAAATAGACTTGTTTCAGCGCCCTTTTGCCACAGTTCCATTTTTAGGTCGTGGTTCCGTTGACCCAATTTTGGAGGCTCAAATTCAACAGGGTGAGTTGTTAACAAACAAACGTTCCATCAATCAATTAGGAGAAAAGACCTATATGAACCATCATACCACGCCACTTCTCTCGAACATTAAAGACAGAGTAACGAATCCTGCTTATTGTGTAGAAGGAGTTGCGTCAGACGGATGGATTCGTGGTGGCGTTCCTTCTCGTGAAATGACGAGAGACAGAACTTCGGTTCCACTTTAAATCCACTTTAAAAAAGTGGAGCAAACCTTCCACTTTAAAAAAGTGGAGCAAACGGTTCACTTTTTTAAAGTGGAGCAAACAAATTAAGTTCACGTTAAAAAGTTAAGCAAAAAAACATTTGTTATAATATATAAAATGAATATTATAACAAGATTGCTACTTTGCATCGTTTTTGTAAATACTTTTTTTAACAATAAGTATTTTCAAGTAAAAGCAGACGATAGTTGTGTTTTATCTAGCACAACATGCGCGGATATACCATCCACATGTAATGGAAATGTTATTCTATCAGAAACTGTAACAAGTATAGCATCTAGTGCATTTTCCGGATGTCATAACTTGAAAAGTATATCCATTCCGTCATCGGTCACCACCATTGGAACCTTTGCGTTTTATTCTTCGGGGTTGGAAACCGTGACGTTTGCGGACAATTCAGCAATAACAAATATCGGTTCCGGAACGTTTCAAGGATGCGCAAAGTTAACCAGTATAACAATACCAAAATCCGTTACAAGCATTGGTCCGAACGCATTTGAAAATTGTGGTAGTTTAACAAGTGTAACAATTCCTTCTTTAGTCACCGCGATTGGAACAGCAGCGTTTAGTATGTGTGGTAGTTTGACAAGTGTTGAAATTCCATCGTCAGTCGAGACGATTGGTAACACTGCGTTTCAATATTCGGGTTTAGAAACCGTAACTTTTGCGGACAATTCTGCGTTAAAGAGCGTTGGTTCAAGCGCATTTATAGGGTGTGCGGAGTTGACAAGTATAACAATACCTTCGTCAGTTACAACAATTGGAAACTATGCGTTTCAATCCTCCGGTTTAAAAAGCGTCATGTTTGCCAATAGTTCTATCAAAAAAACTATTGGATATTATGCGTTTTATATGTGCAATAGTCTGAAAGATGTTACAATTCCGTCGTCGGTTGTAACTATCAGTCCATATGCGTTTAGTCAGTGTGGCAGTTTAAACACGGCAACAATCGACTGTAGTGTAACAAAATGGGACAGTACAAGTTTTGATACACATACAAAAGTTGTTTGCGTAACTGGAGATACGAAAACAGATTTGTAAAAAATATATTTTCATTGACAAATGTATTAAAGACCCCAGTTCATATTCAATATACATATGTATAACAATGAATTTATTTGCACATATCCATTTTATGATTGTGAACTCGCAAAAAATAACCCAATTACAATTAAATACATGCAGGATAAAAAAACGGAAGGTCAAGAACTAGAGTATCAGGTTGTAGATGAATTGGATATTGCTGAATATATTTTTAAGAATGAGTTATTACACGCTTTTTTTTTGGAGGATTACTCAGACATCATCAATGAAAAAATGCAAACGTTGTATAACACTGTTGTCGGACATGAAAACAAAGAAGGGTTCATGACTTGTATTGAAAAACTTATGGAAATTCAACAAATAGACGACGCCGAAATTGCTTTTTCTTTTTTGTTTTCATATGACTATTTTCATATTACACATTTGTGTCTATGCGATATGTTGTCGAACAAACCCACGAAGGAAAACACAGATATGTTGTTGAATAACATAACAAAACACGTGAAATAAAAAATAACAGTTACGTTCGCCGATATCTCAAAAAATTAGATTTTCAAAGCGGTGTGTTGAGTTTTAGAATTAATGTTTAAATATCATTACGCATTTTCAAGTGAGACTTAAAAGTTATCTAATAATAGGTTTTCAGGAGGGGTCGCAGGGGCAGCTACGCAGTCCTGGGTTCCCTGCAAAAAAATAACCGAGTATAATAGATGGCATCTACACAAAATATTAATACGCCAGGAAATTATTATTTAGAACAACGACAGTATAAGGAACAAGAACAATATAAGTTGTATAAACATTCCCAATATGGCGAGGCAGTGGACACTAGAATGGCCGGTTTGGGTGTTATTCAAGGACGATTACCGAGAGAAAGTCTCTCGAACAATTCAGTTCAGACCGAATCTTTTTTATTTGGCATCAATTCCACGAATTTAGTCAACCCCGAACCAAAATTTGTCCCAGAATATAAATCATTGAGAACTGCGAATTTTTACGAAGAAGCACCCACGATTATTCCACTTCCTTTAGTGATTGAAAAAAATCAACGCCCCTTTCCTGTGCCGTAAATATTAAATTTAGTTCAGCAATGTCCACCAGTATCCCAAAAATGTGATTTTTAGAGAATCGTAAGAATTTTTAAAATAAAGTTTAAAATATTATTACAATTTTTCGAGTGAGACTTAAAAATTATATAAATACTCGGTTAATAGGAGGGGTCGCAGGGTTTGCTGCGCAGTCCTGGGTTCCCTGCTAATTTAGTTTGTTTATTATATTATATATAAAGTTCAGTATAATATAATGAGCAATATCAACTCAAATAACATTCAGAGTGTGAATATAACAACAACTAACCTGAATGTGGAAACCATTAATGGTGTTCCAATACAAACGATATTGCAAAATGTAAGATGTGCGACAGGTTATTATACACCTTGTCCTCAATGTGGTGAACAAATAAATGGTGATGTTTGTGACGGACACCCTGATTGTAATTATCAACCACCCGAAATAGATGTTTGTGATTGTTATGTGCCACCGAGTTGTGGAGGTGGCGGCGGCGGTGGGACTGGTTATACGGGACCGACGGGACCTCCTGGTGGTGGAACTGGCGAAATGGGTCCAACGGGACCACCTGGTGGGGGAACGGGAGAAACAGGACCGACGGGTCCGACAGGACAAAATGGTTTAACGGGACCGACTGGTTCAGTGGGACCTCAAGGTATTCCAGGTGGTGCGGGAATGGTATTGTTTTTAAATAAAAATGACGAAAATGCTCCACCGAATGAAATAAACATTCTCTCGTTGAACACAAACAACGCCACACAAAACACAACAATATTAACTATTGACCCAAATACTTCTGTATTTTCTAATTATTTTTACAATGATGTTTTAAATGTTACAAATAAACAAAAATTTATTTTAGAAGGATATTGGGACTTGAATTTTTTTGCCGAAGTTTCTCTCGGTGATTTAAATACGATTCAAGCATCTTTTGCTCTTTATATAATTGATCCTCCTTTAGTTTATACGGGAGGTCAAATTACAGATGCGTTTGGAAATGTCCCACCCGTTGCGCCGTTTCAAGTTGCGGGATATCCAACCGCAACAATTGTGCAAGTTGGTGGGTTGTCTACGATTGCCAATATTACGCAAGTTGGGATAAATGAATATTTCGCTTCTTTGTTTGTTCCTTATGTAAATTTAACTGTGTTTACAACGGAAGTCTATTTACAAGTACAAATTTATTTAAAAAATGTAGATACTGGTGCGTCACATACAGTGACGATGTTTTATCAAAGTCCAGAAACATATTCGCATATTCATACTTCTTTACCAGGCGAAGGAATTACGGGTGCGACGGGTTCAACTGGTGCGACTGGAGTTACAGGTAGAACTGGGGCGACGGGACCTACTGGTAGAACTGGGTCGACGGGACCGACAGGTAGAACAGGCGCCACTGGTGCAATGGGTCAAACTGGTAGCACTGGTGCGACGGGTGCCACCGGACCAGCAGGTTCTGGCGGTGTAAAAGGTGATACAGGAGCAACTGGTCAAACTGGAGCAACTGGTCAAACTGGTTCAACCGGTCAAACTGGTTCAACTGGTTCAACGGGTTACACAGGTTCTACAGGTCAAACTGGAAGCACGGGTCAAACAGGTCAAACTGGTAGTACGGGTGCTACAGGTCAAACCGGTAGTACGGGTCAAACCGGGGCAACGGGTTACTCTGGAGCAACAGGTTCTACTGGATTTACAGGTTTTACTGGAGCAACAGGTTCTACAGGTTACTCTGGAGCAACGGGTCAAACTGGTTCAACTGGTTCTACAGGACAAACCGGCGCAACCGGTGCAACTGGAGCAACAGGTTCAACTGGTCAAACTGGTGCAACAGGAGCAACCGGTCAAACAGGCAGCACAGGTTCAACAGGAGCAACAGGTTCTACTGGTTTTACAGGTTTTACTGGTGCAACGGGTAGCACAGGATTTACAGGAGCAACAGGTCAAACTGGTGCTACTGGTTCAACTGGTGCTACTGGAGAAACGGGAGCAACAGGTTCAACAGGACAAACCGGCAGCACAGGGGCAACCGGTCAAACTGGCGCAACAGGACAAACAGGTCAAACCGGCGCTACAGGGCAAACCGGGGCAACTGGGTCAACAGGTGCAACAGGACAAACGGGTTGCTCTGGAGCAACAGGTGCAACAGGACAAACAGGGGCAAGCGGTTCAACTGGTGCAACCGGTGCAACGGGACAAACCGGTGCAACGGGACAAACTGGTGCAACTGGATCAACCGGACAAACCGGCAGCACAGGTTCAACCGGTGCAACTGGAGCAACGGGTCAAACCGGCAGCACCGGCGAAACTGGGGCAACAGGACAAACAGGTTCCACTGGACAAACTGGTGCAACGGGTCAAACTGGAACCACAGGTCAAACTGGAGCAACAGGACAAACTGGTGCGACCGGCGCAACCGGAGCAACAGGACAAACAGGAGCAACCGGTGCGACGGGTCAAACTGGTAGCACAGGTGCTACGGGACCAACCAGTCCAACGGGTAGCACTGGCGCAACGGGTCAAACAGGAGCAACAGGACAAACTGGCGCAACTGGCGCAACCGGAGCAACAGGACAAACAGGAGCAACAGGTTCAACTGGTCAAACGGGTAGCACCGGCGCGACAGGAGCAACAGGTTCAACTGGCGCAACCGGCGCAACAGGTTCTACGGGTCAAACTGGCGCCACGGGGCCAACCGGCGTTACTGGAAATACGGGCGCGACAGGAGCAACAGGTTCAACGGGTCAAACCGGCGCTACTGGACCAACGGGTGTAACGGGAAACACTGGTTCAACCGGACCAATTGGTTTAACGGGTCCTCAAGGAACCGCCGGGGGTGCAGGACTTGTTTTGTATTTAAACAGGTATAATTCTGCGAATACAACACAAATTAACGTTTTGGACACAAATACAAATACCGCGGCGAAAAATTTCACAACAATCAGTATAAATCCATCTGTAACGGGTTACAGTTACGCAAATGGTAATTATTTCAACAACTCGATTTTAAACTTAACGAATCAAAATTCCTTTTTAATAAATGGAACATGGGACTTGAATCTATTCGCAACCGCCGCGTCAGGTGGTAACCAAACGTTATACGCTACATACGCATTATATATCTATGACGCATCGTCGAATGCGCCAGGGGCGTTTAACGGAAATGGATTTATATTGGACCCGTCAAATAACGCACGCATACCGCCTGTAAATTTTCCACCCAATGTGTATCAGGTAGGAGGAAATGGAACTGCCGGACTTTCTTCTTTAAGTTCAGTCCTTCAATATGTTAGTAGCGGAAATCCAGCTTTATATACATGCACGTTAATTGTTCCCTATACATCTATATCATCGTTGGGTTATACTAACCCATGTTATCAAGTACAGATATTTTTATACAATAGTTCAAATAATAATGGAACGGCATTATATTATTATCAAGGATTAACTGAGGCAATAACAACCTATTCTCATATTCATAGTTCTATTGTAAACCAGGGACCCACTGGAAGTCAAGGCGCAACAGGAACCACGGGACCCACGAGTGCAACGGGTGCAACCGGTAGTACGGGGTCAACCGGTGCGACTGGCGCCACAGGTGCGACGGGAGCACCAGGTGGTGTAGTATTACAATATGTTGTTGCGCCGGGTCCTTTTGCTCAAACCACGCAACAATATCCCGCATCATCCGGACCTTACGCAGGTCTCCCCTCTTTTTATTGTTATGACGCAGGAAGTACAACCACTGGAAATTACATGGCGCAAATTACACCCATTTCACCATTAAGTGCGATAAAAGTCCAAGTTCAAGTAAAATACAAATGCGGGTATAGTATATCCAATACACTAACTATTGGTGTGGTTTATTCAACCGATAACGGGGCATCTTATAATGTTTTGGCGCAAGACCAATCCCTCGGCCCACAAATTGGCGCGGCCGGACTGTATAACACATATATGTTGAATTTTGTTCATAAACCCGCAACCACAAATACAATTACTTATAAGTTGTTTTATAACATTGACAATTCCAGTAATGATGTGATTGGAATTATATATGACTCGTCTTATTCAGCGAATAGTATTGTTTTGGAAGAATTATATGGTGTCGGTGTTGCTAATCAAGGTTACACTGGTTATACTGGGGCAACTGGTGCGACGGGTCTGACTGGGGCAACTGGGGCAACGGGTAGAACAGGAGCAACAGGCGCAACTGGTTCAACGGGTTCGACGGGTCCGACCGGCGCAACTGGTTCAACGGGTTCCACCGGGTCAACCGGTGCGACGGGAGCACCTGGTGGTGTAGTGTTACAATTTAGTTATGCAACAACAACATTTCAAAATGACATGTCCTACAACGCTTCCACCGTGGCTCCGTTTTCGGGTCTTCCATCGCTTTATTGTTTTAGTGCGTTAGCAACTGGATACACCGCATCTATTATTCCCATATCTAATATAAGTGCGTTCAAAGTTCAATTACAATTGAAATATCAATGTAGTACAAGTGTGACCAATATTGTAAATACATTAACTATTGGTATTGTTTATACAACCAATGGAGGCGCCAGTTATAATATTTTGGCGCAAGACGCTTCCATGGGAACGCCCCATGTATTATCTGGATTACAAAATACGTATATGTTGAATTTTATTCATAAACCTGTTGTGACAGTAGGAAACCCAATTCAATACATTGCGTATTATCAAATCAATGGAACAAGTAACGGAACAAGTATGGCAGGTTTTGTGGGTGAAACCAACTCGGCCACAAGTTTTATCGTGCAAGAATTGTATGGCGTGGGGATTGCGAATCAAGGACAGACCGGAAACACAGGTGCGACGGGTGCAACGGGTCAAACAGGTGCAACTGGACAAACAGGAGCGACTGGACAAACGGGGGCGACAGGGCAAACAGGGGCGACGGGTCAAACGGGTCAAACCGGTTCAACCGGGTGTACTGGGGCGACGGGTGCGCCTGGAGGAGTGGTCATACAATATGTTCAAGGAACATTGGGTCCCACACTATTATCAACATCAGCAGCAACTATGGTTCAAACCGGATTTTCCGCACAAATATTACCATTGTCTTATGTAAGTCGTATTTATGTGAATTTTAAGGTAATGTATCAGTGTAGTGATGTGGCCAATACACAAATCGCATTATGTATTCAACGAACAATTGCTGGTAGTGGTTCAACCTATCAATGGATAGACGCATCAATGGGAAGTTCCAACGCTTCGGGTCCCTATGTGGGAACTTACGTGACGAATTATTTAGATACACCAAACACAGGAAATTTGGTGACATACACGTTGTATTATAGTGCGATAGGAACTGGAACATGGTTATACGGAACGGGAGTTTTGGCGTCGTCAGGAAATAATATTATGCTACAAGAATTGTTGGGTTCCGGGATTGTTAATCAAGGAAATACTGGGTTTACTGGAGCAACTGGTGCGACGGGACAAACGGGTGCGACGGGACAAACCGGTGCGACTGGAGCAACAGGGCAAACTGGAACAACTGGCGCAACAGGACAAACCGGATTTACAGGAACAACTGGCGCAACAGGACAAACTGGTGCAACGGGTCAAACTGGCGCAACAGGACAAACAGGCGCTACAGGTCAAACCGGTTTTACTGGTCAAACAGGTAGCACGGGTGCGACTGGTCAAACCGGGTCAACGGGACAGACCGGGTCAACCGGACAAACTGGAGCAACAGGTCAAACTGGGGCAACGGGGTCAACTGGAGCAACTGGTCAAACTGGTTTTACAGGATTTACAGGTGCAACTGGACAAACCGGAGCAACAGGAGCAACAGGACAAACAGGGTCAACGGGAGCAACGGGTCAAACTGGCGCAACAGGTTCAACTGGACAAACCGGTGCAACAGGTCAAACTGGAGCAACTGGACAAACGGGTTCAACTGGTGCAACGGGTCAAACCGGCGCAACTGGTGCAACTGGTCAAACTGGGGCAACTGGACAAACAGGTCAAACTGGTGCTACAGGTCAAACCGGTTTTACTGGAGCAACTGGAAGCACTGGTTTTACTGGCGCAACTGGTTCAACGGGTTCAACGGGACAAACTGGCGCAACAGGACAAACCGGGGCAACAGGTCAAACGGGTAGTACAGGTTTTAGTGGTGCAACTGGACAAACTGGTTCTACGGGTCAAACGGGCGCAACAGGAACAACAGGAGCAACTGGACAAACAGGAGCAACTGGAGCAACCGGTCAAACGGGTGCAACAGGGGCAACGGGACCAACATCTTATACTGGCGCCACTGGCGCAACTGGACAAACTGGACAAACCGGTGCAACTGGGTTTACAGGAGCAACTGGTTTTACAGGAGCAACTGGTTCAACCGGCGCAACAGGACAAACGGGTAGCACCGGTGCTACAGGAGCAACGGGTCCAATAGGTCAAACTGGTGGAACGGGTGGAACTGGATACACAGGTTCAACAGGTTCAACCGGTTCATCGGGTTCAACTGGTTCAACCGGCGCCACGGGTCCAGTAGGTTTTACAGGCGGAACAGGACCAACAGGTAGCATCGGAACGACCGGGACAACTGGGGCAACTGGGGCAACAGGAATACCAGGTGTACCGGGCGGCGTTTTGATGCAATATGTTGTAAAAACCGGATTTACAGGTTCAGCGATGTCTTCCATACCTGCCACAAGTGCTCCGTCAAACTATGGACCCACTTTTTTGGGACCATCTTGTTATGACGCAAGTTATGGTGGTTATTTCTCTCAAATTACTCCTTTATCCACTATTAGTGCAATCAAAGTCCAAGTTCAGGTAAAATACAAGGCGTCTTATAGTAACAATAATCGTTTGACCATTGGTGTGGCGTACGCCCCTGGAAATGCGGGAAATAATTATGTGGTTTTGGCGCAAGAACAATCTTTGGGGACCACCACTGCTGCTGCCGATATTTATGGATCATATATGTTGAATTATATTCATTATCCCTTATTGAATCAAGGATTTCCCACAGGAACAACCCCTGTATATTATAGATTATATTACCAGTTAGATAATAGCAGTAATGACACGGCAGGAATATTTTTGGACGCATCTTATTCTGCGAACAGTATCATTTTGGAGGAATATTATGGAATGGGCGTTGCGAATCAAGGACAAACAGGGAATACAGGGGCGACAGGTG
>Ga0209189_1000941_pt1 | contig 22581 bp, 20 predicted proteins | sample C_130820_EF_Meta_FD_187308 | JGI IMG/M metagenome (GOLD analysis project Ga0209189, IMG submission 187308) | Freshwater microbial communities from Lake Croche, Canada to study carbon cycling - C_130820_EF_MetaG (SPAdes) (version 3) | ecosystem: Environmental > Aquatic > Freshwater > Lake... | reverse complement strand
GGGATCGCGCCTCTGTCCTCGCCTTCATCGAAAAACTCAAACCCACTGCGATCGTCCACACCGCCGCCCAACCCAGCCACGACCTCGCCGCCTCCCGCCCTTTCGACGACTTCGATGTCAACGCAGTCGGAACCCTCAATCTTCTTGAGGCCACCCGGCGCTCTTGCCTCACCAGCCCCTTCGTCCATATGTCGACTAACAAGGTCTATGGGGACAAGCCCAACACGATTCGGCTGAAGGAGCTGGAGTCCCGCTGGGACTACGACGACCCCGCCTACGCCAACGGCATCACGGAAACCTTTTCGATCGACGCCAGCAAACATTCCCTCTTCGGCGCCTCAAAAGTCGCCGCCGACATCATGGTCCAGGAGTATGGTCGCTACTTCGGAATGAAAACCTGCTGCCTCCGTGGTGGTTGTCTCACCGGGCCCAATCATAGCGGGGTCGAACTCCACGGCTTTCTCTCTTATCTCGTGAAATGTAATCTCGAGGGCAAGACCTACAACGTGTACGGATACAAGGGCAAGCAGGTCCGGGACAACATCCACTCGCTCGATGTGGCCCGCTTTATCGCCGCATTTCTTGAAAAACCCCGCTCGGGCGAGATCTACAATCTCGGCGGAGGCCGAGCTAACAGTTGCTCCATCTTGGAAGCCTTTGTCCGAGTCGAAAAACTGACGGGCAAGAAGATGCTCTCCACCTACGTCGACAAAAACCGGGAAGGGGATCACATCTGCTACATTTCCGATCTCTCCAAAATGCGCTCCCACTATCCCTCCTGGGATCTGACCAAGAGCCTCGACGACATCTTTTCCGAAATTGTCCAAGCCTGGAAAGTACGGTGAAGATTCTCATCACAGGCGCCTGCGGATTCGTCGGCTCCTGCTTGGCTCGTGGTTTGCCGTCGGTTCTCCCCGGAATTGAAATCTGGGGGTTGGACAATTTTTTAAGGGAAGGCAGCCGCGCCAACCTCCCCTCGCTTAAAAAGCTGGGAGTCAAAATGGTGGAGGGCGACATCCGGCGCCTGGCGGATCTTGCCAAAATTCCAAAGGTCGACTGGGTCATCGACTGCGCTGCTGAGCCGAGTGTCCTCGCGGGAACCAGCGGGAAGATGTCCTCCATGGACTTGCTGGATCACAATTTAATCGGAACCATTCAGATGTTGGAGTTCTGCAAGCAGCACAGCGCTGGATTCATTCTGATGAGCACAAGCCGCGTCTATTCCATTCCTCCCCTCGCCTCCTTGGCAGTCGACTCGATCCAAGGGGCTTATCTCCCCAGATCCTTTCGCCCGGAAATCGGCCTGACCGAAAAAGGAATTTCCGAAATCTTCCCCACCATGCCCCCCGCATCTCTCTACGGAACCTCGAAACGCTGCTCGGAACTTCTGGCGTTGGAGTACGCCGAGGCTTTCGGGTTTCCTGTTTGGATCAACCGCTGCGGTGTTTTGGCGGGTGCAGGCCAGTTCGGTCGGGCCGATCAGGGCATCTTTTCGTTCTGGATCCAATCTTGGAAAAATAAAAAGCCCCTGAGATATATCGGCTTCGATGGGCGTGGATCTCAGGTTCGAGACTGTTTGCATCCGCGAGACTTGGTTCCCTTGCTGCAGAAACAACTTCAGGGCCACAAGCCTTCCGATCCAAGAGATGAGATCGATGTACGTGTCTGCAACTTTTCTGGAGGCACCAACAATTCCTGCTCTTTGGCGCAATTGAGTGACTGGTGTTGCAACCGGTTTGGTCCGCACGAAGTTGGCTCTGACCCCCAGCCCCGTCCCTACGATCTCCCCTGGGTCATTCTCGACTCCACCCGTGCCGCCCAACATTGGGACTGGCATCGAGAAACTTCCTTAGAGAAAATCCTCACAGAGATATCGGATGGATAAAAACTCAGCCGCACTGTTGCAGAAGCTTTCGATCGTGATCCCCGCAAGGGACGAGGAGGGTTGTATTGCCTCCACGGTTCAGCATCTCCACCTCGAGCTTGAACTTAAAAAAGTCCCCCATGAAATTATCGTCGTCGACGATGGCAGCACCGACCGGACCTTCGCCATCCTCCAAGAAATTGCCGCCACCAGTCCGTATCTTCGTCCCATTCAAAACCACTCACCTCACGGGTTTGGTCGGGCCATTATTCGGGGTTTGGACGCAATGAGCGGAGATGCCGCTGTCATTATGATGGCGGATGAATCGGATGACTGTCGGGACGTGGCCCGCTACTGGAGCAAGCTCAACGAGGGGTATGATTGTGTGTTTGGCAGCCGCTTTATGAAAGGAGGCGGAACGATCGACTACCCGCCGATTAAGTGGGTAGTGAATCGGTTGGCGAACTCTTTTATCCGGACACTCTTTCGCCACGGGCTGAACGATACAACTAACGCTTTTAAGGCTTACCGCAAAACCTGCCTGGATGGTCTCCGCCCTTTTCTTTCTCCCCACTTCAACCTCACGGTGGAGCTGCCCCTCAAAGCCATCATTCGCGGTTACTCATTTTCTGTCATCCCCATCACCTGGCGCAATCGCCGCCACGGAGTCGCCAAGCTGAAGATTAGGGAAATGGGCAGCCGCTACCTTTTTATCGTTCTGTACCTTTGGCTGGAGAAATATTTCAGCCGGGGGGACTATCACCGAAATAGGTAGGCCTTAGTTTTGCGGAATTCCTCGAATCATCAAATTCTCGTCTTGATACAGGGTGGGCCAACGGGCAGCCACTGGAGAGATGTTTTTCAAAAATGGTTCGGCAGAATAATTAGTTCCGCCCGGATTCGTCTTTTGCAGGGCCACTAATAAGGGGGACTCTCGGATCACGACCAGCTTGTTATAGCCCAGTCCACGAGCTTTTTTTAAGCTGGCGGGATCCTCCAAAAACTTGGTGCTCCAAATCGATAGTCCTCGTCGCTTTGCACGAAAAAGCATGTCTCCTCCCCAACCTCCTCCGATAATGAGAATCCCGTCTTCTTTCGTAGTATAATTTTCGATCTTTTTTGCTATCTCAATTGGATAAGGATCGAATTGCTGAACAACCTTCATTCCAATCAGCCCTTGGAAAAGGGCTGCAAAAGTTATCAGGATCAAGCCTGCGCCGGCAACGGTCGTGACCCGTCCTCCTTCACGAAAACATTTTTCCATTAGCCACATCCAGCCGCCCCCCATCGCCAACGCCACGGCAGGAGAAAACATCAAATAGTAGTGGCTGTGGTGGAAAACCAGATGGGAAAATATAGCTGTGGTCAGGGCCGCCCCAAAAAGCCAAGCCCTTGCCTCCTTGTTGCCTCGTAAGCAAAGCCCCAGCACCATGACACCCCCAAGAGCAAAGCTTCCTAATAAACAGTTCGCCATCCTCCAAATCCCTTTGATCCAAACGCTAGGGGAGAGCCTGTAAGCCCAGTCCCCAAAATACCAGAAAACCATTTCTGGGTTGTGACTCACTCGCAGATCCACCAAGGGCCACAAAGCTTTTTCAAGCCAGCTGTCGGTGTATCGAGTCCATAGAAGCAATGCGACAGCAGAAAATGTGGCCACACACGTCAGTCGACCCCAAAGCGTCGGCTTTTTCCAATTTTCAAGCAGAACCTCAATCGCAACCGCCAACCCTGCCGCCATAAAAAATGGAAGCTTGAGGGTCGCTGCAAGCGCGGCCAGAACCGAGGCAATTACGGCCCGGGTCCAGCCTCCCTGATAGGCATAGGCACGAATCCGGTCGTACGCCCACAGCGACGCGACCAGACTCATTCCATCTGGGGACGACGTTCCTGCGTACAAAAAAACAATGGGCTGTGCCAGGAAAGCCGCGACGGCCCACCATGCTCCCGAATCTCCCAGCAGCCTCTTACCCATTCGAAACATGGGGCTCACCCCCAATGAAAAAACCAACAGGGAGAACACGTTGGCTGCCCCCCACCAACCGCCACCAATCCGCAATGCCCACGCCGCTCCCGCTTGCCACCATGGCACCTCCTGAATCGTTGGAACGTCGTTTGCATTAAATCCGACGATTTTTGCCTGAAGAAGATTCACCCCCTGCTCCATGTAAATTAATGCCGTTCCCAGATGCTGATCCCGGTAGGGGGCAAATCCAAACCAAGCAGAGATTAGAGGATAGGCGATGGTCAGGATCCCAAAGATTGCTGCCGCATGAACCCCTATCCTTCGGATCTGCATTTCGCAATTTCTGGCCTCACAGCCTCAAACTACGAGCAAAAACCACTACCTGCTGAGTTGTCTGAGCCTCAACATTGCATGGCGCTATAGTCCATGGGGCTGCATAATTCGATTCAGGGTAAAGTTTTTGAATGCAATTCCCTCTTCACTGTTAGCTGGGCCTAGCTAATCATCTTTTCTGTGAAGATCCTCCACTTTTGCTGGTTCGGATCCCCGCTCCCGCCAGATGTTTCGTCTAGACTGGATCGCTGGCAAAAACTCCATCCGTCCTGGACCATCCGCCAGTGGAATGAATCCAATATCAACGTGTCTGGATGTGCCTATGCCGAAGCCTGCCTCCAACGTAGGGATTGGGCTTACTTTTCTGACTACGTGCGCCTGCAGGCTCTGGCCAAGGAGGGCGGCGTTTATCTGGATACCGATGTCGAGTTACTTAAACCCCTCGATGTTTTTATCGATGATTCTTTTCACATTGGGTACATGCACAACTGCGCCCTTGGAACGGCTGTCATGATCTCCCCGCCGCAGCATCCACTTCTTCTCAACCTGATTGCATATTATCAAACCCTCCCGTCGAATCGTGGAATCAACAACAATGCGATCCTGACCGAGTTCTTTTTAAAGCATGTGGAGGGATTCCGTTTGACCGGCCGTACTTGGTTTTCCCCATCGATCTCCGTTCACCCCAAGACTTGGTTTGAACAACCTACCTTCAGCTCACAAGGCGGATACGCCGTTCATCTTTTCAACCGGTCATGGGATAATTCCTTCCGATCGTCGACCGTCAATCGAGCCCCTTTGAACTGGTCCTTTTTTGTGTGCAAAAGATGGATGAGGATTCTCTGGGAGGAGTTGCGCTGTTTCTATTTTCCTTTTTATCTTCGAGATCGTTTTGGCATCCCCCTCTTCAGAGTTTCGCCCCTTAGACTGACCGGATGATGTCCCGAAGCACAAGTTTTGCCCGTGGATTGGGTGCCGGCTATTTGGCGACGCTTGTAGGAGCCTTGCCACCAAACCAACAGTAATGGATTTTCTTAAACCTAATGAGGAAGGGAGCCTATGACGTCGCCTTTAGGATCAGTCCCTTATTTTTCTGAGTGCTCTCCAACCGAATCCTTGAAATCTGCCAACCGCTCTCACCGGGTCGAGCGTTGCCAAAAAGTTTTCACCCTCCTGGTTTGTTTTAAAGGGCTGTTTGCTCAGAAAGGGCGACAGTCGGGGTTTTAATACATCGGTATGCAGCGAAAAGATCGTATATCCTGCTGCCGCTAGGATCTGCTGGAGCTCGGTACTGGCAAGCCCAACATCTTCGTAGATAATATCTCTGATTTTCTTTTGTTCTAGGGTTTTCGAGGCCCCCTTAAAGACCTCAGACTCGTGCCCCTCAACATCAATTTTACAGACTCCGACGAACGCAATTGACTGACATATTTCATCTAGTGTCTCTATTTTTATCGCCAATAGGTTCTCGTTTTTATTCTCCCGCTTCCCTACCCGAGAAGTGCCTCGGTTCCCTTCAAACTCATTTGGAATAATCAGTGTGCCTTCCCCTTTATTTTGTCCTAAGGCGACATTGCTCGGTTTCAGGTTTTTTTTAATATTAATAGCAGTGTTGCAGTTTGCGATAAGCTCTTGATAGATGTCCGGATGAGGCTCAAAAGAAAAGACTTGGCCTTTTAATCCTACCCGGCGCGCCATTAAGGTCGAAAGTTGTCCAATATTTGCCCCGATATCGACCCCTGTTTCCCCTTTGTCGAGAAGCCTATGAATTGCTTCTGCCACGACCAAGTCGAATACGCCATAACACCATATAGCCGATCCGATGACCTCCTTTGGGAATACTTTGATGGGATCGCCCCAAGGCAAGATGACTGTTTCACCCTGTGTCTCTGGCTTATAATAAAGCCGCCTCAAGCGATGAATAATTTGTTTTGGTCTAAAAAGGTATTCCGGCCGAAGAAATATTTTTAATGGGTTCATTTAGCGCATGACTTTAAAGATCCTGCCTATCACACTGCTCTTCGTTATCTTCTTTTGTCTAGTTTATTCAAAATCCTTGATAGGCCATATCCTTAAAATTTATTTGCATCCCTAAATCATTGAGCCCCGGAGGTCTTCTTTGTTTAAATTGAGCAAATCGTGACAATTCGAAGCACAAGTTTTGCCCGTGGATTGGGTGCCGGCTATTTGGCGACTGCCATCAACATTGCTTATACCGCCGCCAGTGTACCCCTTGCGTTGCATTATTTAGGCAAGGATCAGTTCGGGCTGTGGTCGTTATCTCAACAGATTGTCGGATACCTAATCCTCCTCGACCTTGGCGTAACTTCTGCAGTCAGTCGATTTATTGCCGATCACAAGGATGACGTGAATGGGGGTGACTACGGGCGGCTGCTTCTTACAGGGGCGATCGTTTTTGCCATCCAGGGCGCCCTCATCGTAATCGTAGGCCTAGTGTTTTCCATCTTTGCCCCTGCCCTGTTTTCAGTCCCGACCCCCCTAGCCTCCGACTTTACCAAGGTCCTGATGATTATCTCTTCTCTTGCCGGAATTTCGATTTTTTCCCGTAGCCTTTCAGCTCCACTTTGGGCTTTCCACCGAATCGATTTTTCTTATGTGATGGGGACTGTCTCGCTCCTATTAGGGTTCGCCGCACTTTGGCTCGGCTTTCATTTTGGCTGGGGGATCTACAGTTTTGCCATTTCGGGACTCCCGGCTGCTTTGTTGTGCCCAGCAATGACTTTCTATTTTTGCAGAAGAAATGGCTTTTACCCATCGGCCAAAAGCGGTTGGCAAGCGCCCGCTTTGCCTGACATTTTACGAGTTTTTGCCTTTGGAAAAGATGCGGCTCTTATGACTCTCGGCTCCCAAATGGTGAATGCCACTCAAATCATGATTATCAGCCGCTTTGTCGGGCTGGATGCTGCGGCAATATTTTCGATTGGAACCAAACTATATTCCTTGGGGCAGCAGTTGGTCGCAAGAGTTGTGGGAACCGCGGCCCCGGCTTTGACAGAGCTTTTTGTTCGGGGTGAAAATGCAAGATTCAATACCCGATTCTACGATGTAGTTTCCATCAGCATATTTCTGGCAACCATGATTTCTTCTTTTCTTGTCATCGGAAATTCCGCTGTTGTCTCGATTTGGACGTCCAGAATGATAAGCTGGAATCCATTGGCCGATGTCCTCTTGGGAGCTCTATTAGTTGGGACGAGCGTTTCTCGATGCCTTAATGAACTTTTTGTCTACAAAGGCAATTTGAAGACAGTCAGGCATATTTATTTTGTTGAGGGGCTGTTTTCCATAACCCTATCAATTCCTGCTGTCATTAGATTTGGTCTTATTGGCCTCCTCGCCACAACGCTTTTTGTCCACCTCGCGGTTGCACTGAGCTTTTCGCTCAAAGCAGCAGCTAGGGCTTTTGTCCAAGCAGTTCCAATCATGCGACTGATTCTTAAGTCCTTCCTAATTCTTTTCCTCATGTTTGTTTGTGCCGGACTATCCACAAGGCTGCACCTCGAAAGGACTCAGGCTATTTTATTCATTATATTATTTGCACCCGTAGGTGGATTTTTAGGATGGAGTCTTTTGCTTCACCGGTCACTTCGCACTGAGATTTCTCATCGATTCACCTTGTCCAAATATTTTCCCTAATAGCAACACAAATGCCATCTTTTCTCGGAAAGAATTTTTCTCTAAGCAAGTGCTAGGGCGTCTTTATGATCCAGAAACTTAAGCATCCAGTTGTTTATATTTACCGCCATTTCTGCATCTTTTTTGAGCATTTTTTTGGTCGCGGGATGATGTCGGAGATTAATAATTCAATTCCCAAGTCCATCATACAAAATAATAGGAAATATTTAGCAGCTATTGAAAACTGGGTGCCTGCCGGGTTGATTGAATCTTCGGTTTTCCGTTACGGCATTAACCCCCATATCGAGCCGCTTTTAAGTCGCCCCCTCGACATCGCTCCAACGAATGCTGATTTGCTTGCTTTTTTTGCAACTCAATGCGGGTGCCAGGGGCGTTACTTGGAAATTGGTGTTTCGTTAGGAAAAACATTTTGGCAAATAATGAATTCTGCTGTTCAGTTTGAATGCTGGGCATTTGATATTGAGGAGATTAGTCCCGCTCTTAAACAAGAACTCGCCTTGATAAGTAGAGTCGAATGGCAAACCCCCAGCTCATCAATCAAGAAAACGCCATCTTCATTCAGTAGCTTTCTTTTCAGGAAAACAGGCAAACGAGTTCACTATATTTGTGCAGATGTTTTCGACCCTTATGCTTGGACTTTTCTAAAAGACCTTTCTTTTAATATTATCCTGTCTGATGCGTTGCATGCGCCGACTGCCCTTGATTTCGAATGGGACATGCTAATGAAGGCAAATGCCCTTAGCCGAGATTTCTTTCTTATGATTTGGGATGATCTTGATGCCGAAATGAAGGATTGGTTTTTAAGAAAAAAGTCGGCTATGGCCGCTCAATGCAATATTCCTTCAGATGCTGTTGGCGAATTCTTTATGAATGGATGGCTTGGATCGAGAGAATTTCCACATCGTTTCGGATACATGTTAAATGTCCCTGAAGGTTTCGCAAAATGAAAATAGCCATTATTTCTGCTGACGACCGCGAGACGCGCAAGCGGTATGCATCTAACACCCCAATCATTCCTACCCCCCAAGAAGCGCTCCTTGAAGGTTTTTTAAGTATTCCCGATATTGAGATTCACTTTGTTTCCTGCTTTCAAAAGCACACCAGTTTTCCCAAGCAACTTAATGCCAATACTTTTTTCCATGGCGTCCATGTACCCAGCCTTGGCTGGATGAAATCCGGCTTTACTGGGTGTATTTTTTCGATCCGGAATACTCTCCAAAAGATTTTACCTGATATTGTTCATGGTCAAGGCACTGAAAGAGAGTGCGGAATCGCAGCCGCTTTTTCAGGATTCCCCAACGTAATCACAATTCACGGAAACATGCGGGCGATAGCTGCTTTTAACAAAGCGCCGCCAGGAAGTTACTACTGGCTGGCCTCTATTCTTGAGTCTGTTGCTTTAAAGAAGACGGGGAGGGTTTTCTGTAATTCAGTTTATACGGAAAGCCTCGTTCGTCGGAGCACAACAAGAACATCCCTTGTTTCAAATCCAGTAAGAAAAGTTTTTTTTCGTCCCTTTGTTGATAGACCGAGAAATCCCCGCCCTGTTATTTTAAATATTGGCCTAATTTCACCTCGCAAACAACAAATAGCGATATTGGAAATGGCAAAGACTCTTCGTGCCTCCGGCATTGAGTTTTTACTGAAATTTGCCGGCTCCTGCCCTGATTCTGAATACGGAAACCATTTTTCGTCGCTAATTTCAGAATCCTCTGATTTTGCAGAGTATCTAGGGGTCAAAAGTGGTGAGGATCTAGTTAGAGAAATGGACAGTGCCGACGCATTTCTTCACTTCCCCAAAGAAGAGGCTTTCGGGCTGGTGGTTGCTGAATCTCTCGCAAGAAATTTAAAGCTTTTCGGGGCAAGAGTAGGCGGAGTCGTTGACATCGCATCTTCTCTTCAAGATGTTGAATTGTATGACTCCGACGACTGGTCTGGCTTGAAAAATGGTATTATGCGCTGGATAAAGGCAGGTTTCCCTCCCGCTCATGCAACCGAACCTATTATGAGGAGCCGCTATTACCCTGATGTCATTGCGAATCAACATTTGGAGATTTATCGGGAGGTTTTGTCCGCCAGAAGTTCTTCGTAGATTCCGCACAGCTGTTTGCCCACATCCCCCCACCGGCAAGGCTCAGGAGGCTTGGGGGCTTCCTTAATCCCCTGATAAAAGTTTTTTAGATTTCCCGCCTCCTCTTCTATTGAGCCCAGACGGCAATACGTCGCCCTGCTTCCGAAACTGGATCTTGCCCACGGCAGGTCTGCCAAAAGAAGCGGACAACCTCCCGCTGCCGCCTCAAGCGCAGAGAGGCTTAAGCTTTCCATGGAACTCAATAAAACGAGCCCGCGGGCTTCCTGATAGATGCTGGCCATCTTTTCCCGGCTCGAAATTCCCCCCTCATATCTCACCATCTGTCCTGCAGTCCGGACGACTGAAAGAAACTTCTGGTAATAAGGATCCTCTTTGCTGTAAGGCTCCCCAATAATCCAAACAGGAACTTGCGCCAGAATCGCTGCCTCGGCTAACTCCACAACCCTCTTTCGTTCCGTGATCGTGGCCGTGCAAACCAGATATTTGGATTTGCGAACATGGCCTTTGGATTTTGGATCTAAAAAAAACACATCTTCAACGCCGTTGGGCACCACGTGAACCTCACCTGGGTTTGCCGAAAACATTTCCACCATCAGTTCCTTTTCCCAGCTGGTCAGCGCAATACAGGTATCAACTCTCTGATATGCCTCCCAAGAAAGACGAGTGGTAAATTCTTTCGGTAAAACGTTCTTCGCTACTGTCATAAAGATCTTCTGAGCCTTTCGAGCCATCCCGCTTCTGGATCCCAATCCCGTTAGCAGCTCACTCATCACCACTTTGATTCCCTTCGCGTGCGCTTGCCGGATGTAGCCCGGATGCGGCCGGCCAAAGTAATGAATCAAATCCCCTTTTTGTTCATCATCCCACCATCGAAGACATTCTACTTCCACCCCTGCCTCCTCCAGTGCCTTTTTGGTTTGTTCAATCTGAGTCTGAAACCCGCCGTGGGCCAATAGAAAGGGGTTGGGATGATCGAAGAGAACCTTCACTTTCTTAAAATACCCCCTCCTTTTCATGTTGTCCACGACCCCCCTTATCGCTGGGGTTTAATCGCAGGTACGTCACCTACCCCTCTTCCCCCACCTAAACCTAAACGTCATCCTCCACCGCCCCTCGAACTGTCTCTTTGCCCTCCTTGGTTGGAGTCTTTAAGATAATTCTGTGTCGAACTTTACGGTACAAAAGCTGATTTTTGGGTTAATCACACTTGGAGCGTTCCTGGCCGCCCCATGGCTCACCAGCGAGTTTCTGGGCGGCAATTCACTTCCCCTGTTTTTCCTTTTCGGGGTTGGCCTTCTTCTACTTTTCGTTTTCGTCCTAGGCGATAATTGTTGGATTGCTGTCCCATTATGCCTTCCCATGACGGGATCTTTAAATATCTTGCCCATCAAGTTTTCTCCTGCCGAACTTTCGGTCCTGCTGGTTATCGGATATGTAGTCCTTCAGATGATTATGACCGAGCGGCGGTCGATCAACTTAGGCTCGCCGCAAATCTGGATCCCTAGCCTCCTGTTTGCCGGGGTTCTTCTTTATCAATGGGGAAAAGGCGGTGGCCTCGGGCTCAGCATGTTCGGTGGCGAGGCCAGCGGTGGCCGCCGCTTCTTCACCATCCTGACAGGAATGCTCGTTTTGCCTGCCCTTCTTTGGTTCCCTTTGGAGAGGTCGCCTTGGCTTTCCCGAGTGCCGTTGCTCTATCTGATCGGCTCACTCCTCGAACTCACCCCTTTTGCCCTTTCCTCTGCCGTCCCGGCCTTGGCCCCCTTCATTTACCGCATCTACTCCTCCATCAATTTCGAGGCTTATTACGGCGCGCAAGCATTTCAGGATGACTCAATGGTTCGCGTGGGGCAAGTCGCCCCCTTAGCCCTCGCTCTCCAATTGGCTTTGTTTTCCTATTTTCCCCCGCGGGACTGGCTTCGCCCCTCGCGCTGGTTTGTGATCCCTGTCTCAATTCTCTCCCTCGTGGGTACTATCTGGTGCGGGTTCCGCTCGGCTCTTTTCAACTATGTCCTCACTGTTTCTGTCGCCCTTTTTTTGCGAGCCCGCTTTCTCCTTTTCTTGGCCATCCCCTTTATTGCGGGGATTATTGCCCTGCTTATCGTGGGTCAAGGGTCTCTTTTTGATCTGCCCCTTACGATCCAACGGACCCTATCCCCTTTTCCGGGCAAATGGAACCGTCAGGCAATAAATTCTGCCGAGTCGTCGAACGATTTCCGAAACAACATTCAAAAGGTTTATATATCCGACTTCATGGAAAAGGCAGGGTGGCTGGGAGATGGCTATAAATTTGATGCCCGATACATGGCGGATAGGACCTCTGATATTGGCACACTGCGCATGGAGGGAAGCGGCGAGTCGCAGGCAAAAAGTTATATCACCGCCCGGGATCATCATGTGGGCTGGGTCGCTCTCCACCATGTGACCGGCTGGGTCGGGCTTGGAGCTTTTATTCTACTTTGTATCGGCTCTCTTTTTTATGTTTGGCGCCACGTTCTCCAACCCCATTTGGGCGATATCCCTCCCGAGCAGGTCTGGGCGACCGCTCTTATCACCCAAATCATTTTTAGCTTTTTTGCTGTCTTCGGCGCCATTCAAAACTTTATTCCTCCTTTTTTCGTCTTTCTGGCAATCAGCCGCCAATCATTTCGCGCCCAATCTCTTGACCGGAATCCCCGAGTGCAGGCTCGCCCTCCACCAGAGGTTTAAAGTGTTAGAGATTTCGTTTTGCTCTATCGGCCCCACAGCCTTCCCTTCCATGTGGTCCTAAGGCGAGCCGCATGGAACAACTTTCGCCCCACCTGCTTGGGCAGATAAATCTCATAAGCCACATCCTCGGATCGATGCGCTCCGCTCCATAGTCGTCTTGCCCGATGCAACAACACCCAAGCAAGCCTGAACACCCTAAAGTAGAGCGGGGCGGACGCATCCAGCCTCGCTCTCTCCTCTTTCGCCGTGGGGCTGAGCCCCAGATTTTCGCCGCTCTCCATAAAGGTTGATGTCGTCTTGCGTAGAGGATGAACGTTCATTCCGCTTTGTAACACCCTCACAAACCACTCGGCATCCGATACCGCCCGATAGCTTGTGTCGAAAAGAAGTCCCTCGTTCACAAGTTTTTTTCGGAAGAAAATCCCCGCTGTCAAAGCTCCAAAATGACACGTCCATGTATGAGCCAATCCCGGCTTCACCGTTTTTCGATGACAAATTGCCTGCCCGTCGGTGCCCACAATAATTACGTCCCCCAGCACAACCTCCACATCGAATCGGCTTTTTAAAAAACCCCAAACTACTTCTAATGCCCCAGGCAAATACTGCTCATCGCAGTTCAGATATGCACAGACCTTCCCCGTCCCTTTTTTCAACCCCCTGTTAATCGCATCGTACATCCCTGCGTCTGGCTCCTCAAATATTCTCAGGGTGTAGCCGCGGGAGGTTTGAAGACGCAAAAGTTCGAAAGCCTGAAGGTTCGATGCCCTCTCCCCTCCATGCCTCTTCAAAAGCTGTTCAGCCGTCTGTTCGGCAAACTCATGAATCCCAGGACTCCCTGCATCCTGCACGATATGTTCCACCTTCACCCCCTCTTGATCCGCCACGGAAGCGATACAACACGACAAATAATCAAGCTGCCTAAAGCTGGGCGTTACAATCGTGAAATCCATGCGGTCACCTTATCGTAAATGCCCGAATTCACCAACCCAGGCTTCACCTTGCGTCTTTCCTCTCTTAAATCCTATCACTAGCCTTAAAGTATTGAGGCGGCTTCGCATTCTCCAAGTTTTCAGTCGCTACCTCCAAAAAGGAGGGGAGGAAAATTCGGTTTATCGAATTGGTGATACCCTGCAGCAAGATCATGACGTGGAGTACTTTTTCGGCTCTACGCAGGATTTGATGAATGACGATTTGGTTTCGCGGATGATGTCGCCTTTTCGGGTGTTTGCTAACCTTCCCGTGCGGGAGCGCCTCATAAAATATCAGGAGCTAGGACAGTTTGATTGCTGGCTTATTCATAACGTATTGCCGGGTTTGTCTCCCATCGTTTATTCCACGGCATTCTACCTTGGCATCCCTGTCATTCACTACCTTCACAACTACCGGATGGGCTGCGTCAACGGCTTTTTTCTGAATCATGGGCAGCCTTGTGAAAGATGCCTCAAGGGGAATTTTTGGCCGGCATTTCAAACCGCCTGTTGGCACGACAGCCACCTGATCAGCGGGTGGATGGGCCTTGTGACGCGAACAATCCGTCATCTGGGTGTTTTTTCAAAAGTTTCCGGCTGGGTTGCCCTCAGTCAGGCCCAACGACTCAAACACGTGGAAATGGGAATTCCCGCTTCGCGTATTCATGTATTACCTCATTTTTACGAGGCCAAAGAGGCTCCTCCTCCGGCACGGCTGGACGGCAATATTCTTTTCCTTGGTCGCCTCTCTCCTGAAAAGGGAGTCGACCAACTTTTGCGCGCATGGAAACTTGTCGCGAGCCACGGAAGAAGGCTTGTCATTGCCGGGGAAGGCCCGGAATCAGAAAAGCTGAAGGCACTTGCAAAGTCCTTAAAATTAGAGAATGTGGATTTTATCGGTTTTGTTGATCGGAATGCCCAGCGTGAAATCTGGGCACAAACCGCATTCTCTGTGATCCCCTCGATCTGGAGCGAGCCATTCCCCTTAACCTTTCTTGAGTCTTGGGGGCAGGGACGAACTTTTGTTGCCAATCGCTTAGGTGCCATGGCAGCGGTTGTGAAAGAAGGAGAGGACGGGTTGCTGGCTGAACCTTTCTCGGCTCCATCCTTGGCCACTCAAATCCAACGCTTTCTCGACTCCCCGGAGACATATGTGAGGATGGGCAATGCCGGCCACCTCCGGATCCTGAACGAGTTCAACAAAACTGAATGGCTGACGGGAATTAACAGGATTTTCCAAAAAATAATGCCTGAAGATTTATTTCTCTCCTCCCGATGAAATCTAAAATTAAGCTCAACTTTCTTGTTTTTTTGACATTATCCCTTGCTTCTGTGGTTGGCGGGGAGATGGGCATAGCGCATTTTTTTCGGCATTCTACAATTTCTCCGCCGTTATCCATGCTTTACCTTGCCCTTCTGGCAGCTTTTTTTTCCTGGCGCCAAGTGATGATCGCCACCCCTTTTTTCGTCTTAACAAGTTATCTTTTGATTGATGGTGTCGCGCTTTTCCCTTCAGTGCGGGCATTTAGTGTGCTCGTCGCCGGCGGCCTGGCTGCTTGGATTGCTTACCAAAGAGAACGGGGCGACCGCCGTTCTGCCGAGATCAGCGCGATTTTAGACAGCCTTCCCATTCCATGGGTCCTTTCTGATTCCACTGGAAATATTACTCTCGCGAACAAAGATGCTTTGGCCGTCCTTTCTCAATCTTCTTTGAGTGCTGTAATTGGAACCTCATATTTCTCTTTTTTTTCGCCTGCTGAGGGTAAGGGGGTTTTTATTCAAAAATACCTTGAGATCTTTATGTATGATTCACCACCCTTAACGATGAGTCTTTTGCTTGCGAACACCTCCCCCGTAGCAATCCATGCCACTCTTTCTCGGATTCACCTCCCGCAAGGCGTGTTTCTCTTAACTGCGTTTCGATAAATGTTTTTTGTGGCAGATTTACCCCAAATATTTGGTCGAGGTCTTCCTTTTCTCATCGGGCTGTTATTTCCCTTTTGCAGGCGGGTTTCTTGGTTTTTCTTTGTCCTGCTTTTTGTTTTTTCGTTGTCCGAAATAAGATCTGCCCCCCCACTCGTCATCCCCTACACCCCGGACTACGGGGGGGATTACGATCTATTCGGGGGTGAAAACTACCTAACCAGCGATGACGGTCTGATGCTCGAATCCCTCACGGCCACCCACGGGATGAGTATGCTCAAAAAAACTCAGGTCGCGATGGAGAGGCTACGAAGCCTGACCGATCCCCTCCGCCTCGCCAAGCTCCGCGCCCCCGTGGAGATGCAGAAGGAACTTTATCTGACTCTCTACTGGCTAGCGGAAGCCGACATGGCAGAGGCCGATGTGGAGCAAGTGTTGCAGGAAATCTCCCGTCGTGGCCGCGATCATGCCACACCAGCCGACACCACCATGGCGGAAGTCCTTCTTTATAATTTTCACCTTGCCCGACACCTTGGGATTCTCGGCTTTCCTGGACTCGCTAAACTTTCCCAAGCCCTGCCCGCCGTAATCCCGGAAAACGACGGGAATGATCAAAACCGCCTCGCCTTCGCTGTTTCCATCCTCCCTCCTGAGCGATTCCCCGAAATCGCCCACCAACTCTTTAATTACGAGATCTTCGACGGCGCCCTTCCCAAGGCTCATACCCCCATCCTTGCGCCCAGCCAGATTGAATTCGCCCAAAAACTCATCTCCCGCGGTCTTCTCCCAGCTGACGCTTTAAAAAGATGAATTAGATAGGGGCGGCTCTCCGCAACCGCCCGCGACGAGTGCTACTTCACAGTCCGAAGGACACCCACCCTTACCAAGCCCGATAAGAAAATATTCCATGGAAGTTTTTCTTGTTTCACCAATGCCCCATTCTCTCGCTTGCCGAGCCCATCCTCTCTACCCCCGCCCGCAGCCAGATTAAATTCGCTCAAAAGCTCGTCTCTGCTGGTCTGATGACCCTGAAGCCACAAATCCAGATTGTTAAGCTATTTCAACTTTTTTAAATCTGTACATCGCCAAAAGGCAAGATGCTTCCCGGGATGCGCTTCTTCGTTATATTCCATCGTTGCCTTTGGAAGCCCAAAAGGAGGCCGGAGGAAGTTTAGTTCTCGATAAGCAAAGCCGCTTTCCTGATTTCGATTTACCCCTAGCAAAGGGAAATTAGTTATGGCAAAAAACCTTGCGTTGCTTTTAAAAATATTCTTCAGAGCCCTCTGAATGTCCTCAAAGGCAAGGTGATTGAGGCAGTCCCTGCATAAGATTAAATCACTCTCAGGCAATGGATCCTTTGTTATGTCCATGATTCGAAAGCTTCGCGTTTCGCTCCCATGCCGTTTTTGATTCTGTTCAACTATTTGGGCGACAATATCTCCTCCAATATAGTTGCCCTCGAAGGGGAGGTATCGCATCCAGTTATAGTCACCACATGGAATATCGAGAATTGACTGAATTTGATGGTTATTTACAAAGTCGACGATTGCTTCCCTGGCTTTTGTCGTCGCAGCGATCGTAGACCCCTCCCCTGAGCGCGACTCCTCACATGCCCAAGTGTTATTTTTATATATTTCCTCGAACCTTCTTTTCACGGAATGAAAGCGAATCTGCCAGACGATCCTTTTGATTCTCCTCCAAATCGGAATCAGGAATGATGCATATTTCCGAACCGTACTCCTTATTTTTAAATAAGCTGCGCTGCGGACAATCGCCTCGGGCTCAGGTCCCGTGACTTTCCGTTTGCGAGCACTCACCTTCCGAGAATGAAAGATTAGGCTTTTTTGTCACCCTGTTTTTGTTCTGCCTACCTTTTGGGTGGATTGAAACGTGTTTGCTCTTCTCAGTTAAAACTCAATCCTTCAGCTGTAACCTATTCCGCTTGTAAGAAAATATTCCATGGAAGGTTTTCTTGTTTCATCATCCTCCCATGTCCTCTGCCCCTGAAGCCTTCCAAAAACTCCGCTCCCGCGGAAAGGAGCTCGCTCTCCTGGGTGCCACAGGGGGCCTTCTGGGCTGGGACCAAGAAACGCTTCTCCCCCTCAAAGGCCACTCTTTCCGGGCGGAACAGTCCGCCCAAATCGCCGGTATGTCCCATCGTTTGGCCACTTCTCCCGAAATCGACCATTGGTTGGATGACTGTTCCTCTGCTTTCTCCGCCGACTCAGCCGAAGCTGCCTGCGTCGCCCGCTGGCGCCACGATTACCTTCGTGCGACCCGCATTCCCACAGAACTTGTGGAGGAAAATGAAATGGCCAGCACCCTTTCCCGATCGGCCTGGGTCGAGGCCCGAAAAAAATCCGATTTTCCCTCCTTTGCCCCCCATTTGGAAAAGCTCCTCTCCCTTTCCCGGAAGATGGCCGACCTCTGGGGATATTCCGACCAACCCTACGACGCCCTTCTCGAAGGCTATGAACCCGGTTGGCGTGCCCGCGAAGTCGCGGCTTTGTTTGCAAAACTTCAACCCCGCCTGGTTTCCATTGCGGAAAAGGCCATCTCCCTTCCCTCCCCTCCCTCCCGTAAAAATCTCCAAGGACACTATCCCCGGGCCAATCAGGAAGCCTTCCTACAAAAACTTCTTCCAAAAATCGGCTTCGACACTGCCGCCGGGCGTCTCGACTCCAGTACCCACCCTTTTTGCTCGGGCCTCGGACCGGGGGATACCCGGATGACAACCCGCTACGATGAGTCCGACTTCATGGTTTCCCTTTACGGGGTGCTGCATGAAGCGGGGCACGGACTGTACGATCAGGGCCTGCCTGAATCCCAACTCGGCACCCCGCTCGCACAAGCCGCCTCTCTCGGAATCCACGAATCCCAATCCCGCCTTTGGGAGAATCGGGTGGGCCGCGATCTGTCTTTTTGGGAATCCTGGTGGCCCGATCTCATCCAAGCGTTTCCCGCCCTATCCAAACATTCCGCCGAAAGCGCCTGGCGGGCTTCGAATGCCGTCGAGCGCTCCTTCATCCGTGTGGAGGCAGACGAAGTCACATACGACCTCCACATCCTTCTCCGTTTCGAATTGGAAACCCAGCTTCTCAAAGGAGACCTTGCTGTTCGTGACCTTCCCTCCGCCTGGAACGAGCTTTTCAAAAAACTCCTCGGTCTCAAGGTCCCCGATGATGCCCGCGGTTGCCTGCAGGACATCCACTGGTCTCTGGGGGGATTCGGTTATTTCCCCACCTATACTCTGGGGAATCTCACCGCATCCCAACTTTGGCAGGCCGCCCACCGCGATCTTCCCTCCCTCCCTAATTCCATCCATAGCCGTGATTACGCCCCTCTCCTCCGTTGGCTCCGGGAAAAAGTCCACGCTCATGGTCGCCGTTACACCGCCGCAGAACTTGTGCAACGGGCGACGGGAAAAGCCCTCGACCCGGAGGCTCACCTTTCCATTCTGGAAGCCAAAGTCAGCGCCCTCACCTCATGATCAATCCCCATAAAATATCCCTCGTCATCAGCACCTATAATCACGTGCGACCTCTTGAGCTTTGCCTGAATGCCCTTCGCCGCCAAACAGCACTGCCGAAAGAAATTCTGATCGCGGATGACGGATCGGGCGAAGCAACTCGTAACCTCATTCTGCAAACGACCCCCACATTGCCCTGCCCGGTTCGCCATCTGTGGCATGAAGACAAGGGCTTTCGAAAAAACATTATTCTCAACCGGGCCCTCGCCGCCGCCACAGGAGATTATCTGGTTCTCACCGACGCGGATTGCGTTCCTCACCCCAGATATATTGAGGACCACGCCTCCTTGGCCGAGGAAGGATTCTGGGTCCAAGGTCGTCGCTGCTACCTTTCCGCATCAGCTTCCGAATCTCTTCAGCCCGGACGGCCTGTTCCAAGTTTCCGTCTTCTCTTTTCTGGAAACATGACCGGCGCTGCGAAAGGCTTTCGCCTGCCCTTTCCCGTCATTCGTCGTAACACCGGCCAGCGGGGTATTATCGGTTGCAACATGGCCATGTGGCGGAATGACCTCCTAGCCGTCAACGGCTGGGACGAAGACTTTGAAGGATGGGGCTTGGGGGAGGATTCTGATATCGGTTCCCGGCTTTATCATCTCGGCCGACCACGCAAATTTGTCTACGGCCGTGCGATTCTTTATCACCTGTATCACCCGATATTAAGTCGTGACCACATTCCCCAAAGTCAGAATCGTCTGAACGAAACGCTCCGCACTAAAAAGATCCGGTCCGTAAGGGGTGTGGATCAGTATTTGAAATAATTCCGAGGTTGCCGAGGCCCCTTCGAGGGGCCCCTACCTCGAGAATTTCTGCCTCGCAGCCATGGCCGCCCCGACAATTCCTGCCTCATTATGCAATTTTGCCGGAACAACCTTCGCTCTCACCCCTTTCGATGCACGGGGCAGCCATTTTTCAGCCCGCTTGCTGACGCCTCCCCCGACGATGATGAGATCGGGGTTGATCAGGTGATCGACCAGTTGCAGATATTCACGCACGTGCCGCCCCCATTTTTTCCAGCTCCAATCATGATCTGAGCGGGCTTTCGCGCTGGCGATTTTTTCCGCGTCCCCACCTTCCAAGGTCAGATGTCCCAACTCAGTGTTTGGAATTAACACTCCTTCATAAAAAAGCGCGCTCCCGATCCCTGTTCCGAGGGTGACCATGAGGATGGTGCCTTTCTGTTTTTTCCCGGCCCCGTGGTGCACCTCGGCTAATCCGGCGGCATCCGCGTCATTAATCACGCAAAACCGGCGGTGGATTCCTTTTTGGAAAACGTTTTCCGCATTCTTTCCAACCCATCGGGGAGAGAGATTCACTGCCGTGCCCACTACGCCCCGCTGGATGGGCCCAGGGAATCCCACACCCACGGGACTACTGTGCCGGAAGTGTTGAACAATCTTTTTGATCGTCCGGGTCAGTGCGGCTGGGGTTGCGGGATTGGGCGTGGGCAAGTGAAGCGGATCCCCCTTCATCAACCCGGCAGGAAAATCCACCAAGCCCCCCTTGACCCCGGTTCCCCCGATATCAATTCCCAGAATGGTCATGCAAACAAAGAGCATGCCCTTTCTCCCTCCGGCGCAACACCCCCGTTTTTGAATCTGCTTACAACCAGTTCAATCCCCCGTGGGAACAACCTTGGGCAGTTTCTTGTGATTACGGCGATCTCTGCAATTTTCAGCTTCGAGATGGATAACCCCGCAAAACTGCAGGAGGAGCTGGAGGGCTACTGCGGACTGGGCATGTACGACGAAGCCCTTGCGCGCATCAACCGCGCCCGGCGAAAAGGCGACCACAGCCTCACTCTGTCCTTCCTGCGCACCCGAATCCTCCGGGCCGCCGGTCGTTTTCTTGAATTACGGAAGACCGCGGAAAGGCTTCGGAGGCTTCGCCCGGAAGAGCCGGAAGTTTGGGTTTCTCTTGCCGATGCGGTTCGCCACCACGATTCCCTCCAGCACGGTCGTTCGATCCTTTTGGAGGCGGAGCGCAAATTCCCCGATAATCCCCACATCAAATTTCAATTGGGCTGCTATCACTGCCAGCTGCAGGATCTCGAAAAGGCCCGTTCCTATGTTCAGGCCGCCATCCGAATCGATCAGGCCTGGGCGGATGCGGCCAAAGAGGACGAAGATCTCGCTCCCCTCCGCCAAAAAATCTGAAATCTCCTCCCCCCGCCTCCGCTCGATTTTCCTGTTGGTCCTTCTTCTTTTTTGCGGGGATTCTCGTTGCGGGCTGCGGCCTTATCCGTTCTTCCCACGATATGACAACCCGCGCAGGAACCCCGCTCGAGGTCCGTCTCCCGGCTAACTTTTCCACCGGTTACCGCTGGGTTCTCGATCCCCCGATGCAAACCGCCCGTCTTGTGGGTGATTCTTACCTCCCGTCGCCTGAAGCCCGACCGGGCGCTCCAGGCACCCAGATTCTGCAGGTGGTTTTTCCCAGAGAAGGACGATTCAACCTCAAGCTGGCGTCGCGCCGCCTTTGGGAGTCATCCTCCGTTCCTGCGGCGCAATCCACCAACTTCGTCGTTCAGGTTCTCTCGAGCGACAAAACCCCTTCCATGCTGGAACAGCTCTTCCCTCCCCAATCTTCGAATTCGCAAATTCCCCAACCTGAAGAGGAAGCCCCCTCGACCAATCGAATCCAGCTCCGTCGCCCTTAATACAACGGAACCAGATTTTCCGTCCGGATCCAGCCGGCATCGTGATTCGGCAATCGGATTTTACTCCACCCCAAAAAGTTTTTTTCCAAATGGGCGATCGACCCCGGGGGATAGGCCTTTTCCGCCTGAGGTTCGACTTCAGTCGGAACAGAGCGCAGTGGGGCCACGTCCACAATCATCACCGCCCCCCGGTCGGCTAATTTCCCATAGGTCGCCAGGGCTGAACCTCCGGCGATCGCCAGTCCAGCCCCCACAAGGAGAACTCCCGATCCCAACCGAAAGAGAATCTTTCGCCCAGCCCCTCCGTAGGCGCTGGACAGCAAAATTGCCGCTCCCAATGCGAGGAACATAACCCCAAGAACCATCGTTCCCTGCCACACAAAAACCCCGCCCATGGAGGTCAAGGCCCCGGCCCCTTTTTCCTCCCATAATCTGGATATGGCCGGATCGAGCTGATTTGCAGCCGATGAAAAAATTCGGGCATTCCACGCCGTCGCCCCACTTCCTGGCGCCAAAAGATAGGAGGAAAGCCCATGCGCCAAAGCCCTCTCCTTGTCCCCCAACTGGAAATAGGCCAAGGCCAGATTGTTTCTCGCCACCGGGTCGGCTGGGCTTTTCTTCACCCGTTCGCCCCAGATTTTAGCCGCTTCGGCAAAGTTTCCTTCCCGATAGAGCGCGCTGGGATCGATCGTTTTCTCCGTTTTTTTATTATCCGCCGCGCATAGCCCCCCTCCGGAAAGAACCACCGCCGCCAAAACTAGAGCCAGCCAAGGGAAAACATTTCTAGGACGCAGAGGTTCCCAGAATTTTAAGGGAGGCAGATCAATCCGGGCCGCCAGACCCGCCGCCCGGTCGCACCATCGTTCCTCCAGTTGGCGATTCCTGCCGTACAA
>Ga0209189_1000938_pt1 | contig 22609 bp, 21 predicted proteins | sample C_130820_EF_Meta_FD_187308 | JGI IMG/M metagenome (GOLD analysis project Ga0209189, IMG submission 187308) | Freshwater microbial communities from Lake Croche, Canada to study carbon cycling - C_130820_EF_MetaG (SPAdes) (version 3) | ecosystem: Environmental > Aquatic > Freshwater > Lake... | reverse complement strand
GTTCTCCCATCTCGCCAATATCGGGGATACGCGCTCGCTGGTCATCCATCCGGCGTCAACGACGCATCGGCAATTGTCCGACGAGCAAAAGCGTCAGGCTGGTGCAGGCCCCGAAGTCGTGCGCTTGTCGATTGGTATCGAAGATGTCGCCGATATCATCGCCGATCTCGATCAGGCGCTGGCCGCGCACTGAAGCAAAAAAGGCCTTATCGCGCCCGGCAGGCGGCGGCATGCGCCGCCGTCATGCCCAAAACCAGCATGGCAAAAGCCTGATGGGTCATGGCCATATGAAACGGCACCACCATGACCAAGGTGCCGATGCCGATCAGGGATTGAACCACCATCAGCCAGACAATGGCCGTGGAGCGCTTGCGCGCTGAAGTGCCGGGATAGGCTTTGCTGATCTGGTAGGCGTGCAACAGCGCCAGAGACAGCAAGAGATAAGCGCCCAGACGGTGGTTGAACTGCACAACGGCGATGCCATCCACAAAGGCTTCCGCGCCCTTGTCCTGCCATTCCTGAAACACCACCGGCGGCAGGAAATGCCCGTCCATCATCGGCCATGTATTGTAGATCAATCCGGCATGGTTGCCCGCAACCAGCGCCCCAAGCGCGATCTGGATCAGGGTGAGGATCAACAGGCCGCGCGCCATTTTGGCATGGGCGGGGGAGATACGCTCTTGCCGTGGCTTGAGGGCCGTGGCGGTTGTAATGAGCAAGGCAAAAATCAACGCGGCAAGGGTGAGGTGCAGCATCAAGCGCACCGGTTCCACCGCCGTCATGCCCGGCTTGAGGCCCGATGCCACCATGAACCAGCCGACAAAGGCCTGCAATCCGCCCAAGACACCCAAGACCAGCAAAGCCAAAGCGCGGCGCCCGCGGATATGCCCGCCCAAATAGAGCCCGATATAGCCAAGCGCAAAGACCACGCCGACAAAACGGCCCAATTGCCGGTGGCCCCATTCCCACCAGTAAATGCTTTTGAATTCGGCCAGCTGCATCTGGGCATTCAGCAAAGCATATTGCGGAATGGCTTTGTATTTTTCGAATTCCGACAGCCAGTCCTGCTCATTGAGCGGTGGCAGCGCACCGAGTACCGGCTTCCATTCGGTAATCGCCAGTCCTGATCCGGTCATGCGCGTGGCACCGCCCACGATCACCATGGCAAAGACGAGACCCGCCAGCAAAAACAGCCACAGGCGGATCAGGCGCAAGGCGCGCGGATTGTCATCTTGAGAGGGGGAGGCTGCAAAAGGCTGCGCAGAGGAAGGTGTCGACATGGAACGATCCTGACTTGGTTAGCACGCTGGACCGATGACATAGGCCAAAACCGGCGCTTTTGCCAATGACATTGCCGCTTTTCTTGAAAAAAGCTTGATTTGCCCGCCCTGATCGCCCATCACAAGCGGGTCTTGTGGACAAGCCCAAGGGGTTTCGGATGTCACGCAGAATACGGAAATTGATCGGGGCGGTGCTGATTCTGGTGATCGTCTGCGTCTATGCGCTGGTGGCCATGGCGGTGGCGCAGGGCCGTTTGCAGGATGCCGACAAGCTCTGGCAATATCTTTATTACGCCGTTGTCGGCATGGGCTGGGTTTTACCCGTGATGCCGGTGATCCGCTGGATGGAGCGCCCCGATTCTGAGGCAGAACCGACCTAAAGCGGCGGTTTTTACTGTTTCCTCTCTAAGCTTTCCCAAACTGTTGCGGGATGGGGAGGGGATTTCTCGGTCAAAAAGCCCTTTGGGCAGTTGCAAGCGCGGCAGGAGGCCTCTATAACCCGCCTCGTCGGAGCGTAGCGCAGCCCGGTTAGCGCACTAGTCTGGGGGACTAGGGGTCGGAGGTTCGAATCCTCTCGCTCCGACCATTTTTTCAGTCAAATTGAGTCTTGTTGCTTTTTCGAACCACTCGATGGTTCGCGTGTTTCGATTTAAATAATTCAGTATATATTTCAGTATTTTAGCCTTTTTCTTGTGTATCAGCCGCGCAGTCGAAATGACCGAGCTTATCCATTTTCAAACTGGTTTCATCCTGCGTTCCCAGACACCGGAACAATGCGGCTTGCATGCCGTGCCGATCCATTTTATTATTGTGCATACAAAAAATAATGACCATCCTTTTCGATCCAGCAAAAGACGCGCTCAATCTCTTGAAACATGGCATTTCGTTGGGCGATGCAGACAAGTTCGAATGGGAGACGGCGCTTGTGCGTGAAGATCTCCGCCATGCCTATGGCGAGCGCCGGTTCGAAGCCATGGGTTATATTGGGTTGCGTTTGTTCGTGCTTGTTTATTGTTTGAGGGATCAGGGCGTGCGGGTGATCAGCCTTCGTAAAGCCAATCAAAGAGAGGTGGCGCGATATGCCAGCACTTAAAAAAGGAACGGTGCGGCCCTCCCATGCTGAAGAGGCGCAAATTTCGGCAGGCCTTGCGGCTGATCCAGACAGCCGGGAATGGCTGGAAGGTGATTTTCAGGAGGCCGTGGCATTCGCGCAGCTGCCAGTGGCCATGCAAAGCAAATTGCGTGGTCGTCCCAAGGCGCTCATCACAAAGCAGCGAATCTCTATCCGTTTGTCGCACGAGGTGCTCGATCACTTTCGGGCAACGGGGGACGGCTGGCAGACCCGCATTGATGCAGCCCTCAAAGACTGGCTGAAAACCCATTCACCGGTCTGAGGCGAATAGGATGGTTTCCTCTTTGATAACTCAATTTCGAGTTTGACTTGATTTGAGGGGGGCATAATTATTCAAAAACAAAATGTTCTGTTGCGTTGCCAGTGCGTGGATCACATTTCAATTTCAACAGAACGAGGCAGCTATGGATTTTCAAGAAATCATAAAAAACTTAAATGAGTTGCTTGGGCATTTTTTAATCATTTTTGGTTTATCTGGCTCAACAGCTTATGGCTGGTTTAGATTTTTGGGACAAAAATGGATTGAGCAAAAATTCTCCAAGAGTTTGGAAGAATTCAAGCACGAGCAGGCCAAAGAAATTGCAAAACAACAATTGCAAATTGACTCTATATTTAATCGTGTATCAAAATTACACGATAAAGAATATGAAATTTTGCCGCAAATTTGGAAATATTTAAATAAAACTTATTTGAGATTGTTGACCTGTAACAGGTCATTAAGGACAGCTCCAGATTATAATAAAATGAATCCCGAAGAATTTGATTATTTTTTGAATAATGAGGGATCTAATTTTTCTAATTCTGAAAAATTAAAATTGCAAAAAAGTCAAAATAAAGCTGTTTCCTATAGAGAAATACAATCAGAAAGAGAGTACAGATCTGCATAAAAAGCCTATCATCGATTTAATCATCTATTTGCTCTAAATAGTATTTTTTTAGATGTTGAAATAAGGCAGTGCCTAGAAAAAATTGATAATAAATTTTCGAGTTTTCTACGAGCTATAGAATATAGTTTGCAGTATAATGAGCCGCGTCATCAATATGAAGAAGCTAAGAAATTTTTTCCAATTATTGAGGATCTTTATAAAGACATCGAGCAGAAACTACACTCGCGTATTTTCCCTCGCGTTAATGAAGACAGGGAACTTCTTGATCCAAGAGGTCATAGGTAATTTTTTTAATCACGCACTTTAAAGTTGATATAATTTTACATTTGTCATTTAAGGTCGAAAAATTGGCTCCCGCACAGTCATATGCGAGAGCCAAGAATTTTTTTCTAAAGGTTAATTTTTATAGAGGTTACTGATGCAGCGCTTCGCCATGCAAAGCGAGATCGAGGCCTTCGCGTTCCTGATCGGGCGTGACACGCAGGCCGCACAGGAGATCAACGATTTTCAACGTGCTCCATGTGCCGATCACGCACCAGAGAACGGAGATGATGACGCCCATGGCCTGAATGCCAAGCTGTGCGGCATTGCCTTCCAGGAGGCCCGCAATCCCGTCTGGCGTTTCGGGCGAGACACTGAGGGCGGCAGTGGCAAAGACGCCTGCCAGCAAAGTGCCGAGCAGACCGCCCACGCCATGCACGCCGAACACGTCGAGCGAGTCGTCATATTTCAGGCGTTGTTTGATGATGGTGCAAAAGACATAGCACACACCGCCCGCCAAGGCGCCGATCACCAATCCATGCCAAGGCAGCACATAGCCTGACGCCGGTGTAATCGTCCCAAGGCCCGCAACCGCGCCCGAAATCATCCCGAGCACCGAGGGCTTGCCCCGTTCGATCCATTCAATGGCCGTCCACACCACAGCGCCCGCACAGGCGGCCAGATGGGTGGCGAGAATGGCAAAGACCGCGCGCGATCCCGCCGACAGGGCCGAGCCGCCATTGAAGCCAAACCAACCCACCCATAACAGGCCAGTGCCGATGACGGCGAGCGAGAGATCAAAGGGTGCCATATTGTCGCGCCCATAGCCTTGGCGCTTGCCGAGCATCAGGGCTGCGACCAGACCGGCCACGCCCGCATTGATATGCACGACAATGCCGCCGGCAAAATCAATCACACCCATCTGGGAGAGAAAGCCGCCGCCCCAAACCCAATGCGTGGAGGGGACATAGACCACAAACAACCACAAGGTGCAGAACAGCAAAAAGGCCGAAAATTTCATGCGATCCGCCACAGCCCCGCCGACCAGTGCGCAGGTGATGACCGCAAAGGTCATCTGATAGGCCATGAACAGCAATTCGGGGATGGTTTTGGCAAAGGGGCTGACGGTTTCAAGACCGATGCCTTGCAGCATCACGCGTGTCAGGCCCCCGAGATAGGCGCCCTCGCCGGTGAAAGCGAGGCTATAGCCCGCCGCAACCCATAAAATGGAGACCAAGGCCGTGGCCGCCGCACTCTGGGCCATGACAGCCAGAACATGTTTCTTGCGTACCATGCCCGAATAAAACAAAGCCAGACCCGGCAGGGTCATCATCAGCACAAGACCCGTGCAGATGATCATGAAACCGGTATCGGCGGCATCAATGCTGTCGGCGGCCAGAGCCGGACCCGCACCACAGGAAAACAGCGCAATCAGCGCCAGAAGACATGAAAAAAAGCGAGGCATGACATCCCAGATTGTTATGATTGATTGAAAGAGTGGCAATTCGCCCAAAACTTAAGCAAAAACTATGCCGAAATGCCTCTTTTGCAGTCATTTCAAGGCATTATCGGGGGATGTGCGAAGAGCGAACGGAATGTCCTGCCCTTTGCAGTGGCAGAAAGATGATTAATTGTGCATATATAGCCTATAAATAAGGCACCTGCTTCTTTCGGGGGCGGTTCTGTGGTCTTTGGGCGTGGCGCGGCCCCTTTGTTCCCTGTGTGCGGATGGGCTAAGATCATCACCATGCGCGGCCCTAAACAGGGGCCGCAGGCTCTGGGCTGCAAGAGATGGGGACGTCTGTGAAATTTTCCGCCTATGCCCTTTTGAAAAATGCGCTGACCGGTTCGGTTTGGCCCGAACAATGGTCCTCGCCCGAACCGCGTGCCGCTTATGACGTGGTGATTGTCGGGGCTGGCGGGCATGGCTTGGCGACCGCTTATTATCTGGCATCCGAGCACGGCATCCGCAATGTGGCCGTGTTGGAAAAAGGCTGGCTGGGCGGGGGCAATACGGGCCGCAACACCACCATCATCCGCTCCAATTATCTCTGGGAAGAAAGCCAGAAACTTTATGAGCATGCGGTGAAGCTCTGGGAGGGGCTGTCGCAAGAGCTCAATTATAATGTGATGTATTCGCCGCGCGGTGTGATGATGCTGGCCCATACGCTGCATGATGTGCAATCAGCCAAACGGCATATCCATGCCAATCGGTTGGGCGGCATCGACAATGAATGGCTGACGCCCGAACAGGCGCAGGCCTTTTGTCCGATTTTGAATGTGGGGCCGAATATCCGCTATCCGGTTTTGGGGGCGGCGCTGCAGCGGCGCGGGGGAACGGCGCGGCATGATGCGGTGGCCTGGGGCTATGCGCGCGCAGCCTCCAAGCGCGGCGTGCATATCATCCAGAATTGCGAGGTGACAGGGATCAGGCGGGCGCCATCGGGCGAGGTGATTGGCGTTGAGACCGGCAAGGGCTTTATCGGGGCCAAGCGCGTGGGCGTGGTGGCCGCGGGCCATACATCGGTGTTGATGGGCATGGCGGATGTACGCATGCCATTGGAATCCTATCCTTTGCAGGCCTTGGTCTCGGAACCCGTCAAACCCGTGATGCCGTGCGTGGTCATGTCCAATACGGTTCATGCCTATATGTCGCAATCGGACAAAGGGGAACTGGTGATCGGCGCTGGCACGGATGCCTATACGTCTTATTCGCAAACCGGCGGCTTGCATATTTCAGCCCATACGCTGGATGCGATTTGCGAATTGTTCCCCGTGGTGCGGCGCATGAAAATGCTGCGCAATTGGGGCGGCATTGTCGATGTGACGCCTGATCGCTCCCCCATTATCGGCAAGACGCCCGTCGAGGGTCTGTTTGTCAATTGCGGCTGGGGCACAGGCGGTTTCAAAGCCACGCCCGGTTCGGGCCATGTCTTTGCCCATACATTGGCGACCGGTGAGCCCCATGCCATCAATGCGCCCTTTACACTCGATCGCTTTTTAACCGGCCGGTTGATTGACGAAGCCGCCGCCGCCGCAGTTGCCCATTGAGGATGCCCCATGTTGTTGATTGATTGTCCCCATTGCGGACCGCGTCCCGAGCTTGAATTTCGCTATGGCGGGGAAGCGCATGTCGCACGCCCCGCTGAGCCCGCAGCGGTTGATGATGCGCAATGGATGGCGTTTCTCTATCTGCGCAACAATCCGAAAGGGCTGCATTTCGAACGCTGGCGGCATACATTCGGTTGCGGGCGCTTTTTCAATTGCGCGCGCGATACCGTGAGCGACAAAATTCTCAAAACCTATCCGGCAGGCCAAGCACGGCCAAGCCTTGAGGCGCTGGGTCTTAACCCTGTCGATGGCGAGGTGCGCGCATGAGTTCGGCTTACCGCCTGCCACACGCGACCTGCATTGATTACACCAAGCCGTTGCGCTTTACCTTTGACGGGAAAAGCTATCAGGGCTTCCACGGTGATACGGTGGCCTCAGCCTTGCTGGCGCAGGGCGTGCATTTGATGGGGCGCTCGTTCAAATATCATCGTCCGCGCGGCGTCATGGCGGCGGGGGCGGAAGAGCCCAATGCCTTGCTTGATGTCTCGCGCGGGGGAGGGCGTTCGGTGCCCAATCTGCGTGCCACGCAAGTGGAACTTTATGACGGGCTGGTGGTGAAAAGCCAGAACCGTTTTCCCTCGCTGCGGTTTGATGTTGGTGCCATCAATGATCTGTTGGCCCCTCTATTTGGCGCAGGCTTTTATTACAAGACCTTTATGGGGCCGCGCAAAGCCTGGGCGCATTTGTATGAGCCTGTCATCCGCCATGCGGCAGGGTTGGGGCATGCGCCCTCAAAGCCTGATCCCGATACCTATGCCAATCAATTTGCGCATTGCGATGTGTTGATTGTGGGAGGTGGTGCGGCCGGACTGGCGGCTGCCTTGAGCGCGGGGCGTTCGGGTGCGCGGGTGATTGTGGCCGACGAGCAGGCGCAATGGGGCGGCGGGCTTTTGGCAGAACGCGGGGTCGAGATTGACGGCCAGCCCGTGCAGGCCTGGCTTGCGCAAACCGTGCGGGCTTTGCAGGCGATGCCACATGTCAGGCTTTTATCGCGCACAACGGCTTTCGGCTATTTCCAGCAAAATTTTATCGGACTGGTCGAGCGCTTGACCGATCATCTCGCCCACCCCCCGCAGGGGCAGCCGCGTGAACGTCTGTGGCAGGTGCGTGCCAAGCGCGTGATCTTGGCCACGGGCGCGATCGAGCGGCCTTTGGTGTTTTCCGGCAATGACAGGCCGGGGGTAATGCTGGCCGGAGCCGCGCGGCAATTTTTAAACCGCTATGGTGCCTTGGTCGGCAAATCCGTGCTGGTGTTTACAGCTGATGATGCGGCCTATCAGGCCGCGATTGATCTTGCGCAAGCGGGGGCAACGGTCATGGCGATTGTGGATCTCAGAGAGAATCCGCAAGGGCCGGGGATCGAGGCGGCACGGGCTCTCTCTCTTCCTGTTCTGACAAGCCATGTGGTGATCGAGACCTTTGGGCGCTTGCGCATCAATGCCGCAGCGCTGGGACGTATCGGCCCCGATGGCGATGTGACGCCTGTGAAGATCGAGCAATGCGATGCCTTGTTGATGAGCGGCGGTTTTACGCCGTCCGTGCATTTGTTTTCGCAATCGCGCGGCAAGCTGCATTATGACGCGGACCGGCAGATATTTGTGCCCGGTATGTCTGCGCAACAGGAATGCTCCATCGGCGCGGCCAAGGGCACCTTTGTCTTGCAAGAGAGTGTGCAGGAGGGCTTTGCCGCCGGTGCGCACGCTGCCGAACAAGCGGGCTTTAAAAGCCAGACGATTGCCCCTTCACGCGTGAGGCATGACGTGCCCTCTTGTGCAGGCTTTAGCGGTGCTGTGCCGCGGCCCAAAGGCCAAAGGGCCGGCAAAGCCTTTGTTGATTTTCAAAATGACGTGAAGGTCACAGACATTATCTCGGCCACCCAAGAAGGCTTTCAATCCATCGAGCATGTCAAACGCTATACCACCACGGGCATGGCGACTGATCAGGGCAAGACCTCCAATATGAATGCCTTGGCAGTGGCCGCAGACGCGTTGGGGCGTACCATTCCCGATGTGGGGCTGACGACATTTCGCATGCCCTATACGCCGGTGACGTTTGGATCCATTGCCGGTCTGGCGCGCGGTGATTTATTCGACCCCGTGCGCAAAACACCCATCCACGGCTGGGCGCAACACCACGGCGCATTGTTCGAGGATGTGGGCTTGTGGAAGCGCGCACATTATTTTCCGCAAAAAGGCGAGAGCCTGCATCAGGCGGTTTTGCGGGAATGCCGGACTGTGCGCTCCAAAGCAGGGCTATTTGACGCCTCGACTTTGGGGAAGATCGAAATTGTTGGGCCGGATGCGGCCGAATTTTTGAACAGGCTTTATACCAATGCATGGAGCAAATTGGGCATCGGGCGGTGTCGCTATGGCATGATGCTGAACGAGCAGGGCTTTGTGATGGATGACGGGGTGATCGGCCGATTGGCGGCGGATGAGCGTTTCCATGTCACCACCACCACCGGTGCGCCGCGTGTGCTCGCGCATATGGAAGATTATCTGCAAACAGAATTTCCAGAACTCGATGTGTGGCTGACCTCCACCACCGAACAATGGGCCGTGATTGCCGTGCAAGGGCCTTTGGCGCGGCAGATTCTGCAACCCTTTGTCACCGACATTGATCTCTCCCCCGATGCCATGCCGCATATGAGTGTGCGGACCGGCCATATTTGCGGGGTGGAAACGCGCTTGTTCCGCGTGAGTTTCACCGGCGAGCTGGGCTTTGAAGTCAATGTGCCGTCAGGGCAGGGGCGCATGGTGTGGGAGGCCTTGTGGGCCGAGGCCGAAAAGCATGGTGCCTGTGCCTATGGCACCGAAGCCATGCATGTGTTGCGCGCCGAAAAAGGCTTTATCATTGTCGGGCAGGATACCGATGGCACGGTGACGCCTGCGGATCTGGGCATGGACTGGGTGATCGGACAAACAAAGCCCGACTTTGTCGGCAAAAGGTCGCTGGCACGCGCGGATATGCGCAAGGCAGACCGTCCGCAATTTGTCGGCCTTCAGACGCATGATCCGCATTTTGTCCCCGATGAGGGTGCGCAAGTAGTGGCGGTGGCCGAGCCTGCAACGGGTTCTGCGGCTTTGGGTTTTGTGACCTCTGCCTATGACAGTGCGACGCTGGGCCGCTCGATTACTTTGGCGCTTGTGGCCAATGGGCGGGCGCGCAAGGGCGAGACGGTCTATCTGACACGGCTCGACGGGCGGGCTCTGCCAGCCACCATTGTCGATCCGGTTTTTTATGACAAAGAAGGAGCGCGGCTTCATGCGTGAGACCTTGATGGATGCCGCCCCACAGCCCTCTTTTGACGAGGCGGGCTTGCCTTTGACGGCTTTGGCGCTGGGGGCGGCCAAGCTCTATCGGGCACCTGATATGGCGCGCTTTGTCTTGCGGGTGCGCCAAGAAGATGGCGCGCGCGCTGCTGCGGCTTGGGGGCTTTCTTTGCCCCCTGCCTTGCGGGCCTCAACTTATAAAGACCGGCATGTGTTATGGCAGGGGCCGGATGAATTTTTGCTGTTGGCGCTCACCTCCGAAAAGCAAGAGATCATCGATCGGCTTCAAGCTGAAATGGGAGGAGCGCCTTATTCGCTGGTGGATGTGTCCCATCGCAATCAGGCTTTTTTGTTAACAGGGGAAGGCGCGCAACAGCTGCTTGAAACAGGCTGTATGCTCGATCTTGATCCCGCCTCTTTCCCCGTGGGCATGACCACACGCACGCTGTTTGCCAAAGCCGATCTGACTTTGTGGCGGCGGGATACGCACACCTTTCATGTCGAGTTGTGGCGCTCTTTCATGCCTTATGTGATTGGTCTGTTGCAACAAAGCGCTGTTGCAGCGTAAGCGGGCTGGCATAGAAAAACACCGGCAGCCATAAAAACAGATAATGCCAGTTGATGAAGGCAAATGGCTGCGCCAGATTGGTCGCCATAAATCCGCAACCCAAAATCAGAAAAGCGCTGATAAGGGGCGCATCCGGCTCGACATGTTTGGTGATGCGATAAAGCGTTGCAACAAAAGCCAGCATGATCGGAATGCCGAAATAAAGTGCTGTCCCCCACAAAATATGATGCGGGCTGGACTGTCCTTCCTGTGGAAACCGAAAGCCAGCTCCCACGCCCAAAAGCGGAAAATCTTTCAAAAGATCATAGGTCCAGACCCAGATTTCAAAGCGCGCCGAGGATGTGCAGCGCGGCAAAGCGATCCATTGGCACAATGTTTTGGCAATGAGGTCTTCAAAGCCGACAAGGGCTGAAATGAAACCAAGATTGAGCATGGCCCAAAAAAACAAATTTCGTTGCGGCCGATAATGATTGATCATGAGAAACAACACGGGCACACCAAGCGCAATCACAGCGCCGCGTGATTGCGTGTAAATCATGCCTGCCAATAAAAGTACAACGGCAAGAGCCGTAGCATATTTCGCAAGGCCTTTGGTTTCATAATAAAGCCAAAGACCTGATAAAAAAGCGAGCCCCAATGAAATGCCATACATATTGGGATCGCGCATCCGACCCAGATGGATGGCGCGGGTCACGATCTGGTTATGAAGTCCGCTTTGATCGGCGAGAATGGCCATGAGATTGAGCCCAAGACCGAGTGTGGCAAAAACTAGCAAGGATAAAAGCAGCAGCCGTTGGGTCAATGTGTTAAACACGACGTGCAAGGAAAGATATAGCAAAACCAATAAGAACAGATTGCTGAAATGTTTGGTGTAAATTGCCTGTCCGCCGTCGGCCGTGGCATCGGGTATCAATCCGCGCAGAAAGGCCAAAACCAGTAAGGCAAGCAAAGTTTTATCCTGTGTAAATAGGTGTGCTTTTAAGTCCGCATTTTTAGTGAAAGCCCAGATTGTGCCAAGACCTAACAGGACATACCAAACCGGTTTTGCGACATCGACAGGCAGGATGTAAAAAGCAGCCACAAACAGCATGAGCCATGTTTGATGAAGACGGTACTTGACGGTATCAGGCAAATCAAAGGTCATGGAGTGCGGTCTCGATCTGGTTGATGTCTATGGAGAAATTTTGATTGCTTTGCTCGCGTGACCCGAATGCGCTACGATAGGTCCAGCCGTTTTGACTGGCGATATGCAGATAGGTGGTTTTGCGTGCATTGTCTGGAAAAATTTCCAATACAGACCGGTCAGTTCCCCAACATAGATTGGTCAAAGCGGCGCCGTGCACGGAAACAATCTGGCTGGCTTTACGAAAACAGGCGATTTGAAACAGCAAATTCGACCAGTCGAAAATCACAGGCGTGAATTTTTTGGTTTCAAGGTGAGACAAGAGCGCATCTTGATTGAGAACGTTGCGGAGGCGTGTCTGTGTGCGCTTGATCACAAGGCGGTCGGGAACAGGAATGTTTTTTGTTTGGGCGGCAATCAAACCATCAAGCTGGGCGAGCTCGGATGAGAAGGCATAGCCGTGTTCGGTGGAGGCTGCGGAGGTTTTGGCAAAGAGATAATGCTCTGCCACAATAGTTTGAAAGGGTGTGATCTCTTTGCGGGAGGCGTCAAAACCAGCATCACGCAAAAGCGTGACCACGAAGTCGACGGCCGCACTCTTCCGATTGGTGAGGAAGGTGATCGGCTTGTTAAAAACGCTTGGATGACGGATAACAGCCGCAAGAACGGGCAAGAGATAATCCACCAAGACATGATAATAATTATTGACGGCAGGCACTGCTGCCACAAAGCCTTTGAGGCTTTCATGCCCGCGCAATGAAGGCAGGGGAAAGGTCAGACCCCACGGAATGCGGCCTTTCTCAAGCGCCAATAAATGCTGCGTGGTCTGATCAATCGGTTGCATGAAATGGCCGTGAATTTTGATGTTTTCGCCAATGGCGGTCACCAGCCTGATCCCCTCACCTTGGTGGGACAGGTTTTTACCGTCGACATTGTGCGTCATCAAAATCTGGTATGGCGCTTCATACGGGGGCTTATTTAACAGCAGCGGACGTGTGATGTCCTCGATGATTGTGTCTGACGCAAGAGCGCTTTGCTTGGCATGATAGCGCAACCGGCTGGTCAATGCGGGAACATTGTCTTCCATCCATGCCATGCCCGCCCCCAAGGCCGGCTTTATATCAAAAGCCTTTTTCCATTTTGCGCGACCGCGTGCCACCCTCTGATCCCTCTCTCCCGTCTCAAGCCGTTTTTACATCGAGCATGCCGCGTTCGACCGCGATCATTTTATGGACCACATCGGCCATCATGTGCTTTGCTTTCCAGCCCAGTTCGCGCTGTGCTTTGGAGGGGTCGGCCTTGCCGATCATCAAATCGGTGGGGCGAAAAAACCGTTTGTCGATATCGACATGGTCTTGCCAGTTGAGGCCAACCTCCTGAAATGCCTGTTCGATAAAGGCGCTCAAGGGATGGGTCTGGCCTGTGGCAATCACAAAATCATCGGGTTTGTCTTGTTGCAGCAACAACCACATGGCTTCGATATAATCGGGTGCCCAGCCCCAATCGCGTGCAATGTCGATATTGCCGAGTGACAGCCGCTCTTTGCTGCCAAGTGCGATCCTGACTGCTGCGGCAATGATTTTTTTTGTGACAAAGCGCTCGGGACGCAGCGGGGAGTCATGGTTGAATAATATACCCGTCGAGGCATGCAGATCATAGGCCTCGCGATAATTGGCGACTTCCCAAAAGGCGGCGGATTTCGCGACCGCATAGGGGCTGCGCGGGCGAAAGGCGGTCAATTCATGCGCCGGTTCGCCATGCGTGTCGCCGAAACATTCGCTGGACCCGGCATTGTAAAACCGGATGGCGCGACCCGTCAGCCTAATGGCTTCAAGAAAATTCAAGGTGCCCGTGGCAATGCTTTCCAAAGTCTCGACAGGTTGTTCGAAGGATAGGCTGACCGAACTCTGTCCGGCCAGATTATAGACCTCGTCGGGTTTGATGCTCGCCAGACATTGATAGACGCTGCGGAAATCATGAGGGCTTATGGAGGTCAGCTTGACCTTGTCCAACAGGCCGAGGCGGGTCAGGCCTTCAAGACGCATATTCTGCGCATCGCGCCCAGCCCCATAGACCTCATAACCCTTGCCCAGCAGAAAACGGGCGAGATAGGGGCCATCCTGGCCGGAAATTCCGGTAATCAATGCAACAGGCATGCACGGCTCGTCATGAAAAATCACGGGTAAGACGCTTAAAACGCGTCCCGATGGGTTGTCTTTAGCCGTTTTGCCGTGCCAGCCCTAGCAAAAAATAGCGGTGTCGGCCAAGAAAAGCCCTCATCCCTTCGTCCACACCTGTCCCCTCAGTGAGGGGTCAGGAGATTTTGAGATCCGAATGGCTCTGAATGGGCATGGTCCGGAGGCGTTTTCCGGTGGCGGCTGCGATGGCATTGAGCACGGCGGGGGCGGCGACAAAGATGGTGGGTTCACCCACCCCGCCCCAAAAGCCGCCCGATGGCATGACAATGCTTTCCACCTTGGGCATTTGTGCCATGCGCAGGATTTCATAGGTATCGAAATTCTCCTGCTCGACCTTGCCATCTTTCAAGGTGATCTCGCCATAAAACAGCGCCGATAATCCATAGGCAAAGGAGCCCTCGATCTGCGCCATGATTTGTTGCGGATTGACTGCATGGCCCGGATTGGTGGCCGCCACAATGCGATGGATCTGGATTTTATTGCCTGTCACCGACACTTCGGCACAGGCCGCCACATAGCTGCCATAGCCCATATGTTGGGCTAGGCCGCGATAAATGCCCTTGGGGGCGGGCTTGTGCCATTCGGCCTTGTCGGCAACCGCATTCAACACCGCGAGATGCTGCGGGCTTTTCGCCAGCAATTTTTGCCGGAAGGCCAAGGGATCACTGCCCGTTGCCTGCGCGAGCTCGTCGATAAAGCTTTCAAGATAGAGCGCATTTTGATTGTTGTTGACGCCGCGCCAATAGCCTGCGGGGATCGGCGGATTGCGGATCGCGTGATCGATCAACAGATTGGGGATGGCATAGCCAAACACACCCTCCGTGCCCGCAGGATTGAGGCCCTGGAAGGTTGAGGGGTCACGCCCTGCCGCAAAAAAGGCATTGGCATTGATCGAGGCCATGATCGATTGTCCCGAAATGCGCATATGCAAGGCCGTGACATTGCCTTGCGCATCAAGTCCCGCTTTCATGCGGGCGCGGGTGATGGGGTGATAATGGCCGTGCAACATGTCTTCTTCACGCGACCAGATCAGCTTCACCGGTACGCCCGGCATCTGCTTGGCGATCAGGGCTGCCTGTTCCACATAATCATGGCTGACGGCGCGACGCCCAAAGCCGCCGCCCAGCAGCATCCGGTGAATGTCGCATTGTTCAGCGGGCAGGCCTGCGGCCTTGGCAAGCGCGGCCAGAGCCGTTTCGGCATTTTGGGTAGAGGTCCATGCCTCGCATTTTTCGGGCGTATAGAGAACAGTGGCATTCATCGGTTCCATGGTGGCGTGATGCTGATAGGGGTAGCTATACTCCGCCTCGATGATTTTATGGGCCGAGGCAAAGGCCGCCTTGGCATCCCCCGACTGGTTGCCGATGACAGCGTCTTGCGCCTCAAGTCCTTCTTTCAACGTGGTTTCAATAGAAGCACTTGATAATTTGGCATTGGGCCCTTCATCCCAGACGATCGTTATGGTCTCAAGCGCTTGCTGCGCCCGCCACCAATTATCGGCCACAACGGCCACACCTTTATCGGCCACAGTGACGACTTTTTTGACGCCCTTCATGGTCAGCGCTTGCTTGGCGTCATAGCTTTTCAACTTGCCGCCAAAAATCGGGCAGTTTTTGATGGCCGCATGTAACAGGCCGGGCATGGTGTAATCCATGCTGTAAAGCTGCGCACCCGTGACTTTGTCGCGGGTATCGAGACGGGGCAGGGGCTTGCCTGCAATCGTCCAATTTTTGGGGTCTTTCAACACGATGTCTTTGGGGGGCTCGATCAAGGCCGCCGCTTGTGCCAATTGGCCATAGCTCAGGCTGCGGTTGCTGGCTTTGTGTGTCACAATCCCTTTGCTGACCGTGCAGTCACTCTCCGGCACGCCCCATTGTTTGGCGGCGGCAGAGACCAGCATCATGCGGGCGGCTGCGCCGCCTTTGCGGACATAGTCATGGCTGTCGCGGATGCCGCGGCTGCCGCCGGTTGCAAAATTCCCCCAGACGCGGTTGCGCTTGAGATTTTGACCGGGGGTGGGGTATTCGGTGCGCACTTTGCTCCAGTCACATTCGAGTTCTTCGGCGACAAGCTGCGCAAGGCCTGTCAATGTGCCCTGACCCATCTCCATGCGGGCGATGCGGATGGTCACGCTTTCATCAGGCGCAATCACCACCCATGCATTGAGTTCGGGCTTGGGGCTGTCGGCCAAAGCGGGCGCGAGTGTGAAGCCCAGTTGGAAACCGCCTGCCAAAGCGGTGGCGCTGGCAAGAAAATGGCGTCGGGAGAGTGGCAAGGATGTGGTCATGATGTCCTCACGCCTTTTGGGTGATATGTGCTGAGGCCTGTTTGATGGCCGCACGGATTCGGTTATAGGTGCCGCAACGGCAGATATTGGTCATTTCCTGATCAATCAGCGCATCGTCGGGCTTGGGATTTTTGGTCAGCAAGGCTGCGGCGGCCATCAATTGTCCCGATTGGCAATAGCCGCATTGCGGCACATCGAGATCGATAAAAGCCTGCTGCAGAGGATGCAGAACCGTGCCGGCTATGCCCTCGATGGTGGTGATTTTCTGGCCAGCCTGCAAGGCCGAGACCGGCAGCGAACACGCACGCACCGCTTCCCCGTCAATATGGATGGTGCAGGCGCCGCATTGGGCAATGCCGCAGCCATATTTGGTGCCGGTCAGGCCCAGATCACGCAAGGCCCAGAGGATCGGCATATCCCCCTCGACATCCAAAACCTGTTTTTTGCCATTCAGAATGATCTCGATCATGATGTGCGTCCTGACTTTGCAGTGTGTCCGGAAGGAAAGCGGCCTGATGGATGAAAATCAGCAGGCCTAGCGTAGCATTTTTTGCAGCATAAATAAACTAGGCCGCATGGTCCTTGGCATATTGCGCGACATCGGCATGGGTGGCAAACCACACATCGCCTTTCGATTTGGCGAGACGGATCAACTCCTCGATGATCCAGATGCGCGAGCGATAGCCGATAATATGCGGATGGGTGGTGAGCTGGAAAATCCCCCCTTCTTCATAGGCGGCCTCAAATTCACGCCGGAAAATATCCATGACCGCTTCAGGCGCCGTATGCGGGCGCAGGGACTGGAACCGGTGCATCATGAAATAGACAGCGTCGTCGCGCACCCATTCAACCGGCAATTCCACCACGCCGGACGGGGTGCCATCGAGCAGCAATTCATAGCAATCCTCGTCCGCCATCAGCGAAGAGTCATAAAGCAAACCCATATCGCGCTCGATGCGCAGTGTATTGGGGCTGAAATCCCAAGAGGGTGTGCGTAATCCCACAGCCCGCACGCCGGTGATTTTTTCCAACGTATCGGCAGAGCGCAGCATCAAATCCCGCTCGGCTTCATAAGGCAGAACGGAATTGAGCTCATGGATCCAGCCATGGATGCCGATCTCATGGCCTTCCGCGATCACCTGCCGCTGTTCGTCTTCATGCAGCAAGGCGGCAACCGCGGGCACATAGAAGGTGGCGGGCACATCATATTTTTTGAGCAGTTTCAAAATTCGCGGCACCCCCACACGCGTGCCATATTCCCCCCATGCCATGCGACCGATGGATTTGCCGCCATCGCGCAATTCATTGGTCTCGTGATCGGCGTCAAAGGACAAGGCAAAGGCGCAGCGCGCGCCGCCTTTCCATGAAGCGGGGCGATAGGCCTTGCCCGCACGCACCTGATTGACCAGCTTGCGCCAATGCGGTTCTGGCCATTGCCAGGGTTCGAGAGGCGCGGCGTCTTGTTTGGATGAGGTCATGATACGCATTCCCTTGAAGTCATCATGGGGTTAAAGCGGTGATCCTGTCACAGGAAGGGTTTGGCCGGTGATGAAGCCAGCCTGATGGGAGGCCAGAAACAAAGCGGCATTGGCGATGTCTTCGGGTTGGCCCATCCGCCTGACCGCAATGGTTTTGGTGAAATTGGCGCGGGTCTCGTCCGAATAGCTATTCCATTGCCGCACATAATCGGGACTGGTGGCCATGAAGCCGGGCGCAATCGCATTCACGGTGATGCCGAACGGCCCCAACTCCTGCGCCAATTGTTTGACAAGGCCGACTTGCGCATGTTTGGCCGCGGCGTAGCTCTGGATGCCTGTCAGGCTGGGCGCAAGCCCCGCGCGGCTGGCAATCACCACAATCCGGCCATAGCCTGCTTTTTTCATGAAGGGCACAACGGCTTGGGCTGTTAAAAAAGCGCCGGTGAGATTGGCATCGACAATGGCTGAAAAATCAGCGGCGTCCACCTCTTCAAGCGGTTTGGGCGATTGGCCGCGCACCCCGCCTGCGACATAGATCAAAGCCTCGATGTTTGGATGTTTTTGAGCGATGGCGGCAATGCAGGCGTGAAGGGCTGCTTTGTCCGTGACATCCAAAGACACGGCCTCGATATGCCCAGCGGTTGTCCCCGAATGGGTTTCATTGAAGGCCCGTGCATAGTCTTCTACGTCATCCACCAGCAAATCGCCGGCATAAACAAAAGCACCGTAGCGGGCAAAGGCCTCGGCTATGGCACGGCCAATCCCTCTGGCTGCGCCCGCGACGATGATGGTTTTATGATCAAACCGGATGTCCATGCTGTTATCCGAGATCGGTGAAGGCTGTTTCCTTCAAACCCCAAATGACAATGGTCGAGACCACCGCAGCACCCATGAGGTAATAGCTATGTGCGATGGGCGATTCAAAGGTGGTGATGAGCCAGACGGAGATGAAGGGGGCAAAGCCACCGAAAATCGCAACCGCTAGCGCATAGCCCGACGTCATCCATGTGGAGCGAGTGCGGGTCGGAAAAATTTCCGAAATGGCCGCAGGGCCAGCCCCCGAAAACATGGAAATCATCAAAGCAAACACCGCCTGCACCAGAATGAGTTCGGCATAAGACGGCGAACCCGTCACGAGAAAATTAAAGACCGGAATGGGCACCACCACAAAGCAGGCACAGCAGGCCAGCAGCAAAGGTTTGCGTCCGAATTTATCGGATAATTTGCCCATGATTGGTATGGCCACCACCAGCACGAAGAGCCCGATAGTATTGGCCCACAAGGCCTGTGCTGCCGTCAGCTTCAGATATTTCTGTGTCCAAGACGGCATATAGCTGAGCAGGACATAAAAACACACGGTCCAGACAATGGTGAAGCCGAAAGCACGGATCGCCAAAACAAGACCCGAGGGCTCGTTTTCGTCGGGCGCTGTCTCAATGGCGGCCACATAAGCGGGCGTTTCTTCCATCTCGCGGCGCATGTAAAGACCGACAGGGCCGAGAATGCCGCCGATCAGGAAGGGCACACGCCAGCCCCAGCCTTGCATGTCATCGGCAGTGAACACCGTATTCATCAGCGCTGCGACACCGGAGCCGAGCAACAGGCCTGCCACCACGCTCATTTGTTGGAAGCTGCCGAAATAACCGCGCTGGTCGTTGGGTGCCCATTCAACCAGATAGGCGGTCGAGGTGCCCCATTCGCCACCCGCCGAAAAGCCTTGCATCAAGCGTGCGGCCACCAGCAGCAGCGGTGCGTAAAATCCGATTTGTTCATAGGTGGGCAACAGGCCGATCATGACCGTGCCGCCCGCCATCATGAAAATGGTGAGAAGCAAGGCGGCTTTGCGTCCTTGCGTATCGCCGAAGCGTCCGATGATGATGCCACCCAAGGGGCGGGCCACAAAGCCCAAGCCATAGGCCAGAAAGGCCGAGAGCAAAGCGACGGTTTCATCCTGAGCCGGAAAAAACTTTTTGGCGATAATACTGGCCACATAGGCATAGACAGCAAAATCATACCATTCCAACACATTGCCGACGACAGCCGCAACGGCTGCTTTTTTGTGTTTTGATCCTGTGGTCATGTGATCATTCCCCCCTTTTATTATGGGGGGAGCATGGCTGATTGCCGATGCCTTTGCAAGGCATGACAGCCGCGTGAAAACACCAACAGGGTGGTTTGCGTCGCGGCGAAAAACCATAAGGGGGTTTCGAAAAAAGATAAGGGCTTGAAAAGCCTCTCAAGATAGCTTCGTATAGCGCCTGTTTGCACGAGAACAGAAAATAAAGGCTTTTGTTTCTTTTAAGTGTGCGCATGTGAAAGGCGAAGACGCGGATTGTTTTTCTGTAAATTTCTGTAAGTTTACGAGATCCGGATGTTTTCAAAAAAGGGATTTGTGGGAATGAATTTGCGTCAGCTGGGCCAGCATGGGCCGCATGTGTCTGAAATCGGTTTGGGATGCATGGGCATGTCGGATTTTTACGGGCCCGCCGATCGCGCGGAAAGCATCCGCACCATTCATCAAGCGCTGGGGGATGGCATCACCTTGCTTGATACCGGTGATTTCTATGCCATGGGCCATAATGAAATGCTGATTGCCGAAGCCTTGCAAGCAACGGATCGCAGCAAAGCGCTGATCAGTGTCAAATTCGGGGCCTTGCGCGATCCCGCCGGACAATGGATTGGCTATGACACCAGCCCCTCAGCCGTGAAGACCGCGCTGGCCTATACGCTCAAACGGCTCAAAACCGATTATATCGATATTTACCGGCCCGCACGGCTTGATCCCAAAGTGCCGATCGAGGACACGATTGGCGCCATCAGCGATATGGTGAAAGCGGGCTATGTGCGCCATATCGGCCTGTCGGAAGTGGGATCGGACACCATCCGCCGCGCCTGCGCCGTGCATCCGATTGTGGATATGCAAATCGAATATTCCATGGCCTGCCGGACCATCGAAGCGTCCATTTTGCCGACCTGCCGCGCCTTGGGGGTGGGGATTACCGCCTATGGTGTCTTGGCGCGCGGCTTGATCAGCGGCCATTGGCAGCCAGACCGGACCAGTGCGGTTGATTATCGGGTGCATTCCTCCCGCTACCAGGGCGACAATCTCGCGCATAATCTGGCACAGGTGGAGCGGTTGAAAGATTTTGCCCAAGCCAAAGGCATGAGCATGGCGCAATTGGCGATTGTCTGGGTCATGCAGCAAGGGCCAGATATCGTGCCTTTGATCGGCGCGCGGCGGCTTGAAAGCCTCAAGGAATCACTCGGGGCCTTGGGGCATAGGTTATCGACGCAGGATCAAAGCGCATTGCAGGCGATGTTGGGGGCTGAGGCGTTTAAAGGCCTGCGCTATCCCGATTTCGCCATGCGGCAATTGGACAGCGAAAAGGGCTGATCCTTGATTTGATCAGCGTGACAGACAGTTGAAAACAAAACGCCTATCGGAAGGGAATGGTCTATGAGCCTTCACATGACATTGGGTGACATCACCTTGCATCGCATCATCGAGGATCAAAGCGCTTTGATGCCGATCCGGGATTTTTTGCCCAATCTGAGCCAAGAGGTTTTGGATGCGCATCGCGATTGGCTGGCGGGGTCTGGCGCGCTTGATCCAAGCAATGATCATATTGTTTTGTGCTTCCAGTCCTATGTGATCAAAACCCCGCATCACACGATTTTGGTGGATAGTTGTCTGGGCAATCACAAAAACCGTCCCAACCGTCCACGCTGGCACCAAAAAACCGACGACCATTATATGACGGCGCTCGCCAAGGCCGACATTTCGGTTGAAGAGATCGATTATGTGATGTGCACGCATTTGCATGTTGATCATGTCGGCTGGAATACGCGACTTGAAAATGGCGTTTGGGTGCCGACTTTTCCGAATGCGCGCTATCTGTTTTCCAAACAGGAATATGCCTATTGGGAAGAGCGCAGCCGCACGGAGGCCATCGACCATATCATCGACAGTGTGCTGCCGATTGTGCATTTGGGACGGGCGGATCTGATCGAGAGTTCGGGTGCGGTCAATGACCATGTCCGGTTGTTGCCAACGCCCGGGCATACGATTGACCATTTTGCCGTCACTCTGGGTGCCAAGCGCGATGATGCGGTGATCATTGGTGATTTGTTTCATTCGCCGATCCAGATGAAATATCCGGACTTGTTCATGCGGCTTGATTATGACGGGGTGCAGAGCACACAAAGCCGTCAATCCTTTTTGCAGCGCTATGGCGACACCTCCACTTTGTGCTGCACGGCGCATTTCCCCTCGCCCTCGATGGGGCATATCAAAAGCAGTCCGTCCGGTTATTTCTGCGAGATGATTTGAAATCTCCAAATAGTACCTTATAAAAAAACGATAAAATGAGCGGATCAATCGTTTGCTTTTTATCAGAAGAAATTTGTTTTTTGAGAATGCGAAGGGGATTTGAATGGACGATTATTTTTCACGAGCCCGTCGAGAAATTCTGCCGCATTTACCCCATCAATTGGAAAAAATTCTGGATATCGGATGCGGAGAGGGGGTAACGACGGCACTGATTAGGCAGCAAAATCCTTCACTTATGTGGGCGGGGGGTGTGGAGTTGTTTCAGGATGCGGCTGCCCAAGCGGAAAAGGTGATGGATAAGGTTTGGTGCGGACATTTTGAGAAATTATCGTTTGAAAAAGAAATAGAACCAGCTTCGCTTGATGCCGTCTTGTGTCTTGATGTTTTGGAACATCTCGAAGACCCGTGGTTAGCCGTGAAACGTATTTCTCCACTCATCAAACCAGAGGGTCGTCTGATCATTTCAATACCCAATATCAGAAATTGGAAATTTATACGGAACCTCTTGTTTAAAGGCGATTTCAAATATCGCGATTCAGGTTTGCTCGATCGAACACATCTGCGGTTTTTTACAAGGGATACGGCGCTGGAATTGGCTGAAATCGGTGGTTTGAAAGTCCGCTTCATTTGCAATGCCCATCCTTGGAAACCATTTGATATGAGAAATATTCTCTCGCAAGTA
>Ga0209189_1000937_pt1 | contig 22611 bp, 16 predicted proteins | sample C_130820_EF_Meta_FD_187308 | JGI IMG/M metagenome (GOLD analysis project Ga0209189, IMG submission 187308) | Freshwater microbial communities from Lake Croche, Canada to study carbon cycling - C_130820_EF_MetaG (SPAdes) (version 3) | ecosystem: Environmental > Aquatic > Freshwater > Lake... | reverse complement strand
AGGTTGTAGACGCGGGTCCATTTGCCCATCAAATCCACATAGCTCAGTAGCTGGTCTTGCTGGTGCTCGTCTAGCGACAGCCCCAGCGCGTCCAAGCCTTGGCGCAAAGGCGAGGACAAGGCGTGCATATTACGTAGCCAGCGCGTCGCTGGTGGTTTCTGCGGCGGCAGACTCGTTGCCAAAGCCTTTGTAACGTGCGCGGCGTAAATGCACAAGTAAAAGGGAAACCGCCGCCGGCGTAATGCCCGTCATCCGCGAAGCCTGCCCCAAGGTCTCGGGGCGCTGGCGGTTTAGACGCTGGCGGACTTCTATCGACAAGGCTGAAACCTGGTTGTAGTCCAAGTCTTGCGGCAACTTCAGGTTTTCGTAATGGGCCGCGCGCAAAACCTCTTCTTGTTGGCGCCCGATATATCCGGCGTACTTGGCCGAAATCTCAATCTGCTCGACGATGGCACTCGCTGTTTCACGTGAAACAGTCGCCCCACCCTCTTGACCGCCAACAGTCAGCAGATCAGGGTTTTGGTACTTGCCGCCATCCAGCGACATCAGGTTGGCATAGGTCACTTCTGGGCGGCGCAACAGGTCAGCCAAGTTGTGCTCGTGCTCCAAAGGTTTGCCCAAAAGACGCGCGGCCTCGCTAGCCGCCAGGTTTTTAGGGCTCACCCAAATAGACTTAAGGCGTTCTGTTTCACGTGAAACAGCGTCGCGTTTTTGGCTAAAAGCATCCCAGCGGGCATCATCAACCAGCCCCATCTGGCGCCCCAGATCGGTCAGTCGCATGTCGGCGTTATCTTCCCTAAGTTGCAAACGGAACTCGGCGCGACTGGTAAACATGCGGTAGGGTTCGGTCACGCCTTTGGTGGTGAGGTCATCTACGAGCACGCCCAAATAAGCGATATCACGGCCGGGCGTCCAAGCGCCACCCATGTCGTTGGCCAGGCCTTTTATTTGGCGGCACTGAAGCGCGGCATTGATTCCAGCGAACAGGCCTTGGGCGGCGGCCTCTTCGTATCCAGTGGTGCCGTTGATTTGCCCCGCAAAGAACAATCCGCCGATCGAGCGCGTCTCGAAACTGCGTTTGAGTTCACGCGGGTCGAAATAGTCATACTCAATGGCATAGCCTGGGCGAATAATGTGCGCATTCTCCAAGCCCTTCATCGATCGCACTAAGTCGTACTGGATATCAAAAGGCAAACTGGTGGATATGCCGTTGGGGTAGTACTCGTGGGTGGTCAGGCCCTCGGGTTCTAGAAAAATCTGGTGGCTGGTTTTATCGGCAAAGCGGTTGATCTTGTCTTCGACGCTCGGGCAATAGCGCGGGCCAACGCCTTCAATCTTGCCCATAAACATGGGGCTGCGGTCAAAGCCCGAACGGATGATGTCGTGGGTGCGCTCATTGGTATGGGTGATCCAACAAGGAACTTGCTGGGGGTGCATATCTGCACGCCCCATATAACTAAAGACGGGCATCTCAGCAGACATGCCGCCGGTCACGCCATCACCAGGCTGCTCAACGCATTTGCTGAAGTCAATCGTGCGGCCATCGATTCTTGGAGGTGTCCCCGTTTTGAGGCGGCCTTGCGGCAACTTCAATTCTTTTAATCGCGCAGACAAGCCAACAGCAGGCGGGTCACCCGCACGTCCGGCGGCGTAATGGCTGAGCCCGACGTGGATCTTTCCATCCAAGAAGGTGCCTGCCGTCAGCACCACGGTTGTCGAGCGAAACTGTATGCCCGACTGGGTGACGGCGCCGACCACCCTATCGCCTTCGACCATCAAGTCCTCTACCGACTGCTGAAAGAGCGACAGGTTCGGTTGGTTTTCCAGCATGCCACGAATGGCGGCCTTGTACAAAACACGGTCAGCCTGGGCGCGGGTTGCGCGCACAGCGGGCCCTTTGGAGCTGTTCAAAATACGAAATTGGATGCCACCCAGGTCTGTCGCCAAAGCCATGGCACCACCCAATGCGTCGACCTCTTTGACCAAATGGCCCTTACCGATACCGCCAATCGACGGGTTGCAGCTCATTTGGCCCAGGGTTTCAATGTTGTGGGTGAGTAATAGAGTAGTGCATCCCATGCGTGCAGACGCCAAAGCGGCCTCGGTGCCGGCGTGGCCGCCACCCACCACAATGACATCGAATTCTTTGGGGTACAACATATATTCACAACCTTCTGAGTTGCAGGGGCTGTATGCGCCGCCCTGCTGAGCAACCCGCGATTTTACAAGCGGCGTGCGTTTTTTGCTAGGGCTTTGCGAAGGTAACACTCACACGCAAGCCGTGGGGGGTCTCATTGCCCATATGCAACTTGGCGTCCATCAGGCTGACATACGATTTAACGATCGCCAAACCGAGACCCGAGCCTTCTTTCAAGGCTTCTCCTGCAGCACCCTGCGCCCAGCGCTTCGATAGTTTTTGCAACTGCGCGCTTGAGACGCCGGCTCCGTTGTCCACCACAGACAAAACAACAGACTGCAAATTTTCTTTGAGTGAGACCGTTATGCGACTTAGGCCTTCTTGTGCGCGTCCGTAACGAAAAGCGTTGTCCAACAAGTTATTCAAAATGCCTTCGATCAATGCACCGTTACCCAACACCACCGTGGTTTTTTCGGCGTCATTGGCACCGACATCTACGCTAGTTGCGTCTGCGCGCGGCAAGAAACGCAAAACGGCTTCTCTAACCAAGGTATCGATAGCGATGGGTGTTTGCTCCAAAGTTTGTTGAGCTTCATCAGCCAAAGCCAAGGCCAGTAACTGGTCCACCAAATGGCTAGCGCGTTCTTGGCTTTGCGCGATGCCCTCGAGTTGCTCTCGCCAAACATGTGGCTCGTTTTGACGCAAACCATAGTCGGCCAACGCTCGGATGCCTGCCAACGGCGTGCGCAACTCGTGCGCCACATTACCCGAGAACTCTCGCTGCGCCCGCACGCTATCGGCGATTCGCCCCAGCAATGCATTGATCGCTTGGCCAAGACGCTGAATATCGCGCGTGCTGGCAGACACGGGTACCGGCGTGAGGTCGCGTGCATCACGTTGTTCCAAGCCTTTCTCTAACGCAGCCAAAGGCTCTAGATCATCTTCAATCGCGCGTTGCAACCAGGTTGCCAAAAAGATAAGCAAGAGAATTTGTGGCGCAATAGAAAAAACCAATAAGCGTTGAATCAAGCGATCACGACTCGTAGTGGTTTGTGCCATCACCACATAAAACTCCGCCGGCTGTTGCCGGTGAATCGTGACGCGGCGCAAGCTGCGGTTTTGATAATCAAGCGACTGAAAGGCGGGCTCCTTGCTATCTCCCAAAGGGTCCGCATGCAAGCCAGTGTGACCCGCCAAAAGCGAGCCGTCTGGACGCAACACAGCAAAAAACAAGGCTTCTGTTTGGTCAAACAACACAGTGCGCATTTCTTGCGTGGAGAGGCTTAACTCCAACTCCCCCATATCCGGATTGCCGCGCACGTGGCTTGCCACGAGATAAGCGTCGTCTAACAAAGCACGGTCGTATGCTTGCTGCGTGAAATAAGCCGCCACAGCCACCACCAAGGCAGAGCCAAGCAACCACGTTAACGCCAAAGGCAATAAAACATGCCGTAACAAGCGGTTACGTAACGATGGTTTTCTGGGTTCGTGTGCGACGCTCATACTGTATCTTTCGCTTCTTCTAATAAGTATCCAATGCCACGCAGGGTGCGAATTGTTGCGCCGCTGTCGCTGAGCTTTTTACGCAAGCGCGAAATGAAAGCTTCCAAAGCGTTGTCGGCCAAGGCCTCATCAAAGCTAGACAACTTCTCTGAGAGCTCTCTTTTGCTGACCGTGCGCCCTGGCGGCGTCATCAGCTCCCACAAGACCTCGAACTCACGTGCAGGTAGGGCCAAGTCTTGTTCCTCCACCAATATTCTGCGGTTCTTACGTTGCAAGACCAGGCGCCCGACTTGCACCACGTCGTCTGCGCCCATGGCGCGACGCGCCAAGGCACGCAGTCTGGCTTCAATCTCTGCCAAATCAAATGGTTTGCCTAAATAGTCATCCGCCCCAGCATCTAAACCAGCAATGCGCTCATCGGTACGGTTGCGCGCCGTCAGCACAAGCACTGGGGTGCGGTCGCCACGGCTTCGCGCCGAGCGCAACAAGCTCAAACCGCTCCCCTGCGCTGCGCTGGCGTGGCCATTGAGGGGCAGGTTTAAATCTAGTAACACCACATCGTAGGTTTGAACTTGCCAAAAGTGGGCGGCTTCTTCCAAATGACTGGCCGCGTCTACCCGATACCCCGCGTCAGTCAAGCTACGCAACATCACCGCTTGCAACACGGCATCGTCTTCAATCAACAAAATTCTCATGGGGTAGGTATCAAACGCACCAAGTCAGGGATTGGTCAGCCGTAAAGAGCGATAAACGCGGTATGAGCATACGACAGTTCCTTTCTTTGCGCCGACCTATCCTTGCGGGGCTCCTGCTAACCGCCCTTTGTGGCGACCACGTGCACGCCCAAACTTTGGGACTAGCCCAAGTACTGGAAGCCGCGCGCCAAAACTTGGATGTTTCCATTGCGCAACAAAACTTAGCCGCTGCGCAAGCTGATGTGGTCTCTGCAGACCGCGCGCCGTTTCCGATCTTCACCGCCAAAACATCGCAGATGTATTTGGACAAAGGCGTTAAAGGAACCGAAGGCATTGGCGGCGGAGCCTTTGGACAAAAGAACATCGACAAATCAGGCGGCATCGACTGGACCTGGGAGCGCGGCAACAAACGCGGCCTGCGCACCCAAAGCGCAAAACAACAAGCGATAGCTGCTGGCGCTGATCTGCAAGACATGTTGGTCATGCAACAAATCGCCGCTGCCGCCGCTTACTTTGATTTGCTGGCAGCGCTTGAGCGCAACCAAGAAATGAAAACGCTTTCGCAAAGCGCTTTGCAATTGTCAAAAAGTGCGGGGCTTCGATTCAAGGCTGGCGATCTGTCCGCACAAGATACCGCGCGCTTAGAAATAGAAGCCCAGCGCGCACAAGCCGATGCACGCAGTGCACAACTCGACCAACAGCGCGCTGTTTTGCTGTTGCAACAAATCACCAAGTTGCAAATCAACTTGAACACCTGGAAGGTTGCGGCAGATTGGCCAAGCATACAAATCCAGGCACCAACACAAGGCGTTTTGCAGGCATGGGTCGATCAGCGCGCAGATGTGGTCGCGGCACGTGAGCGCGTTGCTGCGGCCAGCGCCGCATTAGAGCTCGCACAGGCACAAAAGAAAGCTGACGTCACACTCGGCAGCAGCCTTGACCATGACCCGCGCGTTTCCAATCGTATGCTCGAACTTCGCTTGTCCCTACCTTTAATCTGGGGCTATGGCTATGAAGGCGAAATTGGCCGCGCTCAAGCACAGCTGGCACAGGCACAAACACTTTTTGAGAAAACCAAACTCGAAGCAAGTTCAGATTTACAACGCTTGCTTGAAGAATTTTCAGCCGCGCTCGAGCGCGAAACACTTTACGAACAAGACATCTTGCCGCGCGCGCGCAAAGTTGCCGAGCAAGCTGAGCGCGCCTTCACTTTAGGCGCGTCTTCATTGACCGATTTGTTAGACGCACGCCGCACTCTGCGTGCGACATTGATTGAAGCCGCCTTTACCCGCGCTGACTATGCCAAGGCCCATGAAGCTTGGCGTTTGCGCACCACCACCGTTTTACGCTACGCCCGCTAAATATTTATGCCTTTGAATACACACGCCATACAAGAGTCTCTTCTATCTATTTGGAGCTCGCCGGTGAAGCGCTATAGCGCCATGGCTGGAACAGCCGCTCTTATTGCGCTTTATATCAACATGACAGGACAAGAACCTGTGGGTCACCCCATCGCGCCTCCCCCCATCATTCAAGGCGAGCAACTGCGTTTTCCTGCGGGCCACCCGCAACTTGCCTTATTGGCAACCGCACCAGCAGTCGCAGCCAACAGCGTGGCAATTGAATTACCCGCCCGCTTAGTTTGGAATGAAGAGAAAACCGAACGTATTTACCCCGCATTTGCTGGCCGCGTCGTCAAGCTCAACGCTGACGTGGGGCAGTCAGTGCATGCTGGACAGGTTTTGGCAACACTGGCCTCACCAGAATTTGGTGCTGCTCAAGCGGACACCGCCAAAGCCCAGGCCGACGCAAGGTTTTCTGAGCGTTCTTTACAAAGACAAACTGAGTTGTTTGAAGCAGGCATCGTGTCACGCAAAGAGTTTGAGCAAGCCCAAGCCGATGCGCAGCGCGCCAAAGCAGAAGTAGCAAGAGCGCAAGCACGCACACAACTATATGGTGGCGGCAACGCCGTCAACCAACAGCTTGGGATGTCTGCAACAGTCTCTGGTGTTGTCGTTGAGAGAAATCTAAGCGCAGGCCAAGAGGTCCGACCTGACCAAGGCGGGCCAGGCTCTCTGCCATTGTTTGTTGTCACAGATCCGCGTTCTTTATGGGTACAAATTGATGCGCGCGAAGCAGACGTTGCCTCCATGCAGCCCGGAACCACTATCAGCTTAAGTCTGCCCAATTTCCCTGGCCAAAGCTTTGCAGCCAAAATCACGGCAACTGGCGACTTCATCGACAGCAACTCACGCACCGTCAAGGTTCGTGCAGTGATTGACAACGGCCAGCGCATGCTCAAAGCAGAGATGCTGGCAAACGCAAAGATAGAGCGGCAACTGTCAAAGGGTGTTTTGATTCCCGCGAGTGCCGTTCAATTGCGCGGTACACAACACTGGGCCTATGTACAAAAAGAGCCTGGCGTATTTGAGCCGCGCAAGGTAGCTATTGGCTACGAAGGCTTGCAGCAAGTTTTGATTACCGATGGCTTGAAAGATGGCGAATTGGTCGTCAAAGAAAACAGCCTATTGCTTGCACGCGAGTTTCGCAATGCCCAAGAGCAAGCCAAACCACACACACCCGACCCGCTAGACGGCACAAAAGCCTCGCCGACCCCTAAGAGCAATCAGCCCGACGTGACTAATAGCGCAACCTCTGCAGCATCAAGCGCCAACGCAATGGCGCCCCAAAAATGAAGCGCCTGATTCATATTGCGCTTAACCAGCCCCTTATGGTGCTGATGGCCACGTTGCTCTTTATCTTGGCGGGCGTTGTCGCTTTCAAAAATCTTTCCGTCGAAGCTTTTCCCGATGTGACCGATACTCAGGTCACAGTGATTGCCTTGTACCCTGGACGCGCAGCAGAAGAAGTGGAGAAACAAGTCACTTTACCCGTTGAGGTCGCGCTGTCCGGTCTACCTAATTCCATCCGGGTGTTTTCACACACACAATTCGGATTGTCGTTCACTGTAGTGACCTACGACGACAGAGCAGATGTCAATATTGCGCGCCAACAAGTTAACGAACGTTTGCGCGGAATTGATTTGCCGATGGGTGTGACGGCAGACGTCATGCCAAATGCAACACCCGTAGGCGAAGTGATGCGTTACCGACTCAAAGGTGACGGCAAAACCACCACCGAGTTGCGCACCCTCCAAAACTGGGTGGTTGAGCGGGCAATAAGACAATTGCCCGGTGTTGCCGATGTAGTTGGAATGGGCGGATACATCAAGCAGTACGAAGTGCAGCCAGATTTGCAAAAGTTGCGCGCCTACAAACTCACCTTACAAGATTTGCAAAACGCATTAGGAAGAAGCAATGCGAACGCAGGTGGTAGCTATGTAGCCCAAGGCTCGCAACAATTTGCTATTCGCGGCATTGGTTTACTCCATTCGGCAGATGATTTAGGAACTGTGGTGGTGACCGCGCGGGGCAACACACCGGTGTTGGTTCGCGATGTCGCGCAAATAAAAATTGGTGCTGTGCCAAGGCTTGGCACCGTGGGTCAAGACCAAGACGATGACGTCGTCACGGGCATTGTGATCATGCGCAAAGGAGAAAACCCCAGCGTATTACTCAAAGCTGTGAAAGAGAAGATTGCGGACCTCAATGCACGTGTATTGCCGACAGGCGTACAAATTGTGCCGTTCTATGACCGTACTTGGTTAATGGATAAAACACTCACAACTGTGTTTCGTAATTTGGTGGAAGGCGCCCTTCTCGTCTCTTTGGTTTTGTATTTATTTTTATCCAATATGCGCGCTTCATTGGCCGTTGTGGTGGTCATTCCTCTGGCGTTGCTTTCTACGTTTTTAGGGCTGAAATTATTAGGCGTACCCGCAAACTTGTTGAGTTTGGGCGCGATGGACTTCGGCATCATTGTGGATGGCGCAGTGATTGTGATTGAAAACATCATGCACCGATTGGCCGAGCGCGGTGATGGCATGAACGACAAAGAGCGCCGCGCGCTAGTCACCAACGCCACCAACGAGGTGGGGCGTCCCACCTTGTTCTCCATGCTCATCATCATTGCTGCGCACATTCCTATCTTTGCATTGCAGCGGCACGAGGGGCGTATCTTTCAACCGATGGCACTCTCTGTCACTACAGCATTGGTTGGTTCATTGATTTTCTCGCTCACGCTGGTACCCTTATTGGCCTATTGGATGCTGCGTAAAGGCATTCCCCATGGGGATAACGGCTTGGTGTCGCGCGCAAAAGCCATCTATGAACCTGTTTTAAATTGGGCGATAGAGCAGCCGCGCAAAATCGTTCTGATTGGTTTGACCTGCTTTGCCATTTCACTACTGGCGGCTGCACGATTGGGTTCTGAGTTTCTACCCGAGCTCAATGAAGGAACGTTTTGGGTGAACTGGGATATGCCTTCAAGCGTGTCGCAAGAAGAAGCTGGAAACATTTTGCGTAAAGCCCGTCTGCAACTGCTCACCATTCCTGAAGTTCGTACTGTTGTCTCAAAAGCGGGGCAACCTGAAGACGGCACCGACCCCAAAACCTTGAGCATGGCCGAAGTCTTTGTGGATGTGAAGCCAGCAGAGGAGTGGCGCAAAGGACTTACGCGCGATCAATTGATAGAGGAAATGGACCAAAAGCTCTCGATCATCCCCGGTGTTGATCCTGCGTATTCGATGCCCATTCGAGATAACGTGCTCGAGTCGATTTCGCAAATCAAAGGGCAAATTGTGGTGAAAGTCTCTGGCGACGATTTGAATGAGTTGCGGCGAACAGCTGAAGCGATGCAACGCGAATTCAAGCAGGTCATGGGCGTACAGCGCGCAGAGATTGACCGGCTTGGTGAAGTGCCGCAGCTACTAATAGATATTGATCGAGACCGCGCAGCGCGACTAGGTTTGAACGTGAGCGATGTACAAGACGTGATTGAAGCGGCTCTCGCAGGACGTGCAACAACTGAGCTGTGGGAGGGCGAGCGCAAATTCTCTGTCGTGGTGCGCCTTGCCAATGACAAGCGCAGCATTGAAAGTTTGCCCAATACCGCTATTGCTTTACCAAACGGCGGTTACGCGACGTTAGAAAACGTTGCCACCATCCACCAAGGAAGTGGCGCGATGAATATTGCGCGTGAGGCAGGACGTCGCACCATGGCGATTGGCGTATTTGTCAAAGGCCGCGATATGGGCTCTGTAGTGGCCGATATGAAAGCGCGCGTCAACAAGAACGTGAGTATCTCTAAAGGCTACTCAGTGACATGGTCGGGTGAGTTTGAAAACCAAGAGCGTGCGATGCAACGCTTGGCTTTGGTAGTTCCGATTTCGCTGCTATTGATTTTTGTCTTACTGTTTAATGCCTTTGGCTCGGTCAAAACAGCCGGCCTGATTTTGATCAACGTTCCTATGGCCTTGGTGGGTGGCTTTGTCGCTTTATGGGTTTTGAATATACCCTTGTCCGTATCTGCCGCCATTGGCTTTATCGCGCTATCGGGCCAAGCCGTGCTCAATGGTGTGGTGATGCTGTCAGTCTTTCAACAGCTGCGCAATGCTGGCTATACGGTGGTAGATGCCGTTAAAGAAGGCTCTCTGCAACGATTAAGAACCGTTTTAATGACAGCTATGTTGGCCGCATTGGGCTTACTACCGATGGCGCTGAGCCATGAGATTGGATCCGAAACTCAGCGGCCCTTAGCCATCGTCGTGATCGGCGGTTTATTCACCGCCACGCTCTTAACCTTGATAGTCTTGCCAGCGCTATATGTGTCTTGGTTTTCCAACACACGTCTAGCGCCAGCAGCCAAAGATTAAATATCGATATTGGCCGCGCGTAGTGCGTTGCTCTCGATAAAGTCGCGGCGGGGTTCTACCTCGTCGCCCATCAACATCGTGAAGACACGATCAGCCTCAATCGCGTCGTCAATTTGTACGCGCAACAAACGACGCACCGCTGGGTCCATGGTGGTTTCCCACAGCTGCGCTGGATTCATTTCGCCCAAGCCTTTGTAGCGTTGACGTGCCGTTGCGTTTTCGGCTTGTTCGATCAACCAACGCATAGCAATGCGGAAGTCGGTGACCCTCTCTTCCTTAGCGCGCTCACCCTCACCACGCGACACACGTGCGCCTTCTTGGAGAAGACCTTTGAATGTTAGAGCCGCCTCGGCCAATGCCGCGTAGTCTGCGCCATGCACAAAGTCTTGCGTGATGACGCTGCTCTTCACGTTGCCATGGTGGCTACGGCTGATGCGCAGAATGGGTTTGTCAGTGCGCTCATCAAATTCGCCAGAGGCCTCTGAGCCGCTACCCAATTCGCGTAACTTGGTTTGCATGTCTGCCGCAGAGCGCTCTGCATCGGCAACCGTGTCCAAATTCACAGACACACCGTCGGCCATGGCGCGCAAGGCTTCTGCATCCATGAATCCGCGCAAACGCGCAATCACGGCTTCGGCCAATTGGTGTTTGCGCGCAAGCTCTTCAAGCGTTTCGCCACGCAAGACTTGTGGTGCTGCACCGCCAGTGCTGATGCTGGCGTCTTTAAGTGCCACGCGCAACAAGAATGCATCAAGTGCAGGCGCATCTTTGATGTACTGCTCTTCTTTGCCAACCTTCACTTTATACAAAGGCGGTTGCGCAATATAGATATGGCCACGCTCAACGAGTTCAGGCATTTGGCGATAAAAGAAAGTCAATAAGAGCGTGCGGATGTGCGCACCGTCCACGTCCGCATCGGTCATGATGATGATGCGGTGGTAGCGCAATTTGTCAACATTGAAATCATCTGTTGCCGCCTTGCCAGATTCTGCGCTGGCTTTGCCGATGCCAGTGCCAAGCGCGGTGATGAGCGTGAGTATTTCGTTACTGGTTAAGAGTTTTTCGTAACGCGCTTTTTCTACATTCAAAATTTTTCCGCGCAAAGGAAGAATTGCTTGGAACTTTCTGTCGCGCCCCTGCTTAGCAGAGCCGCCGGCGGAGTCACCCTCAACGATATAGATTTCACACAGTGCTGGGTCTTTTTCTTGACAATCGGCCAGCTTGCCTGGCAATCCCATGCCATCGAGTACGCCTTTGCGGCGCGTCATCTCGCGGGCTTTACGGGCCGCTTCGCGGGCTCGCGCAGCATCCACAATCTTTCCGCAAATAATCTTGGCGTCGTTAGGGCGCTCTTGCAAATAATCGTTCAGCGCTTTGGCAACGATGTCTTCCACCGGTGCGCGCACTTCGCTCGAGACCAGTTTGTCTTTAGTCTGGCTACTGAACTTAGGCTCAGGCACTTTCACAGACAACACACAACACAAGCCTTCGCGCATGTCGTCGCCCGTCACTTCGACTTTGGCTTTTTTAGCGAACTCGTGTTCTTCAATGTATTTGTTGATGACTCGTGTCATTGCGGCGCGCAATCCAGTTAAGTGGGTGCCGCCATCACGTTGCGGAATATTGTTGGTGAAACACAAAACGCTTTCGTTGTAGCCATCATTCCACTGCATCGCCACTTCAACGCCAATATGCGTACCAGGTATGCCGCCGTATGTTTCTGCAGGTCGCTCACCTTCCGAATAAAACGCATTGGGGTGCAATACTTTTTTGCCTGAATTAATGAAGTCAACAAAGCCTTTGACACCACCGGCGCCAGAAAAGTCGTCTTCTTTGCCGCTACGTTCATCAATTAAACGAATACGAACACCATTGTTCAAGAAGCTGAGTTCACGCAGACGTTTGCTCAAAATCTCGTAATGGAAATCGCTATTTTGAACAAAGATATCTGTGTCTGGCAAGAAATGCACTTCTGTACCGCGCTTTTCAGTCTCACCCGTAACCCGCATAGGAGAAACTTCAAAACCGTCAACGACTTCAATGATTCGGTTTTGGACAAAGCCTTTTGCAAACTCTAAGGTATGAACTTTGCCTTCGCGGCGAACCACTAGACGCAAAGATTTAGAAAGCGCGTTGACACATGAAACACCGACGCCATGCAAACCGCCAGAGACTTTGTAGCTGTTTTGGTTGAACTTACCGCCAGCATGCAATTCGGTTAAAGCAATTTCAGCTGCACTGCGTTTAGGCTCGTGCTTGTCGTCCATCTTGACGCCCGTTGGGATACCGCGTCCGTTGTCTGTCACGCTGATGGAGTTATCGCTATGAATGGTGACCACGATGTCGTCACAGTGGCCGGCTAGGGCCTCGTCAATCGAATTGTCAACGACTTCAAATACCAAATGGTGTAGGCCGGTTCCATCAGACGTATCCCCGATATACATGCCTGGGCGTTTACGTACGGCCTCTAAGCCTTCCAATATTTGAATCGAGCCGGCTCCGTAATCTTGATCGGCCACTGGTGTTGCTATGGGTTCTGGTTGTTGTTCTTGGGTCATGTCAATTCTTTAAATGTGCTGCATATGTGCGGCACCATAGGTAGCAAAGGAGAAAACTTATATGCGCATTGGCATGACAACGTATTTGAATGTGGGGTTATCAGGGATGGTGACTAGAGCAGAACTATTGGAATCCGCCAAATCGACTTGCACCATGTCTTGGTCCATATTGGTCAATGCATCAATTAGGTAAGTGACATTGAAACCAATTTCTATGGCATCGCCGCTGTAGTTGATTTCGAGTTCATCCACGGCTTCTTCTTGTTCGGCATTGGTTGAAGCGACACGCAAAATTCCGGGCTCCAAATTTAAACGCACACCTTTGAATTTTTCGGTCGTCAAAATAGCTGTACGCTGCAAAGTTGCTAACAAAGCGGTACGACCAAGCGTGATGGTATTTTTATGGTTCTTTGGAATCACACGGTTGTAATCTGGAAACTTACCTTCCACCAGCTTCGTTACAAACTCCATCCCATCAAAAATAAATTTGGCTTGGTTGTTGGCGAACTGCATTTCAATCGCGCCAACTTTATCGCTCAACAAACGCTGCAACTCCAACACGGTTTTTCTTGGCAAGATGACTTCTTGACGCGGCACTTCAACTTCTAATGTGGCAGATGCAAATGCCAGGCGGTGACCATCAGTCGCCACCAAACTCAATTGCTTACCTTCTGCAACGAACAAGATGCCATTCAGGTAATAACGGATGTCATGCACCGCCATAGAAAAGGAAACTTGGTGCAGCAACTCTTTCAGGGTTTTTTGTGGAACGCTAAATGTTGGGCCTAATGCGGTTGACTCTTGCACCAAAGGAAAATCTTCGGCGGGTAAGCTTTGCAAAGTGAAACGGCTTTTGCCACCCTTGAGAATCAATTTGTTTTGGCTTGATTCCAAACTCACGGTTTGGTCGCTTGGCATAGTGCGCAAAATATCAATCAACTTACGTGCACCAACGGTAGTGGTGAAGCTACCAGTATCACCATCCAGGTCTGCAGTCGTACGAATTTGAATTTCTAAATCACTTGTAGTGATCTGTAAAGACTTTCCTGTTTTCTTGATCAACACATTCGCAAGGATGGGCAGCGTATGACGGCGCTCGACAATGCCTGCAACCGATTGCAGAACTGCCAAAACCTTGTCTTGGGTTGCTTTGAGAACAATCATCTTCTTCCTCTTGTTTTCTTAATTTAAATTAGTAGTAGTAGATAAGCACCGCACACTTCTGTGCAAAACTGTATTTTCCTCTTTTTTTTCAACAACTTGGAGCATTTGTAAGCCTGTGGCTAAATAGGTTTTTTGGTGTACTGAAAGCATGAATAACTTTGAAATTTCGGAAAATCTGTGGATAACTAGTGGGTTATTCAAAAACTATCCCCAGACTTATACAAAACGTTTTTTCATCCTTTGAGTGTTTGTTCTAAAACATGTAATTGCTGGTTTAAATCTGCAAGTTGTTGGCGCTCTGCGCCAATCTTGCGAACAGCATGCAAAACAGTGGTGTGGTCACGCCCACCAAACAGTTCACCAATTTCTGGCAAGCTTTTTTGGGTCAGTTCTTTAGCCAAATACATCGCAATTTGACGTGGCCTAGCAATTGAGGCCGGGCGTTTCTTGGAATACATATCCGCGACTTTGATCTTGTAATAGTCAGCCACGGTTTTTTGGATGTTTTCAACAGAAATTTGGCGATTTTGGATCGATAACAAATCGCGCAGAGCATCTCGCGCCAACTGAATCGTGATGTCTTTTTGGTTAAACCGCGAATAAGCCAAGATTTTCCGCAAGGCACCTTCCAGCTCTCGCACGTTAGAACGTACGTTTTTAGCAACGAAAAAAGCCACCTCTTCTGGCATATCCGCGTTTTCATGACGTGCCTTGCTAATCAAAATTGCCACGCGCATCTCCAACTCCGGCGACTCAATTGCCACGGTGAGCCCTGCATCGAACCGGGAAACTAAACGCTCATGGATATCTGCCAGACCCTTTGGATACGTATCGCTGGTCATCACAATGTGAGACTTTTTAGCTAAAAGCGCCTCAAATGCATTGAAAAACTCTTCTTGGGTGCGCTCCTTATTAGCAAAGAACTGCACATCGTCTATTAATAGAAGATCGAGCGAGTGGTAACGCGCCTTGAACTCATCAAAAGTCTTGCGCTGATAGGCCTTAACCACATCAGAAACAAACTGCTCCGCATGGATGTAGAGAACTTTGGCGTCAGGCCGCTCTTGGAGCAGCTTGTTACCCACCGCATGAACCAAATGGGTTTTACCCAAACCGACCCCACCGTAAATAAACAAAGGGTTGTACAGCTGACCCGGCATGGTCGCCACATGCATAGCAGCAGCACGCGCCATCCGGTTGGCAGTGCCTTCCACCAAGCTGTCGAACGTCAAAGCAGTATTAAGCCGATTGCGCGGCCCCGTGGGCGTGTTTTCTTCAATCCCAACAAATGCTTCTGGAAGAGACTCCACCTCATGTGTATAACTAACAGCCTGTGTCCTAGCCTGCTCCTCTTTGGGAGTAATTGCTAACTCCAACTGAATAGATTGGCCAAAAAATTGTTGCAAAAGCGCCGCAATACGCGACGCATATTGGGCACGAACCCAGTCCAGTTTGAAGCGGTTTCCCACCAAAACAACAACTTTAGAGAGGTCTGAAGAGACCGTCGCGCGCAAAGGTTTAATCCAGGTATTGAACTGTTGCTCAGGTAATTCTTGCGCCAATTGGTCAACGCAAGATTGCCACAAACCATCGCCCGAAGCCGGTGCAGCGCCATCAAAGGGCAATGAAGAAATACCGTGGACCATGTGTTCTTGTTCTGTGGATAGATGGCCTAAAAAAGGCCGTAAAGGAGTACTTTATCAAAAAATTATCCACAGGCGAGGAATCGGCAGATCAGGATAACCCTAAAAACGATTTTGATGTTCTTTTGAGTTGTACTTGAGCGTAGGCAATGGCCGTAAAGTAAGTGAAGGGAGGGGCAGGGGAGGGCTTGCGAACGACATAAAGCGCAAAGCGCGGAGTCGTAAGCCACCCCTGCCCCTCCCTTCACTTACGTCCCACAACGCAACCAATGCCCAACAAAACCGACAGTTATTGCCGAGCCAGCGAAAATTTGCGATAATTTACGGTTTCCCTGATTCACAGGGGCCTGTATTTGGAATCACCATGAAACGTACTTATCAACCCTCTAAAACCCGCCGCGCACGTACGCACGGCTTTTTGGTTCGCATGAAAACCCGTGGCGGTCGCGCTGTTATCAATGCGCGCCGTGCCAAAGGTCGCAAACGTCTCGCTGTCTAAGCAGCCAGCGCCACTTTTTTGGAGCCTCGCGGCTTTGCGCTGGTTGATCTGTGGAACATTTAAAACAATGGTCCGAGTATCAGGCGGTAATGGCTTGTGGACTGGTTTGTAAAACCCCCCATTTCGTTTTGCACCGCTGGAACCCAGCAACAGCGCCAGAAGCGGCCCCTTTTATTGAGGGCCGTTTGCTTTTCGGGGCCTTGACGCCCAAGCGCTGGGCCAAACGCTCGGTAACACGCAACTTGATCAAAAGACAAATTTACGAGGTGTCTGCGTTGTATGCACATGGATTAACCCCGACAGCACACGTTATACGTTTGCGCGCAGAGTTTGACAAAAGAAATTTTATGAGCGCATCTTCCGTAGCGCTAAAAAAAACGGTACGCAGTGAGTTGACACAACTTTTTGATATGTTGCCCAAACCATGATGCGCACAGTTTTAATTCGTTTAGTACAAGCCTATCGATTGCTTTTAAGCCCTTGGCTCGGATCAGCCTGTCGTTTTGAGCCAACTTGCTCTATTTATGCGCTTCAAGCATTAGAAATACACGGCGCAGGACTTGGAGGCTATCTCACATTGCGGCGCTTAACGCGTTGCCATCCGTGGTGCGCAGGCGGACATGATCCCGTCCCTAATCACCCATCTCTTTTTACACATTTGACGCCATCCCCTCTTGGAAAGAAAAACTCATGAATGACATTCGCCGCACCGTTTTGTGGGTGATCTTTGGCTTCTCAATGGTCTTGCTGTGGGACCAATGGCAAGTTTTTAATGGGCATAAAGCTACGTTTTTTCCTAGCCCTGCACCAGCAGCTTCTCAAACCATGGGCCAAGGTACGGGCGTTTCCACGTCTAGCGCAACAGATGTGACTGGCACCACAACTAACACCACAGCCAACAATGGTGCAGACAATAGTGTTCCATCTGGCGTGCCCGCACCAGTCGGCGGCGCCGCAACAAATGCAGCTACAACAATCTCTGCCGTAGGGAATATCCCGCTGCAAGATAGTGCTCCACAGAGAAGAGAAATTGTTCAGATTACTACCGACGTCTTGAAGGTTGACTTTGATACAGAAGGCGGCAATGTAGTGCGTGCTGAGTTTTTAAAACATGCGGATGTCAACCGGGTCGGCCGCAACGTGGTGTTGCTTGATAACAGCGCAGAACGCATTTACATGGCGCAAACCGGATTAATCTCTAGTGTGCCGGGCGTGAATCTGCCAACACACAAAACGCCTATGACAGCGCGTCCAGGTGTGCGCAGCCTTAAAGATAAAGACAAAACCTTATCGTTGGTCTTTGAGTCCGCCCCACAGGGCGGCGTGCAGTTGATCAAAACCTACACATTCAAAGCGGGCGATTACGCCATAGATGTCAAGCACGACATCGTCAACACATCTAACCAAGACATTACGCCGCAGTTGTATTACCAGCTTGTGCGCGACGGCAACAAGCCGGCGGGCGAGTCCTCTTTCTATTCAACTTTCACTGGCCCAGCCGTTTATACGGAAGCTAAAAAATACCAAAAAGTTGAATTTGCTGACATTAAGAAAAAGAAAGTAGACATAGAAACCCAATCGAGCTCGGGCTATATCGCCATGGTGCAGCATTACTTTGCCAGCGCATGGGTCTTGCCCGATGGCTTGTTGCGCAACATCTCCATGGACGCCGTAGACATAGGCGCACGCATGCCCGACTGCTGCTACCGCGCAACATTAATAGCCCCTCTTGAAGCCATCGCACCCGGCAAAACAAAAAGTGTGTCGGCCACATTGTTCGCAGGTCCGCAAGAAGAGCACGACCTTGAAGCTATCTATCCGGGTTTAGAACTGGTCAAGGACTACGGATGGCTCACTATTCTTGCCAAGCCTCTCTATTGGTTGCTCAACAAACTTAACAACCTGCTCAATAACTGGGGATGGTCTATCGTTGCTTTGGTGGTGCTCATCAAAGCGGGCTTCTACTGGTTGAATGCACATGCTTATAAGAGCATGGCCAAGATGAAGGCGATCAACCCCAAGATCATGGACATGCGTGAGCGTTTGAAAGACAACCCACAACAAATGCAAGCCGAGATGATGAAAATCTACCGCGAGGAAAAGGTTAATCCTTTGGGCGGCTGCTTACCCATCGCGATACAAATTCCAGTGTTCATCGCTTTGTACTGGGTGCTTTTGTCGACCGTAGAAATGCGCAATGCACCATGGGTGTTGTGGATTCACGATTTGGCGGCGCCTGACACATCGCTTGGCGTTTGGTTTGGCGTGCCAATAGGTATCTTGCCTATAGTCATGACGTTGACCACCGTATTACAAACGGCGTTAAATCCTGCGCCACCAGATCCTATGCAAGCCAAGTTGATGTGGATCATGCCGTTGGCTTTTAGCGTGATGTTCTTCTTCTTTCCGTCTGGCTTGGTGTTGTACTGGATTACCAATAACGTGTTGTCGATTGCTCAACAGTGGGTCATCAACACGCGCATGGGCGTGCCGCCGCAATTTAATTTGCCGAAGTTTTAAACACGCATTGCCTTGCTTGCCCACCACAACGACGCCATCATCGCAGTTGCGACTGCGCCAGGACGTGGTGCAGTGGGCATTGTTCGTGTCAGCGGTAAACAGTTAGAAGCGTTTTCGCTTGCATTGTGTGGTCGCCTTTTGCAGCCACGCGTTGCGACGTATTTACCGCTAAACGATAAATACGCTACGCCGATTGATCAAGTCTTGGCCTTGTATTTTCAAGCGCCCCACAGTTATACCGGTGAAGATGTTTTAGAGCTGCAGGCGCATGGCGGGCCTGTGGTTTTGCAAATGATTGTGGCGCGGTGTTTTGAGGCTGCTAAAAACCATTTAACCAATTACGCAGATAACGCAAGTGATATTGAAAAACAAACACTTTCGAACTTGCGCTTAGCAAAACCCGGTGAATTTACCGAGCGTGCATTTCTAAATCACAAACTCGATTTAGCGCAAGCAGAAGCCGTGGCGGACTTGATCGACGCCAGCACAGAAGCCGCAGCACGCGGCGCAAGTCGCTCATTAGCAGGTGCTTTTTCACAAGAAATTGAACAATTGCGTAGCGCCCTAATCCATCTGCGGACCTTGGTAGAAGCGACGCTTGATTTTCCAGAAGAAGAGATTGACTTTTTGCAACAGGCCGATGCAAGAGGACAACTCTCTCGTCTGCAAGACAACTTAGCGCGCGTGATGCAAAAAACACAACAAGGGGCTTTATTACGCGAAGGCGTGCGTGTGGTTATTGCTGGGCAACCCAATGCAGGCAAAAGCTCTTTGCTCAATGCGCTTGCAGGCGCTGAGTTGGCGATCGTGACCCCGATCGCGGGTACTACGCGCGACGCTGTTCAACAAACTATACAGATTGATGGCGTACCCGTCCATGTAGTAGACACAGCAGGGTTGCGGCGAAAACAAGAAGCGGATGAAGTAGAGCGCATTGGTATTGACCGTGCGTGGCAGCATATTGAAGCTGCTGATGCGGTGCTTTTTGTGCATGATGTGTTGCGTAAAGACGAGCCCGCGTACAAAGCTGCTGACGCAGAAATTTCCCAAACGTTAGTTGCGAGTCTTCCCAAAAAGATACCGGTGCTGCACATTTGGAACAAGGTGGATGCATTAGGTGATATCGCACCCAAAGAAGATGGACAAGCGCAGGCGCAAAACATCTTTTTAGGGACTGAAAAGTTGCACGAACTCTACATTTCTGCAAAAACCGGCATTGGTTTAGAAGCACTGCGCCAAGAATTAATGCGCATCGCTGGCTGGCAGGGTGGAGCGAGCGAAGGCCTTTACATGGCGCGCGCTAGGCATGTACAAGCGCTTGATGAAGTGCATGCACACTTTGATATGGCTCAAGGGCATCTCGCGCAAAAGGCGCCAGCACTCGACGTATTGGCCGAGGAGCTTCGCTTAGCGCAAAACGCACTAAACGCTATCACGGGAGAGTTTTCTTCAGACGATTTGCTGGGCGTGATTTTTTCGAGTTTCTGTATCGGGAAATAGCTTACCCACTCGCTTAGAAAGAGCCTGATTGCTAAAAGTGCAGACGCGCCACCCATGCCACCTAAAATGCCAAGATGACTTCTAAACAAACAGCTGTCGCCGACCCCGTTGCGCCAAATGACGCACGCATTTTGCAATTGGCGCATGAGACCTTGGATATTGAGGCCCAAGCGCTGTTGCAAATCAAAAATCGGCTGACTCCTAGCTTTGTCAAAGCGGTACATATGCTGCTTAAAACGACGGGCCACGTTGTAGTGATGGGCATGGGTAAAAGCGGACACATTGGCCGCAAGATTGCCGCCACGCTAGCCTCGACTGGAACGCCCGCCATGTTTGTGCATCCTGGTGAAGCCAGCCACGGCGATTTAGGCATGGTGCGCGACAGGGATGTAGTTTTGGCTATCTCCAATAGCGGCGAGAGCGATGAGTTGGCCGCCATCTTGCCGGTGCTCAAGCGCCAAGGCGTGCCATTGATTGCGATGACGGGTGGTTTGCAATCGACGTTGGCAAACCATGCAGACGTTGTGATTGACTGCGGGGTCGACAAAGAGGCCTGCCCGCTGAATCTCGCCCCAACCGCCAGCACCACCGCACAAATTGCATTGGGTGACGCATTAGCCGTTGCCTTGTTGGATGCCCGCGGTTTCAAACCAGAAGACTTTGCACGCTCGCACCCCGGCGGCATGTTGGGCCGTCGTTTGCTGACATTTGTATCTGACTTAATGCGAACTGGTGACGATGTGCCTAGCGTTTCACCCGACACGCTATTGAGCGAATTGATGCGCGAGATGAGCGCAAAAGGTTTGGGCGCATCAGCGGTAATAGACGCGAACAAAAAAGTCGTGGGTGTTTTTACCGACGGTGACTTACGGCGCTTGGTAGAAAAAGGTGCAGATTTACGCGCACTCACTGCAGCGCAAGTGATGCACCCCAATCCCCGCACCCTCAAGCACACGGCGCTGGCAGTAGAAGCCGCAGAGTTGATGGAAGAGCACCGCATCACTAGCGTGTTGGTGGTAAACGAACATGACGCACTGTGTGGCGCCATCAATAGCAACGACTTGATGCGTGCGAAAGTTATTTAATGTCAACTCACATTTTCCCAGCCGATGTTTTGGAGCGCGCAAAAAATATTCGCGTAGCTTTTTTTGATGTCGATGGTGTTTTTACCGATGGCGGTTTGTTGTTCACCGAGCAAGGTGAAACAATTAAGCGCTTTTCTACATTAGACGGACACGGCCTCAAGGCCTTGCAAGAGGCGGGTATCACGCCTGCGGTTATCACGGGTCGCGATAGTGCTGCTTTACGCAAACGCCTTTCTGACTTAGGCATACAACACGCCATATTTGGAACCATAGACAAAGCCCCAGCAGCGCAAAAGATACTCACGCAATTAGGGCTCGATTGGTCGCAAGCTTCACACATGGGCGACGACTGGCCCGATCTCGCGGTGATGACGCGTGCAGCGCTTGCATTTGCGCCTGCCAATGCGCACCACGAGGTCAAGGCGCGCGCGCATTACGTGACGCGCGTGGAAGGTGGACATGGCGCAGTGCGCGAAGTATGCGACCTCTTGTTGACAGCAACTGGGCACTATGACCGCATGTTGAAAGACGCATTGCAATGAGTGTGGCCGCGATGCGTGCATGGTGGATGCGCGTGCGACGCACGTGGGACCTGATGGCGGTTTACTTGCCCTTGTTTTTAATGTCCATCATGGCGATGGGCACTTACTGGTTGGTGCGCAACACGCCCGTGATTGCGCCTGCGGAAGAAGCCGCACCTAAACGCCATGTGCCAGACTACTTTATGAAAGACTTTTCAGTCAAAGTTTTTAATGCCGAAGGCAAGTTGAAGAGCGAAATGTTTGGCGTGCAAGGCAGACATTACCCAGATACCGATACGGTGGAAGTTGATCAACCGCGTATCCGCTCACTCAATCCGCATGGCCAGATCACCGTGGCTGTTGCCCGGCGTGGGCTGATTAATTCGGATGGGTCAGAAGCGCAGTTGTTTGAAAAAGCGGAAATTGTGCGCGAGCGTTATGTCAATTCCAAAGGCACTGTGTTTCCGCGCAGCGAGATTCGCAGTGAGTTTTTGCATTTGTTTGCGAATACAGAAGTGATCAAAACCCACCTGCCAGTGGAAATGACGCGCGATAACGGGGACCGCTTCACGGCAGACTGGATGGACTACGACAACTTGTCGCAAGTCATGCAATTGCAAGGCCGCGTCAAAGGCGTGATCATGCCGCGGCCCACAACGAAAAAGGCTCCCTGAGGAGCCTTTTGAGTTTTACGCTTTCGCGTAAGGGTTGCTTAGTAGCTGTTGCCACCGCCGCCAAAGCCGCCGCGACCACCGCCGCCACCGCCTTCACGACCGCCACCACCGCTGCGACCACCGCCACCGCCTCCACCACCGTAGGGACTACGGAAACCGCCGCCGCCGCCGCCGCCTTCACGACCGCCGCCGCCACCACCACCGTAGCCGCCACCACCACCACCACCACCGCCGTAACCACCACCGCCACCAGTGCGGGGAGGACGTGGCTCCATGGGACGCGCCTCGTTAACTACTAGGCTACGGCCACCCAAAGGTGCTCCGTTCATGCCTTCGATA
>Ga0209189_1000935_pt1 | contig 22639 bp, 45 predicted proteins | sample C_130820_EF_Meta_FD_187308 | JGI IMG/M metagenome (GOLD analysis project Ga0209189, IMG submission 187308) | Freshwater microbial communities from Lake Croche, Canada to study carbon cycling - C_130820_EF_MetaG (SPAdes) (version 3) | ecosystem: Environmental > Aquatic > Freshwater > Lake... | reverse complement strand
AAAAACTGAAATTTACTTGATGAAAGCGACAAGAACATTGTTCTGGGTCTGTTGGAAAATCTTCTTCCGAAATGTGATACTATCATGACTAGGGTTCGTGGATTGGAATATGTTGTTGAGGTAAAATGAAAAAAAGTTCAACATTGCCTGAAGCTCGGTTTCGAGTTGAAGGCTATTCGTATAGACCTGTGGAAAAAGCAGAACCAGATGACAGATATAGTATTCAGCACTTGCTAATAAAAGATGAATCTGGACAGGTAATTAAACCTGATTTCACACCGTGGTGTTATATGAGCAAGACAGATGTTGAAAACTATGTGTTTCTAGGTCATCCTACTCGGAATCATGAATATCGACCACTGAGCAGCACTGATCTGCGAAAGATGCGCAACTCAAGCAATCGTTAGTTATGCTAAATAATAGAGAAATCAAGGAGAAATGCCATGCAGTGGACTACACCAAAATTCGATGACATCAGATTGGGTTTTGAGATTGTTGCCTATGTTTCATTTCGTTGAAATTTAGCGTTAACTTTCGATAAATAAGAGGCAGGTTTTAACTGCCTCTTTTAATGGGAACTTCAAATGTGGACTAGAATAAAAGACAAGTTACCAACGCAAGATAATTATTTTTTAGTCTTTGACGGGCAAGACGTAATTATTGCGTGGTTTCAACATCGAGAAGTTTCCAATATCAAACCTTTGCTGTTTTATAACGAATACAATCATCCATTAGACGTAACTCATTGGATGCCGATCCCTAAACCACCTGAAATTATTCATATACCAGAGAAAGTACAACATGAGCGCCATGTCTGACATTTATATTGAAGTACAGAATGCCTACACTGCGGGTGTGAAAATTCGAGATATTGCTTTAAATTTAGGCATACCATTGAACTGGGTTTTTGATTGTTTAGAAGAAACAACAATTAAAGAATCTGAAAATGAATTATTCGATGATAGCGAAATCTGAGCTAGTGCACGGTTTCTATTATCTTGGATACTGCCGAAACGCAAGAATTGCTCGTTGGAATGCAGAGCGAAATGTTTTTATATACCGTCGCAATATTGCTGGTAACACAATTCTAGAAGAAATCAATCATCCAGAAGATACAAATGAACATGATGTTTTTGTGCCAGAGCTGTTATGCGATGCTCCAACTAAATCAATCCCGTTGGATTTATAAATGAACAAATACAAAACTATCTGCATAAGCGATTTGCATCTCGGTAGTCGAGATTGTAAAGCTGAACTATTGCTGGATTTTTTAAAACACAACCAAGCAGAAAATCTTTTTCTGTTGGGAGATATCATAGACGGCTGGAAAATCCAACAGAAGAAATGGAAATGGGATCAAAACCATACCAACGTGATTCGTAAAATTCTCAGTCACGCCAAAAAAGGCACCAATGTTCATTATATAGTTGGCAATCATGATGAGTTTTTGCGTAACACATTAGGTCTCGGATTAAGTTTTGGTTTGGTGAAAATTCATAATCACTATGAATACATTGGATTAAACGGTAAAAAATATCTTTTGATCCACGGTGATTTATTTGATGGCATTTTGACATATCATCGTTGGATCAGTTTTTTGGGAGATTATTTGTATGAACTGCTGCTCAATCTGAATACCAAATTCAATTGGATTAGACGTAGATTTGGATTTGGATATTGGAGTCTGAGCAGATATGTCAAACTCACGGTAAAATCAGCGGTTTCTTTTATCGTAGATTTTGAAAAAAACATGATTGGATATTGCAGACGCAAAGGCTATGATGGTGTAATTTGCGGTCATATTCATAATCCAGAAATAAAAATTATTGAAAATATTGAGTATATGAACGACGGTGACTTTGTGGAAAGCTGCAGTGCATTAGTCGAAGACTACGACGGCAATTGGTCAATTTTATACTGGCAACAAAACTAATGAAACTAATAATAGCCACTGATGCCTGGAGTCCTCAGGTAAACGGTGTAGTACGCACATAAAACTGTATCACAGAACTTAGGTTCAGCCAGAAAATTCTAGCTCAATCTTCAATGTGTCTCAATTTAGAATGTTTAATATCAGATCTGACAGTCTTAAAAAAGAATACAATAGTTGTAAATGCAATCCAGAACTTAAATAAAATTTCTCCGATTATTCCAACATTATTATAAGATAATTCAAATTGAGGACCAAATATCCATCCTAAAAGAATTGTTGTGGCTGTAAAAAAAGCACTGCACCCAACATACCAAAGACATGTTCTTAACCAAATTGGAATTTTTCTGCTGTGTATGGCAATATACAGACCTCCGATAAAGATCGTTATACAACATATAAAATTCATTACTATAAAATACGGATATAACAAATAATCAAATTGAGAAATCATGGCTAATCCTTATTATCGTTTTTTCCGCGAATGTCGTTCACAACACTCACGATATCATCTTTTTCATGCTTGTAAAGAAAATTTGCAATCATGCCTAGTAGGCTATATGATACGAATCCAACGCAAAAGCCTGACATTGCATAATTTTCTACACTAGGAGTCAGTTTCGCTACTTCGAGCAATGATGAAGAAAAAATAAGGCTGTGCCTACTGAGACACCACCTCGTGTGAACGCTTCTGTGATTGTTTTTGGTTTGATAAATGTTAGAATGGCGGCGCCACCGAAGAATCCGCCTACCATTGATGCTATTTTTGCAGAAATATAACTGACTGTGGGCTCTGGCATAAAAAAAATAAATCCTGTTTTAAACTATTTAGTGGAATATAAAAATTTTCGGTTATCAGAGGATATGATACGATTGACAAACGGTTCCTCCTTATGTACTATATGCACATACTGAAAAGGAGAACAACGTGGAAATCGGAAGAATGACTCTTGCACAGGCCGTTCGCCTGCGAGAGCAGGCCGAAGAATGGCCGCGCTGCGGTCAGGAGTGGCCGCAAGGCCGAAAAGAAAAACAGGCTGAAGCGTCACTGACGGCAACGCTCGGCACCGACTATACAAAGGAAATGTGCCTTTCGTACTTGTGTCTAACGACTAAGGCTGATTTTTATCAAAAACTTGCAGAGAGAAATCCTCAAGACCCCTGCCCGACCTGCGAACAGTTCGGCGGTTATTGCGGGGGGGAAAATCACCCCTCTTGTGGACTATTTGAAAACCACCGCCCGGTGGCCGCTCAGAAGAAGGAGAGCAAACAATGATAAACCTGACCCCTCACGATATAACCGTCCGGCTGCATGATGGCAGCGACCGGACCTTCCCAGCCTCGGGCACTGTTGCTCGTGTGGTGACAGTTGAGACCAGCGCTTTGTCGCTGGATGGAATCCCGACCACCTACCGGAGCACGGGCAACGTGGAAGGCCTGACGCTGCCCCTGACGCAGCCAGTACTGGTCAGCACCATGGTGCTGACGGCGCTGCCAAACGCCGACAACGTGTTCGCTCCGGACACAGGCCCTACCGCCGTCCGCGATGATCGCGGCCAAATTGTGGCGGTAACCCGTTTGATTCGGGCGTAAAACTTTTTCTTAAGTTGTTGATTTTGCAGGAGAAAAAAATCCTGCAAAATCTTTCAAAAACGGTTGACAAACGGTTCCTCCTTATGTACTATATGCACATACTGAACAAGCAAGCAATGGAGAACACCATGATAACCAAAAATGATGTGGCGATTATGCTGAACAACCTGTCCGCCGCCACTGAGGTTGAATTCGCCAATCTGATATTTAACTTCGTGAAATCCGGCACCATCGACCAAGACCGGTTTCGGGATGTTATCGTCGGCGCTCTGGCTAAAGAGCGCGAGGCGTGCGCTCAGGTAGCGGCTTAAAAGGAGAACAATATGACCCTTACCGAACAGCTTGAACTTTTGGAGAGTGTTTTTCCAGAAGCGGACCGTATCATCCTGGAACCCATGTCAGGTCATAGTCGATGGCTAATCTGCACCGACCATGGGTTTGACGGCGAGGGATACACTAATATGGATGCTTATGAACATATCCCTGGGACTCGACAGTTTCGGTATATTGAACGCACCGTTTGGATGAGCCCTACGCTAAGTGATTAACCGAGGAATTTGAAAGGAGATACCCATGGTCAAAATTGACTTCCCCTGGCTGAACCCCCTCGCTCAAGACATGTTTGCCTACAGCCAGACGCTGGCTACTGACTTCGTTGAGAGTGGCAAGTTGGTGGTTGATGACCCTAACCACCGCGACGCAATGTCCACTACGTATCAGGTGGGTGCATTGATTGGCATGTTGGACTCAGTGATTGCTCGTCTCCAATCTGTGTCACCTGACGAGTACGCTCGGACTGTGAAGCACTATCGGACGATGATGAAAAAGACTGCCTAAAACGGTTGACATTCACCAGGAACCTGATAGAATAGCTTCATCAATCAAGCAAAGGGGTCTGACATGAACTACGCCTACAACATCCTCATCACCCTCCTTGCCACTCGCGCCGCCAATTCCCTGGGCAAGAAGAAGGTCGACCGCCTGGTCCACGAAGCCACCTACATCGTGGTGATGGACTGGTGCGAATTCGACTACGACAAGGACGCCCAGTGGCTGGAACTGATCGCCAGCGTGGAAGCCGGTTCGGATGTCGGCGAGGACCTGGTCAGTGCCATAATCAGTCAGATGAACTTCATGGGCACCCTCGCCCATGAGTCAGTGGCGGCGCTGGGCGGCCTACAGGCCTGTGTACATTAATTAGTCATTAAGGTAGAATGGTATCACCAAATGAATAAAGGAATGAACATGAAACTCTTCATCATCACCACCGCACCTTTCGACTACACCAGCGGCATGGTGGCCATCAAGGCCGAGTCCCTGGAACAGGCTCGTGAGTTCTTTGTCGGTGAGAACGGGCTGGTCTCTCAGAGCGTCATCGAGGAATTTGATGACGCCATCAAGAATGGTTACTACACCGAATTCGACCTGGCGGACACCGACGACAAAGAATCGGGCGTCATCGTTGAAGTTTTTGGTGGCGGTTGACATTCACCAGGAACCTGATAGAATAGCTTCATCAATCAAGCAAAGGGATCTGACATGAACTACCGTAACGACCTCGTGAATATGGCCGCTCAACGCACCGCCCAGGAATACAATCTGTCCGCCGACAATGAGTTCCTGCTGCAGGCTGCGGGATACGTGGTTGAGAACTGGTTCCGTGACATGTATGACTTTGACTGCGAGGCCGACGCTATGGACGCCCAGGACGAGATCAATCTCGCGCTCCTTCATGATGTGAAGGAAAAGTATTACGCACTGGTCGAACTGGCTGACGCTGACATGAAAGCCCCTGGGATCGTTACAGCGATGGATGCACGAACGAAAATCGAAATCGTTATTCCCGACTGGATGATCTCTTACATTCAAGAAATCTCGGAAGAAGCAATTGACCGAGAGCTTAGCCAGGATGAGCTGGATGACTTTTTGCGTGACGACATACTAGGCGTGTACTATGATAGCATCATGTCGAATGGAGACGAAGAACGCATGAGCGCCATTCAGCGCCTAACCAATGAAGACAAAAAAATCAAACGATAAACGAACGTGTCGGTTAGCTTCCGACTAGTGTGCGTCCGCACGATTGAAGCAGTGTCGCAACTGCAGGACCTTACTCTTAGGCAGCGAAGAGCGGTAGCACCCGAAAGTTTCCTGTGGTTGTTGGAGCGGATGGAAGGCGTAGTTGACAGAGTGAGTAAGCTGATGGTCGCATCCAGGTTGCCCCTTTTTGCGATACCAAATGACGCATGAAAGCACTGGATACGCTAATTAGTACCGCCGCACAGGGAAAGCACTTGATCTATTATAAGTTATTGATTTCTCAACAATAAAAATATTTGTCAAACCAGTTGACAAATATCTGACCTTTTTGCTATACTATCTGCATAGTTGAGCTAAGGAGTTCACCATGAACAAGTATTTTGTCGAAGCGTACAAACAGGCCTTTGGTCACTTTCCTTCTCCCATGGGAGAAGAAGAACAGGTAGCGTTCTTCAATGCTGTAGTGAATCTGTGCAAATGGGTTGCTCTTGACCCAATGACCTATGATTCAACTGAATGCGGATTCGACGTTGCGTGCGATATCGCTATGGCGATTGATAACCTCTGTCTGCAATCGACGCACTTGTAGTAGCAACTGATAGTTGCTTTCTGCACAAAGATGTACTATAATCCTCTTGCTGGTTAAATAAACACAAGGATATACAGAATGATCGATAACTACCAACCCAATATCACTCACACTACCGATCGTACTACCGACGAATTCCTGCAGAGGGTTTACCACTGTATGCAGCACGGGCTCCTGACTCAGGACGAGTTCAACCGGTTGATGACGGTGGCGATGCAGACCTCTTACAGAGAAGGGTTTACGATGGGCCGCGAGGTTCAGCAGCTTCGGTCCTAGGTCAATAGTCATAAAGGAGAATAGAATGAACTGGAATTTGGAAGGCTCTGTAATTGTCGCGAAATACCTCGGTGAGGTTTCGGTCAAGGGTTTGGTTGTCGAAAGCCGCGTCAAGTATGGCTGACAAGATGACTACCTATCGTATCATCAGTAGAAATTCCTTCGGGACATTCGCCCATGGTCCGGATATCAAATCATATGCTAAGGCAACCAAGCTGCTTGCAGAATACCGGAACACTGTGCCCACTAACATCTATACGCTAATCGAAGTAACTAAAGAGAACATCATGACCAACAAAAAATTGCTAAAGCTGGTATTAGAATTCCTGACCTCGGACAGGTGGGGCCAATGGGTCTATATGGAAGGACGAGTGTTTGAAGATGCCCACGAACTGGCAAACTTGATTAAAGCACAATTGGGAGAAAAATAATGAACCACATGGTCAATTACTACCAAAAGGAAGTGTTCGAGAGGTATCGACGATTGGAACAGGAAGAAAAACGGTCAATGTTTCATTGGGGGCTACCATGATTAACGAAAAAGACGTTAAGATCATGCTGAAGAATCTGGCCCCCAGTAACGAGGATGAATTCTCCAATCTGGTCTTCGACTTGGTATCCTCGGGAACCATCGACAAGGATCGGTTCCGGGAACTGATCCTTGGTGCTCGGGCATTGGCCTACGACGACGGGATGGAATCCTGTACCGAGTCGAAGAGGTACCACACCCGCGAGTCGCGAGGAAGCTGAACGTGAGGAACAGGCTGAGCAGCAACAGCGCATATCTAGTGGGAGAAAACCAATGAACCACCATCTCTTTGAATTGATCGACGAGCTTCAATCTAACATCTTCCTCATTGAGGATGAGTTGTCGTATCTGGATTGGAATGATACTCCCCAAGCTCTTGACCGTAAGAAGGTTCTAGAGTCAGCTACATCCACCATACGGAATGCAATCCTCGAACTTACAGAAGCAACCGAGAGTTGCTTTCAACACAAAGATGTGCTATAATTGACTTGCTGGTAAGGTAGTCAAATACTTAAACAACAACACAACTTAAACAACAACACAGAGGAATCTACAATGCCAAATTGGTGTTCAAACAGTGTTTATATCACGCATGTTGACCGCGAGAAACTTGATCGACTGATCGTGGCTTTTCGTGCAGGGCGTATGATGCAAGAGTTCTTGCCTTGCCCATCGAAATTGTATGACGGTGAAGGTTGGTATAGTTGGTGTATTGATCATTGGGGAACCAAGTGGGATGTTGGTGGCGACGGCGATTGGGCAGATTGGCTTGATCAAGAACAACAGCGGCTTGCATTGAAGTTTGACAGTGCCTGGGCACCGCCAATTGGGTTTTATGATTATCTCGTGAATCACGAAGGATTTGATGTTCGTGCATTCTACTACGAGCCCGGCATGCAGTTCGCTGGCCTTTGGCATAATGGCAGTGATGAGCATTATGAAGAGTGGGGCGATAGTGGTAGCGCAGCCCAAATGCTGCCCGAATGCATCGACCAAGAGTTTGATATTGTCAATTCCCAAGCAATGTGGGAAGACGACACAGATTTTGCACACGATCATCATCTATGAGATAAACCAAGAAGACGCCGTATAAATCAATTGACAACCTTGTGTGCAGTAGCATATACTGCACACATCACAACAGATAGTTCAGAGAATTTTATGACTTTTCATCTGACACATCCAGCTTTAACTACTACTGGCAAGCAAAAATTCAGACGCAAGCGAAAGTTTCGTTCTGCTGCTGAAGCTCAGCGTTTTCGTGACTATGAAGAATACAAGAAAGAAAACGGTATTCAAGACACGAAAAAAGTAAAATCTACAAAAAATGTAGCCACATATGTGCCTCCTCGCTCATTTAGAGAGGAAAAACCAAAGATTCCCAGTCACGAAATGACCATGAATACCTGCACCAAAAAAGAAACATTGTTTTACACAGGTGATCGGTTGATCGGCATTGCAGTTCTGCATAAAAGCTGTTTGCAACCTGTTTTTAGCCAGGCTGAAGCAGAAGAAGTTGCTAAAATGAGGCGAGGTTGATTATCATGGCATTCAAGCCCACTGCACCAACGCACTACTGTCAGTCCTGCGGACAAGCATTATGGGCTAACACATGGGCCTATGCCTTGTGTAAGCCTTGCGGGCACAAGCCCTGCAAACACGGCGCCAAACATGGCCATTGTGATCACTGCGACACGGAATCAGATCAGGCATATGATGCAAAGCGTTGAAATGGATATGGACCAAGCATATCGTCTAATAGCATCCAACTTGGATAAAATCGGTGAACACGCATTGGAATTTTTGCGTTCCAGAATCGAGGTGGAACAACGAGAGCGTGATGCCAAAATTTGGCAAACAATCGAGCGCAATCTGATCATGGATAAACTGCTTGACACGGCTGATTCCCGTTGATATACTTCGGTTATACTAAATAGTTGGTGAAAAACATGAAAAGCAAGCCTCAACGAATCAGAGCTACTGAGCTGTATTGCACAGGCAACCTGTTCCGTCACAAGGTTCAGCGCGACCGCACCAAATATGTGCGAAAAGACAAACATCCCAAGCGTGGCGAATAATCGTTATTCTTCAGTTCAGGAGACAAATCATGGCAGTTAAACGCAAATCATCGAATCCCGTGCGAATCCGTGTCACTCGTCAACAGCGTGAAAAAATTCGCGGAGAAGCAGGCAAGCTGGGTGACGAAAGTCTTTCTTGGGGAGAAATCAGCAGCCGTTCCGATGCTGTTCTTGCCCGTGCCTTGAATTGGTATGCAATATCCAGCGTTGATTCGGATACCTATGAAAAATGGGTCATCAATTGGATGGGTAAAAATAAGTACAACAAGGCAGATATTCGACATTTCAAAAAACTCAGCAGTGTTAAAAAGGACACCTTGGGTAAGCTAATTCGCATGCAGGATCTTGGTACCAAGTTCACTGGTGAATGCGAAAACGTCATTGTTTCCGAACTTGAATCGTTGCTTCGGAGTGAAGTATATGATAGTCATGAGGTGTTTGATGATGACAACGATGGCGCAAAAGTTGCGCTGAAACCTATGGCAGAAGTTATCAATATTCAAGACCGTATCAAAGCCAGTGCTGAGCCGCATATCATTGCGGTAGACGATGAAATCTCTTCATGGTTTCAAGACCGAAAGAAAAAGATTGATTATAGCTTCTACAACTATCTGCAGAAGCACCAGCCTTCAACTCATGTATGCAAGCATATTCGCAAGGTGGTGGAAGACCGTCTAGCTGAGCATGAGGAGATGATGGGATTCAAGGATGAACAGTTGAACGAAGCATATGAGTATCTGCCGCTGTCCAGCAAGCGTGAAATCCTGCGTATGCTGAAGGTGGTGTTGGACGATATTGACCGTTTCGTTGGCAATGCCAAGGCAGCCAAGGTACGCAAGCCGCGTGCTAAAAAGGCAGTGAGTGCAGAAAAGCAAATCAGCAAGCTGAATTACATGAAGGAATATGCCAAACTCAAGATAAAGAGCATTCCTCCTGAGACTATCATCGGAGCAACCCAGCTCTGGGTGTTTAACACCAAGACCAATCAGATTTATCATATCACGGGAAATCTGGGCGTTGCTACGTTGGCAGTCAAAGGTTCTAGTATCCTTCACTATGATGAAATCAGCAGCATCAAGAAAAAGGTACGCAAGCCTGAGGTTGTTATCAAACAGGTGCTGGACGGTAATAAAAATACATTGAAGAAGCTCATGGACAGCATCAAGACCAAAGCACAAAAGTTCAATGGTCGAATTGGTGCAGACTGTGTGCTGCTGAAGGCGATTAAATGACGGTTTAATTAAAAGACTCACTGCCCCATAAATATATGCTGAACACTAGCTGAACAGCATAGGGGGCAGTGATGAGACTTTGTGAGCACTTGGTATCCTATCATGAATATTGCGCTAAATGTGAACGCCGAGAAACAAGACGAGCAGAACAGCGACGACAGCGCACACAACACATTCCATCAAATGTGCCTTCGGCACACAACGAAAATACTAAAGAAATCAATCACTTAGATACAGTAATTAAATCGTAACACAACGAGTGTTTTCTTGAAAAATCAAGCACTTAGCTAAAATCTGTTGAAAAGCAACTGCCTGAGCAGCACATTGATGCTGCCAATATACTGAAACTGTTGGGTTTCAGCCGGTTGACAGGTTTGGTTTGAGCATGTAATATACGCACATACTGAACAAAGCGGAGACGCACACATGGGCTATCGTATTCTAGGTGAGCGCGACAAACGCTGGCAGCCTCGAAAAGGGCTGGAAGGTCCGTTCTTTTACGCCAACGGCCGTGTGCTTTATTATGATGCCAAGGCAGGCGAGTATTGGGATCCGCAGACTGACTTTTATGTCGATCAGGTCCAGATGGACTATCTCCACGGACTCACTTTTCAAGCTCTAAACGGTTGACACTCACACTGGCATCGTGTAATATACGCACATACTGAAACACTGAACGAGGTCACAAAAATGGCTTATATGTCGCAAGAAAAGAAAGCTCAGATTGCTCCCGTGGTCAAGGCTATCCTCAAGAAATACGGCCTCAAAGGCTCGCTTAGTGTTAATAATCACATGACCTTGGTGCTGACGGTAACTCAAGGCCCAATCGACTTCATCGGCAACTTCAACGAAATCGCTGGCGAACTTGCTCGCTTCCGTGACCATGGTCGCGTTTTTAACAAGGCGGTGGGTCGTGTAAGCATCAATCCTTATTGGTATCACGAGCATTTCTCTGGCAAAGCCTTGAATTTCCTCATGGAAGTGGTGCCCGCCCTAAATGCTGGCAATCACGACCGCAGTGATATCATGAGCGACTATTTTGATGTGGGTTGGTATGTGGATGTGAACATCGGCAAATGGAACAAACCTTACGCACTCATCTAACTTCAGTTAATAAAGGAGCAATTACAATGGCTACACGTAGCACTATCGCAGTTGAACTCGACAACGGACAGATCCAAACGGTCTATTGCCATTGGGATGGTTACCTGTCCCACAACGGATCAATTCTCTTGGAACATTACAACAGCCAGCAGCTGGCAACTGAGCTTGTCAAACTGGGTGACATCAGTGTTCTGCGCAAATACATTGAGCCAAAAACTGAAAAGCATTCTTTTAGTTGTCCAGAGACAGATTGCACCGTATATTACGGCCGAGATCGCGGAGAAGATGATGTTGCAACAAAGCAATACCATGATTTCAATGACTATCAGCAAAATTGCTATTTTCAAGAGTACAATTATATTTGGCGTGGGGAATGGTTCGTAGACTGTGATGACGAGGATAAATTCCGTAAACTATCAGAAGCAATTGATTCAGACAAAAACAGTTAAAGGAAATATATTATGATTGATGCTGTTCGGGTTCGTGATTACTCCTGCAACCATTATCTGATCCCCACGGAACTATCAGATGATTTTCAAATCATGTTGATGGCTATTGACCACTCTGAATGGGGTTCAGATTCCTGGTATGATGCCACTGACCATCTGACCGACATGTTTGCTGAATATCTGGTGAGCTAAATGAACCTATATTCTTCTTTTAATGAGCATGACCTCAGTAACCTCCGTTTCCTTCAAAGCCTCCGCACTGATACTCAGTGGCGAGCATGGGCTGAAGTGGTTAGTTTGGACGATCTAGAATATGCGCTGGAATTGCTTCAGCGTGCCAAAAACGAGCTGGTGGTCCGTGAGCTTGAATTGGCTGATAATGTCACGGACCTCAGTGATGCGCAACGCATCATTTCTATTTTTCAGAGGAACTAATGTATAAGCCTGCGGGAGCAAGTGTGCTGGCATCAGCACCTAAACGATATTTCAACCCCAATGATCTTGAGGATCTCCGGGAATTTCAACACTATATTGAAAATGGATCATGGCGTGATTGCTGCCCATTTCTTATCGAATGGCCTCGATCTAGCATTCCTGAACAGCTCAGCGACGCTGTATTGAAGTCACATATCAAAACTATTATCGATGCACTAAAGACCAAAAGTATTATCAACGAGGAGAAGACCAAATGAACAATATTGAAAATGCAGCTATCCAGGCTACCTTTCACCGCCAGCTGAACACTCGTGACGCTGTACGCTATATCATGACCGAAGGCAACACTGACAAAAAAACTGCTGAACAAGCATTGATTGATGCAGTGACTTACTACAAGCAACGAGTGTTGTAAACTACATACATTATGGTCCTCTTTGGTTCGCGTAAATACCAAAGAGGATCAAGATGTCTGAGCTTATCAAAAGGCTGATGCAACAGCCACTGCCCAGCAAGACCTATCAACGCAAACTGCAATATCGTCCATCCCTGGACGAAATCGACTATTATTACGAATTGATAAACCAAAATTGTTTTGGTGGTCAGCTAAAATCTCCTGTTATATTTGTCGGTCGCATTCATAAGGTTTGGGGTGTATGTCATTGGGAAAATGATATGCAGCAGACCGGTAGTTATTGCTGGATGCGTATCAGTGACAAATGGTTCTGTCCGCAATGGTTGCTAAACGTGCTGGCTCATGAAATGGTTCACCAATATGTTTGGGATATATATCGTTGGGAACATCGTCGGATGCACGGAAGAGATATACACACCGGCGGCAACGGGCATGGACCTAGTTTCTTTGCCTGGCGAGAAACTTTAGCCAAGCACGGCCTGCATCTCAAGACAGCTCATAATCAACATCGCTGGTTCAAATATCAAGATTTTTCAAAATGCTAGAGTATTGAGTTAATAAACATCAGATAAATACTTGACATCTCTTAGGTATCAAGTATGAAAAATCTAATCACTTCAATACTGCTTTTCTTTACCGTAACGTCGGCGTTTGCATGGACACAACGTCAACCTCTGTCACTGCAACAATGCCAGGTTCACAGCCCATATGGCTTTGCTAAAACAACCAATGTTACACCCATCTGCCGACAAGCGTATCTGGTAGGCTACGATGCAGCAGCTAAACTTCCCAAGTTTGTAACATATTCACTGCGTCCACAAAATGCAATAGGATGTGTGGCTCGTACCGATGCATTTGTGGCTGATCAAAGCGTATCAAAAGGCGCTACACCTGATGATTATGTTGGAACAGGCTATGACAAAGGCCACATGAGTCCTGATGGCGATTTAAGTTGGGATCAGCAAGTGGAATATGAATCATTTCTCATGACTAATATGAGTCCGCAAGCAGGTTCACTGAATCGTGGAATATGGAAGTTACTGGAAACCAGCGTGCGTGGCTGGGTAGTAGAACGCAATCAGAGCTATACTGTATATGTAGGCGGTATCTACAACGCACAAGACAAACAGATTGGACGAAATCACATTGTGGTGCCACATGCTTTCTACAAGATTGTTATCAATGATCAGACAAAAGAAATTGCTGGTTGGTTATTCCCCCATGTAGCGCCGTACCCCAATCTAGGCAATGATCTGACTAAGTTCAGAACATCAATCACCAAAATTCAAAAAGCAGCTGGTGTGAAGTTTGCATTTCCGCAGGCATCTGTTGAACTACAACCAGGTAAAGAATGGCCAGTTGATTACGGTCAACTGACTAATCTGAAGCGTAAAAAATGTGGCAGTAGCCAAGACTAAAGAAAAATAAAAATGAAATACAAAGATTTTAAATTATCACCAAAAAAAGAATCTGAGCAAATTTTAGATGAAGTACGCATGGATCCTACCGCGCTTACCAAGTTCATGAACAGTCCTGCTGCCGAAGGCATGATGGCTGGATTTGAAGCCGAATTGGTATTTGAAGGAATGGGTGTACAAGATTCAAACATACAAGGGGAGCCAGATTATGAAATGGATGAAAGACCAGTCAGCATCCCGGACGTACTACGTTTCTTCTCAAATGATGATTTTAATCTTGGATTAGCGCGGACTGGCAGACAAAGATTAGAATATGAAATGCGAGAGGAATATCGTGTCTGGCTTGATAAACAAATTGATGAATCGTTTGCAGAATCTGAACTTGAACTAGTTACTGAACTAATGCGCCAAGAATCATGGGACGAAGAAATCGAAGTTGCTGATAAACTACGCAACAAATATTCAGAAGAAGATGTTGAACGCATCTTACGGCGTGGTGACAGCGCGGACCGAGAAACTTATGATGAAGCATATGACGCTGCTAACGCAGAGTTTGAAGAAAAAGTAGAAGATGAGATAAGATCTCAAGGAGTATACTGGAGTCAAGCAAGAGATGAATTTACCGACGAGTTTGATCTCGATGAAGATTACTGGGTACAACAGACATATGATTCAATGATGGAAGTAGCTAATGCATTCGATCTTGAATGGCCTTTTATAGCCGTCAGTGATGAACAGGGCGAATATGTTGAAGCTTCTGCTAGAGACTTGGCAGATGATTTTAGCCGCACATTCCGTGAGGAAACCGTCAAGGTCAGTTCAGGCTATCATACTGCCACAAGAGACGGGAATAACTGGGTATTTGAAGCAGATAGCAGTATTATCGTTGATGATATGAGAGATTTACCGATTGAAATTATAAGTCCACCCAAGCCGTTGAAAGAAGTAGTAGAGTATTGGTTGCCTGAATTTTTTGCATGGGCAAAAGATAATAATGCTTATTCAAACAAAAGCACAGGATTTCACATGGGTGTCAGCTTGTCTAGTCAGACTACTGCAAATCTTGATACCGTTAAACTAGCATTATTTCTGGGTGATGAATATGTGCTAAAGCAGTTTAAAAGACAAAATAGTACATATGCAGAAAGTTTTTTAAAAAGAATAAAAACCACAATCAAAAATATAAGGTCCAATCATAGCCCGGCCAATGCAGCCAGAGACACAGCAATGCTGATACGTGCATTTGAAGATTTGCGCAAGGGAATAACCGATGCATCACATTTTATGATACATCAGAGTTCCGCCGGCGGCCAAGGGTTTGGCAAATATTTCAGTATTAATCCTAAATCAAATTATGTAGAATTTCGCAGCGCTGGCGGAAAAGATTATTTTGATGATATTGACAAATTGAAAAACACTTTAATGCGCTATGCTCAGGCAATGTATATTGCTGCAAATCCTGAAGCAGAACGAAATGAATACTTCAAGAAGTTGTATAAAGTATTATCACCGACCATTCTAAAATATTGGAATCCAAAAGACACTGATCCTGAGTCTACCGCAAAAGGCTTTACGAAATATCATCAGACAAAATTTGCTTCTTCTGATGTAAGAACCAAAGGATCCAGAGTTTCAGTAGATCCAACCGAAATGGATGATATCATTGGATTATTCTGCAAATACATGGTAGGGTTGATCGATTCAAACACTCTTAAAAAAGAATGGGCCGACAAGGTACTTGCATCTGTCAAGCCCAAAGAACAACAAGATACATCAGACTTTAAAAAACATGATTGGGTTATATCTGATATAAATCAAGAGCAGGTGATGTTTTTACCTGATATGATTGGGTGGGAGGCATTGCGAGCAGCATTCAACAAATACGGCAATGGATCACTACGAGACTTTATAAAATATGGTTATGAAATCAACAAGGCAGAAGGCAGTGAAATCAGTGATCTTGCTACTCAGCGTCAACAACTAGCCCAAAAAATCAGCAGTTCAAAAAAGACTGACGAACCAAAATCATCCACCAAACTAAACCGCTATATGGTGGGATTCAAACGCTATGCAGGAACTAATCACGATACTCGTTATCTAGAAGTAGATGCTGCCAATGAACACGATGCTTGGCAAGCAGCAATCAAAAAACCTTACCCAGCAGATATGTTTGCTAACATGGCATTCGATGATCTGGATATCAGGCAAATCCGATGAGATATAGTGAAATAAAACCTCTGAGTGAAATCAAAATTACGCCAAAGACTTTGGAAAAATTTGCTCAGGGAAAGGCAGCAGAAGGTATTAAAGTTGGATTTGAAGCAGAGTTGATATTAACTCAAACCGGACTACAAGGAAAAGAAATTCCAGACTATTCTAAAAATAAATTATTAAATCCAGAGGCCGGCGTAAGCTGGAATAAGATCATTGATTTTTTCTCAACAGCTACCGGCTCTGTCCGCACGCCGCGCTCACTGGTACAAAAAAAGGTCGATGCGTTAAAGCTGTTATATAAATCTTGGTTCGTGGATAAAATAGAATCAGATTTTGCCTTTCACGATTACCGAAAAGTGTTTGACGAGGTTATTAGAAACAACGAATTACGAGAAAAGACAACCCATAATCTACTAAAATCGCAAGGGCTCAGTGATGAACAAATTAAACTTGCGCATCAATCTTATCAGAATTGGAAGAACGATGGCAGCGACAATCTAAATGTTGAACAAAACGAATTGGCTAACAGATATCTTCAAGCACGCCGGGATGCATTGGTTGAACTAGAAAATGTAATTGAAGATGCTATTTCTACGAAAAATGAATTATATCAAAGAGTAAAGAAAAAATTTACAGAATCCTATTATGAACGGTATGATGCACCCGAATTTTTAACGCATTTTTTAGAGACAAAAAGAATTGTGGATATGAAGAGTGCAGCCAATATATTAGATCTGCCTTGGCCATATTTAACTCTGAGTGGCAATCTTGACTCTGCATTAGGTTTTTCCAACGCCAATGCTGCCACAATAGCTGATTCTTTGCGCGAATATCTAGGCGTAAAAGTAGATTTCAGTGGTGCTTATCACGGCATACCAAGAATCAAAGATACATGGATAATAGAACCAGACTCCAGTATCAAGGATTATGCGCCAAATAATTTGCCGGCGGCGGCATTGCCGTGTGAGATTGTTTCTCCACCTATGCCACTGCAAAGTTGTCTTGCTATATTACCTAAATTTTTTGATTGGGTTAAACAATGTGGCGGCAGAAGTAATCCCAGCACAGGATTTCACATAAACGTCAGCTTGCCTGTGATGAATATAGACTTGGTGAAATTCGCTGTATTTCTCGGCGACAAACAAATACTCTCTCTTTTTAGACGACTAAGCAATGACTTTACACAATCATTTGTTGAGAAACTCGCATCTCAAAATACTGAAAACATAAACCAGGCTATTTCAGCATTGCGCGATGGGTATTACCAAAGTATACAACAAGCTTTAATACAGTTTGATTTTGGCAAATACTTCAGTATTAATCCACGAAAGGACTATGTAGAAATACGCAGCGCGGGGCATGCGTATGATGCAGCCAAAGACGGTCAGCCTACTGCTGCTGCTGCACCTAACTACTTTGATGATGTAAAAAAACTGAATTTTGTGTTATTAAGAGTTGCCAAAGCCATGACAATTGCCAATGATCCAAATGCTGCCCAAGAAGAATATGCAAAAAAGCTGTACAAAATTTTGCAGCCAGCTGTGCCTTCTAACTATATGTCCACGCTGATCAGCCAATACTTTTCTAAAAAAATAAACATCAGCACATTTAAAAAGCTTTGGGCAAGTGAAGTGGTCAGAGAAAAAACTGCTGGAAAAGTATTAGAGGGATATAAATTAGTTAAAAAGACAAACCCAACGCAAGCTGTTGCGTATTTTCCCGGTACAATTTGGCCTGAGGCTCGCATTGAGGCATTAATATTTATTAACGACAACAATCTAAAACAAACAGACTATGACTTGCGACCAATGGATATAACAGATTTTATTGATCGTGAACAAATGACCAAACGAACAGCCAAAGCAATTGATATAATGCGTAAGCGAAACTAAATATATCATTATGAGAGCAAATGATTTCAGCATCGAAGGTGTAAGCCACCCTAAATTAGAAAAAATTCTTGTGAGATTTATACCTTTTGCCCAAAAAAGACTGGGAATAAAAGAACTGCCTAAAATTATTTTTCTAGACACTGGCCTAGACGGAACTTTCGGCAAGTATCATGATGGTAATATCAGAGTTGTGGCAGGCAATCGCCATGTGATTGATGTACTTCGCACTCTAGCACATGAATTGGTACATTGGCGACAAGAATTGCGCGGCGAACTTGGTCCAAAAGCTGGTCACACTGGCAGTCCTCAAGAAAACGAAGCAAATGCGGTGGCTGGTATTGTTATGCGTCATTTCGATCATGCACATCCTGATTTACTAAAAGATTTACGCAATGAGACTTGATGATTACACCAAAGGCAATGTAGAATACCACAGTAAACTTTGTCCTTTGGCATGGCAGGGCGAAAAACTACTACCTGAAGTTCGCAAAAAACTCATGCAGATTGCCACCGTGTTTCGTGAATCACTGGATATTCCTGATTTTGAAACATTGGATATTGTGTTGACTGGCAGCATGGCTAACTATAACTATACTGATTATTCAGACTTTGATATTCATGTAGTCACACGCTACAGTGATTTGCAATGTGACGACCTAGCAGAAGCATTCTACACTGCCAAGAAAAAAATCTGGAACGATGAACACGATATCAAGATTCGTGGCCACGAAGCTGAACTGTATGTGGAAGATGTGGCTACACCCCCGGTCAGCGGTGGAATTTACAGCATTCTCGATAATCGTTGGATTAAAAAACCAGAATATAATCCGCCAAAAATAAATGATCAAGATGTAAATCACAAAGTACAAGATCTGATCATGCGTATACAAAAGTCCATTGCATCCAATGATCAGGAAGAAATGGGCAATCTGTTCAACAAAATCAAACGCATGCGCAAAAATGGTTTGGCTGCCACTGGTGAATTTGGACCAGAAAATCTAACCTTCAAGATTTTACGCAACGAGGGCTATATAGAAAAACTAGTTGTTGCTCGTCGCAAACAACAAGATGCTGAACTCAGTCTTGATGAAAATGAAATACATGAAGTGAGAATGAGTCCCAGGACTTTTCAAACAAGCATACAACAAGGCACTGAACAAGGAGTGTTGGTAGGATTCGAATTTGAAGTTTGTATGTACGGCTATATGATTCATGATCTTGTTAAAAATTCTGATTCAAGCATAGGTCAGATAATGTCCATGCATCATGTCTATTATAACCTCGCAGATCGGTTAACACCAGAATTATGGGATCGCGTTTTTCATTTGATCGGTAAATCGCCTGACTCCAAAACTGCCAGTGAAGCATTTGAAGCAAAACTTGTAAAATACGAAAAGTATGTAGATAACATCAAAAAGAAAATTATATCAATTGAACCAAAACTAGATGCTGCTTATGCACGCGAAGCTAGAACGCATATTGAATCAGCTCCAAAAACCTTGGTCAAAGATTCAAAATTGATGGCACGCGCTCGATACGCATTGAGATATTATAGAAACCTCTTTCGTCATATAGTTGGTGGCTATAGTGATATAGTACGTAAATCAACATTTGATAATCTGGATGAAATATTGAATTTGGAAGTCGATGATCGCAAGTACTTTAACGGTTTGAGTATGTTAGCTAATACTTTTTCAGATCCTACTGATATTGCTAAATTGCTTAAATTACCTGCTAGATTTTATGATAATTTTGATGATTATTTTTATTATGATGCCAAAAATGTAGATAGGATTTTAGGTATTGATTCATTGATTATTGCTACCAGAGACTCAAGTTTGTTAGCACAACGGTTAGTCAAAGACAAGCTGTCTGGGGTATACAACAGACCTGTGCATGTGTTCAGTACTACCAAACAACGTAAAAAAAATATCACTGATTTTTATATAGAACCTGACGGAAGTTTAGAGAAGTCTCCTGGCGATCATTATGGCGCTACCATGGAAATTGTCAGTCCACCAGTGGATCCTAACACTGCCATGTCATGGTTGGATAAGTTTTATGAACTGGCCGATGAGTTAGATCTTTATACTAATGAAAGCACCGGCTTACATATTAATGTTAGTATTCCAGAATCTATTGATTTATTGAAGCTGGCTTTGTTCAGTGGAGACCGCTATATATTACAAATGTTTGATCGAGAAAACAATGAATTTGTACACAGTGTGCTGCGAGACTTGAAAAACGCACAAAATCCACTGGCACCCAAAATAAAAAATATTGCACAAGCCGAAAAGTATTTGCAAAAAATAGTCAAATCAATCACTAATGCTCATTATGCAAGTATAAGCAAAGAAAAAAATAAAACATATATAAGTTTCAGACATGCTGGCAACAATTATCTTGAAAGCCAACAGGATGTCAAAAACTCAGTCGGCAGATTTGTTCGTGCGATTCAAATAGCCAGTGATCCAAATGCTTATCGAGAAGAATATCTCAAGAAACTTGTGCAGCTTGTAGGCCAAAACAATCCAAAAATTTTTGGCAGTGTACTAACTGACAAGCAAAAGATAGTTGCTGGAATTCGAGAAAAAGGTATGCCGGTGGTTGATTTCACCGTATATTGCAAATCTAAAAGTAAAAGACTTGTGCTAGAACATTTACTGAGTCAATTAAATCATGACCAAAATTTTATTTTTCGGCGTGATTTTATGCGTCATGAAAGACTTAACATTATTTCTATTCCAGATTCTGCTGACAGCAAAATTAAAAAAGACTATCCTGAATATACTAATTTTTTCAGTTATCGTTTGATACCAACCTCATATCAAGATTATAATTCTTTGTTTTTTGAAAAGATTTCAAGCGATACTTTATGGCGATTGTACTACATCACTGGTGTAGTCACTGCTGAGCATAAAATACTGCCGTTATCGGATCCTTTTGTTCAACAATTTATTAAAAAATTATTGCAAAATCAATATCTTTAACCACATTTTCTATGTTCGGCAATATTGATCTTGACAATCCTGGTTTGTTCGTGCTAGAGTTTCGATCATGAAAAAATTAAGCTTTTATCTCAAATGGAGTGCGGTGGTGGTAACCATCATCGGCGCAATCTTTACCAGCATGAACAGCTATCCGCTAGGCCCAATCTTTCTGAATTTGGGCAGTTTACTTTGGCTGGGTGTGGCTATTATTTGGCGAGAATGGAGTCTGATTGTGATCAATGCCGTGTTGCTGAGTATCTACTCCGTAGGGCTAGTTGCCAAGTTTCTGTAAGTTATTGATTTTAAACAAAATTTAATTTTTACAAAAACGGTTGACAAACGGTTCAGCACACCGTATAATACACTTGTAAAATCAAGATACGGAGCTACTAATGAACTACTCTTTCAGCCGACAGGAACTCAAAACCATCTTTGATATCTGGCAGATTCGGGCTCCGTTTGGTCCTAGCGCCAGCTATCGTCAGTATCACAAGATGCAGAAGGATGACCCGATTCGGACCGAGGACGTTGAAGACTTTTCGATTGCGTTTATGACGCAGTACAATCGCGAAATCTCGGAAAAGTTCTAATTAAACTTAGGAAATCTAGTCATGAACTACATCGTGTATCATATTTCCAGCACCCAGAAACTCAAGAGTTTTGGCAGTGAAACCTCGGCTCGACGCAGCACCACTTGCGCCAATCGCAACGCTGGCGCGACGGAGTATGCTTATGCCACCGAATCTGTTTATCGCAACAAAGTAGTGTCCAAAAAGAAGGTCAAGAACCTCTTGACTGGCAAGGAAATCGAGATTGACAGCAACACGCCGCTGTGCTGCGATCCGAGTTCAGAAACCTACTGGAGCATGTAAAATGCCGAAACTGATACTGATTCGCGGCTTGCCTGGTTCAGGCAAGACGACCATGGCCAAAAGCATGATGACGCCGAACACTCGTCATTATGAAGCTGACATGTACTTTGACCAGGCTGATGGCAACTATAAGTTCGATGCCAGCAAGCTAAAGCAGGCGCATGCCTGGTGCCAGCGCAAGACTCGTGCAGCCTTAGAAGCTGGTCTGGATGTGATTGTCAGCAACACCTTTACTCAGCATTGGGAAATGGAATCCTATGTGAAAATGGCCGAGGAATTGGGTGTCAAGTTGGAAATCATCACTGCTCGCGGACAGTGGCAGAACATTCACGGCGTGCCTGATTCGGCTATCCAGCGCATGAAAGATCGTTGGCAAGACTAGAACAGTAAACCTGAGGAAATTGTTATGCAATATATTACACAAAAAATGGATTCAGTGGTCATGCAGCAACTGGCTGATGAACCTGATCTCGCTCGCAAGTATGCACTGGTGAGTGGCCGATACCTTGCCATTATTGATATGATGCTGCATGTCTGCCACGGCACGGAGGCTCACGCTGCCCTTGAGCAAGTTATCAACAAC
>Ga0209189_1000933_pt1 | contig 22653 bp, 15 predicted proteins | sample C_130820_EF_Meta_FD_187308 | JGI IMG/M metagenome (GOLD analysis project Ga0209189, IMG submission 187308) | Freshwater microbial communities from Lake Croche, Canada to study carbon cycling - C_130820_EF_MetaG (SPAdes) (version 3) | ecosystem: Environmental > Aquatic > Freshwater > Lake... | reverse complement strand
CAATAGACTCAAGTTAGGCTTTGTTGGCCTAGGTATTATGGGCGCCCCAATGGCCGGTCACCTGGTCAATGCGGGCCATGAAGTGTTTATCAACACCCGCACCAAAGTGCCAGAAAGCTTGGCTGCTACTTCTGCGATTGCCTGCGCCTCACCCCAAGAAGTCGCTAGTCAAGCGGACATGATCTTTGTGATGGTGCCAGATACCCCTGATGTGGAAAAAGTCTTGTTTGGTGACAAAGGCATTGCAGCAGGATTATCGCAGGGCAAGATCGTGGTCGATATGAGCTCTATCTCCCCAATTGCTACCAAAGCGTTTGCACAAAAAATCAATGCATTAGGCTGTGATTACCTAGATGCTCCAGTATCGGGCGGTGAGCTAGGCGCTAAGAATGCTACCCTCTCGATCATGGTTGGCGGGGATGAGAAGGTCTTTGAAAAGGTCAAACCGGTCTTTGAGCTCATGGGTAAGAATATTAATTTGGTTGGCGGTAATGGGGATGGCCAAACGGCAAAGGTAGCCAATCAAATTATTGTGGCCCTCAATATTGAAGCCGTGGCTGAAGCCCTCTTGTTTGCTGCTAAAGCGGGAGCTGATCCCGCCAAAGTACGCCAAGCGTTGATGGGTGGCTTTGCCAGCTCAAAAATCTTAGAAGTGCATGGCGAAAGAATGGTAAAGCGTACCTTTGATCCAGGCTTTAGGATTGAATTACATCAAAAAGACTTAAACCTCGCCTTAAATAGCGCTAGAGCCTTAGGGGTGTCTTTGCCCAATACCGCAACAGCGCAAGAATTATTTAACTCATGCTCAGCCCATGGTGGCAAAGCCTGGGATCACTCTGCGATGGTTAAAGCCCTAGAGAAGTTGGCCAATTTTGAAATCGGGCAAAAAAGCTAGGTCTCATTATTGAGGCGGTTTTTATCTTTACTAGCAGCCCATCGCACGCTCAATCTTTGAGAGTCGCTTTGAACTGAATTGTTGGATCTACGGGGCATGTTGCCGTTTCTATTTTGGAGGTAGTCACTTCAATGTGCACCAAGAATTGGTCCGATTTTGATATCAATCAAAATCTTCTGCAAAATTGAATCAAGAGGTGTCAACCCTTTTAATTTGGGTATCATAAGGATCGTAAGAACTAGCAGCGCGATCGTTGTTGCGAACTACCCTTAAATAATTTGTTTGTACATCCTAGACCTTATTGCATCAAAACAAATGTCGATTGCTTATCGGGCCCACTTTTTATGCAGTTAGAGATACTACTAGTCTGCAATCAGTGCGATTTGATACTTTAGTTGCTGCTCAAAGTCGGGCATTTGCGAAAGTCAGCTAAGATATTGCTCTAAAAATGAATTAACGAAGCCTGCGTCGGTTCTATTGAGAGTAAAAATGGCCTGCATTTTCTGTAGTGGCCTTCTATTAACAGGCGTACAGCGCTGCTAAAAAAGAGTTTGGTGCCCAGGAAGGGACTCGAACCCCCACAACCTTACGATCGCCAGCACCTGAAGCTGGTGCGTCTACCAATTTCGCCACCTGGGCATCCCTATATTATAGAGTGGCTGCCATTTTTAGGTCATTTCTGGCTCTTTTGGGCTTTTTCCCGTCAGACTTGGTGGTTTGATACAGTAGTCTTATTCATAACAAAAATAGATATCAGTAGATATATACAGAGCATGTATTGCCGAAGGAATTAAATGCGTAAAGCAAAAGACTTGATGCCACGTGAGGCTGACCGATTAGGAACAGTTCAGGGGCACCGAGATGGATTTGGATTTGTTATTCCCGATGATGGTGGCGAAGATATTTTTCTCTCCGAAAGAGAAATGTCACGCGTCATGCATGGTGACAGGGTCAATGTCAGGGTATTGGGAACTGATCGTCGTGGTCGTCCAGAAGGGCAGATCGTTGAGGTAGTTCTGCACGCCAATAAAGTAGTAATCGGTCGCCTCTTAAATGAAAATGGAGTACTGATTGTTGCGCCAGAAGACAAACGCATTGGACATGACATTTTGATTCCGCCTAAGGGTCAAGGACAAGCGAAGCTAGGTCAGGTTGTAAGCGTTGAGATTATTGATTATCCAGATAGCTATCGCCAAGCAGTTGGTCGTGTCATTGAGGTCTTGGGTGAAATTGATGATCCGGGTATGGAAATCGAAATCGCGGTACGTAAGTATGGCGTTCCCCATGAATTTTCTGCTGCTGCCATGAAAGAAGCGGCAGCACTTCCAGACACAGTGCAGCAGTCCGATCTAGAGGGTCGCGTTGATTTGCGCGACGTACCTTTGGTCACCATCGATGGTGCTGATGCACGCGACTTTGATGATGCTGTGTATTGTGAACCGGTGATGTACGGCAAGACTAAGGCTTGGCGTTTGATTGTGGCTATTGCTGACGTATCTCATTATGTGAAGCCAGGTCATCCATTGGATGACGAAGGCTTATTACGCGCTACTTCAGTCTATTTCCCAAGACGCGTAATTCCAATGCTTCCGGAGAAGATTTCTAATGGTCTTTGCTCTCTTAATCCTGGGGTAGACCGTTTGTGTATGGTGTGTGATTCGGTAGTTGATAACAACGGCGTTGTTTTGGCTTATCAGTTTTATCCAGCAGTGATGCACTCGGCTCAACGCTTTACCTATGACATCGTTTGGGAGATTCTGTCCAATAGCAAAGGCCCTGAAGCAACGCGCTTTGCGCAATTCTGCCCTTTACTGACCAATCTCTATTCTCTTTATAAGATTTTGCTCTCTGCTCGTGCGAAGCGGGGTGCTATCGAGTTTGAAACTACCGAGACTCAAATTATCAGTAATGAGCTTGGCAAGATTCTGCGTATTGAGCCACGTCTTCGAAATGATGCGCACCGTTTAATTGAAGAATGCATGTTAACTGCCAACGTGTGTGCGGCAGACTTTATTGATAAAAACAAGAACCTGAGTTTGTATCGTGTGCACGGTGAGCCATCTGAAGAGAAGTTAGTCACCTTGCGTCAAGTTCTCAGAACCTCAGGCCTCTCATTGGATGGCGGTGAAAAACCAAAACCACGTGACTACGCTAAATTGATGCGTGAGATCAAAGATCGTCCTGATGCCAATATGTTGCAGTCAGTGGTATTGCGCTCTATGCAGCAGGCGATGTACCAGCCCGATAACGAAGGGCACTTTGGCTTAGCTTACCCAGCGTATTCTCATTTCACTAGCCCGATTCGTCGCTATCCTGATTTGTTAACGCATCGGGTCATCAAGTCGATTCTAGAGAAAAAGCCTTATGTACCGGTCTTGCCACCGACAGTGCCGCTTAACCTGACCTTGCCGCGTAAGGGTAAAGGTCGTGAGAACGCTGTTAACGCCAAGAAATCCCAAAGTGATGCCAAAGCAGGAGTTGCAAAGGGCGTAAGAACACCCAAAGGCGCTAATGCAGCATTACCCATTTGGGGTCAATTGGGTGTGCATTGTTCATCGAATGAGCGTCGAGCTGATGAGGCATCGCGTGATGTAGAAGCATGGCTCAAGTGTTACTACATGCGCGATCATTTAGGTCAAGAATATGCTGGCACAGTTACTGGCGTTGCTAACTTCGGTTTATTTATTCAGTTAGAGAATCTTTTTGTCGAGGGCATGGTGCACGTCACCGAGCTGGGCGGTGATTACTTTCAATATGATGAAGCACGACAAGAGTTGCGCGGAGAGCGTACTGGTATTCGGTATCGCTTAGGCGATCGTTTGCATGTATTGGTCAGTCGAGTTGACTTAGATGCACGGAAGATTGAATTTAGTCTCGTTAAATCAGTTGGCGCAGAACCTGGCGGATCCTCTAACCGTCGCCAATTGCTATTAGCAGCGGATACCGGTAGACCAAATAAAAAAGCAGCCTCTAAAAGAAGTCGCCCCGATAACAAGACCCCGCAAAAGCCGAGTGGCATTAACGTGAATGCGGCTAAGTCTGCAGGTACTTTAGGGGCCAATCAATCGAAGAGCAAAGCAACCCGTAAGAATGGCCAATCCAAGCCTGGAAGATCTGTTGGTAAGCCTGCTGGCACTAAGCCACCAGTTCGTAGCACCAAAGCGCGCCGTAAATAAAGATTAGAAAATAAGATAAAAAAACAAGATGAAGCAAACAAGATGAAGCAAATACTGGTTGGCTTTCATGCGGTTCAAGCGCGTTTGCGTGTAGACCCGGATAGCTTGAAGTCGGTGTACTTTGACTCTGGTCGTCGTGATAGGCGGATGGGAGATTTTTTAAAGCAAGCTGAAGAGATTTTGGGCGAACGGTTGCATGCAGCAGATGCAGAGCGTCTGCATAAGCTGACAGGACATGATCGTCACCAAGGTGTTGTTGCCTTGGCTGAAAAAATGACTGTTGCACGCACTGTTACTGAGGTCGTTGAGGATGCAGAAAGTGCTCAGAAAAAGCCACTGTTTCTGGTTTTAGATGGCATTACTGATCCCCATAATTTTGGCGCTTGTCTGCGTGTTGCAGATGGTGCTGGTGTAGATGCCGTAGTAGTTCCTAAAGATCGCTCTGCATCCGTTAATGCTACTGTCAGCAAAGTTTCTAGTGGTGCATCAGAGGTGATGCCCGTCATTACCGTAACCAATCTCGTTCGAAGTATGAAAGAGATGCAGGAGGCGGGAGTTTGGCTGATTGGTACCGATGATGAAGCGACAAAATCAATCTACGATATTGATCTCAATGGTTCCATTGGCATCGTGATGGGTGCTGAAGGTGAGGGGATGCGTCGCCTCACCAAAGAAAACTGTGATGAGCTCGTCCGTATACCGATGCAGGGCGTAGTCTCTAGTTTGAATGTGTCGGTTGCAAGCGGCGTATGCCTATATGAAGCCTTGAGACAGCGCCTTGCTAAAGCTACTAAATAAGCCTAAGCTGAAGTAGGTAAGTAGGTAGATAAAGCAAGTAGATAAATAACTAAGGGGCTTATATGAAATGCAACGTTGGTCACACTGATCGTGTTCTGCGTATGACAGTTGGCGTTACCCTGATGGGTTTGGCTGGCTTTGGGATTACTGGCCCATGGGCTTGGATTGGCGTTATCCCACTTTTAACGGGAATAATTGGCAATTGTGGAGCTTACTCCATGCTTGGTATTAATACGGCCAAGAAGTAGTTAATCGAGCTATGTCTTTGATAGCCCTTCGAGATTGGCTATGCCCAATATTCGTTTCGAGCTCGCCGACGAATGATTTAATATGAAATTTCGCTAGTATTTTTCTTATTCTCTGAATCAGTGGGATGGCGTGTCGTTTTAAAGATGATTTTATATCTCACCAGATGAATTGCATTAAGGAAAATAAAGTATGAATTTTCCATTCCAAAGGGTATCCGTTCATAGATAACCTTCTTATTTAAGCTATCTAATTGCTCAATAAGACTTTCAATATCAGTTTTGCTGATGTCATCAGTTGTTACTTTACGTTCTATAGATAGCAATTCTTCATAATGTGGATGCTGTTTAATATCATAATTAGTAGAGCGCAATTTCATATTTAACTTTGCTAATGGATATAACAAAGCAAATGCAGTAAGAATAAATAGCCATAACCTATTAAGAAATCCAGCCAACCAAAAAGGGAGATTATTAAATAGTGGAGGTGTTCCATTGTTATAGAATGATCTAGCAACTGGACTGATGGGGATTGCAGGATCTAAATATTTAGGGAACTCACCTCTAAAGGCAAAAAATAAATGTTTCGTATCTAACAATACATCGCGCATGGTAACGAGAAGCAAAGTTTGAATATCTTCATTAAGATCCTTGCTGACAGCAAGTGTTGTAGTGGTGGCAATCAAAGGAATGTCTTCTTCTGGAATAGAATTAGCAATGTCAACAGAGTGGGCGGGTAAGACAAGCTTTTCAATATAAGGAAGCGACATTTGATAGGCTTTAGCATCCTGTATTCCTAATAATGTAATGTCTGGATTCCTGAGTAGCTGTTGAATTGTATGATCAAAATATGGTGAGACTTCAATTGCACAGTCAATCTTGGAGCTTAAAAGATCATCAAAATCGGCTTGATAAGAGCTGACTCTAAAATTTTTCTGGTTTGAGATTTCAATTCCATTAGCATCAAAAAGACGTTTCACTAGCGGGAGAGTCCCTCCGCCCTCCGGTCCCAAGCCAACGTTTAGATTAAGTCTTGCTAAATCCTTTAGCTCCCTAGGTTTTTTTGCTAAATCTTTTCTACAGAAAATCCAAATGGGTTCGTAGCCGATGCTTCCTAGCGAGTAAAACTGTTGTGCTTGCTCATGGCTTATGGCGCCACCTTGAATGAGCGCGACATCTACAGCACTCTTCGGATCCTGAAGCAGGTTGGCGCTTTCTACAGTACCACTTGAAACTATTAAATTAGCTTTAACACCATGACTTTCTAGAGTACTTTTAAATTTATCCGCAATGGCCTTATATGAGTTATCTAAACTATTACTGGTAGCTAAAGAGACAGACCTAGGCGGAAATGGCTTAAGAATAATTGCTATAACTAATAAAATGGTTGCTATAGCAAAGAGAAAAAGTTTTCTCTCGATAAATAATTCTTTTATCGCTAGAAATTCATCACGCAAAATCGATTTTAGGTAATGAAATGCTTGATTATTCATGGGCTGGTAATTTAATTAAAATTTGCACAGATCTCTTGGTGAATAATAACCCAGCAATATTTAAATCCAGGATAGATTAACATTATTATTTATTATTTTTAAGATCCAAATAGTCATTAACAGGGAATCCTACCGGGGCATCGTTTTACTGCGGGCAAGTTACATTAGCGCTGGGCCTTCTGATGACTATTGTGGCGATCTGACAAATAGTTTTTGTGCTATCTAAAGTAGGTGGCGTCATTACATAATGATTTATAGGGCCTTGAGCATTTGCTGAGCAAATGGACCCATTAGTATCTGGTTGCGCAAAGGTGATTTGAGTATTGGTGAATATAATTGGAGAATTTAGCCCGAGGTTGTAATAGACCTCTAGTGCAAACTGCGCCCAATTTTGGGCTTGTCTATTGCCATTTCCATCGCTCATATTAACGACTAATGTCGTTGTTAAATTTGATGATTTATTGGTATGGGTGACGGTCCAGTAGCCATTGATTGGATTTAAAGACATCGATTGCGTCATGACATCGCCAGTATTGGCAGGCGGAAATCTTTGATCGCCGACATATCGAATACCGGAGGCACCTCCTGATTGACCTAAGTTATATCCTTGTATTAACGCAGGATAACCGAGATTGACGGCTATATTAGAGTTGTCATACGTTGAACTTACATTCCAGTTTTCATATGGAATGTAAAAATTAATAACGGGTTGTAATACCCCGTTTCCAATAGCGCCATAGTTTGCTCTAATAGGACCTAAGCCTGACCATGCACTAAGAGAGGCACTCGACGGTTGAGTTGGTATCTGTGGAGATGGTGGTACTGTGAGAGTGGTTGTTATTGCAACTATTTGATTGGGGTAAGGAACGGTCAGGCCAGCTTCATACCAGACATGGTCATTGCTGTAGATCGCTTGGTTATTATTTCCGATGGTGGTTAAGCAGGTATAAGGGGTTGTGCCAGAAACTGTTAACACTGAACTTTGTGTAGTGCTACCACCGGGTCCGTTACAAGTCACGTTATAAGTGTAATAGCCCATCGTATTTTGTGAAACTGTTTGTGAACCTGAACTATTCTGGTTATTGGCATTCCAGGCCCCAGATAGACTGCAAGTATTAGCATTGGTAGAGGCCCAAGTAATAATTGCATTACTTCCTATTTGCACAATAGCGTTATCAGATATTGTGATGCTTACAGTAGGAGCCGAAACGTTAGAACTACTTTCTCCTCCGCTACAAGCAGTGAGTAAAATGGTGAGGCAACTAAACAATAATATTAGAAATGACTTCATCGTTAATATTATTGTTTGATTACTTCTGGATAGTAGTAGAAATCACTTGAAGCACTCCAACGTTAAAGTTCACAACGTATAAAGTGGTCCCATCTGCCCCTACAGTAATATTTCGGGGGAAGGCATTTAGACCACTTGTGGGCGTTGTATTGACAACACTAGCCTTAGCAGGATTTCTGATGTCTAGAATTGCAACATTGGTAATGTTCGGGTCATTAGGTGCATTTTTTGGTGTAAATCGATTGGAATTTGCAACCGCCAGGAGTTGGTCATTATTGAATAAGGCCAAACCAACTGGTGCAGAGCCGCCAGAATAGGTATATCCTACGAGCGAATTGTTTGGGCTACTAGACAATAGCGATGGAACATCAAATGCGAGAACAGCATTATCGCCACGAGCGGTTAACCAAAGAGTTTTGCCATTGCTGGTTTCTACTGCACGAACTGGTGAGCAGCCGGCTGCAATAGACTTAATAATCGCGGCTTGACCTAATCCAGCGATCGCTTTCTGGACATCAATAATTGTTAGCAAACCATTCCATTGCGGAGCTTCATTCGGTTTATAGGGCCCATAACAACGTTGTCCAGTTAATGTAGGGTTTTTTGAGTCTGTTGGATCTTGATTTGAGGTGCCACCGCTCATGGCGGGGTAGGCCACCTCAGAAGTTACATACAATCGTGTGCCATCCTGTGACAAAGAAATGCCTGGAATGGCTCCACTATTAGGAACGCCAATATATGGATTGCTAGGAATGACTGCAGTGCCTCCAAAGTCGCCAGTATTACTGCGGCTTACTTTTAGAATTCCTACAGCTCCGACAAAGCCCTGTTGAGGTATTGAATCAGCATATTCATTTGCAACAAAGGCATACTCGCCATCTTTAGTAAATAGCAAATCGAACGCGCTAGATGTGGTTGGAATCTTTGGATATATGGCCGGATTATTCTTTGGCTGAGCTACATGGGTAACAGGGTTTATGGTGTTACAAGTGCGGATATCTTGAATCGTATAAAAATCAGCACCATTTTCTTCAACTGCAATTCCGAGGCTATTTTCAAACCCTGGATAAGCGCTCATGCCAAAAAACTGAGTATCAGCATTTGCAGGTCTGGCCTGAAAGATTTGTGGGGTTTGGTTGGCACAGGGATTTACTAAAAGAGTATTAAGTGGATTCTTTAAATCTTTTGTAAAGATCTGAATCCCAGAGATTGCATTAGACATGACACCATCTATCTTGGCATTCGATGACACGGAGACAAGAACATCTCCATTAGGGCGGACAAGCGCCTTCATCGGGTACCCAAAAGTAGGGTATTCAATTGAACTCATTGAAACTTGAATGGCGGGAGTAGGGGGGCTAGTGCTACTGCTATCACCACCTCCACTGCAGGCAATGGTGATAATGGCAAATATAAATAACAAACTTAATAGCATTAGGCGTTTTAGCATGGCGCTCCAATCATATTTTTTAGCCTTTTGGTAAATATATCATTTAATAGGCCAGTACTTTTACTATCGCCACCTCTACTGCAGGCAATAATGATGATGTCTACTCAAGCCATCTTTGTTATGAAAACATAACTCTGTATCAGTTGAATTAGCTACTGAATATTTATAACTCTATTTTTTGTTATCTGGCTAGTAGCATCTCTAACTTTTCAGTATCCACGCAGAAGTTCCGAATACCTTCAGCCAATTTCTCCGTCGCCATTGCATCATTATTGAGTTGCAGGCGGAAGCTAGATTCATCCAGCTTCAAAGGAGTAATGCTTTCGGCCTGTAACGCAGTCTCGGCATTAGCAGCATCGAGTTTTTTCTCAACAGCTGCATTACTGCTTTGTAGCTCAGCCAATAGCTCAGGACTGATGGTTAATAGGTCTACCCCAGCCAACTCTAAAATCTGACTGGTATTACGAAAGCTAGCGCCCATGATTTCAGTAGAGATGCCGAAGTGTTTGTAGTAATGAAAGATTCTTTTGACTGAGGTCACGCCAGGATCATTCGCACCGCCATTGGCAGTGTCACTCCAGTTGGCACCAAGCTTAGCTTTATGCCAATCAGTAATGCGACCTACAAATGGGGAAATGAGTTTGGCATTAGCAGCACCACACGCAGCAGCTTGAACCAAAGAGAAGAGGAGGGTCATATTGCAATGAATCCCTTGCGCTTCTAGTTCTTTGGCAGCGGCAATACCTTCCCAGGTGCCTGCCAACTTAATCAGAATGCGTTGGCGATCAATTCCGTGGGATTCATAGAGGGCAATCAAATGTTTTGCCTTGGCTACAGTTCCCTTAGTATCAAAGGATAGACGCGCATCGACTTCTGTAGATACCCGTCCTGGAACGATCTTCAGAATCTCCAGGCCAAAAGCAACCAAGATGTAATCTACTAAATCGGTAGGACTCATGCCGGGATGCGCCTCTTTTACAGAGCGCACTAAATCTTGATAGTTGCTTTGCTGAGCAGCTTTGAGGATGAGCGAAGGGTTGGTAGTTGCATCTTGCGGCTGAAACGCCTGCATGCGCTCAAAATCGCCTGTATCAGCCACAACCGTAGTGAGTTTCTTGAGTTGCTCTAATTGGCTTAGGTTTAAAGAGGTGCTATTCATGGGCTTGCTCGTTGCTGTAAAGTGGGTTTCTAATGAATATCATATGATAGATGGATTAATTACTCAGTTCCAGTTAAGGCATAAGGGCGTTCAGCGGGCATATGAATCAAGATCAATTAAAGCAAATGGTAGGGGAAGCAGCAAGAGATGAAGTGCTTAAGCTACCTGCGGGGCAGATTTTGGGCATAGGTACTGGATCGACAGCCAATTGTTTCATTGATGCCTTGGCACCCCATAAGAATCATTTTGCTGGAACAGTATCGAGCTCTAATGCAACCACCGAGCGTTTACTCAAGCATGGTTTTAAAGTGCTGGATCCAAATGATGTGCAAGGCCTCCCTGCCTATGTTGATGGTGCAGATGAAATTGATCCTTTGGGACATATGATCAAAGGTGGTGGCGGGGCGCTCACGAGAGAAAAAATTATTGCCTCCATGGCAAAGCAATTCGTTTGTATCTGTGACTCATCTAAACAGGTGTCAGTACTGGGTAACTTTGCATTACCAGTAGAAATCATTCCGCTTGCAAAAGGTATCGTTAGTCGTGAGTTAGAAAAATTAGGCGGTAGTGTCAGTTTGCGCCTTGCAAAAGATACTAGGGCTGATTTAAACCAAACTCCCAGCCAGCCTTTTGTTACCGATAACGGTGGTTGGATCTTGGATATAGCAGGTCTGAAAATTGCCAATCCCATACAGATGGAAGCGCAAATCAACCAAATTGCTGGTGTGATCACTGTTGGCTTATTTGCTAAAGAAAAGGCGAATATCTTGCTGGTCAGTAACACCGCTGGTGTTGAGCGTATCGCGCTCTAATCATTGGTTTAAGCAATAAAAAACCCGACGGGGTATGCCCATCGGGTTGTTTTGCCATGGTTTGCATGGCGCAGGCACTCGGAAGGTATTTAGTTCCTTAGCCTATAAGTACATAGATGTACTTATTCGTAGTGGCTTTCGCCAATGTGGTGGAGCACTAACACTGCCTCACCACAACTTCATCCTACGCTTATCTTTGGCAGTGTCAACAGCAATTCAAAATATTTTTTAATTAATTATTTGCTGCAACACGGCAAACTATTGTTTACTCTGCAGGCGGCACATAACCTTGTGCCATATCAGCGCCACCTTCAAAGAAATACTTTTCTACTTGCTTTAAGAGATACTGACGTGCGCGTGGATCAGCCATATTGAGGCGATTTTCATTAATCAGCATTGTTTGATGTTTTAACCAAGCAGCCCAAGCTTCCTTGGAAACTTGATTCCAAATCTTTTTACCTAGCTCGCCCGGAAGTGGGGCAAAATCCATACCCTCGGATTCTTTATTGAGTTTGATGCATTGAACCATGCGTGCCATCTGTAATACCTTTCGTATTGATATCTTGTTTCTTATAGATCTTTGGTTAAAACCATGGACTTGCGGTCCCAGTTATAAATTTGTTTTCTTTCTTCTGGCAGGTCATCAACAGAGGCCCTTTTGAAGCCGCGCTTTAAGAACCAGTGCTCAGTTCTCGTTGTGAGAACAAATAATTTTTTGATACCTTCTTGCTTGGCGCGCATTTCAACACGCTTGAGTAGGCGCTCGCCATCACCTGAGCCTTGAACATCAGGATCGACTGCCAGACAAGCTAGTTCACCCACGCCATTGGGGAATGGGAAGAGGGCTGCGCAACCGAAGAGAACGCGGTCATGCTCAATCACGGAGAAGCGTTGAATATCGCGCTCAATCACGTCTTGACCACGCGCCGCCAAAATACCTTCTTCTTCTAAAGGCATAGTCAATTGCAAAATGCCGCCAACGTCATCTTGATTGGCTTCACGCAAGTTCTCGATATCTGACGAGGCCAGCATCATACCAATACCATCATGGGTAAAGAGCTCTTCCAAGAGTGCGCCATCTTGATTGCAAGGCAGAAAGTGAACACGGCTGACGCCTGCCCGTATTGCTCTGCCAGAGATATTGAGTAGACTCTTCATGCCTACATCTAGGTCTCCGTTCTCTGCCATATAGTCATGCAGCTGAGGTAAGGAGAGCTCAGTAATCAGGTCACCCTCTGCATCGTGGAGACCTTCATAAGGACTGAGGAAGATCAACTTATCTGCCTTGAGGGCAGCAGCAGTCGATGCTGCTACATCTTCGTATGCCAGATTAAATGCTTGACCTGTCGGTGAAAAACCCAAAGGCGAAAGTAAAACAATCTTATTGCTATCCAGTGACTGCCCAATCGATCCAGAGTCAACCTTACGCACCAAGCCAGTATGGATGTAATCGATGCCCTCGACAACACCCACCGGCATTGCAGTAATGAAGTTGCCAGAGATTACAGAAATACGTGAGCCGGCCATGGGCGTGTTTGGTAAGCCTCGACTAAATGCCGCTTCGATATCGAGGCGCAATTCACCGGCTGCTTCTTTTACGCACTCAAGCGCAGCAGCATCGGTAATCCGATAGCTATGGATAGAGCTTTTACCGAACTTGCTCTTAATCTTGCGCAACATGAGTTGTTCTTCAATTTGAGGGCGGATGCCATGAACCAGAACAATACGCATACCCATGGCATGGAGCATGGCGATATCTTCAATCAGGTTCTCAAGACCGATTTCTTGGACGAGCTCGCCAGCAAACGCGATGACAAAGGTCTTTTCGCGAAAGCTATGAATGTAGGGCGCAACATCGCGTAACCACCCTACGAAGGGGAAGTTAGAGGTTGTTTCTGCGGCCATTAAGGCCTGGTTCGGTGCATTTGTTGGCATAGTGAGAAAATTATAGGGTGCAAGAGCCTATAAACCAACAAAAACCCAAAGCAATGCCAAAGCCTGTGCCTGCTTCCAACACCCCACGCCGGCTAGAAATTCGCTTTCCGGAGGAATTGCCAGTCTCAGGTCAGCGTCAGCTCATCAAGGATGCCTTGCAAAGCCACCAGGTGGTGATTGTGTGTGGCGAGACGGGCTCAGGCAAGACAACACAGCTGCCAAAGATCTGTTTGGATCTAGGTCGAGGCACGATGAATGGCGGTAAGCTCATTGGCCATACTCAGCCTCGCCGAATCGCAGCTACCGCTACTGCCAAGAGGATTGCCCAAGAGTTAGGCTCACCCATAGGCCAAGACGTAGGCTACCAAGTTCGCTTTGCAGACAAGTCCAGTCATACAGCTTCCATTAAGTTGATGACAGACGGCATCTTGCTGGCAGAGACACAACGCGATCCACAGTTACGTGCTTATGACACTCTCATCATTGATGAGGCACATGAACGCAGTTTGAACATTGATTTCTTATTGGGGTATCTACGCCAGTTACTACCGAAGCGGCCAGATCTCAAGCTGATCATCACCTCAGCCACTATTGATGCACAGCGGTTTGCCGAGCACTTTTCACTCAATGGCAAAGTGGCTCCCGTGATCGAGGTTAGTGGAAGACTGTTTCCGGTGGAGCAGCGTTTCTCCCCATTGGAGCCTGATGTGAAGTCAGACAGTAAGCCCGATGGTAAAAAAGAGTCCAAGACCGCTAAAGAGATTCCGGATGCAGTCACTGAGGAGATTGCTAGTTTATGGCGCGAGGGCGCTGCAGGCGCTGGAGATGTATTGGTGTTCTTGCCTGGTGAACGAGAGATTCGGGATTGCGCTGAAGCATTGCGTAAAGATCACGTCTTACAACAACGTTTTCATCCAGAGATTCTGAGCCTCTTTGCGCGGCAATCCGTAGCCGAGCAGGAGAGGGTATTTAGTCCGGGTAATGGCCGACGCATCATTTTGACAACCAACGTTGCAGAGACATCATTGACTGTTCCAAACATTCGGTATGTGATTGATAGTGGCTTAGCGAGAGTCAAGCGTTACTCCTACCGCAATAAGGTAGAGCAGCTGCAGATTGAGCCGATCTCTCAAGCCGCAGCCAATCAAAGAGCAGGGCGTTGTGGACGCGTATCGGATGGTATTTGTGTGCGCCTATATAGCGAGCAAGACTATCAAAGCCGACCTAAATTTACCGACCCAGAAATATTGCGCAGCTCTTTAGCTGCCGTGCTTCTGCGCATGAGCTCCTTGCGCTTGCCAAAAATTCAGCATTTTCCGTTTATTGACAAACCCCTAGGAAGAGCGATTGCCGATGGCGTACAGCTTTTAGATGAATTGGGTGCGATTGAATTTGATGAGTCCGAGCAGGCAGACGCTAAGGACATCAGCAAGGACATCAATAACAGTTTCAAACTGACCGCCACTGGCAAGCAGCTAGCAGATTTACCCCTCGATCCACGGATCGGCAGAATGCTCTTAGCTGCCAAAGAGCAGAATGCCTTGAAAGAAGTCACCATCATAGCTTCTGCTTTAGCTACGCAAGATCCACGTGATCGCCCGATGGATCAGGCCGCTGCCGCTGATCAAGCCCATTTACAGTTTGCCGATGAGCGTTCGGAGTTTTTGAGTTTCGTGAAGTTATGGAATTGGTATCAAGATGCTTTGCAGCATAAGCACAGCAATCGTCAGCTGGAGAATCTGTGTAAAAGTAAATTTTTGTCGCCACGACGCCTACGTGAGTGGCGTGATGTGCATGGCCAACTACACACCATGCTGGGTGAAAAGGGCTGGAAAGAAAATGGTTTGCCTGCAACCTACGAGCAAGTCCACCTTTCTTTATTAACGGGTTTATTGGGATATGTAGCCAAAAAAGAAGAGGATGAGAAAACGCAAGACCGCAACAGCAAGACAGGCGGTTACGTTGGGGCACGCGGTATACGTCCTTTTATTTGGCCTGGCTCCACGATTGGTAAAAAGGCGGGCGCCTGGATTCTGGCGGGTGAATTGCAAGAAACCAATCGCATGTATGCCAGAACGATTGCCAAGATTGAACCACAATGGGTGGAGCGCGTAGCGGCTCATCGTCTCATCAAGTCGCTCAGCGATCCATTCTGGGATAACCGCCAGGGCGAGGTGATGGCTTTTGAGCGCGGTACTTTGTATGGCTTGCCAATCTACCATGGCCGCCGCGTTCGTTATGAACCCCACAATCCTGAGGGAGCAAGAGAGCTATTCATCGGTCAAGCGCTGGTTCAAGAGGAAATGTTCGGTCGCATGGATACGCCAGCCTTGCAGCGTGAAACCGAAACCGATGCCAAGAAAAAATATCCCAATCTCTTTGGATTCTTCTGGCATAACCGCCGCTTGATTAGAGAAATTGAAGCGCTAGAGCATCGCTCGCGCAGACCCGATGTATTGGTCGATGATGATTTGCTGTTTGCATTTTATGAATCACGTATTCCAAAAGCAGTATGCAGTCGCGAAAGTCTCAAGGCATGGATAGTCAAAGATAAGGAGTTGGATAATCAACTCCGCCTAGAAAAAGCAGACCTCATGCGTCATGAGGCAGCCGGCATTACGGTTGACCGTTATCCAAAAACGATGTTGGTCGGCGGTGCGCAACTGAGTCTGACGTATCACTTTGAGCCTGGTAGCCCCAAAGACGGTGTAACCCTAGTAGTGCCATTGACTCAACTCAACCAAGTGGATGGGCGCCGTTGTGAATGGCTAGTGCCTGGTATGTGTGAAGAGAAGACACTTCTCCTCCTAAAGTCATTGCCGCAAAAATTACGTCGTCACTGTGTGCCGTTGCCAGATTATGCAAAGTCTTTCCTTGAGCGCACGCTAGAAAAGAAGCAATTTGGTGTAGGTGACTTCTTAGATAGTCTAATCAGTGATATCCGTAAAGAGCGCGGTCTTGAGATTAAGCGCACAGACTTTAGACCAGAAGCATTGCCGCTACATTCTTCGATGAACTTTCGGTTGATTGATGAACATGGGCGTCAGCTAGAAGTTGAGCGAAACTTAGTGCGTTTACGGTCTGAGTATGGACAGACTGCCCGCAATGCATTTCAGTTGATTGCGCAAGAAACAGCTCAGGTCGAGCTAGGTGTGGAGCCACCGGTAGGGGTGTCAAAACCGAATGCCAATACTTCAGACGCAAGCCGAAAAGTCGAGCAGGGTGGTTACCGCTCCTGGGAGTTTGGCGAACTCCCTGAGACTTTGGAGATTCAGAAGGGTAATAAAACCTTGTTTGGCTACCCAGCTCTGGTTGATCGGGTTGATTATTGCGATCTTGAGGTATTTGATGATGTAGAAGAGGCGCGTAAGCAGCATGCTCTGGGCTTGCGTCGCTTATTTGCCTTGAGTAATAAAGATACGCTCAAAGCATTACAAAAGCAGTTGCCAGGCATTCGTGAACTAGGCTTGTTATTTATTAATGTGGGATCAGTGGATGCCTTAATAGATCAGATTCTCAATCTGGCGCTAGAGCGGGCATTTATGGGCGAACCTCTCCCAGTCAATGCTGGGCAATTTGCAGAACGACTCCAGGCAGGCAAGCCTCGGTTGGCGCTGATTGCTCAAGAGATTTCTCGCCACGCCTTAAATGCCTTGCAAGCCCATGCAGATTTGCAGAAAAAGACTGCCAGCGCTAAAGCTGTCTCACCTGCAGCTTATGCTGATATTCAAACTCAAATGCAAGGCTTGATCTTTCCGAAGTTCATTGCTGAGATACCGTATGCCCAGTTAGTCCATGTACCTCGTTACTTAAAGGGCATTGCCATGCGTATCGATAAATTGCGCTCCAACCCTAGCCGTGATGCCCAATGCCAAAAGGATTGGGAATCGGTTGCACGTCCCTGGCAAAAGCTGATGCAGGGCAACAAGGGCGCGGCCTCCTGTGCAATGGCTGAGGATCACGCTTTGAAAGATTTCCGTTGGCAGTTAGAGGAGCTCAGGGTGGCTTTATATGCCCAGGAGCTGAAAACTCCAGCCCCAATGTCCTTAAAGCGCCTTGAAAAGGTTTTAGCAAGTTTGCGCTAGATCAAATCGAGGTTAAATCCATTGAGGTTTAGAGGTCATTTTGACGTCTTCAATTGCTTACAATGGAGGTATGTACACATTTATCAAGATTAGAGGTTTTTGCATACTTGCGACCTCTGCTTTGTTAGCACTTCTTTTAGTCAATCAAAGCACTGTTGCTCAGACCGCATCCCCTGTAGTTCAACCTAAGCTGGCAGTCATCCTGAACTCAGGCGAGGCCTCTGTCAGCTTAATTGACATGCCTACTCGTCAGGTGATTAAAACGATTCCGGTCGGTAAAGAGCCACATCATTTAATGATTACTCCCGATCAAAAAACATTGCTCATTGCTAATGCTGCTGGTAATGATGTTGTGTTGATGAATCCCACTACCGGTGAGTTGACTGGCAGAATTCCCAACATTATTGATCCCTATCAAATTGGTTATTCACCAAGCAACAAATGGTTTGTGGCAAATGGCAATCGACTAGATCGTGTGGATATTTATGCTGCCGATGGCGCTAATCTCAAATTAGCGAAGACAGTGAAGTTGGCAAAGACTCCGAGTCATATTGCATTTACAGCAGATAGCAAAATCGCATTTATTACTTTGCAAGACTCTAGCGAACTTGCGGCGATTGATCTTGAAACCCAAAACGTATTGTGGGTGATGCCTACGGGTAAAGTGCCTGCTGGTTTGTGGATGACGCCTGGTGATCAATATTTACTAGTAGGCATTACTGGTGATGATTACGTACAAGTGATTGATTGGAAGAATCGCAAAGAGGTCAAGCGCATTCCAACTGGTAAGGGCGCTCATAACTTCCGGCCATTAGGTGATAAGAAGCATGTCTTTGTGAGTAACCGTATTGCTTCTTCGATTAGTTTGGTTAATATGCAAACCTTGGAAAAGGTTGGTGATATCACTGGTCTGCCGGCTGGACCAGACGATATGGAAATCACCCCTGACGGCAAAACACTTTGGGTGACTTTTCGTTTCTCCAAAAAGGTGGGTGTGATTGATATCCCAACTATGAAATTAGCAACGGTTATCCCGGTTGGAAAATCTCCTCATGGCGTATTTTTTACCCCAAGGGCGGGGTGGGAATAATATTTTATCAATGAGTATGTTGAATCATCAGTTGATTATCCGTTTTACAGCCGCACTAATACTCGGTTGTTTTTCATTGGGCGCAATTGCTCAAGCAGAGTGTAGTAAGAAGGTTTATCTCACTTTTGATACGGGCAATATGTCAGTCGCCGAGAAGGTAGCAGAGATTCTCAAACGACAAAATGTGAAAGCTACTTTTTTCCTCGCTAATGAGAAAACCTTTCGCGGTGACTTTTCATTAGATGATTCTTGGAAGAGTTATTGGCAAGAGCGTGTGAAAGAAGGGCATCACTTTGGTAGTCATACTTATGACCATACGTATTTTGTAAAAGATGGACCTAAAGGCGAAGTCTTTGAGAAGCCACAGTTTGGCCCTAAAGCCGGCATGACCGTTCTATATAACGAAGCGGCGATGTGTAAAGAGATCCGCAAGGTGGATATTCGCTTTCAGGAGTTGACTGAGCACCCGATCCAAAAGATTTGGCGTGCGCCAGGTGGAAAAACCTCTCCTACCTTGATTCGTATGGGTGATATGTGTGGCTATCAGCACATTGGCTGGGCTCCTGCTGGATTTTTGGGGGATGAATTGGATTCGGGGAAGCATCCGAATGCCCATCTTTTAGAAAAAGCTAGCAGAGACCTCAAGGATGGCGATATCACCATGGCTCATTTAGGTATTTGGTCCAGAAAGGATCCCTGGGCACCCGCCGTTTTAGAGCAACTGATTATCAACTTGAAGGCGCGTGGATTCTGTTTTGGGTTGCTGCCCAAAAATCCCATAAATCCGTCAAAATAAGGCATGGATTTCAACGTCATCACCTCCTTTATCTCAGGCGCCTACGCCAGCGCTCAGGAATTTCTTTTTTCTAATGTAGTAGCTCCATTGTTGTATCAATTCGATTTAATGGCTTGGGCAGAGGATGTATACGATGGTATTGACTGGTTCTTGTTTGGCTGCATTCAAATTTTCCTCATCTTTTTTGTATTAAGAACTTGGGAGCGCTTAGTTCCGGCAGAAAAACAAGAGCGCTTTGCACAATCGAGTCGAGCAGACGTGTTCTACACCTTGTTTCATCGACTGGGGATTTTTCATGGAATCATTTTTATTGCTCTTTCCGGGTTCTTCTTTGAGATAGATTCGATCTTGCATGACTTCCGTTTCGATCGCTTAAACGTAGAGTCTTGGTGGCTAGGAGTGAGCTCCATTCCAGTTGTGAGCTTTTTGATGTATTTGGTATTACTAGATTTTGTTGATTACCTTTACCATCGTGCCAACCATACGTTTAACTGGTGGTGGCAGTTACATGCTTTGCATCATAGTCAAACCGTGATGACTGCTTGGTCCGATAACCGTAATCATATTCTCGATGACATCTTGCGCGCTACCTTTATGGCTTTCTTTGCGCTCTTGTTTGGTGTATCTCCTGGTCAATTCATCATGCTGATTGCGCTCAGCCAATTTATTCAGAGCTGGCAGCATGCCAATCTCAAAATCCATTTAGGCCCAGCGAAGTACTTACTGATTTCTCCCATGTTTCATCGTATGCATCACGCGGTGGGCTATGGTCATGAAGCGAAAGGTAAACCAGATGTTCTAGGGGGTTGCAATTTTGGTATTTTGTTTCCATGGTGGGACATGCTATTTAGAACGGCCATTTTTCCGAAAGAGGTCTATCCTACGGGAGTCAGAAATTTAACCGTTTCACAAAATATCCTCGCGCAACAATGGCAAGGCCTCGTTCATGCCGTGAGAGTATTCATGCCTAAGTAGACTGCAAGTCTGCGGCAAATAGGAGTTGTATGGTTGGATTGCAGCAGGTATTTAAATCTTTTGGCATGGCCTTAGTAGGAGCCATGCATCCGCGCATGCTGTGGCTCAGTTTGCGTCCATTTCTGATTGTCTCGGTTCTATGGGGTGTTCTGATTTGGCTTACATGGACGCCAGCACTTGAAGCCCTGAGCATCTTTCTCACAACCTCCATTTTTACTAGTTGGATTCAGGAAGGGTTAATTTGGGCCGGCTTTGAAAATGCCAGAGCATGGATTGCACCGCTATTTTTTGTGATGCTCATCATTCCTTTGATCACCATTAGTTTGCTTGTATTTATTGCTTTTTCAACGGTACCTGCCATTGTCAGAATCGCCTCTAGACAACCTCAATTCCAAGATTTGGAATGTAAGCAGGGCGGCGGTTTCTTTGGTAGCTTGTTCTATAGCTTTTGGTCAGCTTTGATTTGCTTGGCATTGGTGATGTTGACCCTACCTGTATGGTGGGTGCCTCCCTTAGTAGCAGTATTGCCACCATTGCTTTGGGGTTGGCTAACAATGCGTTTGATGTCGTATGACGTATTGGCTAAACATGCCAGCACAGAAGAGCGTGACCTACTATTGCAAAAGTATCGCTGGCCTTTGCTCTGCATGGGCATTGCCTCTGGGATGTTAGGTGCGGTGCCCACTTTCTTTTGGGCTACCTCTGCATTGGCTCTGGTGCTTTTCCCCATCGTGAGTTTTATAGCTCTTTGGATTTATTCTCTGATTTTTGTGTTTGCAGCCTTATGGTTTAGCTACTTCTTATTGGATGCACTCAAGCAGTTAAGAGAAGAAGAGTTGGATAAGGCACTTACAGTGCAATCACGTGTTGTTGATATGGAACTTCCGCATCATAGCTAATACGAGGCTAATGAAATGAATGACGCAATGAACAATGCAATAAAAAAAGTTGAAATAGACGACTCAAAAGAAACACCAACTACAGTGCAACGTCGATTCGGATTAATCGTGGTTGGTGATGAGATTTTGTCAGGACGCCGTCAAGATAAACACATGAGTAAGCTCATTGAGTTGCTTAATGAACGCGGCCTTAGTCTTGCTTGGGCTAAATATGTTGCTGATGATCCTGAGCAAATTACCGCGACCTTAAAAGAGAGTTTTGCGAGTGGTGATGTGGTGTTTAGTACCGGCGGTATTGGTGCAACACCGGACGATCACACGCGTCAATGTGCAGCGCTGGCACTGGGTACTAAAACAGAGTTGCATCCAACTGCGCAAGAACTCATTGCAGGGCGTATTCAGTCGATGGCAGAAGGTGATCCCCTGAAGGCAGACTTGAATACTCCGGAGAATCAACATCGCTTCAAGATGGGTGAGTTTCCCCTTGGTAGTGAAATCATTCCGAATCCTTACAACCAGATTCCAGGATTTCGAATCAAAGAACATCATTTTGTTCCTGGCTTTCCGGTGATGGCTGCGCCGATGATGGCTTGGTGTTTAGATACCTATTACAAAGATCTCTTTCATCAAGAGAATTGGGCTGAGCAGAGTTTCATTGTTCCCAAGGGGATTGAATCGACTTTGACGCCCTTAATGGAGCGTATAGAGACCAATTTTCCTGGGGTGAAGGTCTTTAGTCTTCCGTCTGTTGGCGATGCCACAAGAGGTGGTGTCTATGCTCAGCGCCATATTGAATTAGGTATTAAGGGCAACGCCAACCTGCTGGAAAGTGCTTGGATTGCCTTAAGAACAGGCACCCTAGCGTTAGGCTACGAAATTCACGATATCAGCTAAGTTTATTTGCACTAATATGGTGCAAATAGGAGTATTTGAAGCTGCATGAGGGATATTTGGGCACTTAAATAGTGCAATAATAAGGGTTCCCATTTGTTTGCTTCAGTAAATTACATACATCCATTAGGCATGTTTGATGCTTGGAATAAACAAGGGTGTATGCCTTGAGTTTTGATTCCGAATTTAGTTAATAGAGGAGATTTGCATGACGAAGACCGTCGCTGATGTGATGAAGTTAGTTAAAGATAAAGAATGTACTTTCGTTGATTTCCGCTTTGTAGATACCAAGGGTAAAGAACAGCACACGACAGTTCCCATCTCTGCATTCGATGAAAGTAAGTTTGAGGATGGTCATGCATTTGACGGTTCTTCTATCGCCGGCTGGAAGGGTATTGAAGCTTCTGACATGTTGCTCAAACCTGATCCAACAGCCGCTTATATCGACCCATTCTATGAAGAGCCAACATTGGTACTCACATGCGACGTCATTGAGCCAGCTGATGGCAAAGGCTACGATCGTGACCCACGTTCTATCGCTAAGCGCGCTGAAGCCTATCTGAAGAGCACCGGTTTAGGCGATGCTGCTTATTTTGGTCCTGAGCCAGAGTTCTTTATTTTTGACGGTGTTCGATGGGGCGCTGACATGCAGGGCTGCTTCGT
>Ga0209189_1000931_pt1 | contig 22677 bp, 13 predicted proteins | sample C_130820_EF_Meta_FD_187308 | JGI IMG/M metagenome (GOLD analysis project Ga0209189, IMG submission 187308) | Freshwater microbial communities from Lake Croche, Canada to study carbon cycling - C_130820_EF_MetaG (SPAdes) (version 3) | ecosystem: Environmental > Aquatic > Freshwater > Lake... | reverse complement strand
GGGCAATATTCAAAACGTAACTCGTACTGTGGCTAAAAACAATGTGGTGCTTGACAGCAGTAGTAATGCATTGGCAGTTACAGCGGCCGGCGCGCCAACACAGGGCACATTCTCACCATTCAGTAACACAGGTTGGAGTACTTATTTTAATGGATCAAACGGCGATTATATCACTCTTGGATCTAGCTCTGTAGTTGCTGCGATGGGAGGAAAACAAACTACAATTGAAATGTGGATCAACTGTGTGGGAATTCGAGCTGTTACCGCATATTCAATGGCATTGATGGGAAATTCTCAAGCAGTAGCAGCTAATAGCCGTTTCAATTTAAGCCTTAGCGGGTCGTCAACAACATCTACTCAGCAACTTGTTTTCTGGTATACAACAAGCACAGCCGCTGCATCGACAATCACTGCATCAGCAGCTATGTCGCAAAATACATGGAATCATATAGCTGTGACAATCGATGCTTTAACTTCAAGTTCTGCTACGATTGTTATATACATCAATGGTGTAGGGCAAACGTTCACAGGCATCAACCTTTCAACTCATACAGCAGATCCTGGTATTAGTGTACTTTTAGCAAACAATTACGGGGATCAAACATTTAACGGATATATTTCAAATCTTCGTGTAACTCGCTCGTTAGTGTACACAAATAACTTTACTGTTCCAACAGCACCATTAACTGCTGTTACTGGTACCACTTTGTTGACATTGCAAGATAACCGCTTTAAAGACAACAGTACTAATAATTTAGCATTGACAGTGACTGGAACACCTAGCATTCAAGCAGTCAGCCCATTCCCAGTAACCACAAGTTACAGCACTGCTACAAATGGTGGATCAATGTACTTTAGCGGTTCAGGAAATTACTTAACAGTTCCTTCTAATACAATATTTAACTTAGGTACCTCGTATACAATTGAATGTTGGCATTATAGAACGGCAAATGCATCAACTGGTTCATATACTGGGGTAATGCACTTAATAACAACCAATGCATACGGGTCAACTGTGACTGGATTTATGTTAACGTATGATGGTGGTAATGTATTCAATTACCGTGATGGTAGCAGTAATATCATAGTCAGTATCTCCAATGCACAAACAGTTATCCCACTCAATACATGGACACATGTTGCAGTTGTTAGAAATGGATCTGGCACTAATAATGTTACTTTATATATTAATGGTGTGTCTTCTGCTACTGGTACAAGTTCTAGCCCACAGACTTCTACTGTAGGGCTGCAAATTGGTGGTGATACTAATAACAATTGCGGGTTTCCGGGTTACATCTCCAACCTACGTGTTGTAACTGGTACTGCCGTTTACACCGGCAACTTTACACCATCAACAGCACCATTAACTGCTGTGACAAACACCAGTTTGTTGTTGAATGCAACCAATATTGGTGTGAGCGACACAACAGGTAAGAATGACCTAGTATTGGTTGGAAACGCTCAAGTTGGTGCCATCAGCAAGTTTGGTTCAGGCGCACTAAGCTTTGATGGTTCTACCAGCTATGCATATATCCCAGGAACTAATCCAAACATGGCATTTGGTACTGGTGATTTTACTATTGACCTGTGGGTTTATCCAACTTCTTTCTCAGTTGAACAAAGTTTATTTGACTTCAGACCTCAAACCACTCAAGGTGCATATGCAACGATTCATACGACCACATCAGGTCAACCTTACTATTATGCTAATTCAGGAACACAAATTACTGGAACAGCAATGACAGTAAATACGTGGTATCACATAGCTGTTTGCCGCGCAAGTGGTGTTACTCGCTTGTTTATCAATGGTGTTCAAACAGGAGCTTCTTACACCGATGCAAATAATTATTTGTCTGCTGCCAACAGACCAGTAATTGGTGTGAGTGGATATGATTTTGCAGCTTCCTCAGCTAAATTTAGTGGTTACATCGACGACTTGCGTATCACCCGAGGCGTGGCTCGTTATACTGTAAACTTCACTGCACCCGCAGCGCAATTGCCTGACAACAGCACTAATGATACCAATTTCAACAACACAGTATTGTTATTACAGGGCAATATCCAAAACGTAACTCGTACTGTGGCCAAAAACAATGTGGTGCTTGACAGCAGTAGTAATGCATTGGCAGTTACAGCGACTGGTTCGCCAACTCAGGGTACATTTAGTCCATTTGGTAATACAGGATGGAGTGGATATTTCAATGGTTCAACAGATTATTTGTCTGCTGCATATTCAAGTTCACTTGCCTTAGACTCATCAACAGCCTTTACGGCAGAGGCTTGGGTTAATCTAATGTCAACAACTAACTGCGATATCTTCTCCATGCGTGATGGTGCTGGTAACGCATCTGGATGGGAATGGACCATTCTTTCATCCATTTCTAACTTTGGTTGGGATGGACCAGGAAGAACAAGCATTGCTGGAACCACAGCAATAGCAATCAACACATGGACACATGTTGCTGTGAGTTATGATGGCACAACTCTACGTTATTTTAAAAATGGCGTACAAGAATCAAGTGCAACATCAATTGTGACGTCGTCGGCTACATCTGCTTCTTTGATCATTGGCCGTGCAAATGGTGGATCTACTAGTCGTTATTTTCCTGGTTATATTAGTAATGCTCGCATTGTCAAAGGTACTGCGGTATATACCAGCAACTTTACTCCAAGTACAGCACCATTAACTGCCATCACAGGCACAAGTTTATTGACACTGCAAGACAGCAGATTCAAAGATAACAGTACAAATGCGTTTTCATTAACTGTGAGTGGAACACCTAGCATACAAGCTATCAGCCCATTCGCAGTAACCACAACATATAGTGCTGCTGTGAATGGTGGATCAATGTATTTTAATGGTTCAACTGATTATCTATCCGCAACTATGACATCTTCATTTGGTACAAGTGCGTTTACTAGTGAATGCTTTGTGTATCTTTTGGGATATGCATCTAATTCGATAGCTATGATGATCGATACTCGTTCAACTGATACGAACGGGTCTGTGTTTTATATTAATACTACTGGCGGTTTATATTTTGGCTCGGGCGCAAATTATAATATATCTTCTGGTCAAACTTTGTCATTAAATAGATGGTACCATATAGCAATAACACGAACAGGTGGTACTACCACATGCTGGCTAAACGGCGTTAGTGTTGCGACCACGTTAGATTCTTCTAGTCTATCTTCAACACAAGTTAGAATAGGAACAAATTATTCTAACGTTTATCCTTTAAACGGTTACATATCCAATGCTCGCATTACCAATGGAACTGCTCTCTATACCGGAACAACTTATACGATTCCCACAGCACCATTGACTGCTGTCACTGGCACCAGTTTGTTATTAAATACCAGCAACATTGGTGTGAGTGATACAAGTGGTAAGAATGATTTGATGTTGAGTGGGGCTGCTCAAGCCTCGGCATTCAGCAAATTTGGTAATGGGTCACTGTTATTTGATGGTGCTGGAGCAGCCACTGGTTACGCAGTTATTACGAATAAGCAAGCTGTAACGCTAGGTACTTCAGACTTCACAATTGAGTGCTGGGTTTACCAAACTGCCAGAAACACCTACAACTTTATCTATAACCGCGCAATAGGTAGTGCAAATAACCAAACAGATGCTGAGTTGCTTGTAACTGCTGCTGGTGCTCTTACGTTTAGTTGGTACACAGGAAGCACGCAGGTTAGCTTGTCCACCAACACGCTAGTACCATTAAATGCTTGGACACACATTGCTGTATGTCGTATTGGTGGCAAAACAACGGCGTTTATAAATGGCGTGGCAGATCCTGTTACATCAACTAATACTGGTGCAAATAATGATACAGCAAGTTTTGGATGGATTGGCAACCAAGCGCCTGCCCCAACTCGTGCGTTCCCTGGATGGATTGATGAATTCAGAATTACGGTTGGTGTAGGCCGTTATACTAACACATTTACTCCACCCACAGCGGCTCTTCCAACTAAAACAAGTTGATTGAGTTATTAAAGGATGGCTGATTTATCAAAATGAATTTTAAATAAAAATTCATTGAGTAAAAGGGACAATGTGTAAATAACAATGTCCCTTTTTATTTGACTTTGAAATCGAAATCCATTGACAAATTATTTAAAATTTGTTAATATGCTTTAATTCAAAATAATTCATTATGATTAATAATTCATTAAAAATAGCAATAATTGACATCATCGGCATCCCTTATGATGGTACCACAGTATTTAACCAAGGTCTAGGTGGCAGCGAGAGTGCAGTCACATTGATGAGCAAAGAATTGGCCAAATTGGAACATTTAGTTACAGTATTCAATAATTGTGACACAGATCATGCCAAACCAGGAATTTATGACGAAGTTAAATACAGACCATTGACTGATCTGGCATTGTCAGAAATTGATAATCAGTTTGATGTGGTTGTAAGTTCTAGAACTGTTATTCCGTTTGTAAATCCCAATGACTATGCTAAGTTGGGAGATAATCGCGCTTGGCAATATCAATCAATGAATTTATATGATAGAATACTTGCGACAGCAAAGATGAGAATATTATGGATGCATGATACGTTCTGTTTGGGCGACTCGATAATTGAAGAACTGGCAGTATCGGACCGAATAACCGATATATTTACATTGACTGATTGGCACACCTCATATATTACTAATTGTGATCATGGTCGTCGTAGAAATTTTGAAGTACTTAAACGTAAAATCTTTATCACAAGAAACGGGGCAAATAGTTACATACCGGAAGTTGATATCGCCGCAAAAGAACCCAATCTTTATGTTTACAATGCCAGTGTGACTAAAGGCATGATACCTTTAGTAAAACATATTTGGCCAAGAGTAAAACAACTAATTCCCCAGGCACAATTAAAGATTATTGGAGGATATTACAAATTTAGTCAAAATTCTGAACCTGACCAACAGGAAAAAGATTGGCGAGTGATGGCCAATGATCCCGTCAATGCTCAATTAGGAATCGAATTCACCGGAATTATTCCCCAGAAAGAAATTGCTGATATTTTGGCAAAATCTAGCTTTATGATTTATCCTTGCGCTTTTCCTGAAACATTTGGCATCAGCACACTGGAAAGTCTACTTTATAACACACCTAGCATCACTTGTAGATTTGGTGGGTTGGAGGAAGTGGCACTAGAGGGCGCTTGTTATCTGATAGACTATGCCATTGAACCCAACGGTCTTTTTCCAAATATTGATAGCCCAAGTCAAATTAATAAGTTTGTTGATGTGGTAATTTCTGCACATCATAATAGATATTTGCATCAACAAAAACAATATTATTGTAATATTATTAAACCATATGCTGGTTGGAATACAGTTGCGTTACAGTGGCATCAACAGTTGGTGCATAAAACTGGTGGATATTTGCCTGTAGATCAATATCGTGCTGTTAGCAAGATCAATCAAGCTGTTCACAAAATTTGGAATAGAAGAACACATAATACTGTGGAATTGACTAATTATAGATCTAACATTGAACAACAAATAGTAATTATTAGCCCATTTTATAATTGTTCAAAATATTTAGAATCCTGTATTAGATCAGTTGCGGCACAGGATTATGAAAATTATCATCATGTTCTAATAGATGATTGTTCAACTGACGATTCCTTTGAAACTGCTAGATCAATAATTGAAACATTGCCAAAATCATTGGTTAATAGATTTACATTGGTAAAAAATTCGGAGAGAGTCGGCGCAGTAAAGAATCAAATTTCCACTATTAAAAAAATTATTAATAAGGATGCTATCATAATGCTGTTAGATGGCGATGACTCATTAGTCAATGATAATACTATTTTTGGTTATTATAATGGTGTTTATGATGGTACTACGGAATTTACTTATGGCAGTTGCTGGAGTATGGTAGACAATATACCATTGATCAGCCAACCTTATCCAGAATCAGTCAAGAAAAACAAAACTTATAGACAGCATCATTTTAATTGGATTCTACCCTATACACATCTGCGCACATTCAAAAGATTCCTATTAGATTCGATAGATGAAAATCAATTCAAAGATTCTGATGGAAATTGGTATCGAGCCGGTGGAGACGGTTCAGTGTTCTATGCGGTTATTGAAGAAGCTAATCCAGACAAAGTAAAATGCCTACAGCAAATAGTATATAACTACAATGATATTAACCCATTAAATGATTATAAGGTTAATGGTGAAGAACAAAATCAAACAGCCAAAGATATTATAGGTAAAAATATGACAAAAAAATTAGAAAAATATTCAGTAATTATTCCCACAATGTGGAGAGCTAATGAAGTACTAATTCCATTTTTATACAAACTAGCAGCTTGTGAATCTGTTGGGGAAATCATTATAGTTAATAACGATTCAAACAATACTCCAAATTTGGCCTATGATCCAAAAATTAAATTGTTTAACTTTGATACCAACATTTATGTAAATCCTGCTTGGAATTTTGGCGTCACAATTAGTCAATTTGATAGATTATGTATTGCTAATGATGATATATCTTTTGATACTAGGGTGTTTGAAGTTTTGCAAGATAAACTTTTAGAATCGGCTGGTGTGTTTGGTCTGTGTCCAGGAGATCCCATGTTTAATCAACATCCTGTAACTACAAAAACCATTGACATTATTCCTTGGAGTGGGCAAAATACTCATGGGTTTGGATGTTTGATGTTTATTAACAAACTTAGTTGGAATAAAATACCTGTCGGTTTAGATGTTTATTATGGTGACAATTATATTTTTGATATACAATTGATAAATGGTAAAACCAACTATCTTATTGCCAATATGGATTTTTATACCCCGTTTGCATCCACAACCAGCGATCCAACTATTACTGGTGGGTTTTTAGATAAAGAATCTTTAATTTATCAAGAGATTAAAGCCAATATGAAAAAAACAGTAATAGATAACCCAACTAATGATCAATTAACAGTGCCAGTTGAAAAAATTGACGATGTTAAACCCATCGAATCTACAATAGAGGTCAAAGCACCGGCTATCAAAAAAAGAATTTTAATTGCTATTCCCACGGCAAGAAATATTGAGCCCGATACCTTTAAAAGTATCTATGATTTAATTATTCCAGATGGATGTGTTGCCGACTTTCAATACTTTTTTGGATACAATATTGACCAGATTAGAAATCTAATTGCTGATTGGATAGTCAATGGTTATGATTATTTGTTTAGCGTGGATAGCGATATTAGTTTTAATCCAGACACATTGGAAAAATTATTAAAGCATGATGTTGATGTAGTATCTGGTTTATATATTCAAAGAAAGCCAGGTCAACATATATTAGAAGTTTATGAGCATAATGGGCGTGGTGGGGTTAATAATATACCCTATGAAAAAATAAAAGGCAAGGGGTTACTGGAAATTGCCAGCTGCGGTTTTGGGTGCGTTTTAGTAAAGTCACAAGTGATGAAAGCTGTTGGGTATCCCCAATTTGAATATCACAGCGCCATCAATCATGCCAATACTGTATCAGAAGATGTGGATTTTTGTAGAAAAGCATTAGATAAGGGGTTTAAGATATGGGCAGATACTACTATACAATGTAGACATACTGGTAGCTTTACTTTTACCATTGATAATAATATTCAAGCCATCTAAGCTCTAAAGAGTCTGATTATAAATTCAATGAAGTAACGGTAGATTTAAGTTTCTGTGTCAATTCTGAAAACTTAATAGTTCTCCAAACGCCTGGGTGTAATGGTTTTGGATAATCTTCAATCGGCAGCCAGGCATAACCTCGATGTTCGTCATTGAGTTCTGGTGCAAATTCTTCTTCTACAACGATTAGAAATGTGTGATAAGTAAATTTCTTATTTGAACTTATAAAAGTTTCTATGGGTATTAGCTTACAGTCATTGATAACACCACCCAACTCCTCTCGTATCTCTCTATGCAAAGCAATGTCAACGTCCTCTCCAATTTCTACTTTGCCACCGACCAATCCCCACGTTCCTGAATATTTTTGACCGTTCCTTAAAAGGAATAAAAATCTAAGTGTTTTGGAACAATAAATCAAAGCACCCGTTCCTAAAGTCATAATTGCAGTCTCCATTCAGCAGGACCATATTTTCCCTCAATGCTCTTACTCCAGGACCCGTCAGTCCACTTATATTGAATATTGGTTTTTAAATTGGTTAGATATTCAGTTGATTGATGATCAGTACTATCAAACACCAATGACCAAAAGTCCCCATTAAATTCAATTATATCGTTAGCTCGAGCTATTAGTCTAGGGTATCCATCTCGATTCCAAATCGGAGCTCCCTCACTGTCATCTTCGTTACCTATGTCATGTAAGATTAAAAATCTAGTTCCTCGTGCCGGATTCAACAAATCGCTATCGACCTTAATATTCTGTGGATTAATAATTGCTGTTATTGGTGATAATGTATTTATTGGGAAAGTATCAGAGAAAGGGGAATATAATAATAAAGTTTCGTCTGTGGGATGATAAGCAACAGTTCCTATAATTTCGCTCCCATTACTTTGCATTAATCTAATTTGACTTATACCATTATTTAATCGACCGTATTGATCAATTACTCCAAACCATGGATGGAATGATTTTTCGGGCGCAATAAATTCTAAATCGCTATCAACAATATCATTCAATTTTACAAGTTTTAATGCATTGCCCTGATAAATCACGCCATAGTTCATAAAAGTAAATATTTGCGACGATGCAGCAGCATCTTTAACGTTTCCAAATAAGTCGTCTATTAGAGCGCCTTCTGAATCAAAGATTGAAGCTGTGATTTTTTGTATGACTCCCAATTTTTTAACTTTAGCTGGGGGACTTAGCCAAATTGGTAATTCAAAAGTTAAGGAAGCAACATCTATGTTTTCCTCGGCTCCTGCCGGCACCGTTCTACTAGTCCAACTAATATCAGTCAATTTGATATAACTGAGACTAGTCCAATCAACATAATTGTCTGTACTTTGTATTTCAAGAGCCGGACTAAAAATTGTCCCTAATTGCTCTATCAACATGAGTTTTTGTTCAGTGTTAGCGGTCCAAATATCTGCTTTTAGGGTCAGTGTATATGGTACAGGCATCAATCTTTCCACAGTATAAGCATCACCTTGTTGATTTGTGTATTCGCCAGTTTCGGGGTCCACTGCTCTAGTCCTAATATTCATTTTACTAACAAAATTGGGTTCTTGTATCCTATTGACATCATATTTCATTGCACTGATATATACAGCCATGGATGGCAAGCTGTTCAACGCATTTTCCGAATTTCCCCTTAGGATTTGACTGGCCTGTCTACTGGAATCACCATAAAAAACAGGTACACGCTGCAACACTCTATTACCCTCGTCATCATCGCCCATTTGGACCTGAAAATTGCTTAAAATTCGTATGAATTGTTGCAAAAAACGGCGAATTTGACCCGAATAGAAGAAGTTTGAATATGTAGGTGTAGTCATATATTAATTGTCGGGTTTAATTTTAAAAACCTCATTTAGATTTTGAAGTTCCGGTTTCGTTTTGCCTTTTGGATCTTTAATGGTTTTTGCGCTAGTTCTAAAGCTATTCTTCAACGTAGTATTATCGCTCGCTGCCGGAGTTATGTTAGTTCTCAATGCATCTTCTACCTTTATCCAACGACGCCCATCATATCTAAATAATCTATTAGGGCTATAGTCTAGACGTAAACAATAATCTCCCTCCAAAGCTTCTGTGGGAAAATTAATGCCACTAGTTACTGGCAACCCATTTGGAGTTTTTCCATCCTGTGTCAAATATCCGTTGACTTTTTTGTCTGGGGTGACTATGGCTCTGTCAGACTTATTAATGTCCGAACCAGCATTAATAGACCCCATGTGACTGGCATCCAACCCCTGAGGATCACCAATATTGCCTTGATCATCTAATGGTTTGGTATAGATGAATTCTGTATTATATCCAGACACAGGAACATCAGCTTCTGCCTGTGCGATAATAGCATTGTTGATGGCTTCATATTTACTAAATGTGCTAACCATATCACCAAGCGTAACTGCATTTCCATTAGTATCTGTGGTTTGTATTTTATTAATAATATCTTTATATTCTTGACTGTCAACTAGCGGATTGATTTTGCAACGCCAAAGATGTGGCCACCAAGTTGGGCTAAATCCCTCACTGGCTCTATTACAATCACCAACAATGAAAAATCTTTTCAAAGCCATTGGCACATCGGCCAATGCATCGTAATCTAGTAGATGTGGCAATTCAAGAACATCGCCGGCCATAATTCTTCGACCCAACATAGCAACCATATCGTTGATATGAAATGTCATAAACAGCGTTCCTGTTTGTAAAAATAGTCCAAATTGTTCTAAGCTAAAATCGCTATCAGTAACTTGATAAATCCCTCTCAATGAATAAACACTACTATCATATTTTCTATCTCTGTTTTCTAAAAACAACAGATCTTGAATATTTTTTTCACTTTGATTTAAGTAGTGTGGTTTAGTAGCATCATCAACATTTGGATTATCTTTTGGGCCCAAATATTTATGGATCAAAATGGTAGTTCCGCCAACAGTGAATCTTTCCGACATAATTCTGTCGAAAAATTTATAATCGTTACTATGTTTTCCTTCTTGCCACATTGAAAGACGGGGCATAATTCTTTTCCTTCTGTTTACTATTTAGCTAATCTTGGGGTACTTGACAATTTGGTTTTGTGAGTATATAATATTAAATATTGTGTAAAACCTAGGAGTTAATGTATGGCTACAGTTGCTGGTGTAAAAATCGCAAACAAAGTTAAAAAAACTAGAAATCCATTATTTTTTGATGAAAAATACACTGGTGGTGAACCAGTTTGGGATACAGAACGTGCGCTCAAAATGGATGATGCTGAATTTGACCATCATCTTCGCAAGAGTTTTTACTATTATAATTATTACTATACTCAAAAAGAAACCAAAAAATATATAGTAGAATGGGCTAAGACTACAGAAAAATATACTCATGAGCAAATTCGAGCTTATGAACGAACTGGTGACAAGTCCATGCCTATGACGGCTTGTAGTTTGATCTTGGCAAATCGAATAGGCATGCCTTTTAAAGATCGTCATATTGAATTTTTGCACAAATGTCTAAATGAGTCAATTGCAAAAGCAGAACCAGAGGTTATTAATATTTCTTCACCAGAAGTGTTGGCTTATCAACCAACTATTCAAGACCGTCTCAATGAAAAAACCAGTGAGTTGATTGGAATAATTGAGGGACATTATGATGACATCACCAACAATGTAAAAATAGACTTTAAGCCATACGATTTCCTAGTTGCTAACTCTGTGCCACAAAGCCAACTTTACAAATATGAAAAGATATTTGGTCAACGCAAGGATGAATTGGTTCTAGTTCAAAGTCGCGAGGATGAGCAATTGTCAGAGGCATATAAGCATTATAAAGCTGCCGACCTAAAACGCTCCATTTCCTTTATCGACGACCTAATGTCTGCGATAGATCAATATAGGGGTGTTAAGAAGGCAACCAAAAAGTTGCGTGTCAAAAAAGCTCCTAGTACTGAAAAGTTGGTTTCTAGACTAAAGTATGCAAAAGAAGATAAGACACTCAAAGTAATAAGTATTAATCCTGCTGATATTATTGGTAGTCAAGAGCTTTGGTGTTTTGACACTCGAACCCGCAAACTTTACAAATATGTGGCGGCAGCATATCAGACGTTGACTATTAAAGGTACTAGTATTGTTAATTTTGATGTGGATAAGAGTGTTGGCAAAACTGTTAGGAAGCCTGAAGAAACTTTAAAAGAGTTTTTCAAAGCTGGTAAAGTTCAACTAAGAAAGTTCTTAGATACTGTTAAGGCTGTGGAAGTTAAAGCCAACGGTAGGATTAATGAAAACCAATTATTGCTAAAAGTCCTCTAAATTAGAGCATTGTCTTCATCCTGTTTTTCGATAAATATTTAAACAGGATGAAGACATATGGCAACACTTAAACCCGGACTCAACCCCACTACACAAAGCATGCAAACCGACCATTTAGGTGGTCCGGGGCCAATTGCTTTTGATGATGGTCAGTTAGAAGCATTAAATCAGAAACGCAATGAGATAGTTGATTATATCAGATTGCGCCTTGCTGATCAAATTGTTGATGTTGAATTAGACAAAGAGCATTATGATTTAGCTATTAAGCAAGCATTGATCAAATATCGTCAACGTAGTAGCAATAGTCAAGAGGAAAGTTATGCATTTTTAGACCTTATGCCTGAGGTACAGGAATATATTCTTCCAAAAGAAATCATGACTGTTAGATCTATTTATAGACGTGGTATTGGGTCAGTAACAGGAACTACTGCCAGTCAATTTGAACCATTTGCAAGTGGATATTTAAACACTTATATGTTGGTTGCTGGGCGTGTGGGTGGTTTATTGAATTATGAATTGTTTGTCGACTATCAAAAACTTTCAATGAAAATGTTTGGTGGGTTTATTGATTTTAATTGGAATTCAGTAACCAAAAAGCTAACATTGGTTAGAAAAATTCCCTCATCAGGACATAATTATATTCGTATAAGTCAGTTGAGTGCAAATGGTGTTGGGACTGGTAGTATCATTACAATTAGGACTGAGGATGTTTGGACTATTGGTGTAGGAAACTCCCTTACGATTTCTAATTGTAAAGTTGGTGGTTATAATAATACTTATAAAGTTGAGACTGTGGATGATGAAAGAAAAACATTTACGGTGATTGCCAAATCTGAATTACAATCTACCCAGGTACTCACACAAGATTTAAGAAGTACTCAAATTTGGAGTAATGTGTCTGACGTTCCATCAGAAACAGCGTTATTAAGACTTTACAACCATAAGCCAGATATCATGTTGCTCAATGATCATATGGTATTTCCATGGTTACAAGAATACGCCTACAGTTTTGCTAAACGTATTGTGGGTGAGGGACGTAGTAAATATGGTTCAGTTCCAGGACCACAAGGCAGTACAACATTAAATGGTACTGCGTTATTAGCAGAAGCGCAAGCAGAAATGGAAAAATTGGAAGACGACTTAAAACAATTTGTTGATGGTAGTATTCCAATGTATTGGATAATGGGCTAATATTTCTAGCATAGTTGATCAAAATTCAATATAATTATTCTAAGGAATAAAGTAATGTCAATTGTCGCTATTTGCGGATTTATAGGTTCGGGTAAAAATACTGCTGCTGATTATTTGGTTAGTGATTGTAAATTTGTTAGAGCCAGTTTTGCATCATCTCTTAAAGATGCCGTATCTTCTGTATTTGGGTGGGATAGAGAATTATTAGAAGGTATTACAGAAGAATCTAGACTTTGGCGAGAAAATGTGGACATTTGGTGGAGCGAGCGCTTAAACATACCTAACCTAACCCCACGATGGATTTTGCAGCATTGGGGGACTGATTTAATTCGCAACAATTTTCATCAAGACATCTGGATCGCCAGTTTGGAATATAAATTATCTCAATTAGGTGATCGAGTAGTGATCAGCGATTGTAGATTTGTCAATGAAGTTGCTACTATTAAAAAGTTGGGTGGCAAAGTTATTTGGGTTCGCAGAGGATCATTACCAAATTGGTATGATTGCGCAATCAAAACTCTATCGGCAGAAAATGAACAATTGCAACTACCAGACAAAAATATGTATAGCAAATATCCAAAAGTTCACATCAGTGAATGGGCATGGTTATCTACTGAGTTTGATGCAGTGATTGATAATAGTGATACAATTTATGATCTTTATCAACAAATTGAGGATCTGGTCTATTAGAAATCTGGCACCACATCTGCGGGTGCCCAGGACAGTTTTCCTTTAACTACCTCTTGTTGACAATTTAGGCAAATGGTTTTTAAGTTACTGGTGGAATTGTTTTTTAAATTGCCATCCAGATGAAATACTCTCAATTGATCCTCGGGGTATTTGGCTTTAAAGCCACACTTCTCACATCGTTCTTTTTTCCTATATCCATTTTTAAACCAAGCTGGGGCCGATGGTTTTATCTTTTTGCCTTTTCTGATGCATTGGTCGCATAGTTTCCTATAGTGAACTTTATCATCATTGTGATAATTCACAGCTGCCGGAATATGTAAACATACTGCACAAAGTGGTCTATTCATATTAGTATTTATTAAAACCTTTGCAAAGGGCATGTTGCAACACTAAAAATTAAACTAATTGCTAAATAACTACATAATTCTTATTAAAAGGAAACCAAATGGCAGCATTATTATCACCAGGTCTCAGTATTACAGTTACTGATGAAAGCGCATATCTACCAACAGCAGTAGGAACAATTCCATTTATATTGTTTGCTACTTCAGAAAATAAAACACTCAACAATTCACTAGTATCAGGGACCCGTAAAATTAATGCGGGAAAAGTATACGGCGTAAGCAGCCAAAGAGAATTGGTCAGTATGTTTGGAACACCAACATTTAGGCAAACTGCTGCCGGCACGCCCATTCATGGAGATGAACTTAATGAATATGGTTTAATGGCAGCCTATAGTGCCTTAGGTTTAGGAAACCGCGTTTGGGCAATGAGAGCCGATATTGATTTAGATCAATTGATAGGCACAACCGTGCGTCCAAAGGGCGAAGTTCCAGATGGTACAAATTGGTTTGATGTTGATGACTCTTCCTGGGGCATTTATGAATATGATCAAATGTTGGACACATATACAAATAAACAACCAATATTGATCACTTCTCGTTCAGAAATAACTTTGGATAGTAATACCCCAGTTCCCAATAGTAATATTGGTACAGTTGGTAGTTATGCTGTTGTGGTTTGGGATGCAAACAATCCAGTATTTTATAAAAATTTAGATAATATTTGGGTACAAGTTGGAACAAACGAATGGATGAACAGTCGACCAACAGTTGTTGGTGAAGCAATGTCCATTAGCACTACGGCAGAAAGCAAATTTTCTATTAATGGCATTGAGTTGACTATTCCAGATAACACAACAGATATGAAGGCTGTTGTTGATTTGATAAATGCAGCAGAAATACGTGGAGTTAAGGCAAAATTGTCAAATGGGGCATTGGCATTCCATATTGATAGAACCAGCCAAAGTGGTGGATCTTTTGACGATGGTGCAATGCAATTGGTTGATTTGAATGAGAGTCCATTAGAAATGACGTTTGGTATCAATCCTGGAAAATACTATACTCCTACACTTTATTTTGGTAGTTATGCACAAGTTCCTGCTTGGAACAGTGCAGATGCTATTCCAAGACCAACCGGTAGTATTTGGCTTAAAACTAGTGTTTCTGGACAAGGTACAAATTTTGTAATTAGACAATATAGCACAACTACCAAAGTTTGGAGAACTATGAGTACTCCAGTTTATGGTAATGGTTATAAAGCATTGTTGGGTCTAGACCCTAATGCTGGCGGAGCAGGACTCGTTGCTGGTGCAATGTTTGTTAAATATGACACTAGTAATTCAGGCAAGTTATCTTTTAGATTTTATCAGTTAAACACTGGTGGAAAAACAACAGTAATCGCAAACCAAGCACCAGGGGCATTTGTTGTTGGCAATACCTTCACTATGCTGGTTTCTCAACCAGGCTTAGATGGTGCCGAAAGCCATAATATTACATTAACTGGTGTATCGGCAAAGAATTTTGTATCAGACATTTTGGCTGCAAACATACAAAATATTGATGCTAAAGTTGAAAGTTCTGGCTTAATAGCTATTACCCATAGGGCCGGCGGATTGGTAACCTTGGTCAATACGACTTCGAATAATAATCCAATCACCACTGCTGGTTTTACATCTGGTACCCCAGGGATTGTTGCTAATATTGTTCCAGGCGCTATTACATTATCTAATTGGTCAACAGTTCGTTATACATATAGTAAACAAGAACCATATACTGCTCCAGATAATGGAACACTTTGGTATTACAGTGATCCAACTCAAGTTGATATTATGATTTGTGACACGACTGGTTGGAAAGGTTATAAGAATGTAAGCCGCGATGCTCGTGGACACAATTTGCAATTAACTGACCCTAAAGGCGTTATTGTTAGTGCTAGTGAACCAAAAACACAGACTGATTTGACAGAATTGGTTCCAGGAGATTTGTGGTTAGACACTGCTGATTTAGAAAATTATCCAAGAATTTATCGTTACGGATCTACAAACAAATGGACATTAATCGACAATACTGATAGAATAAGTCAAAACGGTATTGCATTTGCTGATGTTCGTTGGGATAGCTCCGGAACAGTAAACCCTATTACTAGTCAGTATCCAGATACAGCCTCATTACAACTCAGTAACTATGTAGATTTAGATGCACCTGATTATAGATTATATCCTCGTGGTACTTTATTGTTTAATCTTCGTCGCGGCGGATATAATATTAAAAAGTTCGTCAATAATTACTTCAATGAACAAGCATATCCAAATCAAACATTGCCATCTGTAACAGATGCTTGGGTGACTGATAGTGGATTAAAAGAAGATGGAACACCATATGCTGGACATCACGCTCAAAGAGCTTTGGTTGTTAAAGCATTGAAAGGCGCTTTAGATTCTAGTAGCGATATTAGAGAAGAAACTTATAATTTTAATTTATTGTTGTGTCCTGGTTATCCTGAACTAGTTCCTAATTTGATTGGTTTGAATAACGATAGAAGCAATACAGGCTTTATCATTGGCGATACTCCAATGACACTGTCGCCCACAATTAATGCTATTACTGATTATAATAAAAATACAGCAGTCAATCATGACCCTTATTTGGCATTATATTACCCAGCTGCATTGACTAACGATTTGTCGGGCAATGAGGTTGCGGTGCCACCAAGCCATATTATGTTGCGTACTTATATTCGCAGCGATAATGTGAGTTATCAATGGTTTGCGCCGGCCGGAACACGTCGTGGTTTGGTCGATAACGCAAATGCAATTGGATATGTTGATGCTAACAGCGGACTATTTGTTAAGACTGGTATTAATCAACAGATGCGAGATGCAATGTATGAATTGAATATTAACCCAATTACATCATTGAACGGTGTTGGCTTGGTTGTTTATGGACAAAAAACTCGTAATCCTATTGCAAGCAGTATGGATCGAGTTAACGTTGCTAGGTTGGTAAACTATATTCGTGTGGTATTGCAGGCATTGACAAATCAATTCTTGTTTGAACCAAATGATAAAACAACACGCGATCAGGTTAAACTGGTTGTTGAAAGTGTATTCAACGATTTGATTGTTAAACGTGGTATATACGATTATCTAGTAGTATGTGATTCGAGTAATAATACTTCGGACCGTATTTCTAGAAATGAACTATATGTAGATATAGCAATTGAACCTATGCGCGATGTTGAATATATCTATGTTCCAATTCGTTTAAAGAACCCAGGAACTATCAAGGGCGGAAAATAATTAGCCAAATCTAATTATTAAAAAATAGGAGCATTAAATGCTCCTATTTTTATGACTGAGATATATTCAAAACCCATTTGCCACTACCACAGTCCCAAATACGCCTGTATCCTTGATCGATTCTATTCTCGTACTCAGTCAATGATTGATTGTCTGAACTATTTTTTCTTAATTGATATCTGTGAATTCTAATGCCATCATCACTTTTAAAATACCAATAATTAATAGCAGTATTGCCCTTAAACTCAAACCCTAAAGTTTTATATAAATTACCATCACTCCATCTACGATCACTAAATGACAATATTTCTACAGGATGATAGTTTGAAATAAAATGTTTTAATAATTTGCCAGCAGCTCCCACAATGTGGGTGTTGAGTTTTCCACAAAATCTAGACAATTCCCAATGGTTTTCCTGTGACATATGGCCCTTGGCCTTTGTTAATTTAGAAAAAGTCATCAATGACAGCAATTCGTCCTCATAATATAATCCTAACTTAATAGAAGAGTTAGCGAATCCTTGTATATGATTTGCATCTAAAAATTCTCTTGCATCAGATGAAGTTACTGATTTTACTTGACATTTTCTGGCATAATACGTTTTATTTGCAGCAACGTGTAGTATATGTCTTATACGATCACAAACAATATCTTTTTTATATTGCCACTCGTCCTCAAAAATTTGAATAAGACGTATATTTTTTTCTTCGGCTAATTTTAATTTTTTTAAATGAAATGTTTTTGATACACGTTGATCATTGTGCCAAAATAATCCATGGAATTCAAAACCTACTTTCTGGACTGAGCAATATATATCTATTTCTTTTCTATCTAAAATTCTCACATTATTTTCAGTTTCTATACACAAAGATTGATTTATATATTTTCTTAATTCGTTTTCCTTGTTAGAACCTTTATTTAAGTGACCGCAGTCTGTACAAGCAGTGCCAGTGTGATTAATTCTCCATTTAAATGTTTCGGACGGCAACTCATCAACCTTGTTGCATACAATGCATGAAAATTCAATTCTATCGCAAGGCTGTGTATATTGCTGACTATCGTTAATGATAGTAGATTTGATGACACTAATGCTGGGGCATAATGATTTCCACTTTTCTAGAGATCTGTGCCCAACAAAATCAATCCACTGTTGAGATTTTGAATAGTGTTCAGATCCATAATTTTTAAGCATAGTGATTTTGCATTTCTCAGCATGATCGGGCAATTGTCCTGGATTGTTTACACCATATTTTTTTTTAATCGTTTCTCTTCCTTTTACATTTAAATTTTTTGATCCCTCAATCATTCTCTGTCTTGATTTGTCTGAAACGAGTGCCCCATATTTTTCAACCATGGTGGCTTTTCTTTTTTCCTGAGTTTGAGTCAATTTAGCAATGTTCTCAACACCATATTTTTCTAATAAAGTTTTTTTTTGTTTTTCTATTCTAAGAACTTGTCGATTATCAGTGGTGGCCAAAACATTTCGACATTTAGTAGAGCATGTGGTTTTACCTAAAGATTTAACAATGCCGCTGCATACATGGCAGTAGGGGCTTCGATCATTGACTAGCGCATCAATTTGTAAATTTAATTGTACATTTGGATATAAGGAATTTAATAGCTGAATCCATTCAGGATTTTTTAGTGCAACTCTTTGCCTCCACCTAGGGGCAATTTTTTTAAGAGCATTTTTTAGTTCTTGCATATAATATTATTTAGTTGTTTGTGACTATTTTTAAATCTTTTGATACTTGGTCTGGACAATACTTAGTTCAAATCATTATCATAGTACATAATGATTTTTTATCATTTTTGGTAAATAAAGTATAAGGTAAACAATAATTCATTACCATAAGCAGGAGAAAAATATGGCAGTAGCGTCATTAACAAAATTTACAGTTCCGTTGGCAGCAAGTCAGAGTGCCACAAGTCAGGGCTTATTAATGCCCAAATTGCCTTTTAGATTCAGAGGCAGTTTTGAGGGATTTGGTTTAGGCCCCAGTCGAGTTGAATTAACAAAGCAAATTGTTAGTTTTTCAAGACCAAGTCTCACATTTGCAGACATTGAGATTCCCGTTTATAACAGTACAATCAAATTAGCAGGAAAGCCCAGTTGGGCAGAATGCACAGTTGTATTTCGTGATGATGCTCCTAATAATGTTTCTAAATTAATTGGTGAACAAATTCAAAAGCAATTTGACTTTATGGAACAAAGTAGTGCAGCCAGTGGTGGTGATTATAAATTTGTTAGCACTATTGACATGTTAGATGGTGGCAACGGAGCCAGTGAGCCAGTTGTCTTAGAAACTTGGCAACTATATGGTTGCTATATTCAACAAGCTCAATATGGTGATATGAGTTACAGTGGCACCGATCCTGTTCAAATTACACTAACCTTAAAGTTTGACAATGCATTACAAACACCACAAGGTACTGGTGTTGGTACTTTTGTTGGTCGTAACAAAGGCACAAACGCAACATTATAATTTTAAAATTAAACAAAAAGCCCAGATTGTTAGTTCAGTCTGGGCTTTTGCATTTTTGGTTTATATTTTATCATAAATATATTGTAATAATACATTTCTATGGCAATACTTGACGCAAACCCAGGACCAGATAACTCAGCATCCCCAAATGACAACGCATCTGCTGACTCTTCTGTTGGTTCTTATTTGATCAAAAAGGGAGACACTTTAACTAAAATTGCCAAAAATAATAATAGTAGTGTGGATGAGTTACTTAAAGCAAACCCACAAATCACCAATAGAGATTTAATTTATGCTGGGTCTAAGTTGACCGTGCCGGGTGCTGCAACACCAACAGTGATTGGTAATCAGACTGATTTATCCAAAGTAAAAACAGATGAAGAGATTGATGCAGAAATAAACGCAAATGCAGCCGCTGCCGAAAAGGATATATTGGCAAATAGTGAACAAGTTCTCACAGACGATCAAATTGAGGATGCAATTAATGCATCTGTGGAAGAGGCCAAAGCACAAGAAGGTCCCCCCGACAATAGTGATATAGAGGATTATGAAAATGGTGGCTACGGTGGCGCAAGTCAGGCAGAAAATGATGCCCTAAATAATGCCTTGGGCGGTGGCCTAGGTTCAAAACCATTGAGCGTTACTGGATCAAGCTCAGGGTCTCCGGACACGACTATAGGAGCAAAAGCAGTAACTCCATTTCTCAGAGACTACCAACATGCTAGTAAATTATTTTGGAGCGGACAACTTCCCGATGGGCAAAAAGGTCTTATGCCCAAAAATGGGTTTCTTTTTCATGTAGTCTTTGATTTGAGCCCTAATGTTACTAGAGATTTTAGTTTGGCAGAATTGGGAATGTTGGTGAAATCAGCATCTCTTCCTAAATTCACAGTAGAATTGAAGCAACAAAATGCTTATAATAGAGTCAATTTTACTCAAACTAAGATAAAATATGATCCAGTAAATATTACATTTCATGACGATAGTTCCAATGTGGTAAGAGATTTTTGGTTTAGCTATTTTAATTATTACTACAGAGACAGTGATTATTCGGAATCTCTCTATCAAATCAAACACAAATATAACGAGAGATCAGCTATTAATTGGGGATATACTCCAAAAAAGCCAAAAAATTCAGAATTTTTAAATACTATAAGGATTTTTAGCTTACATCAGAAAAACTTCAGTGAATATGTTTTGATCAACCCTATTATTAAATCATTTAAGCATGGTGATCATAGGTATGAAGACGGAAATGGTTTAATGTCACATGACATGACTATTGAGTATGAGACTGTACTATATTATAGTGGGAATATCAGTGAAGATACTGTTAAGGGCTTTGGTACTGTACATTATGATCGAACACCATCACCTAATTTGGGCAAGGAGCAAAATTTAATTGGTCCAGGATCGGCGACTGACAAAACAAATAAAGGATCTAATAGATTGCCTGCCGAAACTTCTGACGGTTCAAAACAATCGCCAGAAAACCCAACAAAAAAACCACCAGCTAAAGATTGGCTTACTGGTGTTGGGAATAGTGTATTTGGCGAAGGAAAAGTTGGAAATTTTGTTACAAATAAAATTTTTGTACCAATGGCTAAATCAGTGGCTTATAACGCCACATCTAAAGTCACTGTGGCAATTAACAAAACTATAGGACAATCAATAGCAAAAGTTCAAGGCGCATTGGGACCAGTAGTTGGCGGAATCGTCGTGCCAGCAGTTACTGAGAGTTTTGGTGGAATTCCAAATGTTGGGACATATTTGATTAACAATGGATCAAAAATTTTATCAAACGCAACAAAAAAATCAACTCCGGTTAGTCAAGAAATAACACAATCTAATAATACGCCAGGACAGATGTCAGTAGCATCTGCATTGAGCATTTTGCAGCCAACTACACAAAATAATGCAATAAATGTCGACATTACAAATCAAGGACAACCAGGAATAAATTCCACAAATGATCAAATGGCGCAAACATTGGGGGTTGATGCCCAAATTAAAAGATTGAGTCAATCATTGATTGAAGCTCGGGCACAATTAAGCAAATATCAATCCCAAGTAACAGCGGCATCAACAAATGTTAAATTTTTTGGTGAACAAATTGACGAAAATTTAACAAATGGGATTTCTGATGAATCCCCAATAATTAAAAAGCTCCAACTTCATTTGAGCCAACAGATGGAAATAATGGAATTCGCCGAAACCCAAGTAGTTGAATCTAATCAATTATTGATGGATCTACAAAAATCAAAACAAACTTTAGTTAAGGGGCTTGTTAGAAAATGACATCATCTAATCTCTCTAATTTGGGGCAAAATATAAATCTAAATAGTCTCCAGGACACACAAACATATTTTAACAATTTTTACTCATCAAAATCAACTGTGAGTCAAAATGTGGATGATGCTGTTGTGGGATTTTTTGAAAACATTGCAGAAACTAAAGAAGGCGCTAGAGCCATTGCTGGATCAGTTATAATGACCGCATTAAGTCAAGGTTTGGACGCTATGGATGTTATTAAAAAGTTTTCTGAAATTCCACAAGGTGAATTGAACGCATATACTGCTATGTTTTTAAATTTAAATAGAGTCGGTACTAGCTATTTGGGTATAACTAATGCCCCATATACTAACAAATATGTAAAAAGATTGATCATAGCTTAGTATTATGAGCAAATACGCCCAAGGAAAATATCAGGTCAAAAATCAAGACAAATATATTGGCAACGGTG
>Ga0209189_1000929_pt1 | contig 22703 bp, 25 predicted proteins | sample C_130820_EF_Meta_FD_187308 | JGI IMG/M metagenome (GOLD analysis project Ga0209189, IMG submission 187308) | Freshwater microbial communities from Lake Croche, Canada to study carbon cycling - C_130820_EF_MetaG (SPAdes) (version 3) | ecosystem: Environmental > Aquatic > Freshwater > Lake... | reverse complement strand
ATTTCTAACTTTGTGGTGGCCATAGTTTTGGGAATCATTTCTATATATATATATATTAACTATATATTTTTTTCTTTATATTATTTTCTTTATATTTTATTTAATTATATAATATATAATTAAATAGTTTATAAGTGTTGGACTAAATTATGAACCTCTTCTGGTATAATAATTAATTGATTTACGAAATCGCTATCCATTATTTTTATATTTTGATAGGTCCAAGTTTTATCACTATTACTATTACACCCTATATTATCCCACTCGGAATAAGGTATAAATAAATTTTCTAATATTTCTATTATTCTATTATAATTTTTAGATTTTCTTGTGAATGTTATAGAAACATTCATACCATTCTCATCTAAAATAAATAATTTTTTTAGATGATCTCTATCCTTGTGTGGTATAGAGTTGATGAGGTTCTTGAGTTCTTGAGTTTGGTTCATTGTGTATATATATATATTAACTATATATTTTTTTCTTTATATTAATTTTCTTTATATTGATACGGCACTTAAAGAAAATTAATATTTTAGGTGGAGATCTAATCTAAAATTATAATAATTTAATTAGTTCTGGTGTGAAGTATTTAAACTATAATATATTTTATATATAAAAATATTTAGTTTTTAATTTTCTTTATATAATTAAAAATATAAAGAAAAATAATATAAAGAGAAAATTATTATATATTCTATATATATACATAAATGTCCCCCGCCAGAAAGTTCTCCGACGCCTTAACCGCTCAAGACGCAACCACCGCTCAAAACTACTATGATTTTTTAATGAATGACGCTCAATCATATAATAACCAAAGAAGACATCAATATAAAAATCTTATTAAGAAAGTTGATAAAGGTATATATGATCCAGAGAAAGGAATTAAAATGTTTCTCCACCTTACTAATGGTAATAAATCAAGATTTCACAACGGATTTTTATACCCTTGTGTTAGATATAAAGTGGCTCAAATGTTAGAAATTAATTTTATGGATAATATAGAACAATTAAGAGAATAAAAAAGATTTAGATTTAAGTAAAAAAATAAAGTTTAGTTTTATTTTTTTTCTTATTATATTATATATATATATGATGTGCGACGCAGAATCACCTCCCACCACCTCCGAACAACCAAACTATTATAAGTCATTATTACTCAATCAAAAAAAATGTATTCAACATAAAATTCATAAATTAACTCATATTTTACATTGTATGGATCAAAAAATAAGTGATATAAATGATAAAATTATGTATATTGATATGGAAGAATCAAAAAATAAAATTGATCCACTAATTAGTGGTATCTATTGTAATATTCATAAAAAAACTATACCACCAGTAAGACAAAGCGAATTTTTAAATAAAGAATTCAAATGTAATTGTAAATAAAAATATTTAGTTTTCTATTTTCTTTATATATTTTTTAAATATAAAGAAAAATAATATAAAGAAAAAATATTATATAATACTATAATATATACAAGACAATGTCCCAAACCGAAAACGCACAAAGAGCAACTCACCTCACAAACAAGATTGACAAGTTAAACAAGATCATCTTTGATATCAAATCAACAGAACCTGAATGGAATATATACGAAGGTAATTTAGGTATTAATATATTAGAAAAAAGAATTTCAATCATCAAAGAAGAAATAGAAAATTTAAAACCTAAATTAACTCCATTACAATTTGCTATGAAAAAATACGAAGATTTAGAAAAAGAATATAAAAAATTAGAAAAACAAAAAGATGAATTCTGGCAACAATGTGTAATAAGATCTGGTAGAAGATTTGCTGGATTATCAGAATTTTCAGATGAAGAACAAGATAGAATTCAAATATTTAGAGAACAAATGAGTGTAATATTAAATACACAACAAGAAATGAGAGAAAATGAACTAAATATACCTAAAGAAGTTAATATAAATAATAAATCTTATAAGATGATTAGAGCATATGGTAAATATAAATCACCCTTATCAATTGTGGTAGGTGAAACAAATAAATTCTTTAAAGTTATTATATGTAAGGATAAAGTAATAAGAGATTACGATGGATATAGTTGGACTCACGATTTTATAATACCAGATCAAATAGATGAATCAAAAATAGAAAAGATAGGAAAAAAACATCTAAGATATGTTAATATTTATGAAAAAACAACATTTGAAACATATATGGATTAGTAAATAAAAAGATTTAGTTTTTTAATTTTATTTAAAATTAAAAATCTAATATAATATATATACATATGAATAGAGTTTCAGACTTTATGCTTCAACTATCAAAAGATCTAATAGAACAAAGAAAGATCACAGAATCTAGTGCTCAATTATATATTAAAAATCTATGGACATTAAATGATAAGAAGATTTTTAATAATCTCGCATTTTTAAAAGAATTAGATAATATTGATACTAAATTAAGTGAATATGCTGATAATACTAAAAAAACTTTTCTTGCTGGAATTGTATCAGTATTATCTTTATTTAAAGATAAACCATCATACAAAAAAACTTATAATCATTACTATGATTTAATGATGAAGAAAGATGAAGAAATAAAAGAAAATGTTGATCCAAATCAAAAAACAGAAAAAGAAGAAGAGAATTGGTTGAGTTGGGAAGATGTAATATTAGTTAAAACCGCATTAAAAACCGCATCTATTGAATATAATAAACAAAAATTAATTACACCAGAACAATATAATGTAATATTATCTTATGTTGTATTAAGTTTATATACTGATATACCTCCAAGACGTAATCAAGATTATCAAGATATGTTTGTAGTATCATCATTAAAAGATGAAGGAGAAAAAGAAAAAAATTATTTAGATTGGAGTAATAAAAGATTTATATTCAATCATTATAAAACATCAAAGAAATATGGAACTCAAATAATTGATATTAAAGATAAACCAGATTTACTTGAAGCAATAACAATTTATTTAAAATACCATCCTTTATCACCAACTAAAGGAAAAGCACTACCTAAAAATGCTGACTTTAGATTTTTAGTATATAGTGATGGTGGAGCATTAACATCTGTAAATTCTATTACAAGAATATTAAACAGAATTTTTGGAGGTAAAAGAATCGGATCATCTCAATTAAGACATATCTATTTATCATCTAAATATGATATTGAAGAAATGAAAAAAGATGCTGAAGAAATGGGTCATTCAATTGAAGAACAAAAACAATATTTAAAAGCACCTTCAAAATCAACAATTGTATAATTTATATATAATATATTTCTATATTATATATATGGCAGACGTTTTTGTATTATCTTGTATTGATCCACGTTTTACAGCATATCTTGCTGCTTTTTTAAAAGATGTAAAAGGAGTTAAATATAATTACGATTTAGTAAATCTTGCTGGGGCATCTTTAGGTGCTAATCAAACCACATTTAAAGGATGGAAAAAAGTTCTTACAGATCATATTGATATAGCAATTAAATTACACGACATAAAAGATTTTTGGGTATTTGATCATATGGATTGTGGTATGTATAAAGCAGTATATGATTTAAAAAAAGACGATGATGTTGAAAAACATATAATTGAAATAGAAAGATTAAGATTATTTATAAATGAAAATTATCCTCAACTAAATTTTAAAGGATTTGTAATGGATATTAAAGGAGGAATTCATCCTATAAAATAAATATATTTCTATATTATATATATATAATGGCTCAAGCACAATTAACATTCAATGAAAGATTACAGCAATTTGTAGATAAAGAAGTTAATGAATTTTTAAATCCAGAAGATAAACAATCATTATTAGATTTTGTATTTGGAGATAAACCTGAAGCAACAAGACAACAAATTTTAGGTGATGAAAATGTAAAATCAAATTTTGAAATGTTATATAATGAACATAGTGAAACAGTAAAACAATGGTTAAAGAAAAATGCGTATTTAATGTTTGTTCATAACTATGGTGATTTACCTGATGACACTGAACTTTTAAATGCTCAAGGTGGTGCTACACATTTTGGTATGAGAGTAAGAAAATATATTATATCATTACTTAATCTTTTTTTATTTGGAACAAATCCAGATATAACAATAAAAAATAATTGGAGATTTAAAGATGCTTGGGATGCTAATAGTGATGCTGTTAAACAAACCATACTCGCAGAAAAACCATTTGTTATTGGTATAGGAAGACCATCGTATAATAGAACTCATCAATTAAGATATCAGATGGCAAGAGGTGGAGCATTACATAGAATGAGACAAAAACAATTTTTTAGTGGTGGTATTAATTTAGCACCAGTTATTAATGGTGTTGCTTGTTCTATTAGTTCAAATAGTCCAACTTGTGCTAAACATTATAAAAGTCAAGGATTAAGACAAAATTCAAGTGGTCAATGGTATGTTCCTGATCCAAGAAATCAACATTGGTCTTCTGTTTTTCAAAATACTACTCCAATGTTTTAAATATTTTTTATAATCTAAATATATGTATTCTGTATATTTAGATATTAAACCAAGTAAATCTAAAACAAAAAAATATGATGCTGTATTTTATATCAATGATAATAAAGTGAAGACCATCTCATTTGGTGCGAAAAATTATATTGATTATACCATTGGTGCTACGGATCAACAAAGATCTAACTACTTAAGACGACACCAAGCAAGAGAAGATTGGGATACACCATTAAGTGCTGGTAGTTTATCAAGATGGATCTTATGGGATACCAATGATATACAAAAAAATATTAAGAAATTTAAAAAGAAATTTCATTTACAATGATTTTTACTTAAAATAAACTAATTTTTAAGTAAAAATATATAGTTTTTCATTATTCCCAGTAAAAAAAGATCTTTTTTTACTGGGAATCATCTAATTTACGTCAAGTAATTAAATCGGCACTTAAAAGAATTAAAATTAAATTAATATAAAGAAAAAAAAATATATAGTTAATATATATAAATGAAAAAAGTCTCCTCCGAAAGTAAAAAACTCTCAAAAAAATCTTTAGATTCTGTAAAAATTAATTCCTCAATTAATAATATGGAAGTTAAAGAACTCAACACCACTCTCAAATGGTATAACGATAACAATATTCAATATTATAGTGGCAAGATGTCTCAAACACAAACTGAAAAAGGTGAATGGAAAAAAGCACTATATCCAGATATGCCTTCAAAAGAAAATGGTGCTAAATGGGGTAAAGGTGAATGGTCTTGGAAAAATCCAAAACATCGCCAACAACTAACCAATCGTAATGGATACGCATTACTAACTGGTAAGATATCAGGTATCACAGTTTTAGATTTTGATAATACTAAAAATAAACATATCAAAGAAATTTATAAACTTGCTTTAAAGTATTCTAATATGATGGCAACCACTAAAGAAAATCACGAACACTTTTATTTTAAATACCATCCAGATATTAAAACTAATAAATCTCCTAAAGATGAAAATGATAATTCTTTATTTGAATTTGATACCAGAAATGATAATGGATTAATATATGCTGAACCATCTTTTTATAGAGATAGAAATGATGATATGAATGAAGTTAAATATACATTTATGAAACTACCAGAAAAAATAGAATTTTTAAATCCTATACCAGATGATCTTATAAATTTAATTAAAAAATTAGATTCAAGATATATTAATGATCCAATCTTTATTAATGATGATGAACCACCAAAGAAAAAAGAAATAAATATAATTGAAGAAACTGATATTGATACTGATGAAGAAAATAATAATATAGTTCATAAATGTGATATTAAAACAATGTCATTATTAAAATGTTTATCAAAGAAAAGATGTGATGACTATGACGAATGGATTCAAATTGGTATGGCATTAAAAGCAGAAGGTGAATTTTTTAATGAATTTGATATATGGTCTAAAAAATCTAAATCATATGATTCTAAATCAATTAAAACTTTTTGGGATGGATTCAATAACAATAATATAAAACAACTTAAATTAAAATCTATTAAAGATAAAGCCAAAAAAGATAATTTAGAATTATTTAATGAATGGGATATTAAATATGATGACTTTTATAAAAACTTAAAAGATTTATCACACGCAGATTGGGCGTTAATATATCACGAAGAAAATAAAAATAAATATGTAGTTTCTAAAGACAAAGAATGGTTTGAATATAATCAATATAATGTTTTAATAAATCAACGTGGAGTTCCATCATCATTATTAAATGATATCACAGATACTACCAGAAAATATTTAATAGAAAAAAGAAATAAGTTATTACCACCAAATGGTAATGACAAAGAAAAAATGAATGAATATAATACTAATCAAAAACTAATAGGAAAATTTTATATTAATTTAGGAACTTGTTCATATGTTAAAGGTATTATAGAATATTTAGAAAACTTATATTTAAATATTAGATTAGATGACTTAATAGATAATAATATTAATGTATTGGCATTTGATGATAAATTATATGATATGACTCAAAAACAATTTAGAAATATTATGCCAGATGATTATATTACTAAAACTACTAAAACAAAAGCACCTACCAAAAAAGATGATGAAGAATTTAAAAAAATTGATAAATTATTATTGAGTGTATTCGGAACTCAAGATCAAGTTGATTATTGGTTAAAAATTACAGCATTATCTTTATTCACTAATAAATATAGTTCATTATACCTATTACAAGGTAGTGGTGGTAATGGTAAAGGATTATTAGGTAATATATTATTAAAGATATTAGGTGATTATATGTATGTGGCTTCAAATACCTTTTTAAGTGAGAAAATTAAAGGAGGTCAAGCAAATTCAACACTCGCCAAATGTAAAGGTGTAAGATATTTATTAGTATCAGAACCAGATGATGGAACTAATGAAACAGAATTTAATGTTGAATTTATTAAAATGATTACTGGTAATGATCCAATTACAACCAGAGATTTATATAAATCTAATATGACTTATTATCCACAATTCACACCATTCGTTCAATGTAATAATAAACCTAAATTAGGAAAATTAGATGGTGGTATTGAAAGAAGATTAAAAATTCACGTATATCCATTTAAATTTAAATCTAATCCTGATAAAAATAAACCAAATGAAAAACCAATTGATACATCATTAAAAAATAATATGACTACTAAATTTTATAATAACTTTATGTTATATTTAATTAATATCGCAACAGCAAATATTGATCTAAATGAAATTGATCCACCAAAATCTAATCAAGACGAAACTAATGAATATTTTAATGAGAATAACCCAGTGAAAAATTATATAGATGGATTTATAGAAAAAGTTAAAAGAGTTGAAGGTGTCAAAGAAACCAAAATAAGATTAAGAACTTTATACGATGATTATATTAATAAAGGATTTAAAAGAATATCAATGAGTATATTCAAAGCAGAATTAATTAAAAATGATTTTGAGGTAGCAAAATGTGCTGATATAATGGTTTTAAATTGTAAATTAAAAACCAATACTGATTTTATTGATGATGAATAAATAATTTCTAATTCTATTATATGTTTAATAGAATTATAAATTGGTTTAGTAGTTTATTTACTAACAAAACTATTGAAGAACAAAAACTTTTTAAAGCACAAGATTACGAAGTATCTAAATTGTGGAGAAAACACAATGATTCTAAATAAATGGATATTTGGAAAAATGGATATAGAATCAAAACTATTTGTATAAAGTTAAAGATTTTTAACAATTTAATTTATTTTTAAAACTCTATCCAAATATCCAAATATCCATATTTATTTTATTATATAATATATATGGAAGTAATAGGACATAAAATTATTTTAACCTTTAATGATGATACTGAAACAAAATATAAAAATATAACTATACATACGCCGAATGATAATAAAATGGATCAATTCTTAAATAAATTTGAAAAATTATTAAAGGAATATAAATTCAATACAAAAGAATTAGATAATATAGAATACTCATATGTAAAGCAATCTAAAGACTTATTAAAAGATTGTGATTGGTATGAAATGCCTGAATATAAAATAAATCCTAAAATGTTGGAAGCACCATCAATTATTATGATCTATATTCAAGATGATGAAGAAGCACAGGATTTTATTGATGATTTTAATATTGACTTTAATGTTAATATAACTCCATCTACTACTTGGATTTGGTATCCTAAAAGACCAGATGATTTATCACCTGATATAGATAAAATGTGGATCACAGAAAAACCAGTTCTACCAAAATATCCAATTTATATTATATCAAAAGGAAGATGGGAAAAACGCTATACATCTAAATATTTTGAATGGGCGGGAATACCTTATAAGATAGTAGTTGAGCCACAAGAATACGAAAAATATGCTGAAGTTATTGATCCAAAAAAAATATTAATATTACCTAAAAAATATTTAAATAAAAATCAAGGTGGAATACCAGCGAGAAATTTTGTGTGGGAACATTCTACAAAAAGTGGAGCAAAACGCCATTGGATAGTTGATGATAATATAAGATCATATAAAAGACTAAATAACAGTGAAAGAGTTATGGTGAAAAGTGGTGCGTCATTTAGAGTCGTTGAAGATTATGTAGATAGATACACAAATATAAAAATGGCTGGACATAACTATTCTATGTTTGCTCCTGCGTCAAATACCATATTGAGACCAATAACATTTAATACAAGAATTTATTCATCTATATTATTAAGTAATGATATAAAAGATAGATGGAGAGGAAGATATAATGAAGATACCGATTTATCATTAAGATTATTAAAGAAAGGATATCCTACAGTATTATTTAATTCTATGTTAGCAGATAAATTAGCAACATTAAGTCAAAAAGGTGGAAATACCGATACCATTTATAATGTAAAAGATGCGTTATATTTAAAAGCAAAATCACTACAAGATCAACACCCAGATGTTGTTGAAATTACTACAAGATTTGGTAGAACTCATCATATGGTTAATTATAGACCATTTAAACATTTAAAACCAATATTTAAAAAAGGTATTGTATTATCTGATAAAACAAATAATTATGGTATGAAATTAGTTAAGAAAGATTCACTACAAAAAAGAGGTGGAGCAAGAGGTGGTAGATATAAAATTATTGAATTTCCAGATGGTTATAGAGTTATGGGAGTTGATCACGGTGATTTATTATCCAAGAAACCATTATCATATAAACAAGCAAGAAAACAATTAATTGCTGTATCATTAAGAGAAGGATTATTTTAAAAATATATAAATATTATATTTTTAAATAAATTACATTAATCTTCTGGAGATAGCATTTTTGATACCTCTTACGTGAGGCATTACATCTTGAACCGCTCCTACAGCGTTTTTAACGTGAGGAGCAAGATGTTTGATAGCACCTACAGCAGTGTTCATTATGTTCTTTAATCCAACACCACCAACAAATCTATTTACTTCAGAACGAGTTGTAATATTTGCTAAAGGAGCATTTATTACATCAGATTCAGAAACTACGTTCTTAATGATACGAGATGATCCTTTAATTGATTCAAAATATCCGCTATTGACTGTGATGACCCATAAATTGATATTATTATTTACATATGGAGCAGTAGATGCTACATAATCAGCATTATTACAATTTACAGTGGCATTGAATTGGAAGGTGTAATTACCTTGAAGACCACTCGCTTGGCCTGTTTGTAAAGTTAGATCCTTGCCTGGACGAACTACTAAAAATCCACCTGTTAAAGCATTTAAAGAACCAGCATTATAGGTAGAACCAACCCATTGATTGTAATCCATATCTAATCCATTGTTGTATGAAAGTTGATATAATTGTTCTTGAGTATGAGATGATAAGAGACCAGAAAAATTATCAAAGTTAATTGAAATTTTAGAAATAGGCATATACCAATCGGCATCAGTAGATGAATAAGTTGTAGGTTTGGCATAAATTATCATCATATCTGGTATGGATGGTAATGTAATTGTTTGAGATTGAATGTCTGCGGCATTGATACCAGTCGCAGCATTTAAAGACCATTGAGGATTTTGTAATACTGTGACGTATCTTGGGAACTCCATATAATTTACAATTGACTTGGGAGGAAGAGGAAGATCTAAAGATGGTGTTAAAAATTGAACTTGTGTTTTAGCACCTTGGAATGGTGTGCCATTTTGTCCATTTAAGTTATATATTAAATTTGATAATAATGGAACACCACCAGCACCATTACCAGTAGAATTGTATCTAATTACTCTACCAACAAGTCCATCTAATTTAGGAGGAAGCATATTCATTAAAAGTTGAATATTTTGGATGCCGAATAAACCAGTTTCATTTTCGTGAGAATCAGCAAAGATAAAAGGAGATAAGATAATCTTTTCAGTTGATGTAAATCCTAAATAAATAGGTATAGCAGATGATTGGTTAGCACCAGCACCAAAAACCCAAGAAGTGTTTGCTGTTGTATTATAGGCAGGGACACCATTTACATAATATACTTTATTAGAATTAGTGCCACCTGATGGTAATGTAGGATCAGTATAATAACCAGTGCCATTTAATCTTTGACCTTGAGCATTTGTAAAATAGAAATTAGAAAAAGCACCATTAGGAACAGCGGTGTTATAGAGATTTTGAGCATAACCAGTTAAAGGGTTATTTGCTGTTCCTGCTGCTACATTATAATTTTGATAGTTATCTAAATAACTGGGGCAAGTTTTTAATGATCTATTTTTCTTTGTATCAGCGAGACGAATTACTTCATTTAATACATCAGATGTGTTAATGGTAGTAGTTGTGTCGTTGATTGTTGCTGATAAGGTAGATACAAGGCGATGGAGAGGAAAACTTGCTAAACTTATGGTGCTACCAATAGAAACTAATTGTTGATTGTTGCCTGGTGCTTGAGTAAATGTTGCGGTTAATTGTAATAAGCATTGAGCAGTCCAATCTACATCACGAGCAAGAAAAACATTTTCACTGGGAACTTGAATTTGAAAAGTTTGTTGAGAACCATTAGCACTAATGGCACTAAATGGAGAAGATGTTAAAGATAAAGCACCTTTATCTACTCCATATTTAGGTCTGGATTGGACGATGCGATCGTCAAAAACTGCTACTTTTTCAATGTCTGACATTTGTATATATATTATATATTTAATATTTTTTTTAAAAATATTAAATTATAATCTTTCTAAATCTTAAATCTTAATATATTTTTTATTTAGAGTAATGACCTTTTCTTCTAAATAACATTTTAATATTTATATTAGAAAAATTTGATAATCTTATAGGATATAATTTTCCATCTAATCTATTTCTCCAAAAAACTTGTAATTCTATATTACTTATTGCCGAACCTTGTCCTGTTGTTGCTATCATTCTATATTCACCACTTGGAACATAATTTACAAACCCTCTATAATCTTGTGCTGATGATAAAGGAACTGAAATATCTGTAATAGCATTAATAAATGGTGCGTTAGATGATGCTATATAACCACTTGGACCACTATTATTATCATATAATTGAGGAACTGATGCTTCTTCACTAAATAAAGGTAATGTAGAACAAAATACTATTGAAGCAACAGGAGACCATAATGTAGATGTAGTAGGATAATCTTGAACCATTTGAAACATAGCAGGAAGTGATGATTCACATAAATTTGTTGGAGGTTTATAACTATTATCACTCTTATCATAAATAGGAATATAATACATAGTTGGATAATTATATAAATTATTTGGAACATCATTATAGGTGAGATTATTTAAATAATTATTTGAAATTCTAATTGCTTGAAATGATGCGAATAAATTCCATAAATTTTCATTCATAAAAAATTGAAATGTTGGTATATAGTTTCCAGTTGGAGCAGTATGTAAATCTTTAGTTGAATCAATAGGATATGATGTATATTGCCATCCAACTGGAGTTGATACAGCAGTATCTACACCTCCTCTAATAAAATATTTTTGTTCTCCAACTAAAGAAAATAATCCATTTGATGAATTATATGTAAAATATGGTGCTACATATTTTGTATCATACCAAACTGTTGTTAAAGAATTTGCTGCTAAAAAAGTTTGAACTGCTTTACTTAAATTATCCCATAATGTATCTAAAACTTGATTTATCATATATACAAAAGATTCATATGAAGATATATAATAATAATTTGTATTTAAATCTTGAGTTATAGTTTTTGGTGGGATATTATAAGAATAATCAACTTGATCTAAATCTGGTGATAAATAAACATTTATTTTAGACCAATATTTAGTATTTTTTAATTGATAATTATCAACTAAAGTCCAATTATTATTTGGTGGTGATGCTGATAAATTACCGCCTGTTTTATTTTGATAAATACTACCTTGATATGATACAAAAGCATTATTTCCGTATGTTGATCCTGTTTGATAATAATTTGGTATTGATAATATATTTTTATATGTTTCATTATATTGAATTATTTCAGCATAAATACCTAAAAAAGAAAATAATAATGTTTGAGTAGGATTACCTGAATCAATATTAGTCCAATAATCTGTATTTGAAGGTGATAAACCTGCTCCTTTAGTCCAATAAATTGATCCAACAGATGGAACATATGATCCAACAAAAGTCCAATATGTAGCATTTGTAGGTAATTCATTTTTATTAGCACCTGCTATGGATGTATATACATTACCATTATAAGATACTGCTGTTGTTGCCGCATATGTTTTAGTAGCATCCCAATATGCTGGAAAACTTGAAACTGCTGTATAAATATCACCTAAATAATTTACAGTATTAGTAGGAAGATATGATGCTGTATTTGAAAAATAAACTGGAATATTTTTTGATGAATATAAATTACCATTATATAAAACTTGATTTACACCAGAATAATCTTGAGTTTTATTATATTGAGCAACAAATCTAATACATTCATATACGTTATTATTATATAATACTACATCACCAACTTGAGATGATGTATTTTGATCCCAACTATTTACAGTCATATTTATAAATTGAGGTAGCACAGTAATTGTTTGTAAATTGTGATATACATAATTATTTAAAGCATATGGTGGTGAATTTGATGTTGGATCATAATTTGGATCAAATAAAATAATAACACTCCAATAACTATTTGTTGATGTTGGTATAACATTAGTATTATTATCAATTAATGAATATCCTAATGTTGTTCCATTATAAATGATATCTCCTTTGTAATATGTTTTGGATGAATCAAATCTATTAGAAAAAGCATCAACAACTGGAGGATTTAAAACACATTTATATGATTTATTATTATATATATAACTTAAACCATTTTGAGGTATAATTGTATCAATAAATTGATTTCCAAAAGGATAATTTGGTTTATTAGGTTTAGGAGCATTCATATTTTCTGGTATAAAACCGACATTAATACTTTGATATATTGTTTTTAATGCTGATGAACTTGTATTTTTATCATTATAATTAAAATTTACAGTAGCACCAACAGTATATACAGTTTGATTTATATTAAATAATGGATTTAATGATTGTTGAGTTTCAATTTCAGGTATAAATAAAGGTAATTTCTTGCCTGAACCATTCATATCAAATCTCATAATGCTAAAATCAAAATTTGAAACATTATTAATTAATGGTTTAGATCTAATATCAGAAAAAATTGCTGGAGGATCATCATTATATGTTGCTGGTGTATTTGATTTATTATTAATTATTTGTGCGTTATAGTAGAGAAGATCTGGATCGCCATTAGAATCTGTTGCTCCACTTGTTGAATAACTTGCTGAACTATAAAAAGACATTTGTATATATAATATAATAAAGTTTTTATTTTTTTAGAATTTGAAATGTAATATTTGATACAAATTCGTCTGGATTCATTCCACTTTGTTTAATCATATCATAATATTCTTCTAAACTTAAATCTTTAAAAAGTAATCTTACACAACAATGACGGCCACACGAATTAACACCAGATTGCTCTTTTTGAAATGGATATTCATTATAATATATAGGATATCCACTCTTTCTAAATAATTGTGTTAAAACTGGTTTATCTTGTTCTAAATTTTCTAATTTTTCTTTACTTAACCATTTTTTATCTCCTTCTGGTTTTATTCCATATGGATCAAAGTAGTGAATTCCATCATTTTTTTTAATCATACATACCCAATGTCCTGTGTTTTCATCTTCTGTTAAAAATAACATAATTGATCTTCCTTCTGAATCAAATACATCGTCTATTGAATTTACATCATCTAAATATGGGTATGAAAAGATAAATGGTTTTCCTAAAATTTTTTCAATATCATCATCGCTTAAGGCATATTCTTCAACCTGTTTTAAACTTTTATTCATTATAATATTGTTATATAATAAAATTATATAATAATATAATATATAAATGGATTCAAATGGCATTTTATCTATTGTTGCTATCATAGTATCAATTGGTGGATCAATTATAGCAATTATCAATCATAAAAGAATAAGATCAAATTGTTGTGGCAAAGAAATAATAGCAAGTGTTGATGTTGAATCAACTACTCCACCAAATATTAAAGTTCCACCATTACCACTATCACCTAAAAATTAATCAAATCTTAAATATATTTTATAAAATTGAAGTAATAATAACTGTTATTATTATTGAAATTGTATTTATAATCATTATTTCACCTAACATTTTGTTGTTGTATGTCATATATAATAGAAAGAAAAAAAATCTGGATATCTGGATATTTGGATAGAGAATTTAAAAAAAATCGTTTTTCAAAAAATACTCTTCCGTATAGAAAAAGTTTTGAAAACGTATCCAGATTTCCAGATTTCCATTTTTTTTTCTTTATAGAAAAAATTTTAATAAAATTATTAACTATCTCTAATATATATGAATTTAAATAAAGAATATCCAGAAGATTATGCTAATGATGCGAGAAAGATTATAAATACATTATCACTAACTAATGGTGAATATATAACAGTTTATGGTTCTAATTCATTACGAAACCAATTATACGCAAGTGATTTTGATTGTTATGAAACTATTGAACTTACAAAAAATATAGGATATTATGTAGATAAATTTCAATTTAAAATAAAACAATTAATGGATATGCCATTGGTATATATTATGAGTATTATTTGTGGAAAGATACCAGAATGGGAAATATTAGATACAAAAATAAAAATTGAAAATGATAAAGTTGAAAATTATAATCAAGAAGAATCAAGAGCAAAATTAAAAATATTATTAGATAAACATATTATAACATCATCTGAATTTCATTATATACATAATAAATTAAAAGCAACAATATCTCCAGAAGAATTATTTTCATTAAAACAAGATTGCGGATTTCACATAATAAAATGGACTCCACAAGATGTCTTAAAAGGTTATACAAAATTAATAAACGGACAAAAATTTTCACTAAAACAAGGATTTTTAAGTAAATCTATTATAAAATTAGATTTAATAGCGTGGATCAATGGAAATCATTTCACTGATTTTTCTTGTATATATCAATTTACACACAAAGGACAACCAATAAATGGTATTCAATTATTTTTAGATACAACATTAAGAGAAGATATATTTTCATTTTTTAATGACGGCAAATATTTTAAAATGTCAAAAAGAATTTTCGCATATGCTCTTTTAGAAGATGATAATAAAACACTTGAAAAATTAACAGCATTATTTAATGGAGATTTAGGTAGAATATATACAATATATGGTGATATTTTAACATTAGAAAGTTTAATTCAAAATGAAAATGATATACCATATGACAAAATACATTTTGAAATAGATCAATTCAGAAATAGATTAGCAAATGTAGTTTTACCAGCATATTTAAAAGAAAAAACACGTATATTTGATGTAATTAAACACCTACATAATATTGAAAATCATAATAGACCAAAAATGTTGAAAGAATTAAGAGTTATGAAAAAATATTTAGAAAAATTATTAAATGAAGAAACACAAAAATATTTAAAAAAAATTCACTTATTACCATTACCCAAAAAATATTTACCTTGAAGTTTTTCACAAAACGTGAAAATATATATAAAAAATCACATATTTTTTATATATATATTATATATATGCCAAATTTATCGTTTGACAAATCTAAAGAAGGAATACCAATTGCCTATGTAAAAGGTGGGGATTATAATAATGAAGTATTATATTTAAATGAAAATAGTATAAAAACATCAAGAAAACCAAAAAAAGAAATACCAGCAATAAATTATTTAAATGATTTATCAACATTAAAACCAGCACAAAGAACAAAAGTAATTCAAAGATTAGAAGAAGCAATGATGAAAGGTGTGCCACCTGAAATGTTATTAGAAAGTGAAGATATTAAAAAATTATATTCAAGAATACAAGATGATGTTAAAAATGATACATCTATTAATTTGCCTGATGATTCTATATTTCAACCAATACCTTCAGCAGATAAAGAAAAACGTCAAGTTTATTATATAGCAGGTCAAAGTGGTAGTGGTAAATCTTTCGCAGCAAGAGGTTTAGCAGAAGCATATAAAAAATTACATCCAGATAGAGAAATATATCTAATTTCAAAATTAAAAGAAGATTCAACATTAGATTCAATGAAAGTAGGAAAACCAAAAAGAATTAAAATTGAATCATTAATTGAAGATTATCCTAAAATTGATGAATTTAAAGATTGTATGGTTATTTTTGATGACTACGACACATTTGAAGGAAAAGAAGGAAAAGTAATACATCAATTAATTGATGATTTAGCCATTCAAGGAAGACATACTAATACAACTATGTTATGTTTAACGCATTACCTCACCAATTATAAAAAAACAAGATTAATTTTAAATGAGTCATCACATTTCATAGTATATCCTCAAGCAACATCTTTTAGTGGTTTAAGATATTTATTAGGAACACATTTAGGATTATCTAAAGAAGAAATTCAAAATATGAAAAAATTAGGTAGATGGGTATTAATATCTAAAAATTATCCTCAATATATGATAAGTCAGCATACAGCAAAAATACTTCACCAAGAATAAAATATTTATATATTGTATATATATATAAATGTCAATAGATTTATTAGAACTTCAATCAGTTGGTCAGCGTTATGGATTATCATATGGAATCACTACTAATATTATTTTAACAAATGTAAATATTTTTACAGATGATCCAGATTCATCTAATTTTTATACTGATGTTGATTTAAAAAATTTAGAAATAAGTTCAAATGTTATAGCAACATTACAAGATGCTGTAGGATCTACTAATTCAGGAAATTTTGCTAGTTATTGCTGGATAGTAAAAACAACTCCTATTGAAAGTGTAGATGGAGTAATAAGATTAAGAATATTTTTTGCTGATAATCCACGTAGTTATATGACAAATGATGATAATTTTATGAATATTTCTATATTTTATAAATAGTAAAAAATATATAGTTATGCGTAAAAAAATAAAGTTTAGATTTTATTTTTTTTCTCTATATAATATATATACAATGTCAAAAGCGAAAGACTTAGAAATGGGAAACCTTAATGAATCAAAAAACATTAAGAAATTAGAAGAAACACTAAAAACTGATCTAAAAAAATATGGATCTCAATATTCTATATTAGATTTTAAAAATAAATCATCAACAATATATTGTGAATTAAAATCTCGTAGATTACATTTTAATGATTATGATACAACCATAGTTGGTGTAAATAAAATTCAATATTGTAATAAACCAGATATCACATATTATTTTGCCTTTGCTTTTTATGATGGTTTATATTATATCAAATATGAAAAAGAATTATTTGATACATTTAAAAAAGAATTAATGCCTATAAAATATAGACCAGATGTAGGTCATAGTGAAGCAAATTATAATATTAAAATACCGACTATATTATTAACTAAAATAAATTAATATCTTTGTATTTCAGATGGATTCATTCCTTTAGTATGAACAAATCCACCTCTATGTTTTCTACCACCATATTTTTGTGTGAAATTTTTCAATGCGTGAGCATCTACAGCAAGTTTTGCTTTATATGCTGTATTTGCTACTCCTGTTATAGGATTTATTCCTGCTAAACCATTTCTAATGATATCAGTATATTTTCCTAATGTTGTTGTTCTAAAAGGTAGAACTTCTTTATTAACTATTGTTTGACCTCCTAAATTATATAAAGGATCTAAATCAATATACATCTTTTTAACATCTGATTGTTGATTTACCAAATCATATGGTTGATTTGCTGAATTAAATACTACAGCACCTTTTAATTGTGGGAAGTCTCTTTTAATTTGTGTGACGATAGCACCACCTAAAGAATGGCCTGTCAAATAATAATCGTATGGGGGTGATGGATATGATTCTAATATCTTTTGTGTTGCTGAATAATCAATACTATATCTTTCAGATCGTGATAAATTATTTACAGCAATCATAGCATCTGCTGCCAAATCTCCTCTTTCTGCTTGTGTTCCTCTATATGCTATTAATACCGTTTTTTGGTCATTATTAACATATGCTTTTACTTCTGGTATATCATATACTTTTTGAAATCCATCTAAAGTATCTATTGCTGGTTGTTTATAACTTTGTCTTACAAGATCAAAAAAAGTTCTTTCAGAAGGCATTGGACCAGAACCTCTATGACAATTTGCTGTCATTGCTCTACAAGATACACCTCCTTTTCTTCTTCTTCCTGATCCTAAAGCATAATTTTGAAATCCATTATTATTATCAAATTCACCATTACATCCTATCGCCATACATCTTGGTTGTGATGGTGGTTGTAATCCAAATCTTGGAGGATTATAATTATGATTAGGCATTTCACATCTTCCTGTTTTAGGATTCCATCTTTGAGTTGCTATACAAGGCATTGCTGGTTTCATTATATCTAAACCATTTAAAAATCCACCACATTTACTAATACCTTTACATTTACATTTACCTTTACCAACTGCTGTTTTTGCTCCTCTTGTTAATAAATTAGCAAATTCATTTATTTTATTTTGATCTGTAATATCAGTCCATTTACTATTATTATAAAAATTATTAGCATCTGTATAAAGTTGTGATAATTCCATCATTTGTTTTAAAGATAAATTTGACATTTATATATAATATATACATATATAAAAAATATAGATTTACATAAAAATATATAAAAAATATGTGAATTTACATATTTTTAAAAAATATTTAGAAATACATATTTTTAAATTATTTTATGTATATATTATATATACAATATGAAAAACTTTGAAGATTATGAAAACGAAGATTACGAAAATGAAAGTGTCGAAAGTGAAGGTTCTGAAGGAAGTGAATTTAATGATGATGAATTAGTTGGATCTTCAAGACACAGAGGTGTTGCTTTAAAGAGAGCAATTGCCAGAGCAATGGCAGGTAGAGGTAGAAGTGGTGGAGCAGTATACCCTGGTGGCACACCCAATTTTTATGGACACGGCAATCATCGTGGTGGTTTAGGTCTTTCAACCTTTTTACCCTTTCCTTATAATCTTGCTGCTGGTGCTGTAGGATTAGGTCATAAGCGTAGAGGTCGTAAAGCACACGGTGGTGCTTTTTTTGATGATTTTATGACTGGATTTAATTCAGTAATGAAGCCTGGGATGGCCGTATTAAAACCCTTTATGGCACTCGCTGGTCCTGAAGGTATGGCTGCTGCCGCTGCCGCATCTGCTTTAGGTTATGGCAAAAGAGGTCGCAAGGCACACCACAGAGGAGGTATGAAAATAAGTCAATTTTTACCTTTCCCCGCAAATGTAATTGGATCAATGGCAGGTTTAGGTCATCACAAGAGAAGAAACCACAAGAGAGGTGGTTTTGGATTAAATGATATTATGGGTTTAGTAAATCAAGGTCAAAATATCTTTAACCAAGCCAAACCTGTTGTTAGTGGATTAAAACCTTTTTTACCTATGTTAGGTGAATATGGTAATCAAGCACACGGATTATTAAGTTCTATTGGTTTAGGTCATCGCAGACGCAGAGGTAGAGGTGGAAGTAGATTGATTGGTGCTGGTGGTGCTATTGATGGTAGAACAGCAAGAGCATCAGTTGTTCGTGAAGTAATGGCTGAACGTGGATTAACTTTACCTCAAGCATCTAAAGTAGTAAAAGAAGAAGGATTATATTAAATCATATAATTAGGATAAATTTATAAAGTATTTATAAATTAATTCTAAATTTAATATATATATATATTATATAATGACAACAAGTTTTTCTTACACTATGCCAACATTAGCAGATAAATTAAGAAATAAAGGACATTCTTTTTATCCTTCATCAAGTTTAAGAGGATTAGATCTTTTAACTGGAGCATCTGAAGCAGATGATGTTCATCATTCTTTTTCTAAAGGAGCAATAAATACAAGTAATCAAAGAGTATTAGAGGCATTTAAATCTACACAAAGATTTTTATATCCTAAATTTCAATATGTAAAAAATGGAACAACAGCATCACAACCATTTGCTTCATCATCTAATCAAGCAGGAAAAATGGGATTTTCTGGTGGATCATTTAATACAGCAACACAAGGTCAAAGAATGTCTGATGATGAATGGAATAAATATCGTCAAACAGTTTTAGATCGCAGAATAAATGGATTACAAGCAATTAGAGAAGGTATTGTCCCACCATCAATGCCTATTACACCATTTCAAGCATTAAGTAGTGGTAAATCACAGATAGATTTATTATTAACATCTATTGAAGAAAGAGTTTATGAAGATCTTTTTAGTCCAGAAATCTATAGAGAATTAACAAATTTGACATCATTATTTATTGCTTCTATATGGGAAATAAATGATGCTACAGCATTATCTGGATATGTAGAAAGATTAGAAGGATTAAGTCTAGTAATAGATGAGGAAACAACTGAAAATATTGATGAATTAGATCAAAAAGAAATAAAATATAGTAGAGCAATTGAAGGATTATCAAGAAGATTATCATCATATATATTAAATAATATTAAAGGAGTTGGAGCAAATGAAGTCATTAGAAAGAGATTAGCAATGGATTTAAGTATGTTAAAAATAAATAGAAAACAACAAGAAGATATTTTAAGAATGGGTAATCCATTAGCACCACCTCCATTTGGTGGATTACCTCCTCAACCTCCATTTGGTGGAACACCATCAGCATCATCTCAAGTTTCTGGAGATAGTTCATCTGGTGGTCCATCTGGTCCATTTCTTGAAGAATATGGAAATGATGGACAAGCATCAGCACCAGCACCAGAACAAGAAACTGATGGAAGTCAGCAATTTGGACCATTGGGATTAAATACTTTTAAACAATGGATAAGAGAAGCACCAAAAACACAAATTGACACAGCATTGGCACATAGAAGAATATTAGAACAATTATCAAATCAAGAATTACAAGACCTCGCAAGAGCAGCGTGGGGATATACTGGTAATGCTACAGGTCAATCATTAAGAACTTATATATATAATAAATATAAAGGTATGGGACATAGAGGAGGTAATTTAGCATTAGATATATTCTCTTTAGGTGGTCTTCCTATAGCAAGAGCAATATTAGGTAAAGGTCATAGAGGAGGTATGATTCCACCTCATATGAGACCTAATATTTTACACGGTAATTTATCTGCTCCAAATAGAGTATTATTTAATAGTAGATAATTTGGATAAATGGATAAGTTTTCAAAACCTTTTTATATAAAAATAAAATAATTTAATATTTATTTTATTTTTAATTTAGTATCCAGATTTCCAAATATCCAGATTAATTATATTTAAATTCTTCTTCAATAAGTTCTTCAGGTTTTATTGTTTTTTCTAAATTATCTATTTCTTTTTTAGTTAATGTTCTGTAGTCATCACCATTTAATAATAAGTTGATTCTATCTGTGGTCTCTTGTGGTATATTTTGGTTTAATAATTCTCTTAATCTAATTTCATTATTTTGTGCTTTTCTGTCTTGATATCTTCTTATAACTTTTTCTTTGATTTCTTCCTTATTAGCGTTATAATAATTTTTCTTTTTTTCGTTGCCACCACCTTCATACTTATTTCTTAATTTTTCTGTGATGACTTCCTTATGAGATTCATAATATTTTGCGTAATTTTTATTTGCGATTGGCATTTATATACTTATACATTAGATATTATTTTATCTTTATATCAATTTTCTTTATATAAATTTATAAAGAAAACTATATATTTTTTATTAATTATTTAATAATTTATTAGCGTATTTAGTTTTTATATAATCATATTCGTCCGATACCTCATTATACTGTGTTTTTATTAATTCTTTTTCGGTTTTAGATTTAGTGGTCCAATAATCTAATCTTAAATTATATAATGTAGTTAATATAGTATTGGTCTGTTCGTATAAATTTATTAATTCTTCACGGTGTGGATGATCCACTAATGTTGAATAAAAATCTACGTCATCTTCTTTTCTTTGATTAGATGTGTGATAGGTGAGAATTCTCTCTAATTCTCCGATTTCTAACTTTGTGGTGGCCATAGTTTTGGGAATCATTTCTATATATATATATATTAACTATATATTTTTTTCTTTATATTATTTTCTTTATATTTTATTTAATTATATAATATATAATTAAATATTTTATATGTGTT
>Ga0209189_1000928_pt1 | contig 22711 bp, 16 predicted proteins | sample C_130820_EF_Meta_FD_187308 | JGI IMG/M metagenome (GOLD analysis project Ga0209189, IMG submission 187308) | Freshwater microbial communities from Lake Croche, Canada to study carbon cycling - C_130820_EF_MetaG (SPAdes) (version 3) | ecosystem: Environmental > Aquatic > Freshwater > Lake... | reverse complement strand
ACCGAGTGGCGAGGACCGAGTGGCGAGGACCGTGGCCAACCGTGCCGCGGGCCAACCGGACCGGGGAACGTGTCCACGGCCCGCCCCGCGGCGGCGGTTACTTGGCCGCCGCCAGTTCGGCCTTCTTCCGCTCCTCGATGATCTCCTTCTGGATGTTCCCCGGCGTCGGCCGGTACTTCGAGAACTCCATCGTGAAGACCCCCTGCCCCTGCGTCATGCTCCGCAGGTCGGTCGAGTAGCCGAACGTCTCGGCCAGCGGCACCTCGGCGATGATCGTCGACGACTTGCCCACCGTCTCGGTCGAGATGATCAGGCCGCGCCGCTTGTTCAACTCGCCCGTCACCGCACCTTGGAAGTCGCTCGGCACCTCGACCTCCATCTTCATGATCGGCTCGAGCAGCACGGGCTTCGTGGCGAGGAAGGCCTCGCGGAATCCGGCTCGGGCGCAGATCTGGAAGGCCATGTCGCTCGAGTCGACGTCGTGGTAGGAGCCGTCCTCGAGCGTGGCCTTCACGCCCACGATCGGGAAGCCGGCGATCGGCCCCTTGTTGAGCACCGACAGGAAGCCCTTCTCGACGGAGGGGATGTACTCCCGCGGCACGCGGCCGCCGATGACCGCGTCCTCGAAGATGAAGTTCTCGGTCGCGTCGTCGGGAAGCGGCTCGAGGTGGCCGATGATGTGGGCGTATTGCCCGGAGCCGCCCGTCTGCTTCTTGTGCTTGTAGTCGTAGGCCGTGCCCTTCGTCGGCGCCTCGCGGTAGCTCACCTTCGGCGCGCCCACGGTCACTTCCACCTTGTATTCGCGCTTGATGCGCTCGACGTAGATGTCGAGGTGCAACTCGCCCATGCCGGCGATGAGCGTCTCCCCCGTCTCCTCGTCGGTGGCCACGCGGAAGGTGGGATCCTCGCGGGTGAACCGCTGCAGCGCCTTGACGAGCTTGTCGAGGCCGTCACGGTTGGTGGGCGTGATCGCCATCTTGATCACCGGCTCGGGCACGAACATGCTCTCGAGCGCGCAGTACTTCACCTCGGAGGCGTAGGTGTCGCCGCTCGCGGCATCGACGCCCATCACGGCCACGATGTCGCCGGCGTCGGCGGAGTCGATCTCCTCGCGCTTGTCGGCGTGCATCCGCACGATGCGGCTGAACCGCTGCTTGTTGCTCGTGCGCTGGTTGATGTAGGCCTCGCCCTTCTTCAGCGTGCCCTGGTAGAGCCGCATGAAGGTGAGCTGGCCGTAGGGATCGTCGACGATCTTGAAGGCCATCGCCACGAGCGGCTTCTTCGGGTCGGCCTCGAGGTCGAACTTCTCGTCGGGATTCGACCAATTCTTGGCGATCACCTTCCGCTCGAGCGGATTGGGCAGGTAGCGGACCACGGCGTCGAGCAGCGTCTGCACGCCCTTGTTCTTGTAGGCCGAGCCGCAGAACACCGGCGTGATGCTCTGGGCGTGGACGGCGGCCTTCACCACGGCGTGGATCTCGTCCTCCGTGGGCACCTCCTCGGAGAGGAGCTTCTCCATCAGGGCGTCGTCGTACATCGCCAGGTCCTCGAGCATCTGGTGCCGGGCCTGCGCCGCCTTGTCCTTGTAGTCGGCCGGGATCTCCTCCGTGCGCACGGTCTCGCCGTTGTCGCCGTCGAAGTAGACCGCCTTCATCCGCACGAGGTCGATCACGCCCTGGAGCTTGTCCTCTTTGCCGATCGGGATCTGCATCGGAATGGCGTGGCAGCCGAGCTTGTCCTTGAGCTGGCCGACGACGCGGTCGTAATTGGCGCCGGTGCGGTCCATCTTGTTGACGAACGCGAGCCGGGGCACCTTGTACCGCTTCATCTGCCGGTCGACCGTCATCGACTGGCTCTGCACGCCGCCCACGCTGCAGAGCACGAGGATGGCGCCGTCGAGCACGCGCAGGCTGCGCTCCACCTCGACGGTGAAGTCGACGTGGCCCGGGGTGTCGATGAGGTTGATGTCGCAATCGCCCCAGCGGACGCTCGTGGCGGCGGACGTGATGGTGATGCCGCGCTCACGCTCGAGATCCATGTAGTCCATGGTCGCCCCGTCGCCGTCCCCCTTCACCTCCTGGATGCGGTGAATGCGGCCCGCGTAGTACAGAATCCGCTCGGAGAGCGTGGTCTTGCCGGAGTCGATGTGGGCCGAGATGCCCATGTTGCGGAGCTTGGACAGGTCCATGAACGGAGATACCTTCGCAGCGGGAGGGGACTGACAGCGGAAACGAGGCGGATGCCCCCGGAAACGGGACGGGTGAAACGGGAACCGCGACGGGGGGGGAAAACGGCGGGAATCGGCCGGAATATACTCCAACCCGGCCGAACAGGACAGGTCGAACGGGCGGTGGTTTCAACGGCCGCCGCGGCCACAGCCCCCGCGACGGGTCCTCGCGGGAGGCGTCCACGGACTCTTCGAGGCCACCGCCGAGCCATGCACTCTACCGCAGAAACAGTCCGCGCAGAAGCCGCTGCACCGGGGCATGACGAAGGCCCGCGGCGCCCCTGGGACTGCTGCGTCTGGCCGCTGGCGGTGTTCCTCGCGGCCGGAGTCCTCGAGCCGACCGCCGCGGGGGGCGGTCTCGCCGCGACCTTGGGCATCCCGTTTTCGGCCTACCCGCTCGTCTACTCCCTGAAGCTCGGGGCCACGCTGCTGGCGGTGGCGCGGGTATGGCGGCCGATCCGTGACTGGCTGGGGCGGCCGTCGTGGTGGCCGCCGCTGGTCGGCGCGGCCCTGGTCGTGCCCTGGATCGTGCTGGCGGCGCTCGAGCGGGAGGCCGGACTGTGGCCCGGGGCGCCGGCCCGCGCCGCCTTCGATCCGTTCGCCGCCTTCGGCGCCGGCTCGGCGACGGCGGGCGGATTCCTGCTCGTCCGCGGGATCGGGCTCGTGCTCGTGGTGCCGCTCGTGGAGGAACTGTTCCTGCGCGGGTTCCTCATGCGGTACGTCATCGACGAGGACTTCTGGCGGGTGCCGTTCGGCACGCTCACGCCCGCCGGGGCGGCGGCCTGCGCGGCCTACGCGGCGTTGTCCCATCCCGCCGAGGCGGTGGCCGCGGTCGTCTGGTTCGCGACGATCAGCGGGATCGCGGTGGCGACGCGACGGCCGATCGACTGCGTGCTCGCCCACGCCGGCACGAACCTGGCGCTCGGCGTCTACGTGATCGCCACCGGCGCGTGGTGGCTGGTGTGAGCGGCGGCCTCCCGAGCCCGGGCGGGGCGGAGGGGCTCCGGGGCCGGCTCGCGCCGACGCCCACGGGCCTGCTGCACGTCGGGCACGCCCGGACGTTCGCCCTGGCGGCGGCGCGGGCCGGCCGCGCCGGGCTCGTCATGCGGATCGAGGACCTCGACCGGCCGCGCTGCCGGGAGGAGTTCGTCGCCGCCGCGCTCGAGGATCTCCGCTGGCTCGGCCTCGAGTGGACCGAGGGGCCTGACGTGAACGGCCCCTTCGCCCCCTACCGGCAGTCGGAGCGGACGGCCTGGTATCTCGAGATCTGGCGGCGGCTCGAGGCCGCCGGGGCGATCTATCCGAGTCCCCACTCCCGCCGCGACGTCGACGAGGCGGCGTCGGCCCCCCACGAGCCGCCCGGGGGCGGGGACGCGGAACCGGTGTTTCCGCCGCGGCTGCGGCCGGTCGGCTGGGACCGCGCGGCGACGCCGGGCGCGGTGGCCTGGCGGTTTCGGGTGCCGGACGGCCGCACGATCGAGTTTCAAGACGCCCTGCAGGGGGTGGTGCGGCGGACGGCGGGGGTGGATTTCGGGGATTTCGTCGTCTGGCGCCGGGACGACGTGCCCGCCTACGAACTGGCCGTGGTGGCCGACGATCACGCGATGGAGATCGCCGAGGTGGTCCGCGGCGCGGACCTGCTGACGAGCACGGCCCGGCAGCTGCTTCTCTACGGGGCGCTCGGCTGGAGGCCCCCCGCGTTCGGCCACGCGCCGCTGGTTCGAGACGCCGCGGGCCGCCGGCTCGCCAAACGGACCGGCGGGCTGTCGATCCGCGCGCTGCGCGGCCGCGGCCTGTCGCCGCGGGAGGTGCTCGCCGCCCCTCTCGCGGCGCTCGAATCGCGGCCCGGCCCCGGAGAACCCCCGGGCGAGTGAGGTCGGGCCGTCTCCGTCCCGCCCGGTCGCACGGCGCGTGACGGCGTTGCCACCCGCGGCCGGCGTCCGGGACTCCGACGGGGCGAATGCCGATACTCGGGAACACGTCGGCGGGTTCCCCCGGCCGCCGGCCGGTCGCCTGCCACCCGGGCGAAGGGGGCGGCAGGCCGGGCCTTTGACCGCCCCTTCGTCACCGATTCAGATGGAGGCTCGCGGCAGCGGCCGCCATCCGGGGAACCGGCCGCGACGTGACGACCGCGGGCGGCCCGACCCACGCCAGCCACCGAGCCAGCTTCCATGGCACTCATCACGCTCCGCGTCCTCCACGGTGCCGACCGCGGCCGCGTCTTCCACCAGGTGGCCACCCCGGTGACGATCGGCCGCGAGGAGGGCAACACGATCCAGCTCAACGACGACCGGATCAGCCGCTACCACCTCAAGCTGCAGGACGACCGCGACAAGATCGTGCTCACCGACCTCGAGAGCACCAACGGCACGAAGGTCAACGGCGAGGACATCCAGGTGCGGATCGTGCGCGACGGCGACATGATCGCCCTGGGCCGTTCGCTCCTGCTCGTCGGGTCGCACAGCGACATCGACCGGCGGATCGCCGAGATCGCGGCGCGGATGCCCGCGGAGCGGGAGGGGCACGCGCAGCGGATGCGCGAGCGGCTCGAGCGGATCGAGGCGCACCAGTCGGACGTCATCGAGGACATGGGGCAGGTGCGCTCGCCGCTCCTCCCCGGCGGGCCGCCGCCGCTGCCCGGCCGCCTCGGGCCGGCGCAGACGGCCGAACTGGCGGAGCTGCTCGACTACGTGCAGGCCGTGCTTCGCGAGGCCACCGAGGGGGCGTCGATGCGGCCCGGCAACGAGACCGTGGAGCTCGACTTCGCGCACTGGCAGGTGGTGCTCGACCTGCAGGCACGGCTGGCGGAAATGCTGCGCAGCATCGGCGACCCGGGCTGAACCGCGCGGCCGCCCGCCGCCCGCCGGCTTTTTCGCGGCCGGCATCGGGCGGCTCGGCCATCCGATACAATCCGGTGCCTCCCGCGGAGCGAGCACACGGATGAGCACGCAATCCTTCGTCCATCTCCACTGCCACAGCCATTACAGCCTGCTCGACGGCGCGAGCACCATCGACCGTCTGGTGGAGCGGGCCGGGGCGCTGGGAATGAACTCCCTGGCGATCACCGATCACGGCAATCTCCACGGGGCGCTCGAGTTCTACCAGGCCGCGAAGGCCGCCGGTCTCAATCCGATCATCGGCTATGAGGCCTACATCGCGCCGGGCAGCCGCTTCCACAAGGAGGCCGGCAGCCAGAAGGACTCGGCCTACCACCTCACGCTCCTGGCCCGCGACCGCACCGGCTTCGCGAACCTGCTGCAGCTGGCCACGAAGGCGTTTCTGGAGGGCTTCTATTTCAAGCCGCGGATCGACCGCGAGCTCCTCGAGCAGTACGGCGACGGCATCATCTGCCTCTCCGGCTGCCTGTCGAGCGAGTTCAGCCGGGCGCTGGCGGGCAGCTCCCGCGAGCAGACCGCGAGCCTCGCGCAGGCCCGCGAGGTGGCGGGCTGGTTCCAACGCCGCTTCGGCGACCGCTACTTCCTCGAGATCCAGGACAACGGCCTCGATGTGCAGCGGCACGTCAACGAGGCGGCGCTCGACATCTCGCGGGAGCTGGGCATCCCGCCGGTGGCCACCTGCGACTGCCACTACGTCAACCGTGAGGATTCCGAGGCCCAGGACATCCTCCTCTGCGTCAACACCGGCCGCTTCCGCAACGACGCCTCCCGCATGCGGATGGAGTCGAGCGAGTTCTACCTGAAGAGTCCCGAGGAGATGCACGCGGCCTTCGCGGGCTTCGACCGCGACCTCGTGCGGGCCGCCGTCTCCCGCAGCCAGGCGATCGCCGACACCGTGTCGATCGAGCTCGATCTCGGCAAGCGTCACTTTCCCGGCTTCGAGGTGCCCGGCGGGCTGACGGCGTCGCAGGAGCTGCGTCGGCTCTGCCTCGAAGGGCTCCACGACCGCTACCGCGACGTGCCGAAGCGGTGGATGGAGCCGGCCGCCGGGGGCCCGCGCGAGCTCCACCCGCAGGTGCTCGAGCGGCTGGACCGCGAGCTCGGCGTGATCGACACGCTCGGGTTCGCCAGCTACTTCCTCATCGTCTGGGACTTCGTGCGGCATGCCCGCGAGCAGGACATCCCGGCCGCCGCGAGAGGCTCGGGCGTGGGGGCGCTCGTGGCCTACGCGCTCTACCTGTCGCACGTCTGCCCGCTGGAATACGACCTGCTCTTCGAGCGGTTCCTCGACGTCAACCGGCGGGAAGCGCCCGATATCGACATCGACTTCTGCAAGGAGCGACGCGGCGAGGTCATCGACTACGTGAAGCGGAAGTACGGCGAGGCGAACGTGGCGCAGATCGGCACGTTCGGCACGCTCGCCGCCCGCGCCGCGATCCGCGACGTGGGGCGGGCGCTGGGCATGCCGATCCCCCGCTGCGACCAGATCGTGAACCTCGTCCCCGATCAGCTCAACATCTCCCTCGAGGAGGCCGCCGCCCCCGGCACGCAGCTCGCCGCGGCCTGCGAGGCCGACGGCGATGTGCGGGAGTGGGTGGGGCTCGCGCGGCAGATCGAGGGGCTGGCCCGCAACGTGGGCACGCACGCCGCGGCCGTGGTGATCGCCGACCGGCCGCTGGTGGAATACGTGCCGCTGCAGCGGGTGACGGGCAAGGAGGAGGTGATCACGCAGTGGGCCATGGGCGACGTCGAGCGGGCGGGGCTCATGAAGATGGACTTCCTCGGCCTCCGCTACCTCACGGTGGTGGCCAAGACCCTCGACATCGTCGCCGCGACCCGCGGCACGCGGCCCGACCCCCTCGCCTTCCCGCTCGACGACCGGCCGACGTTCGACCTGCTCTGCCGGGGCGAGACCAAGGGCATCTTCCAGCTCGAGAGCGGGGGCATCCGCGACCTCCTCCAGCGGATGAAGCCCGACCAATTCCTCGACATCGTGGCGGTCAACGCCCTCTACCGGCCCGGGCCGCTCGAGGGGGGCATGGTGGACGAGTACGTGGCGGTGAAGCACGGCCGCAAGCGGGCCGAGTTCATCCACCCCGTGATGCAGGAGGTGCTCGCCGAGACGCACGGCGTGATGGTCTACCAGGAGCAGGTGATGCGGATCCTGGAGCGGCTCGGCGGCATCGAGCTGTCGAGCGCCTACACCTGCATCAAGGCCATCAGCAAGAAGAAGCACGAGACGATCGCGGCCTTCCGCGAGCAGTTCGTGGCGGGCGCCCAGGCCAAGGGGCTCGCGAAGCAGCAGGCCGGGGAGGTCTTCGGCCTGATCGAGAAGTTCGCCGGCTACGGCTTCAACAAGAGCCATTCGACGGCGTACGCCCTGCTGGCCTGGCAGACCGCCTACCTCAAGACGCACTTCGCGACCGAGTTCATGGCGGCGCTGCTCTCCGGGGACATCACGGGCCGCAACTTCAAGAAGAAGGACGCCCTCGTCGAGCACGTCGAGGACTGCCGGCGGATGGGGATCGACGTGCTGCCCCCCGACGTCAACGCCGGCGACGCCGACTTCACCGTGGCCGACGGCCGGATCCTCTTCGGCCTCGCCGCGATCAAGGGCTGCGGCGGCCAGGCGGCCGAGGCGATCGCGGCCGAGCGGCGGCGCGGCGGGCCCTTCCGCGACCTGCACGACTTCTGCGGCCGCATCGACGCGTCGGTGGTCAACAAGACGGCGGTGGAGAGCCTCGCGAAGGCGGGCGCGCTCGACGGCCTCGCGCCGGCCGCGCGGGGCGGCCACCGCGGCGCGATCCTCGCGGGCATCGAGCGGGCGCTGTCCGCCGGTGCCGCGCGGATGGCCGACCGCCGCAGCGGTCAGAAGAGCCTCTTCGACGCGGTCGACGCGGCGCCCGAGGCGGCGCCGCCCCCCGCGGCCCTGCCCGACGTGCCCCCCCTCTCCGACATGCAGATGCGTTCCGCGGAGAAGGAGGTGCTCGGCTACTACGTGCACAGCCATCCGCTCGCCGAGCATGCGGAGCTGCTCGCGGCCGTCTGCACGCACGGCACGGCCGACGTCGGCTCGGCGCCGCCGAAGAGCGAGGTCGTCATCGGTGGGATGGTGGGGGCGCTCAAGCTCTCGAACGTGAAGCAGCCGCGGCCGGGCTCCACGCACACCCGCTACGGCATGTTCGACCTCGAGGACATCGACGGGCTCGTCCGCACGATCTGCTGGCCGGAGGATTACGCCCGGCTTGGGGAGCTGCTCGCGCCCGACGCGGTGGTCGTGGTGGCGGGATCGATCGACCGGCGGGCCGGCAGCGAGGAGACGAACCTCATCGTCAACGACATGGTGCCGCTGGCGGACGTGTGGTCGAGGCCGCCGCGGACGGTGACGGTGAAGCTGGTCGAGCCGGAGCACGGACCGTCCCATCTCGACCGGCTCGCCGCGATCGTCCGCCGCCACCCCGGGCAGGTGCCCCTGCGGTTGGTGCTCGACCTGGCCGACGGCCGCCGGGTGCTCATGGAGGCCGACCGCGACAAGGTCGCCTGGTCGGCCGCGTTCCTCCGCGAGACGGTCGATCTGCTCGGCCCGGGCTGCCTCCGGGCGCCCGTCGCCCTCGCCGCCAAGCGCCGCGAGCCGGAGCAGTCGCGTCGCGGACCGCCGGGGCGTGCGGCCGCGACGGTCGGATGAGCCTTGCGGCCTGGGGCGAAGACAACGGTTCGACCACGGCCGTAAAAAAATCCAATCTCTCCGCGGGCGGGCGCCGAATCTCCCGGAAGGACGACCGACCACGCTCGAGTGCCCCCGGTCCGCGCCGCCCGTTCCCGAGGTGACCTCATGGCTTTCCGGCTCCTTCGCTCCCGGCTCCTGCTCCTGGCCCTCGCGTGCCTGCTCGCCGTCTCCACCGCCCCGGCGGTCGCCCAGCAGGGTGGCGGTGGCATGGGTGGTGGTGGCGGCGGTCAGGGTGGCGGCGGTCAGGGGGGCGGCGGTCAGGGTGGTGGCGGCGGCTTGACCGCCGGTGCCGCCGGCGTGGTGATCGACGCCAACGGCGTGCTGCGTTCGCAGGTGGTCGCCGACGCCGGGCTCTCGCTCGAACGGCGGAAGGCGGCCGTGGCCACGCTGCCCGGCGACCTGCAGCAGAAGTCGGCGCTGCGGAAGGTGGCCCTGTCGCGGCTCGAGGCCGAGGTGCGGCGGGCGGCGGCGACCGGTCGGGGCATTCCCGAGGAGCTGCTCAAGCTCGCGGGACTGACGAAGGTGCAGTATGTGTTCATCTATCCGGGCGCGGACGGCCCGGCGGGCGGCGGCGAGGTGGTGATCGCGGGCCCGGCCGAGCCCTGGATGAGCGACGCCACCGGCCGCGTCGTGGGCACGGCGACCGGCAGCCCGACGGTGCTGCTCGAGGATCTGGCCGCCGCGCTGCGGGCCTTCCCTCCGGGCCAGCCGACCGACCGCGGCATCGGCTGCTCGATCGACCCGACGCAGGAGGGCCTCGCGGCGATGCAGGCGTTCCTCCGGAAACTCGGCCGGGTGAATCCGAAGGCCGGCGCCGGCGACATCGTGCAGGGCATGGCCGAGTCGCTCGGGCCGCAGCGGGTGCGGATCGACGGCGTCTCCCCGGCGAGCCACTTCGCGCAGGTGATGGTCGAAGCCGACTACCGCATGAAGCTCATCGGCATCGGCCTCGAGCGGCCGCCGGTGAAGATGAACAGCTGGATCGACCTGACGAGCGCCGGGGGCGTGGCCGCCAACGCCCTGCAGCGCTGGTATTTCATGCCCGACTATCAGTGCGTGCGCGTGAGCGAGGACGACATGGCCGTCGAGCTGGTGGGCCGCGGCGTCAAGCTCGTGGGGGCCGACGAGGCGGTGCTTCCCGACGGCACGCGGATGACGGCCAACCGGGCCGACCGGGCCAGCAAGACCTTCACCGACACCTTCACCCGCCGGTATGCCGAGATCGCGGCCAAGAGCCCGGTCTACGCCCAGCTCCGCACGCTCGTCGACCTGGCCGTGACCGCCGCCTACCTGCAGGAGCACGACGCCTACGGCCGCACCCAGTGGTCGGCCGACGCCCTGCGCGACGAGGCCACGCTGGCGATCGAACGGTTTCAGCCCCCCGTGCAGGTGGAGCCCGCCATCAACGCCGTCTGGCGGGGCAACCGCCTGCTCACGCCGATCGGCGGCGGCGTCACGCTCCAGCCGCGGATGGCGCTCGATTCACCGAACCTGCTCATGGACGAGCAGGGCACGGTCGCCAAGGCCCGCGCCGCGGTCGCGATTCCCGCCGACCGCTGGTGGTGGGACTGATCCGGACGGCCGGGAAATCGTCCTCGGGGAGTTTTTCCCGACGCGAGCATCTCCGGCTTTCCCGGCCGCTCTGCCGCCGACACGTCATGCCTGACGTGCAGCGGGCCGCTTCTCGGCGGCCTGCCGGCCCGCGTCGCGTTCCTACTCCTTGACCCGCTCGAGGTACTCGCCGGTGCGGGTGTCGATCTTGATCAGGTCGCCCTGCTCGATGAACGCGGGCACGACCACCTCGGCGCCGGTCTCGAGCTTGACCGGCTTGGTCAGGTTCGTGGCCGTGTTGCCGCGCACGGACGGCTCGGCGTATTCGATCTTGAGCACCATGTGGTTGGGCGGCTCCATCGAGATCGGATTGCCGTTGTAGAGCAGCATCGAGCAGACGGTGCCCTCCTTGATCCACTTCCAGGACTCGTCCACCTGCTCCTTGGTGAGCTCGTACTGCTCGTAGTTGGCGTTGTCCATGAACACGAACATGTCCCCCTGCTTGTAGAGGAACTGCGCGTCGATCGTGCTGATGTCGGCGGCCTCGAGCGAATCGCCCCCCTTGTAGGTGCGGTCGAGCACGGTGCCGCGCAGCAGGTTCCGCAGCTTGCACTTGTAGAGCGCGTTTCCCTTGCCGGGCTTCACGAAATTGCACTCGATCATGATGTAGGGATCGCCGTCGATCTGGACCTTCAGCCCCTTCTTGAACTCGCTCGTGTTGTAGCCAGCCACTGCTTCGATCCCTCCTGTGCGTTTCATCCGGGGCCGCCGCCGCCGTATAGTGGCGTGCCGCGGGCCGCTCTCAAGGCGTCCAGCGTTGCCGCCGTCCCGGCCCCTGTCAACCCGCCCGCCTCCATGACTACCCGGTCCCTCACCATTCCGGCGGCCGCCCGCAGCCGCTGGCAGCGGGAGCTCGCCGAGGCTGTCCGCGACCCGGCGGAGCTCTGCCGCCTGCTCGACATCGATCCGGCGGTGGCGGCGGCGCCGGGCGACTTCCCGCTCCTCGTGCCACGCGGGTTCGTGGCGCGGATGACGCCGGGCGATCCGCGGGATCCGCTCCTCCTGCAGGTGCTGCCACGGGAGGCGGAGCACGCCGCGGCGGCCGGGTTCACGGCCGACCCCCTCGAGGAGGCGCGGGCGCTGGTCGCGCCGGGACTCGTGCGCAAGTACGCCGGCCGCGCGCTCCTGCTGGCGGCCGGCGGCTGCGCCGTCAACTGCCGCTACTGCTTCCGGCGCGAGTTTCCCTACGGCGAGAGCGGCGCGACGCCGGCGGGCGTGGCCGCGGCCGTCGAGGCGATCGCGGCCGACGACTCGATCCACGAGGTGATCCTCTCGGGCGGCGATCCGCTCCTGCTCGACGACGTGCGGCTCGGCCGGTTGGTCGACGACCTCGCGTCGCTGCCGCACGTGCGGCGGCTGCGGATCCACTCGCGGCTCCCGATCGTGCTGCCCGCACGGATCACCGCGGAGCTGGTCGCCGTGCTCTCGTCCACGCGTCTCGCCTGCGTCGTCGTGGTGCACGCCAATCATCCGGCGGAGCTCGACGGCGCGGTGGCGGACGGGGTGGCCGCACTCGCCGAGGCCCGGCCGCTGCTGCTCAACCAGTCGGTGCTCCTCGCCGGCGTCAACGACTCGGTGGACGTGCTGCGCGCGCTCTCGGAGCGGCTCATTGAGATCGGCGTGGTGCCCTACTATCTCCATCTGCTCGACCGGGTGCGGGGCACGGCGGCCTTCGCGGTGGACGATTCCCGGGCGCTCGCGATCCACGGCCGGCTGCGGGAGGTGCTGCCCGGGTACGCGGTGCCACGGCTCGCGCGCGAGGTGCCCGGTGAACCGGCGAAGGTCTGGCTGGGCTGACGGCGGTCACCGGGGAGCGCCGCTCCCGTGAAAACCGGAGGTTTTCATCCGAGGGAAAACGTCCGGAGGACTTTTCCCACGGGCTGCTAGACTTGCGTCCCCCAAATCTCCAGCGGAGCCACCGATGAAAATCCTGATCGGCGTGGATGGTTCGCCGGCGTCTCTCGACGCGGTGCGGTTCGCCAGCCGGCTCGTCGATCCCACGAACGACGCGGTGGCGATCTACTTCTCGCCGCTCGAGCTCGAGCGGAAGCTCCTCGGGAGGTCCCAGCGCATCGTCGACGGTGCCGCCGCGGCGTTGTTCGAGGAGGCCTGCTCGCTCCTGCCCGCCGGATTCGCCCGGCGTCCGGAGATGATCGCCAGCTCGAAGACCGCCGCCGTGGGCCTGCTCGAATCGGCGGACGGCTGGCGGGCCGACATGCTCGTCGTCGGCGCCCGGGGCCACGGCGTGATCGACGGCTTCCTGCTGGGGAGCGTGTCGCGCGCCGTGCTGCACGGCGCGAACCTGCCCGTGCTCGTGGTTCGCAGTCCCCTGCCGGCCGACCGCGGGCCGCGGGTGCTCGCCTGCCACCATCCGAACAGTGCCGCCGCGATCGCCGGCGTGCTCGGGGGCCTTCACTGGTCGAAGGACACCGCCGGCACCATCATCGGCGTCGCTGAATCCCTCCTCGCGGGGCCGCTGCCCTCATGGCTGGAGCGACGGGTGCGGGATCCCGACACGCAGGCCATCGCGCAGGCCTGGAAAGACGAGCACGACGAGAGCGTGGCGGCGCTCGAGCGGTCGCTCGTCGCCTTCCAGGCGTCGCTGCCCGAGGCGTTCCGCCGGCGGGCGCCCGTGGTGGTGCAGGGCAACCCGGGAGACAAGATCGTGGCGCAGACGAAGCTCGACGGCACCGACCTCGTCGTTCTCGGCCGCACGCCCTCCGACTCGTTCACCCGCTGGCTGCTCGGCAGCACGTCCGAGGCCGTGCTCGGCCAGGCCGCGGCGAGCGCGCTGATCGTGCCGGTGGAGAAGAAGGCCTGAGCCGCGCGTCGTGCTGCGGGAGTTTTGGCGGGCATACCGCGGGCTGCCCCGCGACCCGAGCAAGACCGCCACGCGGGGACCGGCCGGCCGCACGACGTCGCTGGTGCGGAAAATCCAAGCCCGGTCAAGGGCTTTGCAGGCTTTTTCGTCACGCGAGACCTGCGATTCGTGTACACCGAGGCGTTGTGCCAATTCCCGCTGCGTGATTCCCTGCGCGATGCGCAGTGAAATCAGCATGTGCCCGAAGCCACGAACGTTGTGGAGTTGGTCAAACTCCCGTCGCTTGAGCCGATCGTAGCTCTCGACCTCTTCCTTCAATTGAAGATGGAACGATTCCATCGGATCGACCACGCGATTGACCGCCTCCGCGGAGAGCCCCTCCTCCTTCAGCCGCTCCCGATACAGCGAGAGGCGGGCGTTCTATTCCGCGAGCCGGTTGACGGCCTCTGTGTATTCCTTCTCGTTGTGGATCATGGATTGCCTCTTCGAGCAGGTTCACGATCCCCTTCGGCGAACCGTCGCGCCGCGATTGACGGAATGCCGCAGGAAACTCGAGTTCGTGTCCGCGCCGTTGTCGGAGACGACGTCGGTGCGGCGGCCGTCTACGCCGGGCCCGTCCTCGTGTTTGTCGTCCTCCAGCGATCGTTCATCTCCATGCCCACGCCCGCGACGCGGGCCCACGACGGGGCGGCCGTGCGCGACGTGCCGGGCGCGCGAATCCGCATCTCCGGGCGGCCGCTCGACGCCCCGCGCGCGGTGCTCTATTCCGGCGGCAACGCCGCGGACGTGGCCTTCACGGTGCCGGATCTGGCCGCCGCGTTCCCCGACCGGGCGATCTACGCGGTGCACTACCGCGGCTACTCCGGCAGCACCGGCCGGACGACGGAGAAGGCCCTGCGGGACGACGCACGGCGGGCCTTCCGCATGGTGCACGAGCGCCATCCCGACGAGATCGTCGTCGGCCGCAGTCTCGGCAGCAGCCTCGCGATCCAACTGGCGGCCGAGGAGCCGGTGACGCGGCTCGTGCTCAGCACGCCGTTCGAGAGCATCCTCGCGATCGCCCGCCGCGTGGCCCCCTTTCCTGCCGATGGGTTTGCTGCTGGCCGATCGGTACGAATCCTCGCGGTACGCCCCGCGGGTGACCTGTCCGACGCTCGTGCTCGCCGCCTCCCACGACGAGCTCGTGCTGCGGGCGGACACGGGCCGGCTGCTCGCGGCATTCCCGCCGGGTGTGACGCGCCGCCGCGTGATCGACGGTGCCGATCACAACTCGCTCTCCGAAACCCCCGTTTCTGGCCGGCGGTCGTCGCCGGCCGGTGACCGCCACCAGCCCGCGCCGCCGGGCCGCGGGGGTACACTCGCAGCATCGCGGCGGCGGGACTTGGAGGGATCGGCGAGTGTCACGGCGGAAAGCACAGCCTGGCGTGCGGCGCGGCACGGCACTCGTGACCGCGATCGCTTCCGGCATCATGGCGGCAATCGTGCTGGCCGCCGCCGGCTGCCGGCCCGCTCCACCGGCCTCCGGCACCGCCCTCCGCATCGCCTCCGCACCGCAACCGCTCCCGCAACCGCTCCCGCGGCCAACGCCGCGGCCCGACGATTTCGTCGGCTCAGCCGCCTGCGCGGCCTGCCACGAGGCGATTTCCGCGTCGTTCGCCCGGTCGCCGATGGGCCTGTCGCTGGCCGCGGTCGGCAGCGAACCGGTGATCGAGACGTATCCCTCGGCGCCGGTGGCCGATCGCGGCCGGGAATACGTCGCCGAGCGGACCGACACCGGAGCCGTGCATCACGAGATCGTGCGCGACACGGCCGGTGGGGTGCTCTGCGACCTGGCCGAGCCCGTGCGGTTCGTGCTCGGCTCGGGGGAGCTTGGCCGCTCCTACCTCGTCGCGCACGACGGCCGGCTCTACCAGTCGCCGCTGGGCTGGTATTCGGGCCGTGATTGCTGGGATCTGTCGCCGGGCTACCGCGGAGCGGATGGGCCCCGCTTCGAGCGGGCGATCGGCGACGGCTGCCTCGCCTGCCACGCCGGGCGGATGGAGCCCTCCGCCGCCGGCCCCGCGGTGTCGGCCCGCTACGGCCCGGCGGTATTCGCCGAAGGGGCGATCGGCTGCGAGCGGTGCCACGGGCCCGGCGGCCGCCACGTGGCGGCCATGGATGGGGCGGCCGCCGGCGCGCCGGCGGGGGATCCGTGCATCGTCAATCCCGCCGCGCTCGACGCCCCGCGTCGCGAGGACGTGTGCAATCAGTGCCATCTCGGCGGCGCGGCGCTCCTGCCGCGGTTCGGGCGGAGCCTCTTCGACTTCCGGCCGGGGGACCGGCTCGAGGACACGCGGGTCGTGCTCGTTCGCGAGGCCGCGAGCCCGAACGCCGCCGATCACCGCCCCGTGAGCCACGTCGAGCAGATGCGGGCCAGCCGCTGCTTCCGGGCGAGCGACGGCAGGCTCGGCTGCACCTCCTGCCACGATCCCCATGCGGCCCCGCCCCGCGCCGACGCGGGGGCCAGCCATTCCGCGCGGTGCGCCACCTGCCACGACGCCGCGGCCTGTCCACTCCCGGTCGCGGAGCGCGAGCTGCCGCCCGCCGTCGGCTCCTGCATCCATTGCCACATGCCGCGGCAGTCGGCCGACGGCGTGCCGCACACCGCCCTCACCGACCACACGATTCGCCGGCGGCCGGGGGGGACGCCGGACGGCCCTCCTGCCGCGACCGTGGCGGCCGCGTTCGTGCCCTTCGACGCCGCCGGCGACAGGCTGCCGGCCCGCGAGGTCGCCCGCGCCCGGGGGCTGCATCTGGCGGGTGAAGCGCTTGCCCGCCGCGATCCGGCCGCCGCGGAGGCCGCCGAGTCGTTCCTCGTGCCGGGGGCGGCCCGGGTGGGCGACCCGGCAGCGGTGGTCGCCGCGCTCGGCGACGACGTCGAATCGCTCGCGGCGGTCGCGGCCCTCGCTGAGGCGGCGGGCCGCACCGAGGTCGCCGCGGCCTGCCACGAGCGGGTGCTCGCGATCGATCCGGAGGACGAGCAGGCGCTCGTGTTTCTCGCGGCAACGCTCGGGCGGGCCGGACGGTTGGCCGGGGCGATCGAACTCGCCGACCGGCTCGTCGCCGCACATCCCGCGATCGCAGCGCACCACCGGCTCCGCGGCCGGATCCTCGCGGCGGCGGGCCGCCCGGGCGACGCCACGGCGGCAGCCCGGGCCGCAATCGACCGCGATCCGTCAGCCACGGACCTGCGGCGCTGGCTCGCCGGTGGGCTCCGCCGTGCCGGCCGCGACGGGGAGGCCGCGGCCGAGGAGCGGCGCGCCGACGCGATCGAGACCGCGACGCGCGGCCGCGGCGCCGGCGATCGGGGTGCCGCTCAGGGTGCCGGGCCGGCGGCGGCCTCGAGCACCGTGAGCGACTGACCCGTCGCGATACCGCGCAGCTCCTGCGTGCCGCCGCCGGGCCAGCGGACGGTGACGTCGCAGGGGGAGGAGTCGGCGCCGAGGCCGAAGACGAGCAGCGGTTCGTGCGTGCTCGCGTAGCTCGATCCGCCGACGATCTCCTGCATCCGCGTGCGGCCGCCGGAGGTCACCGTCACGCGGCAGCCGATGCCGCGGCGGTTGCTGCGGATGCCGATGCACCGGACGGCAAGCCACACCCCCGGAGCGGAGCGGTTGTCGAGCAACGCCGCCGGCTCGTTCTGGTGGACGACAACCGCGTCGAGGTCGCCGTCGCCGTCGTAATCGGCGAGCGCCACGCCGCGGCCCACCCGCTTCTCCGTGAAAAAGTCCCCCGCCCCCGCGCCGCACTCCCGCCACCGGGGCGGCCGCCAGGTGAAAAGCTGCGGCCGCATCCGCAAGAGCGGGTTGCCGGGGTAGTTTTCGATGTGGCCGTTGGCAACGAGCAATTCCGGGAGCCCGTCGCGGTCGAAGTCGGCCAGCGCCGCGCCGAAGCCGAGGAAGGGGAGCGTCGGCTCGTGCAGGCCGACGAGGGCCGTCACATCCTCGAACCCCGCCGGCCCGAGGTTGCGGTAGAGCGTGTTCGACTCGCCGTGGAAGTGCATGGAGCAGATGTCGAGCCAGCCGTCGCCGTCGTAATCACCCACGGCGAGCCCCATGCTCGCCTGTGTGTGACCGTCGCGATCGACCGCGCAGCCGAGCGCGAGGGCCGACTCGCGGAACGTGCCGTCGGGGCGGCCCACGAAGAGGAAGTTCGCGGTCGTGTCGTTGGCGACATAGACGTCCGGGAGGCCGTCGTTGGTGAAGTCGGCGACGGCCACGCCGAGCGCCTTGTTGCCCGGCCCGGAGAGTCCGAGACGGCGGGCGGCCGGCTCGAACGACCCGTCGCCCCGGTTCACGTAGCACTCGTCGGGCCAGGGCTCCATGTCGCGCGGATGGCAGATCCGCGGCTCGCCCCGCTTGTCGCGGCACTCGAGCGGGTCGAGCGGGTCGTAGACGAGGTAGTTGCAGACGTAGAGATCGAGGTCGCCGTCAAGGTCGAGATCGGCCCAGGCGGCCGACGAGCTCCACCGGCCGTCGGCCACGCCCGCGGCCGCGGTCACGTCGGTGAACGTGCCATCCCCCATGTTCCGCAGCAGCGTGTTGCCGCCGACGTTGGTCACGTAGACGTCGTCAAAGCCGTCGTCGTCGCAGTCGCCGACGGCTACGCCCTGGCCGTAGCCGCGCTCGACGACGCGGGCCCGCTCCGTGACGTCGACGAAGCCGGCCGCGCCGGCGTTGCGGAAGAGACGGTCGAGCGGCTGGCCGCCGCGGTCCTGTGCGGTCGGATCGCCCCCCTGGTTCAGGTAGAGATCGGGCCGGCCATCGCAGTCGTAATCGAGCCAGCCGGCGCCGCCGCCGATCGCCTCCACCATGAGCGACCGGCCGCGCTCGCCGTTCTCGTACACGTGCAAGAGGCCGCGGGCGGCGTGGACGTCCTCGAGTGTCGGGCAGGGACGGGCCGCGTCCGCGATCGCGCCGGCGGGTGCCCGCGGCGCCGGCGACAGGACGAATGGGGATTCGGGCTCGGCCGCCGGCTCCACTGGTGCCGGCGTCCGCACGGCCGTCGCCCGGGGGGCAGGGCGTTCACCGCAGCCGTTCGCGGTGAGGAGGGCGGCCGCGGTGCACAGCGTCATGACCGCGCCCACCGGCCCGAGCCGCCGCACTTGCATCACCCACACCCTTCAGTCGGTGGTCACCGACTCGCCGCCGCGGATCGTCGCGAGCGAGTAGCGGACGATGTGGTCGATCGACTCGTTGAAGAATTGCACACTCCCGTCGGCGTACATCGCGTGGGCGCCGCCAGGATGAAAGCTGCTCCAGCCGCTGCAGCGGCGGTCGCCCGCCCCGAGCTGCCAGGAGAGGTTCGTGTTGTTGAGGGGATTCCGCAGGCTGGTGACTGCGGAGATCGAGGGCATCCAGCTGCTGACGTCGTTGACACCGAAGTCGAACGGGTCGGTGCTGCCGCCGCGCCAGTGCATGTCCTCGACCACCGCGATCGTCTTCGACGTGCCGTCGCGGATTTCGGAGAGCAACCGCGGGGTGGCGAACATGAACACGCCGTTGCCGTTGGGCATCTCGTTGAGCGCTTGTTGGTTCAACCAGGGCGTCCCGGCCGAGCCGCGGGTGAACCGGCTCGGCGTGCGGGTGTCGGGGAAATCGGGAATAGCCGAGCAGTCCTTCCAGCCGCCCCAGATATGGCCGAGACTGCCGCCGTAGTCGGTGCGGCCGAAGTTCGTGCCGCCGCCGGCCCCTTCGTTGTCGATCAGCGTGCTCACCTGCTTGGCCTGCGTGCTGTTCGTCGGGCAGAGCAGCCCCGGAATGATCCGCTGGGAGATCGCCAGGTTTGGGCCGGCGTTGCTGTTCTGCTTGTAGTCGATGCCCCGTACCGCGTCGTCGTAGTCCATCACCCGCAGGGCCATCGAGATCCAGGAGAAGCTGCCGTTGGCCGAGAGGCCCCACAGCGTCGAGCCGGTGTTCGTGACGTTGCCCTTCATCGCGTCGCGGTTGAAGGGAAACTGGTCGCTCTGCGCGCTGATCACGTTGTGGATGCCGAGGCCGAGCTGCTTGAGGTTGTTGGAGCAGCGGCTGCGGCGGGCCGACTCGCGGGCCGACTGGACGGCCGGCAGGAGCAGCCCCACGAGCACGCCGATGATCGCGATCACGACGAGCAGTTCGACGAGCGTGAATCCACGGTCGCGGATCGGGCGCCGGGGGGCGGGGAGGACCATGAGGGGGGCTCCACTGGATGGGATGCTGGACGGGACGGTGACGAAGCGAACCGGATGCCTGGGGACGGACCGGACGGGAGCGGTGTCGGACAGGAACCGCGCCGCGATCACAGCGCGAGGTCGATCGTGTTGGGGCCGGGTTTCACCTCGACCTCCTTCGGGCTCGAGTCGGGGGCGAGGTATTCCTTGGGGAACGACGCCTTCGGAGGAGTCGGTGACTTCCCTTTGCCGCTGGTGTACCGGGCGGCATCGGCCTCCATGGACGATTCCTCAAAGGGTGTGAGGACGACCTTGTATTTCCCGGCCATCGCCCCCTTCACCCCCTTGTTGCCGGTGACGAGCGCGAAGCGGCCGCTGGCATCGACCCGCCCGGTGGCCATCTGCGCTGACGCATCTGCGGGATAGAGGGCGATCTGAACGTTCTGCGCCGGCTGGCCACCGATCGTGAGCGTACCCGTGACGGGATGAACATCGGGGCCGGCGGGCTTGCAGCCCGCGGCTAACGCGGCGACGAGGAACATCGCCACCGACGCACATCGCAGTCGCATCACGATCGGTTGCCTTCGCACGCTCGAGTCCGTACCCCAGTACCCCAGTCGGGCGGGATGATAACGCGAGTGACCCGCCAGTGCAAACTCGCGTGCGCGATTTTTTCGGACGACCAAACGTCCGGACGGCCGAAATCATGGCCCGGTGCTTCGGCGCTGTCGGTTTCCAGGGCGGACGGCTTGCCGAGCCGAAGTGGCCGCGAAAAAGTTCCTCTGGGACTTTTTCCAGGCACGAAAACCTCCGGTTTTCACGGGAGCTGCGCTCCCGCGATCGCATCCCTGCGACTGAGCAGCCCGTGGAAAAAGTCCTCCAGGACTTTTTCCAGGCACGAAAACCTCCGGTTTTCACGGGAGCTGCGCTCCCGCGATCGCATCCCTGCGACCGAGCAGCCCGTGGAAAAAGTCCTCCAGGACTTTTTCCAGGCACGAAAACCTCCGGTTTTCACGGGAGCTGCGCTCCCGCGATCGCATCCCTGCGACCGAGCAGGCTGTTTGTCCACAGCCTGCTCAGCTCAGCGGGGGGCGCCCGCCTTGGCCAATTCGATCGCCCGCCGCAGCCGTTCGGCGATGTCATGCTCGCCGCAGGCCGCCGCGTACGTCGCCACGTCCGCCAGCACCGACTTCGGGATCGTGCGGATCTCGGGCTGTTGGAGGATTTCCCGCCGCAGAGTGCGGCCCTTTTCTGCGACCTCCGCCATCTTGGCCCCGGCCTCGGCGCGGCCGGTCTTGCGGAGCACACCCGCGAGTTCGTGCCGGCTCGCCTGGTCGAAGGGATCGATCGCGAGGGCCCTGAGGAGCGACTCCTCCGCCTCCGCAAGCTCGCCCCGGGCGGCGTGGGCCCACGCCTTGAACCGCCAGAACCGGCAGTCGCCGGCGGCGTCCGCCGGGGCCCGCGCGAGCAGCCGCACCAGCTCGTCGAGATCCCCGCGCGTGCTCGCCTGCTGCAGGAAGATCGCCAGCAGCTCCCGATTGCGGGGAAACCGCTCGCAGAGCGCGGCGATGCGGGCGAGGCGGGCGGTCGCGGGGCCCGGCTGCGGCCGGGCGGCATCGGGATCGGCCCCGGCGTCAGGCGGCTCCGGCTCGATGACCACGTCGGGCACGCCGCAGGCCGCGGCGACGAGGAAAAGCTCGTTGTCGGGGTCGTGCCGCAGCCAGCTCTCGTTCACCGCCTCGGTGTTCGAGAGCGTGAGCCACTGGCTGCCCACCAGGTAGACGAACGTCTCCGGCGCGTCGCAGCCGGCCGCGATCGTGCGTCGGGCCTCCTCCGCCAGCCGGCTCCGCTGAAGCGTGACGGCGTAGAAGAAGGCGAGCCGTTGGTGCGGCTCGTGCCGCCGCGGATCGATGCGGATGATCCGCTCGCAGGTGTCGACGGCCGCGAAGGGCCGGCCAACGTCCGTGAAGAGCAGGTCCACCCGGGCGAGCAGCGCCGCCGTCGCCCGCGAATCGTCGTCGGCCACGCGGTCGAGCGCCGCGGCGGCGTCGGCGGGCCGGTGGCGGCCCACGGCCGCTTCGGCCAGCGAGAGCCAGGCCGACGTCGAATCCGGACGCGCGGCCGTCCATGCCCTGGCCGACCGTTCGAGCCGCTCCCAGTCGCCCGCGGCGCTCGCCGCGCGGCAGGTGGCGAGGAACTCGGCCTCACGATCCGCGCGTCGCCCGAGCCCGAGCAACACCATCGCGGCGCCGGCGGCCAGCAGGCCGACGCCGATCGCGGCGAGCGCGGCCCGCACGACGAACCCGTGCCTGCTGCGGCAGCCGCGTTGAGCAGGCTCTGGACAAACAGCCTGCTCGATCGCAGGGATGCGATTGCGGGCACGCAGCTCCCGTGAAAACCAGAGATTTTCATCCGTGGAAAAATGTCCGGAGGACTTTTTCCACGACCAGTGAGCCTGCGCTCGATTCTTCATGGCGGATCGTCGGCGCGAGAGGAGCGGACACGTGTCGGGAGCGACGGCCATACCCCGAAAGGACTTCCGCCCAATGGCAGCGATGAGCGTTGTACACGACTTCAACTCGGCAGCACATCGAGCCTCCGGGACTCGGCGGGCAACACGTTCGAGAAGGTGTTCGCGATTCTGGTCGAGAAGGCGGTCGCTGCGGGCTGACCTCCCGCGCGGCGGCAGGGCGTGCCGGCCACGAAGCTCGATGCCGGCGGGGCTGACCCGCTCTGCCGCGGCCGCCAGCCGGAACACTCGCCGCCCACGTGGCAAGGAAATCCGCACGGCGGGATGGGCGGCTGTCCTCCCTCGCCGACACGCTCGTTTCTCACGGCGGGCTTGCCGACTTTGTCGCCAGTCTCGCTGTAGGGAATGGCGGCACGAGCGGCGGAAACTGGCAGCGGCGTCCGCGCTCGTGGCGGCGACGCTCGCCGGCCGCCTCGCCGCCGCCCGCTCAAACGACGATGTTTCCACGCCCCTGACAAACGCAGGATCGTTGTGTCATTGCCCCATCGTCTGGACGCACGCTGATCCTGCCCCGAAGCCGCTGAGGAGCTGTCCGGCGACTACGGGCGATCGCTGCTGGATTCGCTGGTAGCAGGCTGTGGATAAACAGCCTGCTGGATCGCAGGGATGCGATCCCGGGAGCGCAGCTCCCGTGAAAACCGGAGGTTTTCATTCCTGGAAAAAGTCCCGGAGGACCTTTTCCAAGGGCTGCTATCCGAGCCCGCTACCGCC
>Ga0209189_1000927_pt1 | contig 22717 bp, 17 predicted proteins | sample C_130820_EF_Meta_FD_187308 | JGI IMG/M metagenome (GOLD analysis project Ga0209189, IMG submission 187308) | Freshwater microbial communities from Lake Croche, Canada to study carbon cycling - C_130820_EF_MetaG (SPAdes) (version 3) | ecosystem: Environmental > Aquatic > Freshwater > Lake... | reverse complement strand
CCTGGTCCGCCGCAGGTAGACCGCGCCGACCGGCTCCGCGGCGAAGCCGGTCCAGGCGTCGTTCCGCTCGGCGATCACGGCGAACTGGCGCGGCACGCCATCGTCCGGAATCGCCGCGAGTTCCGTCACCGGCAGGAACGACGCCGCGGCGTTCTTCCTTCGCAGTGGGTCGAGAAAAGCCCACACGCCGGCCGCCACCGGCGCGAGCGTCGCGAGCCCGCCGCACGCGAGGGCGAGGAATTCCGCGACGAAGTTTCGCCGATTGGACACAGTCATGAAGGACCCCTCGAGGTTACGCGGCCCGGCAGGCCTCGTCCACGGCGGCGAGCACCTGCTCGCGGGCCGCGTCGAACGGTCCGGGCAGGATGGCGCCGGCCGCCGCCTTGTGGCCGCCGCCGCCGAACTTCGCCGCCAGCAGATTGCAATCGACGTGGCACCGGCTGCGGAAGCTGGTCTTGATCCGGCCGTCGGGCTGCTCGATCAGGATCACCGCGACCTCGGTCCCCTTCACCGCGAGCGTGAGGTTGACGAGGTCCTCCGTGTCGCTGGGGAGGGCCTGCACCTCCTTGATGTCGCTCTGCCGCACCGTGGAGACGATCACGCGGCCGCCGTGCGAGACCTGCGCCCCGGCGAGCGTGCGGCCCACCAGATGGAGCCTGGCGATGGAGTCCTGCTCGAAGAGCTCGCGGTAGATCGCGGTGGGGTTGGCGTGCGCGTCCACGAGCCGCGCCGCCACGCGGAACGACTCGCCGCTCACGTTCGGAAACCGGAAGCCGCCGGTGTCGGTGGAGAGGCCCGCGTAGAGCGGCGTCGCGATCCGCTCCGTGAGCGGCACCTTCAGCCGCAGTCCGATCTCGTAGACGATCCGGGCGGTGGCCTCGGCCGACGTGTCCTTGAACCAGCGGTCGGAGAGGTCGTCCTCGCTCACGTGGTGGTCGATCACGAGCACCTTGGGCCGCATCGCCCTGGCCACGTCGCCCATCGCACCCAGTTGGGCCCAGGCGCTCGTGTCGAGCACGATCAGCATGTCGCGTTCGACGAGTTCCTCCCTCTTCACCCCCTCGGCGAGCGACTCGATCCTGCGGTCCGGGTCGATCCACTTCAGGGTCGGCGGCGTCGCCTGGGCGTTGACGATCCGCACGTCCTTCCCGATCGCCTCGAGGATGCCGAGCATCCCGAGTTCGCTCCCCAGCGCGTCGCAGTCGGGCCGCACGTGGCTCGTGAGCACGAAGCTCCGGGCGTCGCGCAGCAGCTCGAGAACACTCGCCCAGTCAAGTCGCATGCCTGCTCCCGGAGCTCGTGGAATCGACTCCCGCGGACGCGGCGACCAGCCGCGCCGCCTCCACGTCGCCGGCGAGCTGCGCCGTGAGCTCCGCGACCGACGCGAAGCGGCGAGTCTCGCGCAGCCGCTCCAGGAAGTCAACGTCGAGCGACCGGCCGTAGAGGTCTCCCTCGAATCCGATGAGGTGCGCCTCGACCGAGACGGCCGTCTCGCCGAACGAGACGTTCGGCCCGACGTGCACCGCCGCCGGCCAGACCGCGGACACGCCGGCGACCGCCACCCGGCAGGCATAGACGCCATCGCCGGGCACGAGCGTCGCGATGTCGGCGAGGTTGGCCGTGGGAAAGCCGAGCGTGCGGCCGCGTCTGGCCCCCTCGACGACCCGTCCCCGGCAGCGATACGGCGCGGTGAGGAGCGCGTTCGTCTCGGACAACCGCCCGTCGGCGACGAGCGCGCGGAGCCGCGAACTCGACACCGCCGCGCCGGCATGCTCCACGGGCCCCACCATCTCGAGTTCGACGCCGTCGGCCTGGCAGAGTCGCCCCAGCAGTTCGATCGTGCCGCGACGCCGGGCGCCGAAGTGGAAGTCGGCGCCCTCGACCAGGCCGCGGACGGCCAGCCGGTGGCGCAGGATGCCGGCGTAGAAGTCCTCCGCCTCCACCGCCACGAACCGCTCATCGACCGGCTGCACGAGCACCGCATCGACACCCAGCGCGAGCAGGAGTTCCGCCCTGCGGGCCGGCGTGGTGAGCGGGGGCGGGGCGCTTCCCGGCCGGAGGATGGCCGCCGGATGCGGGTCGAACGTCAGGACCACGGCCGGCGCGCCGATCCGCCGGCCCATGGCCACGAGCCTGGCGACGATCGCCGCGTGTCCCACGTGCACGCCGTCGAAATTCCCCACGGTCGCCACGCACGCCGGGATCGAGGGCGTCCAGCGGCCGGCGGACGAAAAGACGGTCGGAGGGGCGACGGGCTGCACGCCGCCGATTGTAACCGACCGCCCGCCGGCGGAAACGCGAAGGTCGTGGAAAACGGAGGGTATGATTGGTCGCCCCGCACCGAGGGAAGCCGCGACGCATGGCCGCCCCGCTGACCGAAGACAAGCAGATCTACCTGTCGCCCGAGATGACGACCCGTCTCGGGGCGATCGACATCGGCTCCAACAGCGTGCGGCTGATGGTGGTCGAGGTGCTGCGTGGCGGCGCCTACCGGATCCTCGACGAGGAACGGGAGCCGACCCGGCTGGGCCGCAGCGTGTCGGCCCATGGCCGGCTCGACGACGAGTCGATCGACCGCACCGTCCAGGCGCTGCGCACGTTCAAGCAGATCGCGGCCGGCTATCAGGTGTCGACGCTGCGGACGATCGCGACCTGCGCCGTGCGCGAGGCCCGCAACGGCCCGGAGTTCTGCCGCCGGGTGCGAGGCGAGGTGGGGCTCGAAGTCGAGGTGATCCCCGGCGAACGCGAGGCGCGGCTCGCCTTCTCGAGCGTGCAGCACGCGTTCGACCTCTCGGGCCGCAACGTCGTCGTGGCCGACATCGGCGGCGGCAGCACCGAGATCGTGTTCGCGACGGGCGGCCTGATCGAGTCGATCTTCTCGACGCCGCTCGGCGCGGTGCGGCTCACGGAACAGTTCGGCCTCGGCGAGAACGCCGCCCCGGCCGACCTCGACCGGCTCGCCGCGGAGGTCGCCGCGTGCCTCAAGAAGCGGACCACGCGACCGCTCTTCGCACCGCACTTCATGGTGGGCTCGGGCGGCACGTTCACCACGCTCGCCGAGCTCGTGATGGCGGCCAAGAAGCAGGTCGATGTCCCCGTGGCAGGCTACAAGGTGTCGCAGGCCGAGGTCCGCCACCTGCTCGACCGGCTGGCGAAGATGCCGCTCCGCGCCCGCCGCTCGATGGCGGGCATGACGCCGGACCGCGCCGACATCATCCTCGCGGGCCTCACGATCGTCGACGGCCTGCTCACCCGGTTCCGCGTCAACACGCTCGTGATCCACACGCGCGGCGTGCGCGACGGACTGGTGTGGGAGATGATCGACGATTCGCTCGGAGGAGCGCCGGGGCAGGCCGACCCCACGCACCGCGACGCGGCGATCGAGAGGCTGGCCGCCGCCTGCTCCGGCGAACTCGAGCACGGCCGCCAGGTCGCGCGGCTCGCTGGCCGCATCCACGAGCAGCTGGCCGAGCCGCTCGGGCTCGTGCCCGGCGACCGCACGCTCCTCGAGATCGCGGCCCGGCTGCAGGATGTGGGCTACGTCATCAACTACGACCAGCACCACAAACACAGCTACCACCTCATCCGCAACAGCCGGCTGCCCGGCATCCGGGCCCACGACCTGGAACTCGTCGCCAACGTGGCCCGCTACCACCGCGGCGCCCTGCCCAAGCGAAAGCACGAGAACCTCGCCCGCCTCTCCGCCGAGGAGCAGCAGAGGATCCAGCGCATGGCGGCGATCCTGCGGCTCGCCGGCGGGCTCGATCGCAGCCGCTCGCAGCAGGTGCGGGACGTCGTGGCACGCGTGGAGGGCGACGGCGTCGTGCTGGAGGTGGCGGCCGACGAGGAACCGCAGGTGGACATCTGGGGAGCCGAACGCCGGACCGAACTCTTCGAAAAAGTCTTCGGCATCCCCGTGGCCATCCACTGGGCGTCCGCTCCCCGTCCGGAAAAGCCGGCCAGACGGCCGGCCAAGCCGAAGAAATCGGAGTGAGCCGGCGGCGCTGGCGCGGGGGTTTTCCCCAAAGAGGCCTCGGGCGGGTGCCGATACCTCCGGGAGCGTCCCTGTTTCCGGAGCGTCTTCCCATGGCCGCATCCCGTTTCCGCGTCCGCCTCGTCGCCGCGCTCTGCAGCTGCCTGATCGGCGGCGGGATCGCCGCCCGGGCCGAGGACGTGAGCCGGGTGGGTGAACCGAAGCCGCTCTCCCACGGGACACCCCAGCGGCAGGCCCCCTACCAGCCGGGACGATCTCCGTATGTCACGGGGCACCGCCAGCGACCGAAGTACTTCGTGCCGCCGACGAACCCGCGCACGCCGACGTGGAAGATGTACGGGCTGCCGCCGGGCGTGAAGCCGGGCGACTGGCCCGTGTACGCCCCGTTCGGTTTCGGCGGCTACCGCTTCCCCGCCGTCGGCGCGCAGGCGTACCGGTAACTCTCGAGACCGGCTACGGCCTGTCTTGCTCAACGCATGCGCGCCGGCGAGGGGTTACCCCTACCATCTCGCCGGACGTTCGCTGCGGGCATCGTGCCCTCCGCTCACTCGACTCCGACTGCGCTTCGCCATCCTGGCTGCGCTTGTCTGCGTACGCCGGCTCCATGGTAGGGGTAACCCCTCGCCTCCCCCTCTCCGGTTGAGGAGGCTCGGGACTGCCCATGCCCTCGAGCAGGGCTATGGAAGCGAGCGAAGCCATGGATGGCGAAGCGAGCGGACATGCAGAGAGCCTCGGCCGGGAGGGCCGAGGCGAACGTCCAGCGAGAGGGTCTGGGCAGTCACGAGCCGGATTCAACACGTCGACGACGTGGGCGAGTTGGGCATCGTCGCGACAGGCCCTACGCTACAGGGATGGCCGACCTGCTCGAACTCACGCCCGAGGGGCTCTACTGCCGGCAGGGCGATTTCCACGTCGATCCCTGGCGCCGGGTGCCGCGGGCGATCGTCACGCACGCACACGCCGACCATGCGCGGCCCGGCTGCGACCGTTACCTGTGCGCGGCCCGGGGCAAACTCGTGCTGCGCGAGCGGATCGGCGGCGCGGCCCCGATCGACACGCTCCGGTTCGGCGAGTCGATCTCGATCAACGGCGTGCAGGTGTCGCTCCATTCGGCCGGCCACGTGCTGGGATCGGCGCAGGTGCGGATCGAGCACGCCGGCGTCACGTGGGTTGTCACCGGCGACTACAAACTGCAGTCCGATCCGACCTGCGATCCGTTCGAGCATGTCGAGGCGGACGTGTTCGTGACGGAATCGACGTTCGGCCTGCCGATCTACCGCTGGGCCGAGCCGGAAACCGTGGCCAACGCGATCAATGCGTGGTGGCGCGAGAACCAGGCTGCGGGCCGGACGAGCGTGGTGCTCGCCTACGCGCTCGGCAAGGCGCAGCGGATCGCGGCCCTCGTCGATCCGTCGATCGGGCCGATCGTGGCCCACGGGGCCGTGATGAAGATGGTGCGGACCTACCGCGACAGCGGCGTCCGCCTGCCGTCGATCGACGCCGTGCCGCCGCGGGCGCGGCGGGTGGGCGACGGCCGGGCGCTCGTCATCGCGCCGCCGTCGGTGGCCGGCAGCAGCTGGCTGCGGCTGTTCGGCGAGGCGCGGGTGGCGCCCGCGTCGGGCTGGATGACGGTGCGCGGCATCCGCAGGCGGCGCGGCTGCGAGCGCGGGTTCGTCCTCTCCGACCACGCCGACTTCCCGGGCCTGCTCACCGCGATCGAGGCGTCACGGGCCCGGCGGGTGCTCGTGACGCACGGCGCGAGTGACTCGCTCGCGCGGCTCCTGCAGGAGCGGGGGCTCGATGCCGCGCCCCTCGCCACCAGGTTCACCGGCGAGCCGCCGCCCGACGACGGCGGTCCGGCGGAGGAGAGCGGGGAGGAAACCGATCCGGACGCGACCGTCGGGGAGGCCGCATGAGGGAGTTCGCGGCGCTCTACTGGCGGCTCGACTCGACGACGAGCACCACGGACAAGCTGGAGGCGCTCGCGGACTACTTCCGGGCCGCGGCGGACGACGACGCGGTGTGCGCCCTGCGGCTGCTGTCGGGGGGCCGGCAGTCTCGCGGCGTCTCCACGGCGCTGCTTCGCGCGTGGGCCTCGGAGGCGGCGGGGATCCCGCTCTGGCTGCTGGAGGAATGCTACGCGCAGGTGGGCGACCTCGCAGAGACGCTCGCGCTCGTGTTGCCGCGCGGCGGGGCGGTGTCCGCGGCGGACGGCTGCGGCCTGGCCGCATGGATCCGCGAGACGATCGAGCCGCTGCGCGAGGCCGACGACGATCGAAAAAAGGAGCTCGTCCACGACGCCTGGCGACGACTGGGGCCCGACGAGCGGATCGTGTGGCACAAGCTGCTCACGGGCGGCTGCCGCGTCGGCGTCTCGCGCACGCTCGTGGCGAAAGCGCTCGCCGAGGTGGCCGGCATCGATGCCGCCGTGATGACGCACCGGCTGATGGGCGGCGTGGAGACCGCCGAGGACTACCGCCGGCTGTTTTCACCGGAGACGACGGAGTCCGGCTCGCAGCGGCCGTATCCTTTTTTCCTCGCCAGCGCGCTCGATGAGCCCGCGGAGGCGCTCGGCCCCGTGACGGAATGGCAGGCGGAGTGGAAGTGGGACGGCGCGCGGGTGCAGATCGTGCGCCGCGGCGGGGGCTGTTCGGTCTGGACGCGGGGCGAGGAACTCGCCAACGAGTCGTTTCCCGAGATCCTGGCCGCGGCTGCCGCCCTGCCCGACGGCAGCGTGCTCGACGGCGAACTGCTGGCGGTGCGTGCGGGAGCCCTGCTGGGATTCGCCGCGCTCTCGCGGCGGATCGGTCGCCGCCGCGCCACGAAAAAGGTGCTGGCCGACATCCCCTGCGTGTTCGTCGCCTACGATCTGCTGGAGGCGTCGGGGCAGGACCTCCGTGGTCTGCCGCTCGCGGAGCGGCGCCGGCGGCTCGAAACGCTCGGCCTGCCGACGTTTCCCACGGCGGACGCCACGCTGCAGCTCTCGCCGCGGCTCGACGCCGATGCGTGGGGGGATCTTGCGGCGGCCCGGGCGACGGCGCGCGACCGTGGCGTCGAGGGCCTGATGCTCAAACGTCGGGCCAGCGTCTATGGCACCGGCCGCACCCGCGGCGACTGGTGGAAGTGGAAGATCGAGCCGCTCGAGATCGACGCCGTCCTGCTCTACGCGCAGGCCGGACACGGCCGGCGCGCGGGGCTGCACAGCGACTACACCCTCGGCGTGTGGCACGAAGGGCGGCTCGTGACGATCGCCAAGGCCTACTCCGGGCTCACCGACGCGGAGATCGTCGAGGTGGACAGGATCGTCCGAGCCACGACCCTCGAGCGGCACGGGCCGGTGCGGATCTGTTCGCCCACGCTCGTGTTTCAACTCGCCTTCGAAGGCGTGTCGCGCTCGACACGGCACAAGGCGGGCGTCGCGGTGCGGTTTCCGCGGATCGTGCGTTGGCGGCGCGACAAGCAGCCCACCGATGCCAACTCGCTCGGCGACCTCGTGGCGTTGATCGACGCCGCCGCACCATCGGGGGCCGCGTCATGACCCCGACGCGTGCCGCCCGACGGCCGGGCCGTGGGACATCGGGCGCGCGGGGGGCGGCCGCGGCGTGGTATCGCGCCCGCGGCTGGACGCCCTTTCCCTTCCAGACCGCGGTATGGGACGCGATGGCGGCCGGAGAAAGCGGCCTCGTGCACGCCCCGACGGGCACCGGCAAGACGCTCGCGGCCTGGCTCGGGGCCGTCGAGCGGTCGAGGACGGCCGCCGACGGGGCACCGCCCGGGCCGGGAGTGCGCGTGCTCTGGGTGACGCCGCTCAAGGCGCTCGCGAGCGACACGGTGCAGGCCCTCGCGGAGCCGCTGGGCGGGCCGGACGGAGTCGCGCCGGAGTGGACGGTGGGCCTGCGCACGGGCGACACGTCGGCCGTCGATCGGCGCCGGCTCAAGGCGGCCTGGCCGCCGGCACTCGTGACCACGCCCGAGTCGCTGTCGATCCTCCTGTCGCTCGAGGACGCGCGGGAAATCTTCGCCCCGCTCGAGACCGTGATCGTGGACGAGTGGCACGAGCTGCTGGCGACGAAGCGCGGCGTGCAGACGGAGCTCGCCCTCGCCCGGCTGCGCGGCCTCCGTCCCCGGCTCGTGACGTGGGGCCTGTCGGCGACGCTGGCGAACCTGGCCGAAGCCGTCTCCGCCCTCGTCGGTCCGGCGCGGGCCGGGGAAGCGCGGCTCGTGTCGGCCGAGATCGAGCGCCGGCTGTCGATCGAGACGCTCGTGCCCGAGCCGATGGAGCGGTTTCCGTGGGCCGGTCACATGGGGATGCGGCTCCTGCCGCAGGTCGTGGCCGCGATCGACCGCGCGACGACGACGCTCGTGTTCACCAACACGCGGTCGCAGGCCGAACGGTGGTTCGAGGCCATCTCCTCCGCGCGGCCCGACTGGAAGGGCGTGCTCGCGCTCCACCACGGGTCGGTCGATCGCGAGCTGCGGTCGCAGGCCGAGGAGGGGCTGAAGCGGGGCCGGATGAAGTGCGTCGTGGCCACGAGCAGCCTCGACCTGGGGGTCGATTTCGGGCCGGTCGAGCAGGTGCTCCAGGTGGGCAGCCCCAAGGGAATCGGCCGGCTTCTCCAGCGGGCCGGCCGCAGCGGCCACGCCCCGGGCGCCGTGAGCCGGCTGGTGTGCGTGCCCACGCACGCGCTCGAACTCATCGAGTGCGCGGCGGCCCGCACGGCGGCGCTCGCCGGACGGGTCGAGGCCCGGCCGCCGCTCGTCGGGCCGCTCGACGTCCTGGCGCAGCACGTCGTGAGCACGGCCTGCGGTGGCGGCTTCCGCGCCGAGGAACTCCTGGCGGAAGTGCGCTCGACCCACGCCTTCGCCGCGCTCGACGACCGCTCGTGGCGGTGGGCGCTCGACTTCGCCGCGCGGGGTGGTCCGGCCCTGCGGGCCTATCCCGACTTCGCGCGGATCAAGGAGCGGTTCGGCCGCTGGTACGTCGCGAGCCCGGCGATCGCGCGGCGGCACCGGATGAACATCGGCACGATCGCGGGCGATGCGACCGTCGAGGTGAAGTGGCTGCGGGGCGGACGGCTCGGCACGGTCGAGGAATCGTTCATCGCCCGGCTCAACGAGGGTGACCGGTTCCTGTTCGCGGGCCGGCCGCTCACGCTCTTCCGGTTCGACGGCCTCACGGCCTGGGTGAAGCGGTCGCGACGGACGCCCGGGCTCCAGGTGCCCCGCTGGAACGGCGGCCGCATGCCGCTCTCGACGCTCCTCTCGGCCGCGGTGCTCGACCTCGTGCGCGACGCGGATGGCCGGCGGGCGCCGGCCGAGGTGCGGGCCGTCCTGCCCCTGCTCCGGACCCAGGCCCGCTGGAGCCGGCTGCCCGCGGCCGACACCCTGCTGATCGAGCGGGTGACGTCGCGCGAGGGGCACCACGCGTTCCTGTTTCCGTTCGAGGGCCGGCTCGTCCACGAGGGTCTCGCGGCCCTCGTCGCCTGGCGGCTCGCCAGCCGCAAGCCGGGCACGTTCACGTTCGCGGCCACCGACTGGGGCCTCGAGATCACCGGCCGCGCCGCCTTCGCCGCCGACGAACGGACCTGGCGGCGGCTGCTCTCACCGGACGGGCTGCTCGAGGACCTGCTCGCCTGCCTGAACGGCACGGAACTGGCGAAGCGCCACTTCCGCGAGATCGCCCGCGTGTCGGGCCTCGTCGCGGGAGGCGGCCGCTCGCAGCGGCAGACGCAGGCCTCGGCCGGCCTGATCTTCGACGTGCTCCAGGAGCACGACGCCGACAACATGCTCCTCGCGCAGGCCCGCCGCGAGGTCCTCGAGCAGCAGTTCGAGTTTCGCCGGCTCTCGGACGCGCTGGAGCGGCTCGCGACCCGCGAACTCGTGATCGTCGATCCGCCGCGGCTCTCCCCGCTGGCGTTTCCGATCTGGGCCGAGCAGATCCAGTCGCGGCTCACGACCCAGGGCTGGCTCGAGCGGATCGCCGAGATGGCCCGGGAACTCGAGCGGGCGGCCGACGGAGCGCCGGCATGAACGTGGGCACCGCCGCGGACGCGGATCTCGTGCTGCTCGCCGGCCGCGCGGCGTTCGTCCCGGCCACCGCGACGCTGCTCGTGGCCGACGTGCATCTCGGCAAGGCGGCCACGTTTCGGCGGGCGGGGATCCCGGTGCCGGAGGGGACCGCGCAGCGCGACCTTGCCCGCCTCGTGCGGCTCGCGGCCGAGCAGGCGGCCCGACGGGTCGTCGTGCTCGGCGACCTGCTCCACGCGAAGGGCGGCTGCACCGACGCGGTGTGGGCGGAGTTCCGCGACTGCCGGAAGCGGATCGAGGCCGAGTTCGTGCTCGTCCTCGGCAACCACGACCGCGGGCTCGCGTCCGACGCGGCGGCTCTGGCGGCGCGGCTCGGCATCGACGCCTGCGTCGCCGCGCTCGACGAACCGCCGTTTCGCTTCGTGCACGAACCGGCGAGCCCCCGCAGCGGGCTGCCGGCCGAACGCACCGTGGTGGCCGGCCATCTCCACCCCACGGTCGCGATCGGCGCGCCGGGAGGTGACCGTCTGGTCGAACGCTGTTTCGTCGCCGAACCGGGGACGGTCGTGCTGCCCGCGTTCGGTTCGTTCACCGGCGGCCACCGCGTGGCCACGGCGCCGGAGCGGCGGCTGTGGGTGGCGCGGGACGACGGCGTCGTCGAGGTCACCCGCATGGCGGGGCTGGCGGCGCGACGGCGGCGCTGACGGCGGCGCTGACGGCGGCGCTGACGGCGACCGGCAGCCCAGCCACGACGTCGGTGGCCACGAGCGAGACTTCGCCCACCCGCGCGGCCGCCACGTCGCCCGCCCGTCCATGCACCCACACCGCGAGCCGCACGATGTCGTAGGGGTCGGCCGGCTCCCGGGCGAACGGCTGACGCAGAACAGCCGCCACGACGCCGGTCAGCACGTCGCCGCACCCGGCGGTGGCCATGCCGGGATTGCCCGACGGATTGTGACCGCGGCGCCGGCCGTCGGTGACCAGCGTGTCCGGTCCCTTGAGCACGACGATCGCCCCGACGTCCGCCGCCAGCGCGGCTGCGGCATCCTCCAGCGCGGGCCGATCCAGGCTGCCGTCGCGACGCAGGAACCGGAGCATCTCGCCGGCGTGCGGCGTGAGGATGCGCAGGCCGGCGTGTCGCGCGAGCGCTGCCCCGTCGATCCGCGCGAGCGCCCAGAGCGCATCGGCGTCGAACACGGCCGGCGGTGCGAGTTCGGCCCACAGCCGCGCCACGAGCGACTCGGCTGCCGGCGAGCGGCCGAGCCCCGGGCCCACTGCCACGGTGTCGGCCCTGCGAGCCCGCTCGAGGATGGCATCGGCGGCGGACGCGGCGAATCCGCCGGAGGCGTCCGCAGGCAGGCCGTGCGTCATGACGCAGGGATCGAAACCCGCGGCGATCTCCACGACGCCCTCCGGCACCACCACCTCGACGAGTCCGGCACCGCTCCTCAGTGCCGCCATCCCGGCGAGCGCGGGCGCACCCGCCATCCCGGCCGAGCCTCCGACCACGAGCACGCGGCCGTAGTCGCGCTTGCTCGTCTCGCGGGCGCGAACGCGAAGACGAGGCACATCGGGGGGGATGTCGGCATTCGAGTGCGCGGACATGCTGACGCTCCGGCGACTGACAAAAACGACAGCCGGTCCGCGAATCGCAGCCCGACGTGACCGGCCACACCCCTTTACCTTGACTGAAAGCCTCCGCGGGGGCTACCTTCGCCGCGAAATCGAAGGATTTCCGCCGGAAAGGAACCTCCCGTCCCCATGAGTGCCGCGAAAAAGACGGTCGATCTGTTCGACGTGAAGAAGGTGCGCCAGCTCATCGAGCTGATGGAGGAGCACGACCTCGCCGAGATCGACCTCAAGCAGGGGGATCACGGCGTGCGGATCAGACGGGGTGGCGAAGTGCTGCCCCTGCCCTCGGCCGCCGCGAGCGCCACCCCTCGGGCATCCGTCCCGGCCCCCGCCCAGGCCGCCCCGGCCGCGGAATCGGCCGCCGACACGAGGATGCTCGTCGTGAAGAGCCCGATGGTCGGCACGTTTTACAAGGCGAGCGGCCCCGATTCGGCGCCGTTCGTGAAGGTCGGCGACCGCATCGGCCCCGAGAAGACGGTATGCATCGTCGAGGCCATGAAGGTGTTCAACGAGATTCCGGCTGGCGTTTCGGGGCAGGTGGTGGCGATCCTGGTGGAAAACGGCGCCCCGGTCGAATTCGGACAGCCGCTGATCAAGGTCGACCCGGGGGCCTGAGCCCCGTTCCCGAGGGCGGCCCTGACGGCCTTTCCGCACCCATGTTCAAACGGATCCTGATTGCCAACCGCGGCGAGATCGCCCTGCGCGTGATCCGCGCGTGCCGGGAACTGGGCATCGAGACCGTGGCGATCTACAGCGAAGCGGATCGCGGCGCCCCCTACCTGGAACTGGCCGACGAGTCGATCTGCGTCGGTTCCGCCAAAAGCGCCGACAGCTACCTTCGCATCGACCGCGTGATCAGCGCGGCGGAGATCGGCAACGTCCAGGCGATCCACCCGGGCTACGGTTTCCTCTCGGAAAACTCCCATTTCGCAGAGGTCTGCCGGTCGTGCGACATCGGGTTCATCGGGCCCACGCCCGAGGCCATGGAACGCGTGGGCGACAAAAACTCGGCCCGGGCCCTCGCTCGTGAGGCGGGCGTGCCGACGGTGCCCGGCAGCGACGGGATCATCGGCAGCGAGCAGGAGGCCGTGCGGATCGCCCGCGAGATCGGATTCCCGGTGCTCCTCAAGGCCACCGCCGGCGGCGGCGGCAAAGGCATGCGCGTGGCGGCCAATGATCTGGCCCTCGCGAGCGCCTGGCAGCAGGCTTCGGCCGAGGCGCAGGCGGCGTTCGGCAATCCGGGCATCTACCTCGAGAAATACATCGAGCGGCCGCGGCACGTCGAGATCCAGATCCTGGGTGACCAGCACGGCAACGTGTTCCATCTCTGGGAACGCGACTGCTCGACGCAGCGGCGCCACCAGAAACTGATCGAGGAGAGCCCGTCGCCACGGCTGCCGCAGGCCACGCGGCAGAAAATGGCCGACGCGGCCGTCCGACTGGCGAAGACCGCCGGGTACTACTCCGCCGGCACGGTGGAATTCATCGTCGATCAGCAGGACAACTTCTACTTCATCGAGGTCAACGCCCGGATCCAGGTCGAGCACCCGGTCAGCGAGATGGTGACCGGCATCGACCTCGTCAAGGCCCAGATCCGGGTCGCCGCGGGGGAACGGCTCGACCTGCGTCAGGAAGAGATCGTCCCCCGAGGACACGCCATCGAGTGCCGGATCAACGCCGAGGATCCGGCGGCGAACTTCCGCCCCTGCCCGGGCCGGATCGAGCGGATCATCCCGCCCGGCGGCTTCGGCGTGCGGTGGGACTCGCACGCCACGACCGGGTACACCGTACCCCCCCACTACGACTCGCTCGTCGGCAAACTCATCGTCCACCAGCCGACCCGCCGCGAGGCCGTCGACACGATGATCCGGTCCCTCAAGGAACTGCGGATCGAGGGCATCCGGACGACCGTTCCGATCCATCTCGACATCCTGCAGAACACCGCCTTCAACGAAGCGCAGATGGACACCACGTTCGTCGAGCGCGTGCTTCTGGCAAAGTAGCGAGGATCCCCATGGCCGAGTCGCTCTCCCGCCCGCCGCGTGCGGCCCACCAGTTCCGCCGCGTCGCCATCCTGTTCGCCGGAGGACCGGCGCCCGGGGCGAATGCCGTGATTTCGACCGCGGCCACGTCCTTCATGCGTGAAGGCACCGAGGTGCTCGGCATGAAGCACGGCTACTCGTCGCTCGCCGACTACTCGCCGGCGAAACCGCTCGCCGAGGGCCGCGACTACATCCGGATCTCGCCCGAGTTCCTCAAGCGGACGCGGAGCGGCCAGGGAATCATGCTGGGCACGGCCCGGACCAATCCCGGCAAGCACGTGTCCCACCCCAGCCACTTCGACGACGCGGAGCGGGTCGCACCGCTGAAGAACGTCTACGAGGGGCTGCGGTCGCTCGGCGTCGAGGCCCTGATCTCGATCGGCGGCGACGACACGCTGAAGACGGCCAACAAGTTCAAGCTGTTCCAGGACCGGCTGCCCCCCGACGCCCGACGCATCCCCGTCGTGCACCTGCCGAAGACGATCGACAACGACTACATGGGGATCGATTTCACGTTCGGCTACTTCACCGCGGTGGACACGCTCGGGGGCGAGATCCGCAACCTGCTCTACGACGCCGAGGCGAGCCGCGCCTACTTTCTGTGCGAGACGATGGGCCGCAGCGCCGGCTGGCTCTCCTACGGCGCCGCGATCGCCGGGGAGGCGAGCCTCGTGATCAGCGTCGAGGACATCCACGGAAAATTCCGTGGCGAGGAGACCGTGACGGCACCGAACGGCGAGACGCGGATCAAGCCGGTGATGAACATCGACGAGGTCGTGGGGCGGATCGTGAAGACGATGCGGGTCCGCGAGGAACAGGAGGGGAAGCAGTACGGTGTGATCGTGATGGCGGAGGGACTCGCCGAGTACCTGCCGGCCAGCGCCCTCGAGGGGATCCCCCGCGACGATCACGGCCACATCTCCATCTCCCACGTGCAGCTGGGCCGGATGTTCGCCAAGCTCGTGTCCGACGAGTTCAAGAAGCAGACCGGGCGATCGCGCAAGATCGTCGGCCTGCAGCTGGGCTACGAGTCGCGGTGCGCGAAACCGCACGCCTTCGACGTGATGCTCGGCAGCCAACTGGGCGTCGGCGCCTACCGGGCGCTCGCCGAGCGCGGCCTCGATGGCGTGATGGTGAGCGTGTCGGGCCAGCTCGACCTCAACTACGTGCCGTTCGCGGAGCTCGTCGATCCCAACACGCTCGTCACGGTGGTACGCTACGTCGAGCGGGGCAGCGACTTCCACAGCCTCGCCCGGTTCCTCGAGACGTACGTCAACGAGTAGGGCAGGCTCCGGCCTGTCGGCTGCCATGGTGCGGAAGACGGCGGCGGGATTCACGCTGATCGAACTCGTGGTGGTGGTCGCGATCATCGGGATCATGGTGGCCCTGCTGCTTCCCGCAGTGCAGACGGCCCGCGAGGCGGCCCGGCGGAGCCAGTGCCAGAACAACCTGCGGCAGGTCGGGATCGGCCTCCACGCCCACCACGCCGCCCGGGACTTCTTCCCCACGTGCGTGTCGGGTTCCACGACGACCAGCGGCACGGTGAAGCACAACTGGTGCGCCCAGATCCTGCCCTATCTCGACGACAACCCGCTGGCTTCGGCGTACGACTTCACCGCCCGGTTCGACGACGTGCAGAACATCGCGGCAGTGCAGACGCCCCTCGCGTTCATGAACTGTCCTTCCGTGCCCGGTGGTCCGCGACAGCATCCCCGGTTCCGGACGACGGCCCCCACGTGGAGCGCGGCGACCGCGGACTACGGCGGCTCGAGCGGCCCGAGCGCCACCCTCTGGAACGCACCGGCCGTCGTGTCGTATGCGAAGCCGACGAACCTCGACGGCTTCTTCACGGGCGCCATCAAGCCCGGCGCCCGCGGTCGGCAGCTTCGCCAGATGACCGACGGCACGGCCCAGAGCATCGCGGTCGTCGAGTCGGCCGGCCGGCCGCAGGTCTGGGCGTTCGGCCGGCTGGTGCCGGACTCCGGCCTGTTCACGTCGAATCCAACTTCGACCAAGTACGTCCCGTACTGCGGCTGGGCGGACACGAACGTGCCGCTTCTCAAGGGCTTTCGCCCTGACATGACCCAGGCCGATCCGGGAAATCAATACGTGTCCCCGGGGCCCGCGCTCGTGAACGGGAGCAACTACTACGGCGTCTATGCGTTCCACCCCGGCGGGGCCGACGTGCTGCTCGTGGACGGATCGACACGGTTCTTCGAGGAAGCCGTCTCCCCCGACGTCGTGGCCGCCATGCTCACCGTCCAGGCGGGAGACGCGGTGACCGCTCCCTGACGTTCCCATGCACGACGCCCGCCGCCGTTGCCGGTCCGCGCTGCTCGCACTCGCCTGGGCCGCGGGCTGGGCGATGGTTCTCTCCGGCGCCACCGCGGCCGAGCCTGCCGCCGGGAAGCCACCCGCCCGACCGGAGCGCACTCCCGCCGGGCGGGCGGCGCTCGCCGCCGAACTGAGGCGGATCTACGCCACCGCGCCGGCCGACTGGCCACCGCCGGACGTCGATCCGGGCGTCGAGTGGCATGAACTCGGTCTGCTGCCCGGCGTGGACCACCCGGAAAGCAACCCCTACGGCACCGGCAAAGCAGACCTGGGGAGGGCGCTGTTCTTCGACCCGCGGCTGTCGCGGAGCGGGACGATGTCGTGCGGTTCGTGTCACGAGCCCGACCGGGGCTGGACCGACGGCAGGGCGGTGAGCCTGCCACACGGAGCCATCCCGGGCCGCAACACGCAGACGATCATGAACGCCGCGTTTCACCGGCACCTCTTCTGGGACGGCAGGGCGGCCAGCCTCGAAGCCCAGATCGCGGATGCCCTCGCCAATCCACTCGAAATGGCAGCGACCCCCGGGCACGTGCTCGACGCGGTCGCGGCGGACCCCGGCCACCGCGACCGCTACGCCCGGGCGTTTCCCGGGCGGCCGGTCGAGTTCGCGGCGATCGTGCAGGCGATCGCCTGCTTCGAGCGGACGATCGTGGGCGGCCGGTCGCGGTTCGATCGTTTCCTGCGCGGCGATCGCGGGGCCCTCTCCGACGCCGAACTGCTCGGACTCGACCTGTTCCGTCGCGAGGGCCGCTGCCTCAACTGCCACCACGGGCCCGCATTCTCCGACGGCCGGTTCCACGACCTCGGCCTGAGTTTCCACGGGCGCAGCAACGAGGACCTCGGCCGCTACGGCGTCACGCGCGATCCCGCCGACAAGGGGCGGTTTCGCACGCCGTCGCTCCGCGACGTGACGAACACCGCGCCGTACATGCACACGGGCACGTTCCAGCTTCACGGCGTGCTGAACATGTACAACGCCGGCATGGTGACGCTCAAGCGCCAGCCGTTCGAACGCGACGATCCCGAGTTTCCGGTGAAGTCGCCCCTGCTGCGGCCGCTGGGTCTCAACCGGCAGGATCTGGCCGACCTGGAGGCGTTTCTCGGGGCGCTGGCCGAGCCACCGCCGCAGCGGACCGCCCACGGGCGCGAGTGACGTCGGCGTTGGAGAGCCCTTGGATGCGTGCCGCCCCCTCGGGCGTGTTCGTCACGAGCAACGAGCCGTCGGGGCTCAGGGCCATGGCGTTGGGCTGGCCGGGCAGCCTGCAGAGCTCGACCCCCGACACCGCATCCCAGACCCGCACCGTGCCGTCGCGCGAGCCCGTCACCACGCGCGTGCCGTCGGGCGTGATGCTCACCGCTTCCACCGGGGCTTCATGGCCGCTGAAGACCTGCAGCTCCGCCACCGCACGGGTGTCCCAGAGCAGCGCCGTTCCGTCATCGCTCGCCGTCACGAGCCGGCTGCCGTCGGCGCTGAACGCGGCGGCGCGCACGGACCGCGAGTGGCCCGGCAACTTGTCGGTGACGGCCCCGGCCGAAGCCGGCCGATTCAGGTACACCGTGCCGCTCGCGACGCCGCTCACGACCAGACGGCCGTCCGGGCTCGTCGCCACCACCGTCACGTTGCCCCGCGGCGGCAGTTCCCCCACGACCGATCCCGTCGCGGCATCGAGAATTTCCGGCATCGCGGACACGACTTTCGTGCCCCGGTCCACGAACGCGGCTGCGGCATCGGCCCGCCTCATCTGGGCGCGCGGCCGCGCGAACTCCAGCATGCGACTCCCGGACGCGACGTCCCACAGCCGCACCACGCCGGTCCGCGCGGTGGTGAGCAGCCGGCCGCCGTCGGGGCTGAAGGCGGCCCCCGCGACCCCGTGGTCGTGTGGCCCGAGTGCGGCTTCGAGCCTGCCTTCCTTGATGTTCCAGACGCGCACGTCCTCTCCGCCGGCCGGCATGTCCACCAACGCCGCGACGCGGTCGCCCGCCGGCGCGAAGACGATTCGCGTGACGATCCCGCCGTCCGCGTCGAGCACGCAGCGGCGCTCCGCGGCATGGGGATCCCAGAGTTCGACGGCGGCCGCACCCCGCGGCGCGATGGCGAGGGCCCGGCCATCGTGACTGAACGCGGCGGCCGTGATCCCCTCCCGGCCGGTGATGTCGGCCAGCCTGCTCCCACCCTCCCCCCGCCAGATCCGCACGGTGCCGTCGTGCGATCCGGAGGCGAGGAGCGTGTCGTCGGGTCGGAAGGCGAGGGCCATCACGGCGCTGTCGTGCGCCAACAACTCCCCTTCGTCCGTGAAGGTGCGGGCTTCCCAGAGGCGGATCGCTCCGTTCGCCGCCGCCGTCGCGACCCGTCTGCCGTCGGGGCTGTAGGCGATCGAGGTCACGGCCGCCGTGTGTCCGCGAAGCCGGGCCACCTCGCCGCCCGTACGGGCATCCCACACGTGCACGTCGACGTCGCTCGTCGCAGCGACCAGCCGCGAGCCATCGGGGGCGAAGGCCATGGTCGTCGCCGAAAACCGTGCGGCAGCGGGAACCGTGATCGCGGCTACACGCCGGCCATCGTCGGTCGCCCACACGCCGACCGTCCGCGTCGCCTGGTCGGCGGGCGAACTGCCGGTGAACCGCTCGACTTCCGCGAGCCGGGTTCCGTCCGGGCTGAGGACGAACACATCCGTGCCCCCTCCCCGTCCGGATCCGGTGATCCGGACCACGAGCCCGCCGTTCTCCGCGTTCCAGACGCCGATCCCATGACGCTGTTCCTGGAGAATCAGGCGACTGCCATCGGCCGTGAACATGGCCCGGACGACCCGGCCCCGGTGCCCCTCGACCACCGCCTCCACCTCGCCCGTGTCGGAGGCGACGATGCGCACGGCGCCATCCACGGCGTGCGCCGCGATCCGACGGCCGTCCCGGGTCACGGCGAGCGGGATCCCGTGCCGCCGGACCGCGGGCTCGAAGGGGCCGAGATCGCCGGTTTCGGCCTGCCACAGCCGCAGCCAGTCGGCATCGAGAGCCGGCAGGGCCGCATGCTGGCCAGACCGATCGGCCGCGAAGAAGAAAAGCTTCATGTCGAGCACATTGACCATCGAGTGGGCATTGGCGAAAAACGCCCGTCTTCGCGTCGGCGACACCCGATCGGCCGGGGGATCGGGAAACGTGCTCGCCGCAGCCGCCAGCACTCCACCGTCCGGCCGGTAGTGCACGCGGGCCACCGGCCCCTGCTGCAGGTCGAGCACGACGAGCGCGTCGTCGAGCCCCGCCCCGAGCAGTCGCATCTCGAGCGGCGGCGGGGCGCCGGTGATCGCCAGGTTGTCGGCGAAGAGCTTCCGGGCAAGGCGGATGTTTCTCGCCTCCACTGCCGCCTGCAACGACCGCAGATTGGCGACGTACAGCCGCTCGATCGCCACCCGGCCGGCCGCATCGGCCCGTTCCCTCGCCGCCACCTCGTCGCGGCGCGCACGCTCCGCCCGCACCGCGAAGATGGAGATGCCGATCGTCGCCGCGAGCAAGGAGCTCGCTACCAGGACCGCCGCCCCGGCCGCGAGCCGGTAACGCCGGGCGAGCCGCAGGATACCGTCCACGAGCCCGGGAGGGCTGGCTGCGACCGGCTCGCCCCGCAGGTAGCGGCCGAGATCGGCCTCGAGTTCCGAAGCGCTCGCATACCGCCGCTCGCGCTCCTTCCCGAGGCATTTCGCCACCACCGTGGCCAGGTCGCCGCGAAGCCGCGAATTGACCGTGGCGAGTGACGGCGGCTCGACCTCGCAAACGATCCTCGCCACCTCGTAGACCGGCCGCCGTGCGAGCTCGTACGGCGGCTTCCCGGCCAGCAGCTCGTAGAGGATCACGCCGAGCGAGTAGACGTCGGCCCGCACGTCGATGTCGCCCACGTCGCCGGCGAACTGCTCGGGACTCATGTACTGGAGCGTTCCCACCAGCTGCCCGGCGTCGGTGTGCATCGTCGTGCGGGCGACGTCGCCGTCGGTGCTGCGCGCCACCCCGAAGTCGATCACCTTGGGGTGGCCGCCGGCATCGACGAGGATGTTGCCCGGCTTGAGGTCGCGGTGGATCACGCCCTTCCCGTGGCCGTGGGCGACGGCCCGGCAGACCTCGCGGAACAGGCTCACGCGATCCCGTGTGCCGAGCGCCCGGGCGTCGGCGTAGGCGGTGACCGACAGCGCCTCCTCGACGAACTCCATCACGAAATACGGAACATCGACGCCGTGCAGCGACTGCATCCCCACCGAGTAGATGTGGGCGATCCCCGGATGCCTCAACCGGCCGAGGATCTGTGCCTCGTGCCCGAACCGCCGCGCTGCCGCCGGCGAGATGACACCCGGACGCATCACCTTCACGGCGACGGTCCGGCAGGGGAGCCCCTGCAGGCCCTCGTAGACGCGCCCCATGCCCCCTTCTGCGACCAGCCGCACGATGGTCACGTCGCCGAGCCGCGTCCCGGCCTCCAGGTCCGGCCCGCTGCGCGCGGGCTGGGCGAGGAACTCCGTCAGCCCCGCGGCCTGCAGACCGGAATCGATCGGTTCCATGATCCCGACATGATACTCCCTATGCCAGCGTCCCCTTGGTGCTCGGGATGCCGGGCTGGCGGGGATCCTGCTCGACGGCTGCACGGAGCGCCCGGGCCGCGGCCTTGAACACGGCCTCGGCGATGTGGTGGCCGTTGCGGCCGTGGTGGAGGACGGCGTGGAAGTTCATGCCGGCCGTGGCCGCCACGCTCTCCCAGAACACCTCGACGAGCTGCGAATCGAACGTGCCGATCGTGGGCACCGGAAAATCGACCGCGAACACGCAGGCGGCGCGGCCACCGAGATCGACGGCCACGGTCGCCAACGCCTCGTCCATCGGAATGATCGCGTGGCCGTAGCGCCGGATCCCGCGGCGGTCGCCGAGGCAGTCCTTGAGCGCGAGACCCAGCACCCGGCCCACGTCCTCGACCGTGTGGTGACCGTCCACGTGCAGGTCGCCCGCGCAGCGGACCGTGAGATCGAAGAGCGAATGGCCGGCGAGCAGGGTCAGCATGTGGTCGAAGAAGCCGAGACCTGTGCCGACGTCGGCCCGGCCCGTGCCGTCGAGGGCCAGCGTGAGCGTGATCTGCGTTTCACTCGTGGTGCGGTCGATGGAGGCCGTGCGGCTCATGGTCGGGATCCGTCGCGGGTCGGTGGGCGGTCAGATGCGCTTCAGGCAGGCGAGGAAGGCGTCGATCTCGGCGTCGGTGCCGACGGTGACCCGCAGTCCGTCGCCCCAACCGGCGTAGTGCATGTAGCGGATGAGGATCCCCTGGGCCTTGAGCGCCTCGTAGACGGGCCTGTGCGGCCGCTCGGGGTGCGTGCACCAGACGAAATTCGCCTGGCTCTCGACGGCTTCGTAGCCCAGGCCCCGCAGCGCGTCGGTGAGCCGGCGGCGGGTGGCGACGATCCGGGCGCGGTTGTCGGCCAGCCACGCCTGGTCGTCGATCGCCGCCGTCGCCGCCGCGATCGAAAGCGTGTCGCAGTTGTACGAGTCCTTCACCTTGAGAAGCTGCTCGACGATGTGCGGTTGGGCCACGGCGAAGCCGAATCGCAGCCCGGCGAGCGCGTACGACTTGCTGAACGACCGCGTCACGATCACGCGGTCGTTCTCCTTCACCAGATCGAGGCAATTCGTGTCGGAAAAATCTCCGTAGGCTTCATCGACGACGAGGGCGCAGGGGAGACGGTCGGCAAGTTCGTGAATCCGCGCGGGCGACAGGAGCGTGCCCGACGGGCTGTTGGGGTTGGCGATGATCGCGAGCTTCACATCGGCCCCGGAAGCCGTGCGCGGTGCCGCGAAACCGTCGGCGAGCGACCAGTCACGCTCGTAGTGAAACTCGTCGCACACGGCCCCCTGGATGCCGGCGAGCGTGCGATAGAGGATGTAGCTCGGATACGGCATCCGCAGGCACTCCCCCGCCCCGACGAACGCGCGAACCAGGATCGTGAGCAGGTCGTCACTGCCGTTTCCGCACACGATCCAGTCGGGATCGACGCCGAGCACCTCGGCGGCCCGCAGGCGGAACACCGTGGCCAGAGGGTCGGGATACTTCGCGAGCGTGCGGCCGGCCGCGGTGGCGGCAAGGGCGCGGGCGACCGACGGCGAGGGTGCGTAGGGATTTTCGTTGGTGTTGAGCTTGATCCATTTGCCCCCCTGCGGCTGCTCACCGGGCACGTAGCCGGCGAGCGCGGCGATGTCCGGGCGGACGAGCGGGTGCGTGGCTGACGAGGACGCGGTCATGCCATGGAGTCTACCTCACGGCTCCATCACTCTCCGCAGGCGTTCCTACAACCCGCACAACCGGATCGTAGCGTGCCGGCTTCGGGCTCCCCATGTCCCGTCGCCGGACGTTCGCTGCGGGCATCCTGCCCTGCGCTCGCTCGACTCCGACTACGCTTCGCCATCCTGGCTGCGCTTGTCTGCGTACGCCGGCGACCGGGACACGGGGAGCCCGAAGCCTCCTCATCCGAAGCCTCCTCAACTGGAAACGGGAGGCTCGGGGCTGCCCATGCCCTCGAGCGGGCTGTGGGAGCGAGCGCAGCCATGGATGGCGAAAGCGAAGCGGACACGCAGAGAGCCGAGGCCGGGAGGGCCGAGGCGAACGTCAAGCGAGAGGCGCTGGGCAGTCACGAGCCGGCGCGGGGCAAGTCGATACGGCACG
>Ga0209189_1000925_pt1 | contig 22742 bp, 23 predicted proteins | sample C_130820_EF_Meta_FD_187308 | JGI IMG/M metagenome (GOLD analysis project Ga0209189, IMG submission 187308) | Freshwater microbial communities from Lake Croche, Canada to study carbon cycling - C_130820_EF_MetaG (SPAdes) (version 3) | ecosystem: Environmental > Aquatic > Freshwater > Lake... | reverse complement strand
CGGACTAATTGTATTAAAACTCCCACCAAACTTTATCAGGATACACGCTATCAAGTACTACAGGCTCGCCAATCATTGGTGTTGTTAGTTTAATTTCATTATTTGCTGCTGTTTTTAAGCGTTTGATAGGCTCATTCCAAGCATGATTGGCCAAAGGAAACTTTGCCCAGTGAACTGGCATTAATACCTTAGCTTTCAAATCTTTTGCAGCTAAAAATGTCTCTTCTGGCAACGTATGAATATTGTGCCAAAGCAAGTTATACTGACCGTTTTCGAGCATAGCAATATCAAATGGTCCGTATTTTTCACCGATAATTTTGAAGTGACTATCATACCCCGAATCACCACCTAAGAAAATATTATAACCATGAATATTTAATACAAACGAAGACCAAAGAGATTTTGCACGAGCAAAACCTCGTCCAGAAAAATGTCGAGCTGGTGTAGCCGCTATTGCAATATCATCAACGATTTTAATACTTTCCCACCAATCAAATTCCACAATTTTGTCTGGACTAATGCCCCAATGCTCCAAATGAGCTCCAACACCTAAAGATGTATAAAATTTCTTAACTTTCGGTTGTAGCTTCAAAATTGTCTCATAATCAAGATGGTCGTAATGGTCATGCGACAAAAACAAAATGTCTATTTCTGGAAAATCATCTACTTGATAAGCATCTGCACCTTTGAAAGCCTTAACAACAGAACTTACTGGCGATGCACTTCCACTAAAAACTGGGTCTATTAGAATTGTGGTTTCTTTCGATTTAATAAAATAAGATGAATGGCCAAACCAGATAATAGTCGGCTTAGCGGCTTTTAAGTTTTTGAGGTCGGTTTTTACAAAAGGAATTTCTTTAGGCGGTTCAACATTTGAAGGTTTATTGAAATAGTCTTTTAGTAAAGTCCAATAACTCCCATTTTCAGCCATCACCGACGTAACACTTAGATTCTGAAATGCTCCATTTTTATAATTGGGCGATTTTAAAACTCTTTCAAGTCTTGCCCCTTCTGAATCTTTACCAAAAACGGCTTTTTGCATAAAACCCCAAACAATTGCCACCAAAACAAGTATTATTACCAAAATCCAAATCATTATTTTTTTTATAATTTTCATCATTTTTAACGTGTTAGATATTAACTCTTTTCATTATAAAAATAGTTCCAAATACGAAAAACTATAAAATTATCCCTTTAAAATGCTTTTTTTTAATTGAATTTGGCAAATTGCTAAAAATTTTAGATATTCGGGTGTGCAAACTTTCCTAAGCAACTATCTGAATGAATTAAGCATTTGCTTCGTTCATAAAAATTATAAATCCAATGTCTCTCATCAGTAATAACCTTAAATACTTGCGTCGAATCAATGGTTTGACCCAAGAACAATTTGCTCGGCGAATCGGCACTAAAAGAGCCAATGTAGGTGCTTACGAAGAATCAAGGGCAATTCCACCGGTCGATACCCTCAAGATTATTGCCAATACTTTTGGCATTACAGTTGATGATTTTGTAAAAAAAGATATACGTAAACTACGAGAAACTCCTGATATTACATTTGGTTTTGAAGCAAAACCATTTTATAGCAATGACCATGTAGAGGCTTCTTCAGTTTTGGTTGAAATTGACCCTTTTGATATTCCAATAAATAAACTACCAAATAACCCTTTAGAAGAATCAACGGGCGGCGTTCCGTATTTTAATCAAAATTCGGCAAACCCAAAATTCGATAATTATTCGGCACCATCAATCGGTGATTTGATGAAAAAGTTTTTGGGTGATGAACCACAAGTAAATTCAGAAAGAAATCAAGAACCAAAAACCGCTGAAAGAGTCGCACAGACTGTAAATTTAAAGCCAAGTTTTGAGCGAGAGCCTTATGTTGCACCTCAACAAAATACGCCTTCTAATAATCCACAACCAACTAATTATCAATCAATTAATCAAAATATTTCTTTAGTAAGACGTTTTCAGTATAATGAATATTTGGTCAAACACAGTGATTTTCATTTTTTAAAAACACTTTCACTCTTTAATATTCCGACGCTAACCAATGGAGAATATAGGGCATTTGAGGCGGGAGAGGATTTTGTATTTGAAGGGGCATTACTTGTTGGCTCTTTGATTAGAAACTGGCACGAAATAGCCGACGGAAAAAACTATATTTTAGTAACAAAAACACAAGGAATTATTTATCGCAGAGTTTACAACCAAATAAAAATCAAAGGCACGCTCCTACTCAGCACCGATAATAATCGTTTTCCGAGTTCGGAAATATCTTTTACGGATGTGATAGAAACTTGGGAAATAAAAGCCTTTTTAAGCCATATTTTGCCCGAACCAAATACTCCATATAGTAAGCTAGGAAATTTGGTCGATGAAATGAAATTTGAATTAGAACGTATAAAAAAATAAATGCAAATTACCTCTAAGCAACCTAATATCGGTACAACAATTTTTACGGTAATGTCGCAATTAGCGGCTGAAACTGGTGCATTAAATCTCTCGCAGGGTTTTCCAAACTATAATTGTTCGCCAAAACTCATCGAATTGGTCAATCATCACATGAAGCAAGGAATGAACCAATATGCTCCGATGGCAGGTATTATGCCATTACGTGAGATTATTGCTCAAAAAACATTTGATTTGTACGGATTGACTTACAATCCAAACGATGAAATCACTATCGTATCAGGTTGTACAGAAGCACTTTATGCAGTTATGACAGCCATTGTTCACCAAGATGATGAGGTGATAGTTTTTGAACCTGCGTACGATAGTTATGTACCAGCAATTGAGCTAAACGGAGGCAAAGCCATCTATGTAACTCTTTCACCTGAAAATGACTTTGCTATTGATTGGCAACTTGTAAAATCAAAAATTACGGCTAAAACTAAAGCAATTATGCTCACAACGCCGCATAATCCGACAGGAAAATGTCTTACCCAAAATGATATTAATTCTTTAGCCGAGCTATTAAAAGAAACAAATATTTTTGTAGTATCGGATGAAGTCTATGAACATATTATTTTTGATGGCCGAAAACATCTTTCTCCCGCCACTCACGCCGATTTGAAGGAACGCACATTTGTATGTGGTTCTTTTGGCAAAACTTTTCATACAACGGGTTGGAAGTTAGGCTATTGTATGGCATCAAAAGCACTTTCGGTAGAATTTAGAAAAGCTCATCAGTGGATTACGTTTTCTTGTCCAACACCATTTCAATATGCTTTTGCCGATTTCTTGAAAGAACCCGATAATTATCTTTCAGTAACGCAGTTTTATCAAGAAAAACGAGATAAATTCATCAAATCGATAAAAGATTCAAGATTTGAATTCATTCCAGCTGAAGGGAGTTTCTTCCAGATGGTATCATATAAAAATATTACCGACGAACCAGATTACGATTTGGCGGTAAGATGGACAAAAAAAATAGGTGTAGCTTCAATTCCAATTTCTGTTTTTTATGCCGATAAAATTGACAATAAAATATTAAGATTTTGCTTTGCCAAAGATGACGAAATGCTCGAACGGGCTGCTGAAAGGCTTTGTAGATTATAATACGTTCTAACAGTCCACAGTAATTCTATTGACTGTGGACTGCCAAACGTGGACTAATCACAACTTCATTATTTTCAAAATCTTATTTGGTTGAATCAACAAAGATTTTCCGACTTCGTACCAAAGTTCATCGCCAGCATTTAGAAACAAACCCTTGTGTGATGGCTTTTTGCTAAGAGCAAACTCGGCTTCAAATTCACCCGAAAACGTATTTTTTAAAATAAAATTGAGTTCGTCCCAAGCTAAAACCTTTGTTTCGCTTGAACCATCAATAATATTTGTACGAACTAATTGCAATTTGCGTTCAATAAATGAGGCACTTACAAAAACCTCCACATTTTCACCCGACTGATTTTTCAAAAAAGTCAATTTCAATGATGCTTCTCTCCCAGCCTTTTCATAAACCGCTTGTTGAAGCTCTTCAAGCAAATATTTAAAGGTATCAGTATTTTTAGGATAAAAACTTTTACCGTTAAAATCTACTTGCCAAAAATCTTGATGCGGTTCTAATGACTTAATAAATAGTTCATTAGCTGATTTCAAACTGCCAAAAACTACATCTGACCAAACTTTTGGTAGTGTACCTTTCCACGTAAAATCATCGTTTGAACTAAAACCTTCATCAAAAAGTTCATCTTCGGTTAATTCTTCACGGTCAAGGTAAGTTAATTCAAAACTTAAGGCTAAATCTTGTTCAAAACTTCCATTTATCTCAATAGCGTGAGCAAAAGGTGCTGGAATATTTTCAGCCGTTTGATATTTGAGGGAGAACGTAGGCATTTATCGTTTTAATTTTATCAATTTTTCCCGTTGGAGTTTCTATCATTTTTTCCACAAAAAACACTTCCTTCGGGACTTCAAATTTAGGCAAAATTTCTTTGAAACCTTGTAGAATATCAATCTTAGTTGCATCTTCTCTACTAGGAAAGGCTGGATTTGTCTCTTTTTCAAGTACAAAAATCATTCTTTCACCCAATTTTTCATCGGGTAAACTAAACACAAAATAGCGACCATTAAGTTTTTGCTCATCAGTTTTTAGCTTGAATAAAACCGATTCTGAAGCTTTCTCCACTTTTTCAAGCTGTATTTTTACACCGCCACTATTGATTACATTGTCGATTCTTCCATGTAAAACAAAACTGCTACCATTGATAATTTCGGCCACATCATTTGTTGTAATCCACTTGTTATCAGTAGTTTTAGATTTTATCATTAAACAACTCTCATCATTAAGTTTAATGTCAACACCTTCAAGAGTATTAAAAAAATCTTCTTTTTCTGAGCCATTAATTCGTTTGATAGCAATATGCGTAAGAGTTTCGCTCATGCCATAAGTGACATAAACAGGACGATAAATTTTCTGTACTTTTTCAAGAATGGCATCATTGACTGCAGCCCCACCAATGATAATTACTTTGGCAGAATTAAGGATTTCAGAAAATATAGGTGTGCTTTCTAAAATTGTCTGAATTTGTAGAGGCACAAAAGCAAAGAAATTCTGCCCTCGATTAGCTTTAAGGATATATAAATGCTTTTCAATATCTTCAAAAGGATTGGATTTTGGCTCAACAATCAATAAATCCATACCAATTTCAAAGGCTCGAACGAGCATCATCATTCCAGCAATATATTCAATATTTAAACAACAAAATGCAGTATCTCCCTCTTTTAGATTAAAAGCTTTGGCAGTCATTTTTACTGATGCTAACATTTGCTTGCGATGAAGTATAATTTTCTTTGGCTTGCCAGTTGAACCTGAAGTCTGAAGTTCGAAGGATTCTTGACCTGATTCCCACGCTTTTTTGAAATCAAAAACTTTTTTGTAATATGGATTATAAGGTTGAGTATTAATACACGAGCCGTCTTTTTCTAAAAAAATCATATTCTAAAATAAAAATCCCTTCTCAATTCGTCAATTTGAGAAGGGTTGAATAAATATTTTGCAATACAAAATTAAGCAAAAACTCTTAAAGTATTGTTAGTTGCATCAAAAGATGTATTGAAACGTGCGAGAGCAGACTTAGCCGGGCCTTTAGTTGCTGCCCCAGTCGATGAGAATGTTGAACCATGATTTGGACAATAGAAATCATTGCTCGATGAACGATAATCAATAGTGGTTAACTCATGCGTGCATCTCGAATCAACTGCTATCCAGCTACCATTTGTATCGTTTACACGAGCAATAATTACATTTTGAGCTTTTACGACTACGAAATTTCCTTTTGTTTTTAAACCTGAATACGTAGCATCATTGATATTGATTGTAAAATCAAGTTTTCCTGTGCTTGTGGTTGGATTGGGGTCTGGAATTTCACCACCATCACTACAAGACTGCAGGCAATTCATGAGCATAATTGCCCCAAAACTTAGCCCAACTTGACGCATAAATTCTTTGCGATCAATGGTATTTATTTCCATTTTTTCGATTTCAATGTTGTTTGTAGTTATTTCTTTCATCTTTTTTGTTTTACTTTTTAACGCTTGGGGTTTATAAATATTTTCAAAAATATCGAAATAATTAAACAAATACAAACTTTTACTTGTTGGTAATTATAGGAATTTATTTCCAAAAAACAAACCAAAAATGGATAATAAATATACTTATTATCCATTTTATAGTTTTTTTATCCATTATATTTGCAATAAATAGATTATTTATCAATTTCGATTCAAAAATATTGGCACTTTTTGTTGTTAAAATCAAGATTATGGATTTATCAAAAAAATAAAATTACGCTTAAAAATGGAACACAATCCAATAAATAAAATAAAAGTAGCCGAAAACCCAGGTTTGATGGAATACGCACACACTTCGGGTGGTGCAGTTATTCGCCCAGAAGACATGGGAAAAGTGAAGGGAAAAGCCCAATTGGCGATGCGTCAGCAAACGCATGAGCAGATAAATAAGATTTATCGCCAAATGGAGTTACTTGCTTTACAAGCCAAAGAAGTACAAAATAGGGTTGAAATTTCAGAACGTATCTACAATTCTGCGATGGGTTTTGAGCCTATCATCAGTCATATATATTATTTGTATGAAAAGAAAGATGGTACTGATATTCTTTCAATGGTAGCACCCGACGAATGGGGACGCAAGTTTCCTTTTAACCAATTTTTGGCAAAAGTTTTCCTTTTGGCAGACCACACTTGGAAAGTTGAGTTTTTTCAAGAAAACGACCGAACCGATACGATTGATTTGGATTAAGAGAATTAAATATTCGCTCTACAAAAAATGGCGAGCTGAAATTCAGCTCGCCATATCTATTAGCAATTAGTATAATCAAATGATTATTATCCACGCAATGCACGAGGAATTGAGATAAAGGCAACTGGATTACTCGCAGATTCCATTATTGTTACTCCGTCGATTTCTGCAATAGCACTAACCTTTACTGATTTACCTAAATCCAAATCTTTAATATCAACATTGATATAATCAGGAATATTTTTAGCTGGTCCTTGAACACGGATTTTTTGCATTTTCTGAACCAATTTACCCCCTTTCTTTTGACCTTCTGACGGGCCATGTAATTTTACTGGTACTGCAACTTTGATAACTTTCTCAGGCGTGATTTCTAAGAAATCGGCGTGAATAATGCTATCAGTAGTTGGGTGGTACTGAGAATCTTGCAAAATTCCAGTATAAACTGTTCCTTCGATATTGATTGTTACTTCATAAACATCTGGAGTAAACAACAACGGACGGAATAAATACTGTGGAACGTAGAAGGAAATTTGACTAATGCCTCCGTATAATACACACGGAATCATTCCTTGACCACGTAACTCTTGCGATGCTGTACGACCGAGATTCGCTCTGTTATACCCTACAATCTCTGCTTTTTTCATTTTTTTTGTCTCCTTACTCTCAAATCGGAGTTTTTTGAGTGTTTATTATACCTTGAGAGTTTAGTTAAAGGTATAATTTTTAGGCATTAAAGACCTAAAATTTGTTGGTTATTTATAAACAATGTGCTAATAGATCCATTATCACGAATTCGTCCGATTGCTTTACCAAATAATTCGGCAACCGAAAGAACTTTAATTTTTTCATTGGCTTGACGTAACGGAATCGAATCTGTCACTACTAATTCTGTTAAGACCGAATTTGAAATGTTTTCGTTGGCTTTTCCTGATAAAACTGGGTGTGTACAAAACGCTCTTACTGATTTTGCACCTTTTGCCAAAATCAATTCAGCGGCTTTACAAATCGTTCCACCTGTATCAATCAAATCATCGACCAATATTACATCCGAACCTTCAACATCACCAATCAACTGCATTGAAGCAATTTCGTTGGCTTTTTTACGATGTTTGTCACAAATCACAATATCTGCATCGAAGTACGAAGCAAATTTACGACAACGAGAAACGCCACCAACGTCAGGAGATGCAAATTTAATATTCGTTAGGTTTTGAGTTTTGAGGTAAGGTACGAATACCGAAATACCTTCAAGATGATCAACTGGAATATCAAAAAAACCTTGAATCTGACCAGCGTGCAAATCCATTGTCATTACTCGGTCAGCACCTGCTGCGGTGAGCATATTTGCAATCAATTTTGCAGCAATACCAACCCTAGGTTTATCTTTGCGGTCTTGTCTAGCATAACCGAAATAAGGTATAACCGCACAAACATAGTGAGCTGAAGCTCTTCGAGCAGCATCAATAAGCATTAAAAGCTCCATGATATTATCGCTCGGTGGAAAAGTAGATTGAACAATGAATACATCACAGCCACGAACCGACTCATCAAAACTCACTGAAATCTCACTGTCGGCAAAACGGTTGATGCTCACACCTCCCAAATCTTTACCATAATAATCTGCAACTCGGCTCGCCAAATATTTAGATGACGTACCTGAAAATATCTTAACTTCTGCCATGTTATTGGTTATGTCTCGAAAAGAAAGTGCAAAGGTACGGCTTTTGCTCAAAATTTCACAGATAGGATTGATTATTTTCTGAAATTTTACATAAATTTGCAATACTCATGGATTAAACTGTTGAGAGCCATGACCAACAAAAGATTTAAATTAATGCAGTTGTCGCTAGTGGACGAAGTCCCGGAGTTAAATAAAATTTTCTTTTTAGATGTTTTTGCTAAATCTTTTTTCGATTCTGGTAGAAACCGAATGCGATTGAATACCATTAATGGCCAAAGCGTACCCCGAGATTTGAAGGTGAGTTGTCCTTCAAAATTAGTAGCCCATTATCCAGAAGGGACAATTTTTAAATTGGATGCCCGCCTAATTCGACGTGAAGATGGTAGTCATCCTTATTTTGTAGCTGTCAATCGTAGCAACTTACAAAGAGCCTTAGAATTTTTTGATTTAAATTTGAAAGTTCAAAAAGGTTTAAATTACGAATTCCCGAAAAAGAAAGATAAGAAGGACAAAGTCAAATAATAATTTGAAAGATTGAGTAGCATTTGGGCGTATTTATATGAAAAAAGAAATTTCTTGGATATTACTTTTTATTGCAATACTTAAAATTGGTGGTTTTTTAGCTATTTTAAGTGTTGAAAAAGAAATTGTAAGAAGGGAGATGAAAGAAAAAATAGCTAAATCAATTGACATTAATAGTCTAACTTGCATCATCGGGACACCCCAAAATCTTTCAAGAATTGAATGGGAGGAAGAAAATAAAGAGTTTTGGTATGAAAATGAGCTTTATGATATTGTAAAGACCCAAACACATGCTGGCCTTATATATTATTATTGCCTTTCCGACATAAAAGAAAAAGAAGTTATCTCTAAAATTGAGACGTTTACCAATAGCCTTAAAACACAAAACCCTGTAAGCAATGCCACAAAAGAAGTATTGACCATTATACTACAACCTACAATCTACAATCATTTATATTATCCTGATTTTAACAATATCGGTTTAAAAACAACTAATAAATTCAAATCCATCAATTCTATCTATCACTATTTGCCTATCTTAGAATTGTTAGAACCTCCACAATTATAGTTTTTAGTTATTTTTTCTATTCATAACATTACAGCACAATGTATTGAATAGAAGCTTATTCAGTAAACTTACTTCCACGAATATTTTTCGATGGAGTTATATTTTCTTGCAATCAAAACTAAAAACTATTTCATGAAACGATTAATTATATTGTTATATTTTATTTGCCCTTTTTCGACATTATTTGCTCAAGAAACCCCAAAAGCACTCGATGAAGTAATTGTAAAAGAAAAACGAAAAACAGCTAAAGAAAGAGGCGAGTTTAAGCGTCACGCACAAAGTGTTGAAGCACTCACAGAGGAAGATTTGAATCGTAATAACCCTGCTTTTATCGAACAAAGTTTGGGTTCAATGGCTGGAGTTCAAGTCGATAAAAGAACACAGTTGGGGGGGCAAAGAATTGTAATTCGTGGCTACGGTAATGACCAAAAATTTAATAACTGGGGTGTAAAAGCTTACTACAATGGCGTACCACTCACTACGGCTGATGGTGTGACCATACTTGATGATGTTGATTTTGCATTGGTTAATAATATTGAAGTCGTTAAAGGCCCAGCTGCAACTATGTATGGCAACGGAGTTGGCGGAGTTGCTCGCTTTTACTTGAAACCTTCTGAAGATAAAGGTGTCACGCTCACAGAAAAATTCGTTGCAGGCTCATTTGGGTTATTTCAATCTAATACCCGTTTGGATATTGTAAGTGATAGCTCATCTATGTTTTTGAGTTATGGTCATTTACAATCTAATGGTTATAGACCTAGAGGTAATAGTTTAAAAAATTATCTTACGTATATGGGTGAGTTCAAACTAAATCCTAAACATAATGTGACCACATATTTAAGTCATAATTACTCTCACGAGAATATAACAGGACAAATTCCCTATGCTGATTATTATTCAGGAATTGACAAAGGCAATGCTGCTTATGCAAAAAAAAATGCAAGAAATGATTTCTTATCAACTCGTTTCAGCTTAAGTAGTGATTATAAATTTAATAGTCATTTAAGTAACCGTTCAGCTGTTTTTTATTTTGGACAAAATTTAAAGAATATTTCGGCCGGTGCTGATGGTAACAGTGAAAATCCAAACTTTGGAATTCGTTCAGTTTTTGCCCTTAAAAATGATTTAAGCAGTAATACCAATAATGAATTAAATGTTGGAACCGAAATCCAACAATCACGCTCGTTGGTATCAAGCTGGAGATTTTTAGGAACAGATGATGCCAACCCATTGAAAGTTCAGGATATTTCGAAAGGGTCTTATTTCAAATATATAACGAATCAAAGCTCGTTTTTTATTCATAATCGTACAAATTTAAATAAATATGATTTATCATTAATCTTGGGTGTCAGTGCTAATCATATTGACTATAAGCGTGCCGATTTGTTAGCTCCTCTAGGTTTGATTGCTGGCTATAATAAAGACTTATCATTTACAAAATCTTTCAGCACATCTATTAACCCACATATTGCTCTACAAAAGGCAATCAAAAAGCAAATCTTGAATTTAAGTTATAGCGAAGGATACAACGCTCCGACGGCAAGCACAGCATTTATAGGCACAATCAACAAAGCAAATGATGATTTATTGCCTGAAAAAGCTCGTATGTGGGATTTGGGAATGCAAGGTTTATTATTCAGTAGCAAATTAGACTACCAGTTGTCGGTGTTTACGATTGATATAAAAAATAAACTTACCCAACTTTCAGGTTTAAATCCTGCTGGCGGAACTTATACTTATTTTGCAAACACTGGTAATCAGCTCAATAAAGGCATTGAACTTAGCTTGGGCTATTTGATTATTCCGGGAAAAGGCGATGGCTTTATTAAAAAAGTTGAACCGTTTTTAAATCTTTCGAGCTATAACTTTAAATATGATGACTTCGTAACAAGATTTAGTAATGCTCAAATTGATTATTCAAAAAAACAAGTTGTAGGTGTGCCAAAAACCAAATACGCTGTTGGAGTTGACATTTTATTAAAATCTGGCATTTACTGGAACAATACCTACAATTATATGGGTGAAGTTTATACTGATTTTGCGAATAGCAACTTAGTAAAAAGTTTTGGGCTATTTAATAGCAAAATTGGTTATAAGTTTGTTTCGCCCAAGTTTGATTTCGATGTTTATTTGGCTGGTAATAATCTCACAAATCAAATAAATTATACATTTTTATTCTTGGGTAATAATATCAACGACGCTGACCCAGGTAGTGGATACGCAACTGGTATTGCAACTGATGTGAACCCAGGCCCAAGTAAAGCTTATTATTTTGGTGGTTTAAATGTGAGATATAAATTTTAATATTTTAAAAATACATATCAAATCTGTAAAATTTATGCAAAATAGGGCTAAGGCCCTATTTTGCATAAATTTTATAAAGAAACTCAAAACTTTAACGAACAAGTAAAAACAAAAGTAAAACTTAATAAAATTACCAGTAAAAGATTGATTTTTAAGGATAATCTCGTTGATGATTTCGCTGAAAAAGAAGTCAGATTCCCTGCAGTAAGTGCGGTTATGATGAGCGATAAAATTTCGAGAGTTCATAAACTCGATAAAACTTCCGCATCCATAAAGGCAAAATTTATAGGACCTAATTTTAGTAAAGACCAAACAAGATTCTTAACCCTTCATACGGAATCTAAAAGAATTAAGAAATATAAATATTCCATTAAGGACGGTAAACTACTGCCGTTAAGGATTTTGCCAAATCACCTCTAAAACTTGCTCATGCGTAATTACTGTTGTTTGCTTAATTGAAGAGTTTCGTTTAAGAGAAATAAAATTATTCTTCGCTTTAACAGATTCTTGACTAATCACATGGGTAGCATTCTTTTTATTAAAAATAACCGCAATATCACCAACTATCATCGGAATCTCGATTTGGTTTTCGTTTTCTGCAACTTCAACTATTGGAGCTTGAATATCGGTTAAAGTCTTTTTAGCTGCTAAATTCATAGCTTTTTTGGCATTTGGAATGCCAAAACCGATGAAATTATTGCCATAAGGGTATAAATTAGCTGATTTTTCGAGAATCGAACGAATTTCTTTGTTGGTCAAGGTGGGATATGCTTGCATAACACACGCCACAAAACCCGTAATCACTGGAGCGGCCAGCGATGTACCAAAAAGTGAAAAACACGAAACATTAGGCTTCATATAAGTTAAAAATTCTGGGCCTATACTGCTGTATCCCATTTTCATACCCAACTCATTAGTTGCTCCAACGGCAATCACTCCATCAACATCGGCCGGCGTCGAGATGATTCGCCAAGAGCTATCATCGCCTTCATTTCCAGCTGAAACCACCAAAACTATACCCTTTTCATCAATCGCCATTTTTGCTGCACGAGCAATAACACTCGTTTTGCCATCCATATGTTCGGGGGTATAACTCTCTTTCGGATTAGAAAAGCCCTTTGCATAGCCTAATGAAGTATTAATTAGCCTTACGCCCAAACTATCCATCCATTCCACTGCAGCCATCCAATTGTCTTCTTCACCTCTAAATTCTTTATTACCGCTGTCGGTTCGGGCTAAATAAAAATTGGCGTTCGTTGCAAGTCCGAATTGAATGTTTTCTTTAAAATCCCTTCCAGTGATGGCATTTAAAACTTCTGTTCCGTGAAAATCTGAGGCAGATTCTCGCTCACCGAAATAGTCTTTCTTCTTTGGATTCACATAATCTTTTACACCCAAAATCTGTTTTCTATCAAACAAATGTTTGAGTGTTTGATTATCATTTGCACCGTAAAATCCTGCATCAATTACACCAATATTAATACAGTTCCCGTTTAGACCAGCTTCCAAAAAATGTTCAATTCCGATTTGTTTCATCACAAAATCTACACGTAAATCGTCTTTGCTTTTTTTATCATTTTTTGCCAAAATTGTTTGAGCATCAATCGGTATAATTTCTTTTACAAAACGGAGTCTTTTAACTTTATTAAATTGTGATTCCGAAAGATTTGCAGAAACGGCATTCAACCATTTTGACTTTATAAGCAACTGGACATCAATACTTTGCAAACTTTCAACATAAAGATCTGAAACTGGCAAATCAGAAAATTGATTTTCTTGCAAGCCCAAAACTCTCCTATTTTCTTTACATTTCTCCGAAATAGCAGATTTAGCGTGGACATCTTTATCAGTAAAAACAATCCAATATTTAGCCTTTTGGGCTTCTGCTTGAAAAAAAATTAAAGAAAAGAAAATAAAAAATGAGAAAAATTGAGTGAATCGAAACATTCGTTTGTGATAATTTATAATTTAGCAAATATTCTAAATTTTTTACTTAAAAAACGAAAATGCGTTACGAAAAAATTGATTCGAAACTATTTATTTTAAATCGGGAAAGACTAAGAAGCCTTCTCAAGCCTAATTCGATGGTAATTGTTCAATCAAACGACGTATTACCGACCAACGCTGACGGCACTTTGGGTTTTCGTCAAAATAACGACATTTTCTACCTTTCGGGTATTGGCCAAGAAGAAACAATTCTAGTACTTTTCCCAGATTTTCCTGATGCACAATATCGAGAAATTTTATTTGTGCGTGAAACAAGCGAACATATAAAAGTTTGGGAAGGAGAAAAACTTTCTAAAAAACAAGCGAGTGAAATTTCGGGTATTCAGAAAATAGTTTGGACGAATAATTTTGAAACATTACTTCGAAAACTAATCTTTTTTGCCGACCAAGTTTACTTGAACTTAAACGAACACGATGGAGGAGAATGGAACTTTGAAACCCGTGAACGAAGATTTATTACTGAATTTAAACAAAAATTCCCTCTTCATAGAATCGAGCGTCTCGCTCCTTTGATGCACCAACTACGCGTCATAAAACAGCCAATTGAGATAGATTTGATTAAAAAAGCCATAGAAATAACAGGAAAAGGCTTTGAACGAATGGCAAAATATCTTAAACCAAATATTACCGAATACGAGTTGGAAGCAGAACTAACACATGAATTTTTGAGAAATCGATCTCGTGAACACGCCTTTGCTCCTATTTTGGCTTCTGGCGAAAGTGCTTGCGTGCTGCATTATGTCACAAATAACAATCGATGCCAAGCTGGCGAAATGATTTTAATGGATTTTGGTGCGGAATATGCAAATTATAATGCAGACATAACTCGTTGTTTGCCTGTGAATGGCAAATTTAATGAGCGACAAAAGGAAGTTTATTCAGCGGTTTTAAATGTGATGAAGGTCTCCAAAAAAATGCTCGTCGTAGGCAATACAATGGAAAACCTTCGAAAAGAAGTAGGCAAATTCATGGAATTTGAATTGTTAAAATTGGGTTTATTGAAACAAGAGGAAGTTGATAATCAAAATGATGATACACCGCTTTATAAAAAGTATTTCCCGCACGGCATTTCACATCATTTAGGACTTGATGTGCATGATGTGGGTAATCGGTATGAAGTTTTCAAGGCAGGAATGGTTTTTACTTGCGAACCTGGTATTTATATTTCAGAAGAAAAACTCGGCATTCGACTTGAAAATGATATTTTGATTACAGAAACTGGCAATGTAGACTTAATGGCTGATATTCCTATTGAAGTTGAAGAGATTGAGGCATTGATGCAATAAGGGTTCATGATATATTTTGCAAACTCCGACAATTTCCGTTTATATAACGTAAAATATCTAAAACTATGATTTTTTTATTTAATCATAAATAAAATGCATTCTTAACACCTAAACATCAGTTAATTACGATTTATATTCCCGTCGATTCAAAATCGTTTGAATTATAATCGGCGAAATCATAACTTTGTGGAATAATATCAAAATCAACCATTCAATGTTGCTCAAAAATACATTAGTTCTTTTCTTGACATTCTTTACTTTAAAAAATGTGTGTGCACAAAATGCTGATGAAACGGTCTTTTTTCAGAAAATGAAATTAGCTAAAGAGGAAAAAAAGGCTAAAACAGCCATAATAATTGCAAAAAGCTTTATTGGAAAACCCTACAAAGCAGGCACATTGGAAGGTAACTCGAAAGAACAATTAGTATGTAATTTAAGGGATTTTGACTGCTCAACATTTGTTGAAAACGTAATTGCGATGAGCCTAATCAGTCATTCAAGCTCTCAAACTTTTGAAAAATACAAAAAACAACTTACCGAACTACGTTATAGAAACAGCACAGTGCAAGGATATGCCTCAAGGTTACATTACTTTAAAGAGTGGATTATTCAAGCCGAGCGAAACAATATTTTGCAAGATATTACAAGCAAAATTGGAGGAATGAAGCAGAAAAAAAGCATAAACTTTATGACATCCAACCGGGAGTTATATCCAAACTTAAAAGATGAAACCACTTATTTGGCAATAAAAGAGTATCAAAAACAAATCAATGAGTTTAATTTTTATTATATCCCCAAATGGAAACTCGAAAAAATTGAAAACCAGATTCAAGATGGAGATATAATAGCGATTACATCCAATGTGGATGGATTAGATTTTAATCATGAAGGTTTTGCGATTCGAAAAAATGGCAGAGTTTATTTACTTCATGCTTCTTATGAACAAAAAAAAGTAATCATTTCAACTGAACTTTTGGTAGATTATCTAAACAGAATCAACAAACATTCAGGCATATCGGTTTTAAGATTATTGTAAATTTATCAATTTTCCATCTTTCATAACCAATTTCACTTTTCTAATGTCCGAAATCTGCTTTGTTGGATTTCCCTCAACCACCAAAATGTCAGCAAAAAGACCATTTTTAATACGTCCTACCTCTTTGTTGACATGAAAAGCATCGGCATTCACACTTGTTGCTGATTTTAATGTCTCAGTAGGATTCATTCCGTAGTCAACCATCATTTCGAGTTCTCGGGCATTATCACCATGTGCAAAAACGCCTACATCACCACCAAAACAAATCTTTACCCCAGCATCCATGGCTTGCTTAAATGATACACGTTTTTTCTTAATTTTTTCTGGTTCTTCATCCACTCCTTTTTTCCAACCTCTATACTGACTAATTGCATCGCCTGCCGCCAATGTTGCACATAAATAAACATTCTTTTCGGCCATCAATTTCCATATTTCTGCTGTGCCATTATCACCATGTTCTATTGTTTCTACTCCTCCTAAAATTGAACGACGCATACCTTCAACTGTTGAAGCATGAGCTACCGTTGGTCGACCAGCACTTTGAGCAGTCGCGACAATGAGTTTTATTTCGTCAAGTGTAAATGTCGGAGCGGCTTCACCACGCAATCCCCACCGATAATCGGCATAAATTTTTATCAAATCAGCTCCATGACCAATTTGATTTCTTACTTTTTTTATCAAATCATCATGTCCATCAGCCTCTTCGGCACCTTGCGGCACTTTTATATCTGGCGAAAAATTTTTCGGGGCATAACTACCCGTTGCAATCAAAGCCTTAGTTGCAATCAATAACCTAGGCCCAGAAATCACTCCATCATCAATGGCTTTTTTTAAACCGACATCATCAAACTCTGCTCCTTCGGTGCCTAAATCACGGGCGGTTGTAAAACCTGCTTTGAGCGTTTTCTCGGCATGAATTACAGCCCTTGCAGTCCGATACGAACGAGCTTCTCTGAGCACTTGGTCGTCCCACGGCACTTCGTTGTAAGGGTGCAAAAAAAGATGAGTATGTCCTTCGATAAGGCCTGGTAATAGGGTAGAATTTTTTAAATCGACAATTTTAATATCTTTTGGTAAATTCTTTTCGATATTCGCTTGACTATCAAATAGTTCAATTTTGTCACCTTTAATAATGACTCCATATTTTTCAAATATTTTTTCGCCATCAAAAACTCTTTCAGGACGAAGATAAATCAGATTTTGAGCGGAAACTTTATCAAAAATGATAACAATAGATAATAATAATAGAATTTTTCTGAAATACATTTTTTAGGAGGTTGAAGGTTAAAACAAACAATTTTGATGACCAATTTCTATTTTTTATGATACATTTTTAGTCCAAAAAAACCAATTGATAAGAATAATATAGCCATAACAAGGTTTAAAGTAGATTTGTCTTGTAAATAAAGTTTCATTAAGAGAAGAAAGATACCGCAGAAAATTGCGACATAACTAGCATAATAAGAAAGTCTATGTTTATTCATTTTTTATGGGTTTTTGAAATTATGATTTAAATATAATCAATTTTAATTTTCTTTGTAACAGAATCTCAAAATCTAACTCAAAAGGGTATTTAAAAATAAAAATATGATTATTAGAATTGGAGGTGTGAGCCGTTCTGGAAAAAGTACCCTCGCCAATTTATTGGTGACCTATTTCAGAAAAAATGGAAAGAAAGCAATCATTTTTCATCAAGATGATTTTGTTTTTCCTGAAACTCAAATTCCGAAAATCAGAAACAAAACTGATTGGGAATCACCACAATCTATCGATTTTGAACAATATCGTGAAGTTAACGAACTTTTCAGAACACGATTTGATATAGTAATTGCGGAAGGTTTATTCGCTTTTTATGACGAAAATATTTATCAACTTTACGATAAAAAATTTCATGTAAAAATATCAAAACGTACATTCTTGAATCGCAGAGCAATGGATATCCGTTGGGGATATGAACCAACATGGTATATCGACCATGTTTGGCAATCTTTTTTGAAATATGGAAAACCAAGTAAAGATTCAAAAGGAATTGTAAATGTCAGCGGTGAAGATGAATTTGATATGGAAAAAGTCATAAAGAGCCTTAATTTAGGTATCTTCCAAAATTCTTAATCGCTTTGGCGACCCCGCCTTCATTTTCAATTCTTAATTCATTGCCGTATCTTTGTGTTTTCAATAAAAAATCAGCTTCATGACAATCATTGATGGTAAAATTATTTCTGCTCAAGTCAAGCAAGAACTTAAAATAGAAGTAGAGAAACAAAAAGCCAATGGTGGCAAAATCCCACATTTAGCTGCAATATTGATTGGGGACAATGGTGCAAGTGAAACCTACGTAGCAAGTAAAATCAGGTCATGCGAAGAAATCGGCTTTAAATCAACACTTATTCGCCGTGATTCAAGTACTACTGAAAACGAAGTTCTCGAAATTATTCAGCAACTCAACAACGACGACGACGTTGATGGCTTTATAGTTCAACTTCCGCTTCCTGCCCACATAAACGTAGATAAAATAATCGAGGCAATCGAGCCTCGCAAAGATGTTGATGGTTTTCATCCAATAAATATTGGTCGTATGGCAAAAGGTTTACCTGCCTATATTTCGGCAACGCCATTCGGAGTTTTGGAATTAATAAAACGCTATAATATAGAAACTGCTGGAAAACACTGTGTTGTAGTCGGAAGAAGTCAAATTGTAGGCTTGCCAATGAGTATCTTGATGCAACGAAATACTTACCCAGGAAACTGTACTGTATCTTTGGTACATAGCAAAACACAAAATCTTGCCGAAATAACCAAACAAGCTGATATTTTAGTTGCGGCACTTGGTAAGCCAGAATTTATTACAGCAGATATGGTAAAAGAAGGGGCTGTCGTAATTGATGTTGGACTAACAAGAGTAGTTGATACCACAAAGAAAAGTGGCTTTGCACTAAAAGGAGATGTAAAATTTGATGAAGTTGCTCCGAAATGTAGCTTTATAACACCCGTACCAGGTGGCGTTGGACTAATGACAGTGGCGGCGTTAATGTATAATACATTACTTTCGGCTAGAAGAGAAATTTATAAATAAATATAAATATGGGTGGTATTATAAAGTCATACCATTCATATTTAGAATCATTAATTATGGTTTACCTTAAATTGATGTGTAATTGCCTTACCATGCGGCAAAAGTAACTCTACGAAATATACCCCGTTATTTAATTTATCTACATCAAAATCGTTATTCGAATCATTTTCGAGGTCACGCATTTCAAGAATTCTTCCTTGTGAATCCTTCAAAAATATTTTCGTTCTTATTTCAATCATCTTTTTATATAGCTAACAAACTGCAAAAAAATTGCCAATTTATTGTAAATACATTTGTTTGATTGAAATATGTTGCATTGGTTTAATTATAATTTGAAATATTAATTTGTGGTATGCTAAACCAATATTACCATCTCTTTATTATTGAAATATAGCTTCCGTAGTTATCCTTAATCAAATCTCCGTGATCAACTGAAATATTCAGAATCAAATCTGCTTTTAATTTACGGAGTGGTACTACGGTATTTACTGAATAAGAAATTTGATCAACTGGCTGAATTACTTTTCCTAATAAACTTGTATTACCAAAATTTCTACTGAAAGAAAGTTTATTTGAGAAACTTATTGTACCGATTTGATTTAACAAGGCTCCATAAAAAGCCCAAATTCTATTATTATTAACAAAAACATTGCCATTACCAAGTTGATTTTCATTTCTTAAATTTTGTTCAGGAGTAAGAAAAGGAGTTCCTATTGTTCGTTTATTATAAGACCACCCATCAAAATATTGTTGATGATTAAACAAAAAGCTCTCTTCGTTCGGGTGTCGATCAGGCATATTTAGTAGCCGTCCAATCCCCGCTACATATCTACCTTGATTTTTAGTAAACAAATATTCAAATACCACTCTTTTAAAGGAAGATTTTGGATTAGGCGTAAAACTCAAACCATAAATTCCATCATCAGTATTTGTAAGTCCAAATAACTGCCCATCATCAAACAGAAACTGTCGGTAAAGTAATAGTTTACTCTGCTTAAACTTAAATTCGGCTGCAGCGTCAATAGTACCAAGTTGATTTCCAAAGTGATTAGTTGTTTCAAAAGCATTATAAGTTAGGTTTTTTGACGACTGTTTCCAGAGTCCTTTCAATGGTAGAACCACATTTCCATAAACATACCAATCGGCAGGAAACTTACCATTTAAAAGTCGATCATCTCCAATTGGAAGAATATTCTTGGGCGTTCCACCCCAAGTAACATTATGCACAAATCCACCATAAAAATTCAGCATCGAAACAGATTTCCCTAATCTAAAGAACAACGATTTTTGGTGCAAATAATGACCTTTAGTAAAGGTCTGATTTCCATACCATCCATGTGAGAAAGTTCCTTTAAAACTCAACCACTTAAAAAATAATTTCGTATAATTTGGCATTCCAATCTGCACTTTCGGAATGGGCATTGCATTTCCCGACCATGATGCAGACCCCGATGAAAGTAATGTATCTACGATTCCGAAAATTTCTTTTCTTCGACCCACATAAATATCAACTTTACCAAGTTTAGTGCAGAGAAAACCTTCAGGAAGTAATAATTGAGGATTTTTACCAAGAATAGTAACCGCTTCAAAGCCATAATCAAATTTAAAGAATCTATTCAGTGTATCTTTATGAGTTTTGATACTTTGGCGACAAAGAAAGGCAGGCAAATCACTTGGAATACTTCCAAACTGATTCGCACTTTGCCAAAATGGCAATTTGTTAGTCATAGAAAAATAACTTCCTATTTCAAATATATAATCAAACTTTTTTGATGGATTTTGTTGAGCATTACATGCCGCAAAAAAACCCAGCCAAAATGTAAATATTTTTTTCATATTCACTCAATTTTATTCAAAAAAAAGAACAAAAATGATGCCGATTATAAAATTTTTTAAATGAATGTCACCTTCGGTAAAAGAAAAGCCTAATTTGCCAATTATAAGGGTTTTACTAATTTGAAATCCACTGCATAATAAGACCCGTCACATAGCCACAATATGTGCCAACGGCATTGCCAAGGATGGCTAGTAAAACACCAATTGGAGCTAGTGAAGGATTAAAAGCCGCTGCTACAACCGACGCAGAAGCAACACCCCCAACATTGGCTTGTGACCCAACGGCTGTAAAAAAGAAAGGAGCTTTTACTAAATATGACGCAGCTACAGTAAAAACTGCGTGAATCAGAATCCAAATTAAACCAACCAAAAATAACATCGGATTTTTGAAGGCTTCAAAAATATGCAGCTGCATTCCGATTGTGGCGATGAGAAAGTATAAAAACAAAGTTCCAATTTTTGAAGCTCCGAATCGTTCAAGGTTTCTTGCTTTAGTATTTGAAAGTAAAAAGCCCGATAATGAAGCAATTGTAACAATCCAAAATGATTTTGAAGCTAAACTATATGCTTTTAAATTCGGATAATTTGCTTCAATAAAAGGAGCAATGTTATCAGCAACAAAATGTGCAAAGCCTGTTATTCCAAACCCAACCGCCAAAACCAAAAATAATTCTTGAAAAGTAGGGTTTTTTTGTTTGGCACTTTCAATTTCTACTCTTTCTTGTATATCTTTAATGATACTCGCATCAGCTTTCATTTTTTTATCAATAATTGCCGCTTTTCCAACAAAATATAATAGAATTCCCAACCACAGTTCAGCAAAAAGTACATCAATTACGCTCGTTTGGGCAAATACCGCTGGTGATGGATGAAATATTTCTTTTAGTGCCAATTGATTGGCGTTTCCACCAGTCCAACTTCCTGCAATTGTTGCCAATCCACGCCAAATTTCTTCACCATCTTTTCCCAAAAAATTTGGATCAAGCATTTTTCCAATCCAAATAGCTACTGGGCCGCCTACCATCACTCCTACGGCACCTGCAAAAAACACAAATAAGGCTTTACCACCAAGCTGCTTAATAGCCTTTATATCAATACTTAATGTAAAAAAAACCAGGCATGTTGGCAGGAAAAAACGGGAGGCTGTTTCATCAAGCTGCGAATCAGCAGCCGAAATGATATTGAACGAACTTAATAAGCCTGGAATAAAAAAACAAAGGAGAATAGATGGAAAAATTTTATAAAAATTTTCAAACGACTTGACCGTAGTTGAATAAAATATCAAAGCCAAAGTTGCCATCAAAATACCCAGCACTACAGCATCGTTTGTAAAAAAAGCTTTTTCTTGAATCATCGTTTTAGTTTGTTTCAATATGAAATACAAAGTAAATAATTCTTGATTGGAAATAAAACTATCGAGTTTTTTAAACAAAAAAACACGCAAACCTCAATTAGGGATTGCGTGTCGCAATTACACTTCATCAACAAACTAAAAACCAAATAATATTTTTACTAAGCAAAAATACTCAAAAAAGAAGTGTGAAAGAAAATTATAAAATAAAATATTCTTTCACACTTTTAATTTGTTTGCTGTAAGAGGGGGAGTCGAACCGCCCACGGTGTAGTTAGCCACAGTACAAGTTTGGTGGTCCATCCCAGTCGACTA
>Ga0209189_1000924_pt1 | contig 22754 bp, 22 predicted proteins | sample C_130820_EF_Meta_FD_187308 | JGI IMG/M metagenome (GOLD analysis project Ga0209189, IMG submission 187308) | Freshwater microbial communities from Lake Croche, Canada to study carbon cycling - C_130820_EF_MetaG (SPAdes) (version 3) | ecosystem: Environmental > Aquatic > Freshwater > Lake... | reverse complement strand
ATCTGCTTCGAGCTGAGACCCGGCGCCTGCAACTGTTTGCGCAACGACTCAATCTGGACCGCAATCCAGACCCGACACTGGGAATATTCACCGCGACCGAACGCGGCGGAGCCGAGCAAGTTTCGGGGGTCTCTCTTTCCTTCCCCATCGCCGGACCGGCGCGAACCGCCAATGCCAGGATGACCATTGCCGAGGCACAAAGCCTGGAGGCCCGTGCTCAACAGGTTGAGCAAACACTAGCCGGCGGTTTCGATGCCCTTTGGGCGCAGTTGATACACAAGCGGTCCGCCGTGGAGAACCTCACTCAGGCGGCCCAAAAACAGTTAGCCGCTGCAGAAAAATCGCGCAAGGCCTTTAATCTGGGCGAATACACATTGACTCAAACGCTCCAGGTCAACCGCACCGCGAGCGAATATCGCCACGCGGCCCAGGTCATGCAACTTGACGTATTAGAATTAACGGCCTCGTTATGGCTCGACCTTCATGAGATCTGGGATCTTGATTAATCAACCTGAGACTTCGCTGGATGATCGCGCAGATGAGGAGCGCGCGGATGAGAGGAGCACGACGCCAACGAGGTCGACACTCGCCAAGCCCACCATCTCCGCTCTCGCCCTGAGCGTCAGTGCGTGTGGCGGGGGAGCTGATTCGTCTTCAGGCCAAATCAATTCAGGTCTGCCGTCATCACCAACGACGAAGGCAACCGAGATTCAGGCCTCGCGATTCCTGGCCCAGGCGAGCTTGGGCGCAACACGTCAAGACATTGCCCGCGTGCGAGAGTTGGGCTACGCCGGCTGGCTTGATGAACAACTCTCGACGCCGGTCTTTTCCAGTCGATGGGATTGGCTTAAATCCAAGGGCTATGACGTAGCCGCTAATAAATTCAACACCACAGGTTTTGATAACGTTGCGTGGCGCTGGTTGATTTCTTCGCCGGATACCCTGCGTCAGCGGGTGACATTCGCCCTGTCAGAAATCATCGTGATCGGCGTTGACGGTCTCGATAACACGGGCGGCTGGAAGACCTTTGGCGGCGCTGCCTGGCTGGACATGCTCGATGCCAATGCCTTTGGGAATCTGCGAACCCTGCTGCAGCAAGTCAGCACGTCGCTGCAGATGGGCTCCTTTCTGACGTTCAGAGGCAATGCCAAAGCATCCGCAACGACGGGCGCGGTCCCGGACGAAAACTACGCTCGCGAATTGATGCAGCTATTCATGATTGGCCTGGTTGAGCTCAATCTGGACGGCACGCCACGGCTGGTCAACGGTCAGCCAATAGAAACCTACTCCCAAACCGATATCTCGGGACTAGCCCGGGTTTTTACGGGTTGGGATATTGATTATGCAGGCGCGAACAGTGACATCCCTGATCATCTTCGCCGCCCCATGTTGCAGGTAGCCAGCCGCTATGAAACAGGCGCCAAATCTTTCTTGGGTTTGACAATTCCGACGGGTACTGAAGCCACCAAATCCTTGACGATGGCCCTCGACCATCTCTACGCGCACGCTAATGTGCCGCCCTTCTGGAGCCGCCAACTCATTCAACGCCTTGTCACCAGCAACCCAAGCCCGGCATATGTTGAACGGGTTGCACGCGTCTTTCAAAATGATGGGACCGGGCAACGAGGCAATTTGTCTGCAGTGATCCGCGCAATTCTTCTCGACGTTGAAGCCAGAACCGATAGCCCATCCGAACAACCGACGACCGGCAAGGTACGCGAACCCATTTTGCGCCTGCTCGCCTGGGCACGCGCTTGGGGCGTGCGATCAGCATCTGATACCTGGGCGCTCGGCAACACCACCGACCCTGCGACCCGATTGGGTCAAAGCCCACTGCGTTCACCCTCGGTTTTCAACTTTTTCAGGCCCGCTTACGTACCGCCGAACAGCGCGTTTTCAACAAGCGGGCTGGTAGCGCCCGAGCTCCAACTGACCAATGAGTCCACCGTCGCAGGTTATCTGAATTTCATGCAGTCACTGGTGGCTGGATCGATTGGCGATATCGTTCCAGATTACAGCGCCTTATTAACACTTGCCGACACCCCAACCGCACTCGTCGCCGAAATCAATACCGTGATGGCAGCGGGTCAGCTGAGTGCTGCAACGCAGACCCTGATCGTCAGCGCCATTAACGCGATGTCCCGAGCTAACGACGCTGCGATGCGACAAAGGGTGAATGCGGCGATGCTGTTGGTGCTGGCAGCACCTGAGTTTGTGGTCTTGAAATAAGTCAGCGTTATACAGGCGACCGTGATGAAAAAACCCATCTTCTCCGCGGCGTCACGACGAGCGTTTCTGCGCCACAGCCGAGACCTCAGCATCGCTGGCATGGCGACCCCTTGGGCACTCAATCTGGCCACAATGGCCGAGGCCGCAGCCGCTACCGCAAGCGACTACAAGGCGCTGGTCTGCGTCTTTCTCTACGGGGGCAATGACTACGGAAACACGCTGATCCCGGTCGACACAAACCACTACCCACTCTATAAAGCGCAGCGGCCGGCCCTCGCGATTTCAGCCGAAGCCTTGGCGGCCACCACCCTAAGTCCAATCGCACCGCCCTTGGACCGCAATGGGGAGCCCTACAGCTATGCACTTGCCCCCGGACTCCTGCCCCTGATGCCACTCTGGCAAGCCGGCCAGATGGCTGTCATGCTAAACGTCGGTACGCTCATACAGCCCACCACCAAAGCGCAGTATCTGGCGAAATCCGTCAAGCTACCGCCTAAGCTTTTTTCGCATAACGACCAGCAATCGTACTGGCAAGCCTCTGCGCCCGAAGGGGCCCCATCGGGTTGGGGGGGGCGAATGGGCGATCTCCTGCAATCGGGCAACGGATTGTCAACGTTTACCTGCGTCAATGTCTCGGGTAACGCAGTCTTTGTGAGCGGCGGCAACGCCGCTCAGTATCAGGTCTCAACATCAGGTTCCGTTGCGATCAACGGCATCAAGAGCGCACTGTATGGCTCAACCGTCGCCTCCGACGCCCTTCGGACACTGCTCACCAACCCGCGCAGTAACTGGTTCGAGGCCGAGTACGGTCGGGTATCCCGACGCTCGATCGACGCCAATGAAGTCCTGAGCAAAGCTCTGGCTGGCGCTCCAAGCTTCGCGACAAATTTCCCGAGTGGCAATAGCCTCGCCGACCAGTTAAAGCTGGTCGCACGAATGATCGTCTCCGCCGACGCAATTCAGGCCAAACGACAAGTTTTTTTCGTATCACTCGGCGGATTCGATAATCATGACGGCATCCTCACCGTCCACCCCGGGCTGATGGACAAAGTCGGACAGGCGTTATCAGCCTTCTACTCCGTGCTGTCCGCTCAAGGCGTTGCGCAACAGGTCACGAGCTTTACCTCGTCTGATTTCGGGCGAACCCTCGCAGGCAACAACGACGGTTCTGACCACGGATGGGGGAGCATGCATTTTGTCGTGGGCGGGGCCGTCCGGGGGCAACGTTTCTACGGCACCGCACCCATCGTTGCTAACAATGGCGCCGACGACGTTGGCCAGGGAAGGCTTTTACCAAGCACCTCGGTTGATCAGTACGCCGCCACCCTCGCAAAATGGTTTGGGCTGAGCGATTCTCAGCTGCTCGATGTCCTACCCAGCCTTGTCAACTTTAACGCCAGTCAACGCACACTTGGGTTTGTTTGAGCGCGGGCAGTTGACGCCGCCGTGGCCCTGGTTAAGCGACCCAAGGTACTGGACCGACCCCCAGACTTATTAACCGAGGTTCGCGCGTTCAAACCGGCAAATTTGAATAAGCCTTGACCAACATGTAGACCGCAACGCAGAAGAGCAGCGCTGCGAACGCCCGTTGAATTTGGGCGGGATGTAACCTTTGGGAGATTCGCCGACCGAATAACATGCCCAACACCATTGCGGTGACAAACGCACATGTTTCAAACACGGGTGGCTTTGCTCCACTCAAGATTGAGTTTAAAACGCCACCGCTGCCGACCAGGGTAATCACGAACAAGGAAGTTGCGACAATCCCAGGGATCGCAAGGTGGGTGAAGTGTCGCATCAGTGGGACGATGAGAAATCCACCGCCCACGCCCAGTAACCCAGTCATGATCCCGGTCAACATGCCAATCGACGCTAACGCCGTCGCGGCCGCTGGCGTCCAGATGAACTTTCCGGTGTCTGCGTTAATTAAAGCTAACCGCAAGCCTTGCTCATCGATGGCGGAGTTGCTTCGACGCGATTGTTGAAAAAACCGCCAGGACACGATGAGCATCAGGCAGGAAAATCCACCCATGAGCAGATACTGGGGTAAGAGGTGAGCCCAATACTGACCGAGGCGAGTGAGAGGAATTCCACAGATCGCCATCAGGATGGCGGCCTTATAACGGACGAGGCGATGTCTAAATCCATCGATCGCGCCGACTGCGGCTCCGGCCGCGACCGCAATTAACGCGACGGGCGCTGCTTGCTGCATGGTCCAGTGCATCCCGGCAACGAGCACCGGCACCGCTAGAATCCCGCCACCGGCGCCGGTCAACCCCATGACAGCCCCGATCAAAACTCCCAAAACCATGACGACGGCCAAGGCCTCGTTCCCCATTAAACGGCCATCTCTGGATTTGTCAACGATCGGTGGTCTTGTGGAATTGCATTGCGGTCATGCGAGCTTATTGAATGGTTTTCGTAAGTATCACTTGGGTACCCTTCGATCGATCCACTCGAAAATGGCCATACCGACGAGCATGGCCACCACAAAAATCGCCGCTTTGGGCTGTCCAGTAGCCAAGGACACCAGGGCGGGCCCGGGGCAAAAACCAGCCAGGCCCCAACCCGCACCAAACAGCGCTGCGCCCACAATGAGACGGCGGTCGATCTGATCTGCCGTGGGCAGGCGCATGGCGTCGCCCAGAAAACTCGTGGTTTTCTTCTTCGCGAGTGCAAAGGCAATGACGCCAACCGCAATCGCGCCACTCATCACGAGCGCAAGTGACGGGTCCCAGGGGCCCAACAAATCGAGAAACCCAAGCACTTTGCCAGGGTCTGTCATTCCGGAGAGCAGTAATCCCAGCCCAAACAGGAGACCAACGACAAATTCACTCAGCCGATGTTGCACGCTCGTTCTCCTTAAAAGAGGTGGCGCGCAATAGCGACGACCGCGAATCCCACACCCATAAACGTCAAGGTAGACATCAGCGAACGGGGTGATAGGCGGGACAGGCCACAGACTCCATGGCCGCTCGTACAGCCAGACCCATAGCGCGTGCCAAATCCCACCAGCAGGCCTGCGCTTACGATGGTGGGCACGTTCGAGTCAATTCGAGGCACTGCCAGCGCGGCCTTAATGCTCTCTGGAAAAATGAGTGCTCCGAGCATGGGCGCGACAGCCATTCCGAGGATGAACGCGACCCGCCAGGCGACATCGCCACTGCGGGGTGTGAGCAAGCCGCTCAAAATGCCGCTGACCCCCAGGATTCGGCCATTGAACAGAATGAACATTGCGGCTGCAAGGCCCAGTAAAAGCCCGCCAGCGAGTGACGCCAAGGGGGTGAAATGGAACCAGTCAATCGTCATGGTGATCCTCTTTTTGCAAGCAAAACTGCTCGTAAAGGACCTCAAGCACCGCGAGGGCCTGCGGGCTCGTGACGCGGTAATAAATGTGTTTGCCCTCGCGACGGGTAATTACCAAACCCTCAGCGCGCAGAACAGTGAGTTGTTGCGAAAGGGTCGGTTGAGTGATTCCGAGGAGCGCCTCAATCTCGCCCACGCGCATCTCGCCTTGGGATAACTGACAGAGAATCAGCAACCGATCTGGATTGCCAAGCGTCTTCATGAGCTGACAGGCTTGTGCGGCGGCCTGCCGCATCAGCGCCGGATCGAGTGCGAGTGTAATCAATTAATTTTTATATAGATGATTTACAAATATAATATCTATTAACTAACTATAGGTCAATGTATCGTTTGCCACGCTCCAACTCGCCGGCCCTATCAGCGGCCAACGACTTCTCTCGGAGACCATGATGAAATCAAGATCGGTTAGCCCCAAGGTGCACCCCTTGTTCGACGAGGCCACGTGGACGGTGACGTATGTGGTTCACAACGGGCAAGGTAGCGCCTGCGCAATTATTGATTCTGTTCTCGACTATGACCCGAAGTCTGGCCGCACCCGGACCGTGTCCGCCGATCGGGTCATCGACTACGTTGAAGACAATGCACTGAACGTGGCGTGGATTCTTGAGACGCACGCCCATGCCGACCATCTGAGTGCTGCCACCACTTTGAAAGAGCGCCTGGGCGGCAAGATCGCGATTGGCGAACACATCACCCGCGTCCAAGAGGTGTTTAAGGAAATCTTTAACCTAGAGCCGCAATTTCGCACCGATGGCTCGCAATTTGATCGATTGCTGGTAGATGAGGAAGAAATTCAGATCGGCGAATTAACTGCAAAGGTCTTGTACGTTCCAGGCCATACGCCCGCCTGTGTGGCCTATCAAATTGGGGATGCGGTGTTCGTCGGCGATACGATGTTCATGCCTGACGTGGGCACAGCGCGTTGTGACTTCCCCGGTGGTGACGCCAAGACCCTATACGCGTCGGTCCGCAAGCTCCTTAGACTGCCTCCGCAGACGCGACTATTCATGTGTCACGACTACCCGCCCAATCATCGAAAGGTCGCTTTCGAGTCGACGGTCTCCGCGCAGCGCGAGAAGAACATCCATGTTCACGACGGTGTTTCCGAAGCCGAGTTTATGGCGATGCGCAGTCAGCGCGATGCGACTCTGGAAATGCCGGTGCTGATATTGCCTGCGGTTCAAATCAACATCCGTGCGGGCGAGATGCCACCCAAAGAAAGTAACGGTATTGCCTACCTCAAAATCCCTTTAAACGCGCTCTGAATATGTCTGGATTCACCTATCCTCAAGAAATGTGGGATAAACGGTTCTCCACACCCGAGTATTTGTTCGGCGAGGAACCCAGCGCCTTTTTGGTATCGCAGGCGCACCGTTTTCCGTCAGGCAAGGCCCTGGCCCTCGCCGATGGGGAGGGCCGAAACAGTGTTTGGTTGGCCCGCCAGGGATTAACCGTTGACGCCTTTGCGGGCTATGAAGTACAAGTGTGCGAGACCTACGAGGCAACGATCCATGAGGGGACCGGCCACGATGGCATGTCCGCTTTGCTGGGTTTCGTTGCGATTAAACCATGACTGAAATTCGTCATCTGGTGTTTCCGTTCTGCGATGCCACCAGTCGGGTACCTCAGAGGCCATGAAACGCTTTCAGCCATTGATTTTTGCCCTATTGATGGGCTTCATGATGTCCCTCGCCCTAACCCTGCTGATCACCGTCGTTCGATTGGGGTTCGTGGAGAGTTTGATTCGTGAATGGATAAGGATTTGGTCTTACGCCTACCCCGCGGCAGTTGGGTGCATATTCGTGTTTCGACCGTTGGCTACAAGCCTGACCGAACGAATCATCGATCGTCTCGAAAAATAGAATCATCCGAACCATCGCTAGCCCCGACTTCGCGTAAGAAACCCGTTTTAATTCATGGATCTGTTCGCTGGTTGTGGGTCTTCCCACTCTCAGTAGCGCCACATTTACTGATGCGATTTGGTAGTGCGCAAGTAAGGAAGCTTGATATCAATAGCACCGTATTTTTCGCGTGCCTGATCGTCATTGAGGGTAAGTGCCACGATGACATCTTGCCCGACGGACCAATTGGCCGGGGTTGCCAAAGGCTCGTTAAAGGTCAGCTGGAGTGCGTCGAGTGCACGCAGAACTTCAGCAAAATTTCGGCCAACAGACATCGGATAGGTCATTGACAGTTTGAGTTTTTTGTCTGGGCCAACAATAAACACGGATCGGACCGTCGCAGTATGGGCAGCGGTACGGCCATCGGGGAGATAAGCCTCAGCGGGCAGCATGTCAAAGGCCTTTGACACCGCTAAGTCTTCGTCCGCAATGATGGGGAAATCGGCGGTCGCGCTCGCAAAACCTTCAATGTCTGCCTTCCACTTTTTGTGCGACTCAACCCCGTCAACTGAGACGCCAATCACCTTCGTTCCGCGTTTGGCCCATTCGCTAGCAAGTTGGGCGACCGCACCGAACTCCGTCGTGCACACTGGTGTGAAGTCCTTAGGATGGGAAAATAGGATTGCCCAACCTTCTCCTATCCAGTCGTGAAAGACAATGTTGCCTTGATCAGTTTCCGCAGTAAAGTTCGGAACTTGGTCGTTGATTCTTAGTGCCATGGCACTAACCCCTTGAATAATTTTCGTGGTTCCAGTTTGCCAGAAGTCCGGCCAGCCGATCCGTAAAACCGCTCGACCAACCCACCTTTGCAAAGTTACGGTTGCCCGCGAAAGTGCGGCGCTGCTCTACCTCGTCAAGGGAGCACGGTTGCGGAAAAACAATTGGTCGGGACGGCGGGATTCGAACTCGCGACCCCTTGCACCCCATGCAAGTGCGCTACCAGGCTGCGCTACGCCCCGAAGGACAAGACTTTAACATGATTCAAGAGGCTCTCAGGGCAGCCCATCGAAGTTCAGAAGGTCAAGCGCGGCGGTGAGTTCACGGCGGATTGCGATCAGATCCAGACTCGATGCAACCAGTGGCGAATGCGCAGCCAACTGATGCGGATGGCGACCAACAACCACACCCTCAGCCTCAGCCTCAGCCTCAGCCTCAGACGCGCCCTCAGAAACAGCCTCGAGCGGCGCGAACAAATCCTGCGGGAAGGCAATGCCTACGAGCGCTGCATCGGCGCTCGCCTGAGAGATCAGGTCAGCAGTTAGTTTGGCCTTAGAACCCTTCTCGATCAGGCGATTGCGTGCGCCACTGATCGTGAATCCCTCTTCATAGAGAAGCTCGCGAATTCGGCGCACCAGAAGCACTTCATGATGCTGGTAATACCGACGGTTGCCGCTGCGCTTCATCGGCCGCAGCTGGGTGAATTCCTGCTCCCAGTAGCGCAGCACGTGGGGCTTGAGGTAACAGAGCTCTGCCACTTCTCCAATGCTGAAGTAACGCTTCGGCGGGATGACCGGCAGCGTCACTTTTGCGTTCGGATGGGTCGTGGGCGTCGGCATGGCTTTAGCTTGGATCGACTCGGCTCGTGTTAACTAATCTCAGGACCGCTCGACGAGATTTTTCAACTTTGGGCTGGCATGAAAGGTCACAACCCGTCGGGCGGAAATCGGGATCGTCTCGCCCGTCTTGGGGTTACGACCGGGTCGTTGCGGCTTGTCGCGCAACTGAAAATTACCAAAGCCAGACAACTTGACGCCGTCCCCTTGCTCGAGCGCAAGGCAGAGTTCATCAAAGAACGTCTCGACCATATCCTTCGACTCGCGCTTGTTCAAACCAACCCGCTCGAAAAGCAATTCCGCGAGCTCGGCCTTTGTCAGCGTGAAACCCTCGCCGCCCTCCTGGCTACGATCCTCAACCCCATCCATGCTATCCCCGTAGGCGCGCGCCGCAATGTTGTGCCGCAGCTGCGATGGCGTTGCGCAGTGCTCGATCGATCTCTTCGTCATTCAAAGTTCTCGAATTGTCTTGAAAGACAAATCGAAACGCAAGACTTTTCTCGTTATTTTCCAGACCTTTACCGCGATATTCGTCGAAAGGCCAGCAACTCTGCAACAGGTCAGGGACCACAGCCTCGATCGATTCTCGCAATTGCGATAACAAACTCTGCGAAGAGCAATCGCGTCCGACCACCAAGGCCAGGTCACGAACGACCTGGGGAAACTTTGAAGGTTCGTGGGGTTTAACTACGGACACAGCGAGTAGAGGCTCGACATCGAGTTCGAACACAATCGGCGCTCTGGGGAGATCGAGCGAACTTACCAGGCGCGGGTGGAGTTCGCCAATCCAGCCCAGAGGCTGGCCATGCAAATGCACACGCGCGCTGCGTCCAGGGTGCAAGGCCGTCCCGATTGACTCGGCGCTCGCACCACCTGGTGACTCGGAAGTCAGCCCGGCAGAAGTCACCGGCTCGAAGGTCAGCGGATTGAAGGTCAGCGCATCGGAGACGAATGCTCCGTTCGGGCCGTTGACTCCCAACAGGACCTCGAGATCAGCTTTTGCATCATAAAAATCGACCGTACGACTCGGCAGTCCCCACTGCGGTTCGCCGCTATCGCCAAACGCCAGTGCGGCAATGCGCATCGGTTGTTCGATGCCGGCAACTTCAAAGGCGTCCCCTGCCTTGCCCGGCACACGCAGAAATACACGGCCCGACTCGAACAGCCTCACGCGCTGCGCGCTGCGATTGAGATTACGCTGCAGCGTCTCGAGAAGACCACCAATCAGGGTGGTGCGCATAACATCGAGGGGTTCGGCAATTGGGTTCAGCAACCGAATGCCCTGCGATAACCCAAGTGCCTGCTCACCCGCGCTCGATACAAAGCTGAAATTGATGATCTCTTGATAATCGCGTGCTGCGAGCGCGCGCTTAAGGTTCAATAATGTGCGGCGCTCACCTGGCACAGCAGCCAGATTGGCTGGGGCCAAAGGTGCTCGCAGTGGCAGACTATCGAAACCCCGGATTCGGGCCACTTCTTCAATCAGGTCCTCCTCGATTGCGAGGTCAAATCGCCAACTTGGAGGAACCACCGTGATCGTCGCCTCAGACAGGGCATCATTGGTCGTCGCGCCATTGGCCGTCCAAGCAAACCCCAGACGATCGAACACAGCAGCACAATCATTTTGGTTGAGCGAAAGACCAAGTATCCGATTGGCCCTTGCCACCCTCATCGTCACGGGTGGGCGCTCCGGCAAGGCGGTGATTTGGTCATCGATCGGGCCCGCCTGGCCACCACAGATCTCGAGTATCAATGCACTCAGATAATCGAGATGCTCGACCGTTGTCTGGGCGTCGACGCCGCGCTCGAATCGATGCCCAGCATCGGTCACGAAGTTAAACCTGCGGGCACGACCTGCGATTGCGGTAGGCCACCAGAACGCCGCTTCGACATAGATGTCGGTGGTGTCCAACGAGACAGCAGCCGCCTCACCGCCCATGATTCCGGCGAGACTTTCGGGGCCTTCGCTTGCTGCAATGACGCCCACGTCGGACGCCAGTTTCACGGTCTGGCCATTGAGCAGGGTCAGGGATTCGTCTGCATGCGCCCAACGCACGGTCAAACCCTGCGAGGCGTCGCCCAGCTTGTTCAGATCAAATACGTGAGTCGGCCGACCCAACTCCAGCATCACGTAGTTCGACAGATCCACGAGGGCCGAAATACTTCGTTGACCAGCGCGCTCGAGTCGTGACCGCATCCAGTCGGGCGTCTCAGCGCGCGCGTTGACGCCCCGAATCACCCGCCCCGAAAAGCGGCCACAGAGGTCAGGTGCTTCAATGCGAACTGCCAGGCGGTCGGTCAATGTCGGAATCACCGCGGGCCGGGTCGGAAGTTGAATTGGGGCCCCGGTGAGCGCGGACACCTCTCGAGCGACACCAACCATCGACAAACAATCCGCTCGGTTAGGCGTGAGTTTGAGCTCGAACACGGTGTCGTCCAGGGCCAGCGCCTCGCGGATATCCTGTCCATTGACCAGTGTCCCGTCGAGCGCCAAAAGGCCGCCGTGGTCGGTCGACAGGCCGAGCTCGCGTGCCGAGCACAGCATGCCGAGGCTGGTCACTCCACGCATTTTCGCTTCACCGATGGCGACCGCGCCGGGCAGGAGGGCGCCGGGTAATGCACAGGGCACCTTCATCCCAATGGCCACGTTTGGTGCACCACAGACAATCTGGCGCAATCGCTGGCCACCGTTGGCATCGCGCTCACCGGCATCGACCTGGCAGACATTGAGTCGGTCGGCATCCGGGTGGCGCTCGAACGCGCAAATCTCAGCGACCACCACCCCTTGAAACGGCGGTGCTGCAGGTTCGGCTGCCTCGACTTCGAGGCCTGCCATCGTCATTCGATCGGACAACTCGGTCGTGCTGATCGGAGGATCAACATAGGCGCGCAGCCAGCGTTCGGAGATCTTCATCGTGTTATCCAGTCGCGAGTTCAGTCACGAAATTGGCGCAGAAACCGCAGGTCGTTATCGTAAAAAAGTCGAAGGTCGCTGATCCCATGACGCAGCATGGCGAGGCGCTCAATACCAGATCCAAATGCAAAACCAATAAAGATCTCAGGATCTAGACCGATATTGCGAACGACATTTGGATGCACTTGTCCGGCGCCCGAGATCTCGAGCCAACGGCCGCGCAATGGGCCATCGGCGAAGCGCATATCGATTTCGGCGCTCGGCTCTGTGAATGGGAAATACGACGGACGAAATCGCACATCAATATCGTCACGCTCAAAAAAATGATGCAAAAAATCGACATAGACGCTCTTCAGATCCGAAAACGAGACGTTGGTGTCGATCCAGAGCCCCTCGAACTGATGGAACATCGGTGAGTGCGTCGCGTCACTATCGACCCGGTAGGTCTTCCCTGGTGCAATCACCCGTATTGGTGGGCGATGGGTTCGCGCGTAACGAATCTGCATCGGGCTCGTGTGCGTACGCAACAGGAGCCCCCTCCCCTGATCGTCGGTACCATCTACATAGAACGTGTCGTGCATCGAACGCGCAGGGTGATTCTCGGGCGTATTGAGCGCGGTGAAATTGAAGAAGTCTTCTTCAATTTCAGGCCCGTCGGCAACATCGAATCCAATCGAGCGAAAGATCGCTTCGATCCGCGCAATCGTAAGCGTCACCGGATGTAGCCCCCCCGCTCCCAAACCACGGCCGGGCAAGGTCACATCGATTGCTTCAGCCGCTAGACGCTGCTCAAGTTCGGCGCGTTCGATCGCCTCCTGGCGCCCCGTCAAGAGTGCTTCAATCGCCTGCTTCGCGGCATTTAAGGCGCGTCCGGCGGTTGCTTTGGCCTCACCAGTTAGCGCACCCAGTTGCTTCATCTTGCGCGTTAGCTCGCCTTCGCGGCCAACAAAACGGGCCTTCGCATCGGCCAGTGCCGTCGGGTCTGCCGCGGCCGCAAACGCGGTTCGCGCTTCCTCGATCAAGGCTTCGAGAGACTGCTCCATCCAAACTCCAAGCACGTAAAAACGGGGCCACTGAGGCCCCGTATTCCAACACGGTTTCGGGTCTTAAGACCCGTCGTCACTCAGGCGGCGGATTGCCCTGCGGGTTGACCCACATGACCACGGACCTGCGCAACAATCGCTGCAAAGGCAGGCTTATCGCGAACCGCCAGATCTGCAAGCACCTTCCGGTCGAGACCAATATGCGCGTGGTTCAGACCGGCGATAAAGCGGCTGTAGGTCATTCCATGTTCACGCACGGCCGCGTTGATCCGCGCGATCCAGAGGCGGCGGAACACGCGCTTACGATTACGACGATCGCGATAGGCGTACTGGCCTGCACGCATGACCGCCTGTTTGGCGATTCGGAAGACATTCTTACGACGACCGCGATAGCCTTTGGCCAGCGCGATGATTTTTTTGTGACGGGCACGGGCGGTTACACCGCGTTTAACTCGGGGCATTAAGATCTCCTGAGGATTGAGTGAAGAGCCACGGCGCTCAGGCCGTTGGCATCATGCGGCGAACCGACAGCACATCGGACTCGTGAACACCTACCGCGCCACGCAGGTGGCGCTTGTTCTTGGTGGTTTTCTTGGTCAGGATGTGCCGCTTGAATGCCTGTCCTCGTTTGATCGTACCGCCCGGGCGCACCCGGAAGCGCTTGGCAGCGCTCTTCTTCGTCTTCATCTTGGGCATTTCGCCCTCCTTCTTCAATGACCTTGCAGGGTGACCTCAACCACGAGGCACTTGTAAACCCATGCTCAGCTTCTAAAAAACCTCAGGTCGCTGCAGCCGCGCTTAACGCAGCCTCGCCCACCGTCGCGCTCACCACTGCCGCACTCACTGGCGCCGAACTCACTGGCGCCGCGTTCACCGCCACCGCCGAAACACCCGCGTCCGTCGGGCGACCCGACTCTTCTTTGCGCGCCGCGCCCACAGGCAACTTACGTTTAGGCGCCAGCATCATCACCATCTGACGACCTTCAAGCTTCGGGAATTGCTCCACCGCTGCGACCGCATCCAGATCGGTCCGCACCCGCTCGAGCAAGCGAACCCCGAACTCCTGGTGTGCCATCTCACGCCCCCTAAACCGCAAGGTGATTTTGCACTTGTCGCCTTCTTCGAGAAAGCGGATGCAGTTACGCAATTTCACCTGGTAATCACCGTCGTCCGTTCCCGGACGAAACTTCACTTCTTTGACCTGGATCTGCTTCTGCTTGGACTTGGCTTCGTTTTGGCGCTTCTGTTCCTGATATCGGAATTTGCCGTAGTCCATCAGTCGGCAGACGGGAGGAACCGCCTGGGGCGCAATTTCAACCAAATCGATATCGGCTTCAAAAGCCAGTCGCATCGCTTCCTGGATGCGCACAATGCCGAGGGGTTCGTTGTCGACGCCGACGAGGCGCACCTCAAGTGCCGTGATTTCACCGTTCATGCGGTTCGAGCGTTCTGTAGCGATGTTTGCTTCTCCTGAAAATTAAAAAAAGACCCCTCAGCGGTTCAGACCGCAGATTGATCGTTAGGGGTCGCTTCGAGTGTGAACTTCAGACGCGAGGCGTGCCGTGAACTCTGCGATTGTCATCGATCCGAGATCGACCCCACCACGGGCGCGCACCGCCAGCGTCCCAGCCTGGCGCTCTTTTTCGCCCACCACGAGCAAATAAGGCACTTTCTGCAGACTGTGTTCCCGAATCTTAAGGTTGATCTTCTCGTTGCGCAAATCAGCGTCCACGCGCAAGCCCTGCGAACGCAGCGTTTGCGCAACATTGGCGACGTAATCGGACTGCGCATCGGTAATCGATGCCACCACGGCCTGGACCGGGGCGAGCCAAACCGGTAGCGCTCCGGCGAACTGTTCAATCAACAGCCCAACAAACCGTTCCATTGATCCGACGATCGCCCGATGCAACATCACAGGAACCTGGCGCGTGTTGTCCGCTGCGACGTACTCGGCGCCCAGTCGGCCGGGCATCGAGAAGTCGACCTGCATCGTGCCCACCTGCCACATCCGACCGATGGCGTCCTTGAGGGTGTACTCAATCTTCGGGCCGTAGAACGCGCCTTCGCCTGGCGAGAGCACGACTTCCACGCCAGACCGCTGCAGGCTTTCGATCAAGGCCCCCTCGGCGCGATCCCAAATAGCGTCGTCACCGATGCGCTTTTCCGGGCGCAAAGCCACTTTGTACAAAATGTTGGTGAATCCGAAGTCGCGATAAACCTGTTGAACAACTTCGGTGAAGCGCGTGCACTCGTCTGCCATCTGATCTTCGGTACAGAAGATATGACCATCATCCTGCGTGAAACCACGCACCCGAAGCAATCCGTGCAACGACCCAGAAGGCTCGTTGCGGTGCACCTGCCCGAATTCGCCAAATCGTAACGGCAGATCGCGGTAGGAACGCAGCGAGCTCTTATAAATCTGCACATGACCCGGACAATTCATCGGCTTAAGCGCGTAGGACCGGTTCTCAGACTCGGTCGTAAACATTGCCTCGCGGTAGTTATCCCAGTGCCCCGTTTTTTCCCACAGGGTACGGTCCAGAATCTGTGGAGCTTTGACTTCTAGATAGCCGTTATCGCGATAAATGCCGCGCAAGTACTGTTCGACTTGTTGCCAAAGCGTCCATCCCTTGGGGTGCCAAAAAACCAGCCCTGGCGCTTCGTCCTGAAAATGATATAAATCAAGCTCTCGTCCAAGCCGACGATGATCACGCCGCTCAGCCTCTTCGAGCATGTGCAGATAGGCGTCCTGATCTTCTTTGCGAGCCCACGCCGTCCCATAAATCCGCTGGAGCTGCTCGTTGTTTGAATCTCCGCGCCAATAAGCGCCAGCCAGACGCATGAGCTTGAAGACCTTGAGCTTGCCCGTTGACGGCACATGCGGGCCACGGCACAGATCGATGAAGTCCCCCTCTCGGTAAAGACCAATCGGCTCACCGGCTGGAATCGACGCAATGATCTCGGCCTTGTAGTGCTCGCCAATCGATTTGAAGAACCCAACCGCAGTGTCACGGTCCCACTCCTCGCGTACGACGGGTTCGTCCTTGCGCGCAAGCTCCGCCATGCGGGCTTCGATCGCTAGAAGATCTTCGGGAGTGAACGGCCGCTTGTACGAAAAATCGTAATAAAAACCATTGTCGATTACCGGGCCAATCGTCACCTGCGCGTCGGGAAATAGCGACTTGACCGCATAGGCCAGAAGATGCGCGGTGGAATGCCGAATAACGTCGACACCCTCCGCATCACGATCGGTCACGATCGAGACGCGCGCGTCGTGCTCGATACGAGTAGACAGATCGACCAGCTGTTCATTGATCTTTCCGGCCAATGCCGCCTTGGCCAGGCCAGGCCCGATTGATTGAGCAAGCTCGGCCAGAGTTACAGGAGCGGCAAAGGAACGGGTCGACCCGTCAGGCAGAGTAAGGATCATGAATGAGTCAACCCCAGCGGAGTTTTGACGATCTTAGTTGACGATCGAATATGGCTACGGGAATGCAACGGTGAATCTATTGGGCCGGGTAGCGCAATTTGGGAGGGCCCCAGCCGCCTGGCGCCCCTGGTTCGAATCACGGGCCCCGAGCTGCGAGACAATCTTTCGAACGCCCCGCAAACCCAATGAATACGCCATTTTACCATGGGTCGGCCGCATGACCTAGTCGACGGCCACCCCGACACCACGCCTTTGGCTTTCGCGACGCCACTCACAAGCTTGCTCGGTTTCGGCAGCGTGCGGTCTTGCCCTTAAACCCGACTTAGGAGTCGCGAAAAGACACTTGCGGTTCGTGTTCAGGCGCTGGCTGGGCTCATGTTGAAGCAAGTCACAGACGAAAATCGGGCGATCTCTAGAATGCGGGATTAACCGCGACCATGTCTTTCAAGAAATCGATCCGATGACATTCGCTCGATCAGTAAGGGCCAAACACCCTGCTCGACTCCGAGGTTGAATCTCAACATCAAGGGAGGGGGGTGACTATGCCAAGACAAATTTCAAGAGAGCCAAGCGCTCGCCCCTCGGATGAACCCGAATTCACATCGCACCAGTCAGAGACCTCGCGCATGAGTCGACAAAAGGTTCTCCGGACGTTTGGACCCTCCCGAATCCTGGGCAGGGGTTCGCGCCTCGTCGAACTAGCGGTACGAAGAAGAAGCTAATCTTCAGTAGCGCGCTCAACTAGAGTCCGCTTCGGCGGGCAAATTACTGCTCAATTTAGGGTTGAATTTATGATTTCGCGCAAGACATTTCAGGCCTGCGTGCGGGTTGTTTCGATCAGCCTGGTACTGAGCTTCAACACTCAAGTTGGTCAAGCACAAGTGACTGATTTGCCGCCCTGCCCCCATCAAGACGGCGCGGAATGGAAGCAATGCTTTGGGGTTCGAAGGATCGGAACCGAAGTTTTTACCGGTGAATTTCGAGATAACCGACCCAACGGTTTCGGAACCATTGTGTTTCCCAAAGGCGCTCGATACGTGGGCGAGATCTCGAACGGGGCCATGCACGGCAAAGGCACTTACGTTCATCCGAACGGCACGACCTATGTGGGGGAATTCAAGTCTGGGCTTCGCGAGGGTTCTGGAACGCTCGCAATCCCGGGGGGCGCGACCTACTCGGGCGACTTCCGAAGTGACAAGCGAAATGGCCAGGGCGTGTATACCTATCCGAACGGGGCGACCTATACAGGCTCCCACAGCCAAGACAAGCGGGACGGTTTTGGAGTCTGGCGCCACCCGATGGGCAGGAAGTACGTTGGAGAATTCACAGAAGGCGAGCGCACTGGGCTCGGGATTGCTTACGATGCTGACGGTTTAGTCGCGCAGTCCGGCAAGTGGCGCAACAACGAGTTAATTCAACCGATGGCGCCGGATGAAGTGAAGCAATTGCTCAAAAAATCCTCGTCGTAGCAGTAATCCCGCTCACCTCAAGAGCGGGGTTTTTACAGACTGGGGTTGAGAGCAATCGATCCAGTTGTAGCGAGTTGCTGATTAATTTGATTGGCATTGCCCCAGGCCCTCAGGGGCGCCTAGCTTTCACCGTGGCTTTCTCATGAGTTCGCTCGAAATCGCCTTGATATTTCTGGCCGCGGCCGTCTGCACGGTTGTCGCCTTTCGGCTCTTGCATTTGCCGGCGGTGCTGGGCTATCTCACGGCTGGGATTGTGATCAGTCCCTCTGCATTTTCAGTCGCCAATCAAGCGGCCTCTCTGTCGTATCTCGCAGAGTTTGGCGTGGTGTTTCTGATGTTCGTGATCGGGCTTGAATTCAACCTGCCCAAATTGCTGAACATGCGCAAAGAGGTCTTTGGCCTAGGAACATCGCAGGTTCTCATCACCATTCTGGGCGCGGTGCTGGGTAATTTTGTATTGATGTACGTCGCCACATTGGTGGGCGCGAGTTGGGACATCACCTGGCAGGCCAGTCTGGTACTCGGGGCGGCATTGACCATGTCGAGCACCGCGATCGTCGTCAAGATGATGGCAGACCGGGCGGAACTCGAATCGAGGCACGGCCGACTCGTGATCGGCATCCTCCTGTTTCAGGATATCGCGGTTGTCCCGCTCCTTGTCCTGATCCCCTCACTGAGCGATATCAACGACGGGAATCTCTTGCAGATGCTGGCGATCGCCCTTGCCAAGGGCATTGCCCTTGTGTTTTTGCTGCTTTGGGGCGGGCACAAGGTAATTGGTCGATGGCTCAAAATCGTTGACCGCCGAAAAAGCGAAGAGCTTTTTCTCCTGAACGTGCTCTTGCTCGTTCTGGGATTTTCGTGGGTGTCAGAACACGCCGGACTTTCTCTCGCGATGGGCGCGTTTCTCGTCGGCATGCTCATCGCTGAGACCGACTTCAAACACCGGGTCGAAGAGGACATCAAGCCATTCCACGACATTCTGCTGGGGCTTTTTTTCATCACAATCGGGATGAAGCTCGATTGGATCGTACTGGGCAAAAACTGGCACATCGTGCTGCTACTCGCCATCGTTCCAGTTCTCGCCAAGGGGCTGCTCATCGCTGTCATCGCCCGGGTGTTCGGGGCGCGTGGTGGGGTATCGATTCGAACCGGCATTTATCTGGCACAGGCAGGTGAATTCGGGTTCGTTCTCCTCACCATCGGCGCTGATCGCGGGCTGATTCAAACTGCATGGGTAAGTCCGATTCTCGCTGGAATGGTGCTTTCCATGATCGCCACGCCTTTCCTGATCATGAGATCTGAGGCGCTCGTGTATCGGCTCTCGCGCTCGGCTTGGCTCGAACGCTCGGTCGAGATCACCGAACTGTCGAAACACGCGATGAAGGAAGCCCGCCACGTGATTATTTGCGGTTTTGGTCGATGCGGCAAAAATCTCGCGTCACTTTTTGAAAAGGAGCGCATCAGTTTCGTGGCGCTTGATATCAATGATGACGAGGTTGCCAAGGACCGAATTGCTGGCTACCGGGTGGAACTAGGCGATTCAACAGACCTCGCATGCCTGGTCGCTGCTGGCTTGAACCGAGCCTCTGCGGTCGTCGTGAGTTACAACGACACAGCCGCCGCGACCAAGATCATCGGTCTGGTCAAAGACCATGCGGGCCACGTCCCAGTCATCGTCCGAACCGAGGATGATCGGGACTACGACACGCTCCTGGCTGCAGGAGCGCAATCGGTCGTGCCCGATGTGTTCGAGGGAAGCCTTGCCCTAGCGTCTCAAACGCTATTGAGAGTTGGGGTTGTCGCTGACCGTGTCGAAGCACTCATACGCGATGAGCGGCGCGGGTACTACGATCTGAGACCGCAGAAAAGTGGCGAGGGTTGACGAAATACTGAGTTTTCGTTGAACGATCGACTCAATGGTTCCAAGATTCATCGAAATACGCTTTCAATAGGCTTGCAATTCTGGTGGAGCGAGCATTTATTGGCGCCTCCGCGTTAATTCGTTTTTGCACAATACGATGTATTTAAGTACACATCACCACTGGTGCTTGTGTCTTTGACTAACTCGTTCTTTGTGACGACGCCATTTGCCATCTTAAATTTTTTCTTGGGATTGTAATTTCCGCTTGAATCGTAAGAGCAGTCCCAGTTCCTCTCATCAAAAACCATGCAATTACTCTGCAATCTGGTCGAAGTATTGGCCTTGTCACTATAATTCACTTCAACAACAGACCGCTCCTCCTTGTTTGCCTTATAACTTCTCTTTACATTCTTCTTGATTTTGCAGCCCTTTTTGCAGGCGTCTGCCGATGCCTCATCCTTGCAAACGTAAAGATCAAGTAACTTTCCTTGTCCGAATGCCGCTGAGCAATAGAAGAGCATCGCCAAAAAACTAGCGGAAGCTGTGTTTTTGATGCTCAAAATCAACACATTCGGTCTTTTCAATTTCTTGCCCTTTCTGGCTCTCGAAGTGAGAGAGCTAATAATAACTTTAGATAACTTCCCGTTGCATGATCGGGTAGCCCAGGAATGGATAAACCAAGCAGATAGCAGGTTGAAGTTCTTTGCCGCGATCTTACTGACCTTGAATTGCCCCAGGGAGGTCATCTAATCGAGACACGCTTGCACAATTTCGAAGTCGCGGGCCTCTCGGATTAAGCCGATGCCGATTTCCCTGTTTATTTTTTTGCAGCATCGAGCGGCAATTCGACGACCACTGCGTTTTCGCCTGAAGCCAGCGTGGTGCGGCTCTCAGGGCTTTCCCTCGGAGAAGGGAACCAGACTTCGATTTGGAAATCTGGTAGGCGCGATTGGATTCGAACCAACGACCCCCACCATGTCAAGGTGGTGCTCTAACCAACTGAGCTACGCGCCTGCCGAGCTTTCAATGTTAACACGCCATGCAAGCCAACCGGTTGGGATCAACGCAAGCGCGACAATCACCAACGACGGTGCGGCCGCCATCGTGAGGCGCTCGTCTGACGCAAACTGATAAGCCACCACCGCCAGGGTATCGAAGTCAAAAGGACGCAAGACGAGCGTAGCCGGCAACTCCTTTAAGCCATCGACAAACACCAATAAAGCTGCAACGCCCAAAGATGGCTTTAAAAGGGGCCAATGAACCCGGCGCAAGACGCCCCCCGGAGCTTCCCCCAAGGAGCGCGCGCTTGAATCCATCGCGGGACTGATCCTTTTGAGCCCAGCCTGTAAGGACTGGAAGGCGACTGAGAAAAAGCGGACGCTATAGGCCCAAACCAGAACCCAAAGGCCACCGCGTAACCAATGCACACCAACAAAATCCGCTAATTGCAGGATTGCTAACATCCCGACCGCGATCACAACGCCCGGCAGGGCATAACCGCCACAGGCTACCCGGGCGGCCCACACCGTCCAGGCCCCCGGCGCAAACCGGACGGCATATGCGGCCAACAAGGCCCCCGCAACGGTAACAACTGAGCCGCTGGCACCCAACACGGCCGAATTTAACGTCCAGGACCAAATACGCTCGTCAAAACCCCCATCCGCAAATCCGGCAGCCTGGATCAGCAGAAGCACTGGCGCAAGGAAACCGAGCAGCACCGGGGTAGCACACGCAACCACCGCCCCCAAAGCGCTGGCGCCGCGAAGGGGGCGCCTGGGGGCCGCCCGTCCGACTCGGGGTGGGGACTCGAGCTGGCTGCGAAAGCGCCGCTCGACCCAGGCCACAGCACCCAGACCGACCAACAAGATGGCGGCGAGACGTGCAGCGGCGACCGAGTCCCCCATGCCTTGCCAGGCCCGATAGATGCCCGCGGACAATGTATCCACAGCAAAGTACGACACGGCGCCAAAGTCGGCCAGCGTCTCCATCAAAACCAGTGCAGCGCCCGCCACAATTGCTGGACGAGCTGCTGGGATCGTTACTTTCCACCACAACATCAGTCCAGAAATTCCAAGACTACGGGCCGCGTCCGAGAGCGCTTGACTACGCTCCGCAAAGGCCACGCGGGCGAGCAAAAAGACATAGGGATACAGCGCGAGGCTTAGCATCGTCGCAGCGCCTGCCATCGATCTAATCTCGAACCAACGGCCTGGACCGCCGATTAACCCACCGGTCAATTGCGCCATCCCTCGACGAACGCTACCTGATGAATCCAGCGCATCGGTGTAGGCATAAGCCATTACAAAAGCCGGTACGGCCAGTGGTAGCACCAGGGCGGGTATCAGCCACCGACGCAGCGGGAACTCAAAAGCCGCCACTAACCAGGCACAGCCCACGCCCATCAGGAGGGTCAGCGTGAGCACGGCGACCGACAACTCGATCGATGCAAGAACAAAGCGCGGCAGGACCGTTTGTACCAGATGGGCGATCGTGCCCTGCCCCTCGCCGAGCGCCGACTGAAACAGAACTGCCACCACAGGCGCGATTACCAACAACGCAGCAGCAGTCGCAACGAGATGCAAGGAACGGGTGGCAGTCAAAACAAGCGCGCTAGAATTTCGTGAATCTAAATTATAGTCATTCGCATTCATGCCACTTCTTGAGATCGATCAACTCACGGTGCATTTCCCTGGGACAACTGACCCGGTGGTGCGGGCGATGTCGCTGAACCTCGAGCGCGGGGAGATCGGCTGCGTGCTCGGTCCATCCGGATGTGGGAAAACGACAGTCTTGCGGGCGATCGCAGGGTTCGTTGCCCCGAGCGCCGGTCAAATTCGTCTAGATGGCGTTCAAGTCGCAGGTCCTGACCACATAGTCGCCCCTGAACAGCGGGGTGTTGGAGTGGTTTTTCAGGATTACGCCCTCTTTCCGCACCTAACCGTGGCGGAGAATGTCGCCTTCGGATTGCGCCACTGGACGAAGATC
>Ga0209189_1000923_pt1 | contig 22778 bp, 29 predicted proteins | sample C_130820_EF_Meta_FD_187308 | JGI IMG/M metagenome (GOLD analysis project Ga0209189, IMG submission 187308) | Freshwater microbial communities from Lake Croche, Canada to study carbon cycling - C_130820_EF_MetaG (SPAdes) (version 3) | ecosystem: Environmental > Aquatic > Freshwater > Lake... | reverse complement strand
GACCAGCGACTACATTCAATCGCTTCGACCCAGAACGCAGTTACCTATACAAACAACCAGGTGGTAACTATTATTACTTCCGACTCAAACGCGTCGATGTGTTTATCATGCGGAAACTTTCCAAGGACTTTGAGAAGGCTAAGAAGATGCGTGACGCGATTATCCTTCAAATGAATTTAACCCTAAAAAAATGAGCAACCCAATACGCTTCGTCGCAGTAGGCGATAACCACGGTGATATGGTCGACGAGGAGTCGTTCCAAGCCGTTCACCAATTTATTAAAGACTATAAGCCCACCGTGCGCGTACACCTCGGAGACTGCTTTGACTTCCGATCACTGCGTCGTGGAGTCGGTAACGATGCGGAATCTGCCGAGAGTCTTAAACAAGACATACAAGGTGGCATCGACTTCCTAAATATGTTTAATCCAACAGTGTACCTGTGGGGCAACCACGAAGCACGCTTAGACCATCTGATCAGCAACTCAGGCTCGGCACTTGTCCGCGACTATTGCGAGGACGTTAAGACCGCTATCAATTCAGCTGCGAGAAAAGCCGGTGCAAAAGTAATCCTACCCTATCACGCTAAGAAAGGAATCTATCGCCTCGGGCCTGTGGCTTTCGGTCATGGCTATGCTCACGGCACTAACGCAGTTATCCAGCAAGGCATACATTACGCGGACACTGGTGGCGGTTTTATTTGCGGACACATTCACCGACTTGAACAAGTTAATTTACAGAAGCACGGAGGCGGTGCAGCTTACTCCGCTGGTTGCCTTTGTCGTACCGACGATATGGCTTATAGCTCGATGAGATTAGCGACGAGCCGACACGGTCACGGTTTTGCTTATGGCTACATCGACGGCAACGATTGGAAAGTATGGCTGGCACATCGCGTTGGAAAGAATTGGGTCTGGCAGTCTGATCTGAATATCTGGTCACCGAAGAAATGAACCGCGACATTAACAAACTCGCCAATCGTTTGCACCAGGCACTCGAAGGCATAGCACAAGCCAAAGGTAAAAATAAACTCCCCGCTAAATGGGTTACGCGCCAAGAGATAGCCAATCACTTTCAAGTAAGTAAAGACGCAGTCGACGCGTACGCTAAGAAACACAGCTTACAATTCCGCGTTGAGAAAATACAATACGCCTGCACGGGCCTGATTAAAACCAAACTGCATTACTTACCGGACTTCGCTCAATGGAAGCCACTCCGTTACTCGAACTCGATATACTGGAAACGCGACGATAAATAATTATCTTGAACGGCAACCCAACTGCCGACACTAACGACTCTCCCAACAACCCTATGTTAAAACTCCCCTCTGCAATTTATGCCGAACGCTATCTGCTCGGCGTGGTGATTCGTGACGGCCTTGATATCAAAGACCTATTGCCTACAGACTTCTTTGAACCAATCCATCAAGAGATTGCCTTCTGCGTTAAACAAATAAACGAGCAAGGTAATCACCCAGACGAGTTAGTCGTACTCAACGCACTGCGAGCGAACAACTCAACGGTGCAGGCACACTACATTAACGAACTTACAAGCGAGGTTAAAGAATCACGACTTAACCAGGCTTGGAGCGATGAGATTAAACGCACCGCAGCTCTACGTGCCATCGCTATCAATGCAGAACACGTTCAACGACTCGCCTCTGATCCGAACGCTGACCCAGAATCTTTAATCGCATACAATGAAGGTACGCTCAAAAGCCTAATCAAACGCGAAAAGAAGTCTGGGCCGGTATTGATGAATACTGAAGCGATGAAATCATTTGATAGAAAGTCAGACCAAGAATGTGTAATTGGTAATCGCTGGCTATGCAAAGGCGGGTCACTACTGCTGGTCTCCCAGTCAGGCGTAGGTAAGTCATCGTTCTGCTTACAGTTTTTAGTATCGCTTGCAATCAACCGCCAATTCTTCGGCATCAAAGCTAAAGAACCATTGCGGGTAGTCATGACTCAGTCGGAAAATAATTTAGGAGATGTTGCTGAGGCATGGCAGGACATCACTGCTGGAATGAATCTATATGAATCCGAACAAAAACTTTTAGATGATAATCTTTTTATCTATCGCGACACTCACTCAGTCGGTCAGGCATTCCTTGATTCAATGCGTTCACTCATCGAGCTGCATCGTGCTCAAGTTTTTGTGTGCGACCCACTTTTATCGTTCGCTGGGATAGAACTATCAGACCAACAAGAGATGACTCAATTCCTAAGACACGGTGTCGCGCGCATCCTCGAAGACACTGGTTGCATACTCGTTGCCGTACACCATACGACCAAACCAAAGTCAGCCAAAGACAAAGAGGGTCAGACTCCTTCCGATCTAGCCTACTCAGGTGCAGGGGCATCGGAACTTGTTAACTACGTCCGAGAGGTCGGCGTACTTGTCCGTCAGCCCGGTGAAGAGCCTGTATTCAAATTCTCGCTGACTAAACGACGAGGACGTGCAGGTATGTTAAACGCTAACGGAGATTTTGCAGGGGACATCATCGTCAGACACGCGCGCCAAGCAGGACAAATTCGGTGGGAGTACGGCGAACTATCTCCACCAGCCCCAGAACCTACACTTAAAGTCGAGACAAGGCATAGCGATTCTAAGCACGCTAAGGGGTCACCAAGCCGTTTTAATCACTGAGGTGTATCCTTACCATCAACCCTAACCTTTACACCTACTTTGGAACGACCCCTAATGACCCCTACTTTGACTGGCGGACATCTGTCTTACTCCCTAAAGGGAGGTAAGGGGAACTCACTCATTCCCCCATTACGCTTCCCTCACGGTCGCTAGGGGGTCTTCGTTCGTTCTTACGCGTTAACTAACCTGCTATGGAAAAGAAAAGAAGACTAAACAATCGCTACCGATTAGCCAACGTAAGAAAGAAACGCTGGAAAGATAACCGCGATCACATGGAATCAATCCGGCTAAGAGCGATATCAAAAGCAAAGTTTAACAAGGATATACATTCCGTAAGACTCGCAGACTTTATATCGCTATGGCCTGACACATTAACTACTCAGCAGCTTAACGAGAACATCAAAGCACAAATCAATTTAACTAACTCAACGCTTAAAAGTTTCAAAGAATACCTGACTCGACGGAAAATTCTAAGATACGATGCAGGCTTGGGGAAGTGGATAAACTTAACACTGTTGCAAGATGATGGTACGCAATAGAGTGTGCGTTAGTGCCGAAGAATAAACATCAACGACCGACTTATCAGCTGAGAGAAGGTAGGGCTGAAGAGAAAGTGTATGACAAGTATTTCTTTTCACTGAGCAAGGATGAGCAGAAGAAGATGCGTGATGCTGGATGCGGGCCGTATCGTGAGATGGCGCTACCTCGTCACTCATTCCCGGTGTACGAGAACAGTGCAGACTTTGGTTCGCATGATCCACGCAAAGAAGCAGATAAGATAACTGAAGAGACTTGGGTGACAGGCGAGCGAGTATCGGAGATTATACGCGACGTGCTGGCTATGCTTGGCTCATCGACTGATGACGCGGTTGTTCACCACTGGGAGTTAGTTAAGATTGTATTGCAGATGCCTGACTGCCTGACCGAGAATGAATTGGCGAATCAGATGGGACTGACTAAGCAGGCAATATCAGTGCGCGCTAAAAAGATTTTGCATCGTGCATCGCTCGTTAGCCCTGGCATCCTATCGCGAGTGCGTATGCGACCTATGCCAAAGGATAGAAACGCTCTCAAGCCGTTGCCAGAGAAGGCAAAGACCCCACTAAGGAATCTCTTTAAAAGCCCAAAACTCAGGCGTGGCTTGTCCACCACGGGGAAAAAACGCAAATAATTTTGACCAAATTTAAGCATTTACCAAACGGCTAAAATGGCAAGCGAAAAACCCACTCACGGACAGATAGCGTCAGCACTTGGCGTATCGGTTGCGCGCATAACAATTTTAAAAAAGGATGGGATGCCGACCGACTCAATTCAAGCTGCACTGGATTGGAGACAGGCCCGAGAAGATGAACGACGCAGGCTCGCTCCGATTGTAATTGAAACTTTAGACGATGGCTCGATTGCAGAACGCATAAGACTGCACCGAATTAAAGTTAACTTAGCCGGTGAAGTTTGGGAGAATGCGATCAGGGAACGAGACCCGAACCAGGGCAAGTACCAGACGGCCTACAATCAGAGCTTAAAAACTTTGTTAGATTTAGAGGAAGAACAAGAGCGTCGTGCAATCCTCGCCAAAGACTTTATCAAATCAACGGAGGCTCGGGAGGCGATGCTTCAAATCGTCAGCGATGTTTTAATCAGGCTCGATAAATTAGCCCTCGATTGTGCCGAAGGTTGTAACCCAGAGAACCCTGCAAAGTCGGTTAAAGTTTTGGAGGCTTGGGTGCGTAAGACTCGCAGTGAGATTAGCAGTATATGAGAAAGAAGTCGGTTAAGAAACCATTACGATTACTACCACGCAGACCGATGCCAAAGCCGACACGACCATTCAACGACAAGCGAAAGCGCGCATACAAACGAGAAATAAAAAAACAATTAGACGATGAATAAATCAGAACTATTGTTAATTGCTCGTGACGCACTGAAGCCATCGGATAGCGGTGACATCGTCGAATGGTTAGAAAGTAATGTGTACGCAATCCCTGACTCGCCTATTCCCGGCCCGTTCCGATCAGACCGCACACCGTGGATAGCGGAAGCACTTCGTATCGCAGCTGACCCAGAAACTCGAATGATGACAGTGCTGGCTTCGATTCAATCTGGTAAATCTTTGTTCGCTCGTTTGTTTTCCTGCCATGTAATCGCAAACGCTCCCGGCCCGATGATGATTTTACAGGCTAACGACACCGAGGCGAAAGACTTTATGCTCCGGTATTGTCGGCCTTTGTGGAAACATTGCCCACCTGTTCAGGAACGCATGACGGAAGGTGATAGCGACCGTTCATCGATTGCAGACTTCGACCGCATGATGATTTATTCACGCGGTATTTGGAATGAGGCAAATCTTCAACGCCTGTCTTTACGTTACACAATCGCAGACGAGTGCTGGCTCGCACCAAACGGCCACCTGGCTGAACTTTCAGCGCGTGTCACTGCATTCGGTTGGTTGGGTAAACGGATTTTTATGTCGCAGGGCGGGAACGCTGGCTCAGAATTTCACAGCCTGCACGAAGGAACTGACTGCCGTAATTGGAACTTTAAATGTCCTCATTGCTTATTTCTTCAGCCGTGGGTATGGGAGCAAATTCGTTTTCCTGAGGAAGCCAAAGCAACGGGATCGTGGGATTTAAAATTAGTTTCTGAAAGCACTACTTACGAATGCGTTCACTGCTCAAAAAAATTAGCGGATAATAATGCGGTGCGATTGGAGGCAAATGCTGGCGGTCAATTTGTAGCTACAAAAACGGCTTCGACAAAAGGACACATCGGCCTGCATTGGAACTCGCTAGCCACAATGTCTTGGGGTGAACTCGGTGTCTTAATGTTAAAGGCCAAAGAAGTGAGCGACACTTACGGAGACGAAGAACCTCGTCGTATCTTCAAGCAGAAGCGACTTGCCTTAGCCTGGAGCGAAGAAGGTGGCACGATGATTACCACGCCCGAAGCCGGTGAATATAAACTAGACGATGACTGGGCTGGCGAAGCCGTAATAAACGGACGCGGTAAAGTGTTAGACCGTGAGGACGAAGGTGCTAAAGGTGGCATCGCTTTCCGCACGATGGGAATAGACGTTCAACGCGGACACTTCTGGGTAGTCGTTCGTCGATGGGGAAAGATGGGACACTCACGGCTCAAGGCTTTTGCTAAGATTGATACTTGGCAGGGCCTCGAAGAATTTGCTAAACTGCACGGTGTTCACAAGGCGATGGTCTTCGTCGACTCGGGTGACAATACGCAAGAAGTCTATCGCGAATCTACCAAGCGAGGCTGGAAGTGTGCGCGTGGTTCTGGAAACGATGACTTCGCAAGCACCGATAAAAACGGAGTGACTGTCCGCAGATTCTACTCGGAGAAGCAACGCATCCTTGTACCAGGCTTACAGAACCGTTGCGAGCTTGTCGTTTGGAGTAACTTATCCGGCAAAGATTTACTCCACGGCCTCCGATCACGTCGCTTGCATACCTACGCTTCAGATTCCTTGCCTGATTACATCGAGCAGTTAAATGCCGAGGTTCGTGTAAAGGACAAGCGAACAGGCAAGCCTATGTGGATTATGCCACAAGGTAAAAAGGATAATCACGCTTGGGACTGCGAACTCCTAGCCCTGCTTGCAGCTGTGCGTTGGGGTATTGTGGGCAGAGATTCTACTGAAACAAATTTGACAACCGATGAAGCACCAGCAAACTAATCACTGCGGGTTACCTAGTCGCTTGTTATTGTCGTTGTTGGGACATCGTCATAGGGGCATGGGGCTAGGTAATCCGTTCAATTTGACAAAATACGCAAATTAAATGGCATCCGGCATATTCATTGGCTTGAACGAAGACGAACTTTTGGCGATTAAAGCCAAAGCAATTTCTTTGATAACTGCTGGAGTAATAACGACTTCATACTCCGACTCTGGAACATCGCTTGGAAAACAAATCACGATGAACGCAAAAGATATGCTTGCTGAGTCATTATATGCATTATCAATTTTAGACCCTCAGACCTACGGAAAACGAAACACGGTACTACGCGGTTCATTCCGAAGACAGGATTTCTAATTGATTTATGCCACGCAAGCCAACCGCACCTAAAGTTAAAAAATCTACACCTGCTAAAAAAGCAAATGTAGGTGGTTGGAATATGACCAACTATTCGACTACGCGCGCGCAACTTTACGCACCAGTAGCCCAAGACCAACGCAGAGATTTATCTCCTCGTGACCGCGTCGAGATGATGCGTCGCACTCGTTGGGGTGATCGCAACTCCGGCATGGTTCGTCAGATTCTAGGAGACCTTACGCAATACACAATCGGTGATGGAATCCGCCCTCAGTCTCACTGTAAGAACGCAAAACTTTACGAGCAATATTTCTACGATTGGTCTCGAAAATGCGATATTACGAACCGCTTTTCATTCTCACAGGCTCAGGCAATCTTACTGCGTTCCGCAGCTCGAGACGGTGACTCATTTGCAATCAAGGTACGCAACGCAAGCGGAGACCCTAAAATACAACTCGTCGAAGCCCATCGCGTGGGCAATCCATTGCCACCCGAAAAAGAGCCAGCAGGAATGCACGACGGTATGCTCTTCGGTGCTTATGGTGAATTAACAGGCTTCAATGTTTATCGCTCCGACGGCACGTCTCGCCAAGTCTTAGCGACTGCGATGATGCAGATTGTAGATATGGAATATGCCAGTGGTGCAAGAGGTGTTCCAATTCTCGCAGCTTCATGGAATGACATCCAAGATGAGATGGAAATTTTAAATTTAGAAAAGATTGGCGTGAAGGCTTCAAGCGACGTATCTTTAGTATTGAATAAAAAAGAAGGCGTTATCGATGACAACATGGCAACTGAACTAGGTGCTTATTTGCCATCGCAAGGTCTCGGTAATTTAGCGACGCAAATGGGTGGTAAGATTCTCGCACTTGATGTTGGTGAAAATTTAACAAGTCTTCAAAGCAATCGTCCATCGCCTACATTCACCGGATTTCTCAAAGCAATTCAACAGGACATTAGCCGAGGCATTCTGCCTTACTCTTTCGTCACTGACTCTTCGGGCAACACAGGCCCTGGTCTTCGTCTCGATATTGCTAAGGCAGACCGCACTTTCCAAAAGTGGCAGAACTTAATTATCGAACAACTTTGTATTCCATCGTGGGGTTATATTATTGGTGATGCTATTGCGAACGGTGACTTACCCGACGATCCCGAGTGGAACAAGGTATCTTGGACAACGCCTAAGCGCGTAACCGTTGACGCAGGCCGTGAAGCTGCGAATGACCGTGCCGACGTAGAGTTAGGTTTATTATCAATGTCAGAATTATATGCACAACGTGGTCTAGACTTCCGAACCGAAATGCAGAAGCGAGCAGAAGATATGAAATATATTTCTGACCTAGCACAAGTTGCTGGTATTCCATTATGGACACTTTATAAGCCAGGATTCAACTGGTTGCAAAAAGGTGAAGGTAAGCCAACAGCTGCCGAAGCCTCAATGGCTACACCTGAAGAACAACAAACAATTAATCAGGATTTTACTGAAGACGAACAACCTCTATAATTTACAATGAGATTTATAAACAAAGCACTTAATGGTCGAAGCCCGATGCTCATCGACCCAGTAATCGCAAAGCAATATGCCGTCGATGCTGAGAAGTTTGGCTTCACAGATTTAATCGCACAGGTCTTCGGTGAAATGCCCAAGCCTTACAAGGTCGGCTCTTACGGCATCGTGCCAATAGTCGGCCCTATCGGTAAAGGTTTAACTCCATTTGAACGGATGACTGGTGCTAGTGATTTAAATTTAGTCTCTTCTCAAATCGATGCATTCCTCGCTGACTCTGAAGTCCAGACTATCGTTTTCCATATCGATTCGCCCGGTGGTGTTGTCGGTGGTGTCGAAGAAGTCGCTCGCAAAATTGCAAACTCATCGAAGCCCACAATCGCTTATACTGACGGCATGATGTGTTCAGCTGCTTACTGGCTTGGCTCGTCTGCTGATCGTTGTATAGCAAGCCCAAGTGCGGACGTTGCTTCGATAGGCGTATATATGAATCTGGTGGATGTATCACAAGCCTACGCTGATATGGGCGTTAAGGCTGTTGTGATTAAATCCTCAGCTACGCCTTACAAAGCTGCAGGCATCGAAGGCACAAGTCTTACTCAGGAACAAATCAATTATTTTCAAAGCGAAGTAGACGCAATCTATGCTGAATTTGTAGCGTCTGTTAAAACTAAACGCAAGATGGCTTCCGATGACGCAATGAAAGGTCAGTCGATGTCTGGTAAGATTGCATCAACGATGGGACTTCTCACAGGTCTTAGCGATTCACTTTCAGAATTACTAAACGCAAGCACTCCTAGAAATAATGGTGGAATGACTGCTAAGAAAGTTTCGGCTATCAGCATTAAAAAGAAATCAGACGAAGTGTCCGACGAAGTCTTAGCCTTATTGACTCCTCGCCAAAGAGAAATGATTGATGGCTATAATGATGTCGAACAAACTTTTGGAATGTTTAAACAGGATAGCAGTCCTGACGGCGCTCACTATTCTGCCGTGTCTCCTTTTGCTAGCACTGGCTTACTTTGCCAGAACTGCGTATTTTACCGTGGCCCTCGTGGTTGCGGACTTGTTGAGGGAGATATTGACCCTAACGGTATTTGCAAACTTTGGGTAATCCCTGGTTCGCTGATCAAGGAGTAATTTGACCTATCACGCAATAATATGACAATCGAAGAACAACTCATCAAGGCTATGGCAGACTTAACTTCTGCTTCTGCTGAACGTGACGAACTACGCGCTAACTTAGAAAACGCCGTAGCCAAAGAAGCCTCTGACTTCAAAGCAACCCTCGAGCAAAACGCTTCACTGGTTATCGAAAGAGATGCACTCGCCAAAGAAAAAGCTGAACTCGTTGCACAAATCGCTGAACTCTCAGCTAAATCAGTTTCCGCTTCCGTTGAAGCTGCTAAGATTGCATCGAGCGTCGGTGTTAACCCTGTCGAACTTTCTCCTTCCGATAAATCTGACGAACCCGTTAAAGCAGTGAATCACCTCGAAGTGTTCCTGGCTATGGACATGGGTGCAGAACGCTCCGCTTACTTTGCTAAGCATAAGAACGAAATCATTCGTTCAATTTAATTTTCTCTAATCACTAATCACTCACTAAACTAATATGGCTAATTCCATCGCAACAGCACCATCGATTCTCGCTGAATCCGTGATTGCTTCCATCAAGGGCAAACTCCCTGCGCTTAAATCTTTCTCCAGTGTTTTCAGCACTCTCGAAGGTCAAGCCGGTAAGTCTGTCTTCGTTCCTTTAATCGGAACTTCAACCGCTACCGAATTTTCAACTGGTGGCTACCTCACTCAAGACGACGCTACGCTCGCTGGAGTAACTGTAACCCTGAAGCACTTCAAAGTCTCGAGCCGTTTCAGCCCTCTCGACGTTAAGTCCTATGGCGCACAGTACCTCGTTAACGCTTTCACTCCTACTGCTTCAAACGCAATCGCTGAAGCTTGTATGGCTGAAATCAGCGCACTGATCACCAACGCTAACTACTCGTCTAACGCAGTAACTGGTGCAGCTCTTTCCTATTCTGAAGTTGTAACTGCTAAAGGTGTACTCGACGCAGCTAAGGCCAGCGACACTCGCGCCTTAATCGTTAATCCAACTTACGCTAACAACCTCTTAACTGACGCTCAAATTGCAGCTGCTTACGCTTTAGGCGCTCAAGTAATCCAAACTGGTCAAATCGGTTCAATCGGAGGTATGTCAGTTTATCAGTGGTCTTCACTTCCTACCAATAGCGAAAATCTCGCAGGCTTTGCTTGTGGTTCTGACGCTATCGCTGTAGCCTCTGGTTTACCAATGAGCGAGATTCCTGGCTTTGAAATTGCTAACGCTTTTGACGCTGACACTGGTCTCGGTATCCAAATCTTGATGGGTCAAGAACAGTCCGGTTACTACAACGTGACCGCTACCCTGCTCTTCGGTGCAGCTAAAGGTCGCGCTACTTCACTCACTCGCCTCTTAACCGCCTAATCTTAGGTCGTTGAAAAACGAGAAAGACCCCCCTCTGAAAAGTCGGGGGTTTTTTGTTGCCTGACACTTTACCCGTCCACGCCATCAAAACGCCTCTGAGGGCTTCCCAGACCCCTTTACGACCCCATCCAGAGATTGACACAGGACGCAATTTATATGGACAATAACCTTAATGCCATGTTTCTAGCCGATGCTTTGGCTATAGCAGACGAAATTGGCCTGCCAGTAATCATTAACGGAACGACCTATCAATGCTCTGTGGCTGACGCTACCCTAACTCAGTCGCTCGAAAGCGGTGGCCTGATGGATCAGATTAGTACCCTTGTTAAAATCCCTGCCACGACTTCAAACTTAACTAAACGTAATACAGATTTCGCAATCGGCAAGACCTGTACCTGGGAAAGTAATGTCTACCGAATCACCGGCACGACTTATAAAACTGGATCGGCTTGGATTCAATTAACTGTTCAAGATGTTAATCAGCGATAATGCAATTCGACCCTAAAGGTTTAAATGTAATTATCAATCGCAACCTTTTGGAAGGATTGCAAAGAAAATTTGGTGACTTCAAAAAAGAAACGCGTCAGATTGTTGAGGATGTTTTAAAAGAGGAATCATGCCTGACTGCGCGTGAAGCAATGGTCTATACTCCTCCTATGGATGGTGCTGGTGGCGGTAAAGGTGATACTAAAACTGCTGAAAAGTGGGGTAATATGGCAGTCGAGAAAGATATTTTGTCTGTTGTATCTTACGAAAATAAAGCCCTATCAGCTGCGGTTGGCCCTAGCGGAAGTAGTCGTAAATTCGCAGATTGGAAGAATGGCCTACGTCCAAAGAAGCCTGGTATTATTCAAAAGATATACGACGATAATAATTTTGGAAGAGCATATAATAAAGCTAAGCAGTTACTATCGCATAATACTAAGTTAACTATTTATCGCACACAGGCACAAATAAAACAAGAGCATGATTCTCAACGTCAGAAGTATCGTGGTCGTATTCGTAAAAATGGTGGTGGTAAAAGTATCCCAGCACTAGCCAATGCAGCTCAATTAAAGGCATACATTAAACTTCGTCAGCAACGAGTGGGTTACATGAAGGCAGGTTGGCTTGATGCTATTCGTAAGATTGGCCCAGCCACAATTAACGGAATGCCAAAGAACTTTGGCTTAAAAGATTTGCCATCATTTATTTCACGTCATCCAAACGGACACGGAAAAGTAGGCATTGAAATTACACAAGGCACTGGTGGTCGTTCTGCTATCATTATTAGAAATGACATTGGCAATATATTCAAAGTTGCAGATATGGCTAATACCTACTTTAAAGTAATACAGGCTAGAACTGGCAAAATGGCTAGACGCATGAAACACTTTCAGCGCGCTGCTATCGAAAAATTTAAATCTAAAAAATCATAACCATGGGAACTAAATCACCACTTAACATCACCGAAGACGCTTGTGCTTATGCTTTATCGCAAGCCACCGAGTTAGCCGGCATTACAATCTACAAAGGACAGTCTTCATCGACGCTTGAATTGCCTTCAATTATTGTATCGTGCGAGAGCCTTAACTTCCCGAACGACATTCCACGCGGATCAGGTAACTATGTTGCCCAGGTTAAGATTGGGGTGTTCACTTCTATCGACGGTGCATCAGCCCTAGCAAATCATCGCAACGTCTGTCAGATTGTAATGTCTGTAATGGACAACGTAACTAGCGTTAAGGCAGGCTTTACTAATGGTGGTGACGCTACGGCCTATGACTCCCTAATGACCTCAATCGACACAGGGCAAGGTGATCGGGCCTTCATGACCTCAGTAAATTACAACGTTACCTTGGTATTGTCAGCCGTTTGACTTTTACTGCATAATTAAACTACCATGCCATCAACCGTCGTAACTAAAGGAACTGCATTTATCTATGGTGTCGCAGGAACTGTAACATCTTTGACCGTTCAGTCATACACTGTTTCGACTTCCTTCGCTAAGACCGATGAGGCTATGGATGCAAACGGACAAGTAGTCGGTGTTCGTATGTCTGATAAACGTCAGAATCTTTCAATCGAAGGCTTAGTGCCTTCAGCTTATAGCGGTACAATCGGTGACAATTTATCTTTCACTGGTAACACTATCGCTTTTGCTGGTCATATCACGAACATCGAAGAACGCGGAACGAACAACGGGTTTATGCGCGTATCGATTACTGCTATCGACTACGAAGCATTCTAAAGAATAACACTCTTCACTTCTGGTGAATAAGGCGTAGGATTTGGCTCATGGCTGACCTACGCTTTTTAGCATCCTGTATTGTCCCTAAGCGGACACGCATCCTCGGCAAATCTCTCAAGCCGTTCTGCTTAAAGTATCGTCTGTGGTTGCAGGCAATTCAAAGCCCATTCTTTGAGTCAGACAAAGAGATTAAGATTCAAGATTTAGTCATCGCTTTAAAAATTTGTGCCGGTGAAAGTTTAGATAAAACACTGCTTAGAGATTATTGGATTTATTTGGTACTTGTTTTAGATATAGATAGACGTGAAAAAACATTTAAAGATTTTATTAGATATACCTCAACTCAGGATACTTGGCCTAAATTCTACGACAACAGTAAGAACTCTAGCGGATCATCAACAGGCCTGCCGTGGGAACTTGGTATAATCGCAAACCTTTGCAAAAACGGTATAAGTTTTGAGCAGGCAATTAATATGCCTGAAGCAACTTGTATATGGTTGTCTACTGCTTTTGGCATTCAAGCAGGTGCTAAGTTAGAACTTTTGACTACGGACGATGAGGCCCTAATTGACCATTTGGCAAAATTAAGGGACGAAGAACTTAAACAAACCGATACTAAATAACTATGGCAGACGATTTATCATTCACTATCAGCGCTGAAGACCAAGCATCAAGAGCCGTCGAAACCGTTCAAAAGAAGATTCAAAACTTTGGTAGCGATGTTGCAAAAATGGCTTTAGGTGTAGCCGGCCCAATGGCATTAATTGGGGTTGGTTTTGATTTTGTTAAAAGCAAAATAGATGAATATAAACAAAGTCTTGTTGAAGCTAAAAATACTATTTTAGAAATGGCTAATGCTTCAGCTGCAGCCGGTCGTGCCTTAACACCAGGAGAGAGATTTGCAAAAAGTGCAGAAGATAATGCAAAGATTACAAAACAACAAGAGGCATCAAAAATGTATGACAAAGAAGCCGTTAAATCTGAGATTTCAAGCAATCGTGGAAACTTGGTAGAAGAGTTTTTAACTACTATAAAATTAACTCAAGAACAAAAAGAAAATTATCGTTCAATGTCTGAGGACAAATTGGCAAGAGATCAGAAATTTTTTGATTTTATATTTCAGAAATTACAACAACAGTCAGAGGAAGAAAACAAAATGGCACAAACTGCTATTCGTCTTGAAAAAGAAAAAGCGGAAGCAGTTAAAAAGGCTGAAGCAGAAAAGACAGCTGCAATTAAAGCCGAAGAAGAAAAGAGAAAAAAGAGAGTTTCTACTGTGCAAGAAATAGAAGATTTAAAAATTCAATTAGCTAATAGCGGACTTGAGCAATTACAAGGTCCAGAACTATTAAAGAACTTACAAAACAATGTAAATATTTCACAAAAAGATTTTGAAAAAATATCACAAAAAGTTGATTCAGGTGCAGATGGTTATACTCAACAAGATAAATTAAATGCTGAAAAAACTTTGATAAATGCACAACTTGAATTTGCAAATGAAACAAAGAAACAAGCATTAGAATCTAAAAAACCTACAACTGCTTCAGCAAAAGAAACTGTTAAATTAACTGTCTCAAGCCTACGTGAAATTGGCGGATCATTTGGTGGTGGTGATGTTAATAATGTTATGGATAGACAGATTGAATTACTACAAACACAGATAGAAGCATTAAATAAAATTGCATCAAATACTACACCTCAAACTGACGTAGGAGTTTCGAAACCAATCGGTGACACTAACTTTACTTCAGATACACCGGCTTTATATAGTCCTGCATGGTATGCACAAAACACTAAATAACTTTTAAAAATGGCATTTACTCAAATAACCAAAGGAACTTTTAACGGATCAGGCGGGGCTACTAGTCTTAATACAAAAGACCCTGCTCTTCAGCCAAATTACTCAGTAGAGTTTGACGGCTATGGCCTGATTACTGGACGTGCTACATTCACTTGCACTGCCTCATCAGCGCCATTTAAAACACCTAAGCGTGGTGATGTATTCCCTGGTCGTGAAAAGCGTTTATATTGCCATCGTGCTTCATACACAATTAACGGTAATAATTTAGCCACAGTCACTGCTGAGTATGTAGGTATTGAAAACGGTAATTCTACTAAGTTAAATGTGGTAGGTGATATTGGTACTGCATCAGAGCCAATTAAAACACACCCAGAATTTAAACGCAGTGATAATCCACCAACTCCTGGGCTTCAAGATAAGGGATGGGATTCTACTAAACAAGATTTCGTTGAGGGTACTAACGGAGCAACTTCATCAGCAGATTATTTTAAACTTACAGGCATTAAGAGTTTTATGCGACCATGCGTTCAAATCAACGCTTCGCTTTATACCTCTGATCGTGCAATCGTTACTCAGTATCTAGCTGGGGTTGGAAAGACCTGTCAGAATTTAGCCGGTGCAGATTTGAGTATCTATACAGGTATCTTTAAAGCTGATAGCACATGGCATCATGAACCTTGTTTAATTACTGGTGCTAGTTACGAAGAGTACGGTATTCTTTACAAAGTAAAAATTTCTATACGCGTAGCACCTGGTGGCTGGCATAGTTTGATTTATAAATCTGCTACAAGTAATAAATCGAAATGAAAAGTTACATAGATTCTGGTGCTGGCTATAGCGTTAATAATGTCGGTAACTCTGTATCATTATCTATTGATAGTCAGATTCAGTTTTACCCTGATATTCCTTTGAGTGTTCAAAGTGTCACAGAATCAAAAGTTTCAATTATACCAGGCTCTGTCAATCAACTGATCCCAACAGTGGACGGTACTTACATCGACGCTATCCCACGCCCAACAATCACAGTCTCGGCTTCAGGTTATATTATCCTCCGCGTCGTGCGCGTAGCTGGACAACCATTCCCTAATACTCCAACTATTTACTGGTCGGCTACTATTCCTGCGGACACAACGAGCTATGGACATTTTAACCTAGCCTCTGTAACGGTCACTGGAACGGCTGCCACAGGGTTAGGATTAGCAATCAATAACTACCGTAGCCCTTATATTGGAGCAGTGTCTGTAGGCCGTCAAACTATTGCCACAAACGCTGGATACTACTGGTGGGCGTAAGTTATGCCAATGGTCAGTTGCCATTACCCAATGGTGCTTACGGTGTCGCAGCTGGTGCTGGCATAGGTGCTATATACGTCCCTGGCTTATCGCCTGTAGTTGAAGAATGGTCTGCAAGCAAATCGCCTTATTATACTTATGGTGATCCAGTGCTTCGCAATGGCTTGGTCTATTATTTAAACTACGCTTGGGATGGCTCAACAGTCGGGCCACCAGAAAGCCAAGTCGATGTCGATGGTAACCGCGTATGGTCGTTAGCACCAGCAGGAGATAATCTTTATCATGACCAACTGTATTCAAATACTAGGTTAAAAGATTTACTCAGTGGGCCTTATTATTTCTGGGGACTATTTGCCTGTCATAAATTATTTGATACTGGTTACACATACTCAGGTAAAAACCTTACTTTATTTGAACATGGTCTTACTAAAGATTCTATGCCTAATGCATATTACAATTATACAACTGAGCCTGTTAGAAGTTATAGTGTTCAGGTTGGTGCAAATGGAATACCTACAGACTTTTATAAGTTTATAATTACTAGCAATAAAACATACTTTTCGGATGGAACTAATACTGTAAATGGTATCTTTGATAGCCTAAAAGATTTTCCGTATCAAACCAGCGGAGAAGGATTAGGTGCATTGTATTATTCTGAGTCTATCAGCTACACATTGACCGCAAATAACTGGTGGCTAAAACCTGAATACAATCCTGCATCACCACTGCCTACGCGCACATTTACATATACGGACACATCGGGTGCTACAGTTAATCGTACCATAAATAATTGGATGACATTCGTGCCTGAGACTTTACTAGGTCGCACCTACGCTGGAGCATTCCGCGTCTATCGAAAAATTGGTTTTCCTAATACTTTAATCGAACGCTTTGAATTGGATAGTGTAACCCCTCTATTCTCTAACGACTAATTGACACTTTGGCATAATTAAAGACTCGAAGCAATGGCATTACCGACCCTCAAATTTTTCATAGACCCGACAAATAACACTGCTTATTATGGTCTTAATAACAATACGGTTATCACTGATCCGTACTTCTTCTACGGAGACACCAAGACCATTGAGTTATATCTACGCCAAACGGTCAATGGAACTAATCAACTTATCACATGGCCTGCTAGTCCGACCATCAAAGTCTCGCTCGGCCCTATCGATGACGTGCCTACTGCCGGAACTTTCACGGTAACTTACGGAGCAAATACGACTTCTGCGTTAGCCTATAACATCACCGCAGCTGCATTCCAAACGGCGCTGAATGCCCTCGCAAGTATCACCTCTGCTGGTGGCGTGGTCGTAACTAAGGTAGGCGATAACTACACTATCGAGTTTAATAGCACTGGAGACCGCACCGCATTCACCGCTAACACAGGTGCTTTATTCCCTTTATCAACGGCAGTCATCTCAGTCGTTCAGGACGGCACAGGTACTTCCCCTGAGATTGTAATTTTTCACCTTCGTCAATCGTCCGTAGTTAACGCGACATCGTGGACAAGCGTCGGTACAGGCACTGCGACTATTAGTACTCTTGCAGCTTGGGCTACTAGCGGACTCGACGGATCAGTGACCTACGCCCTAGCAATCGACGAGCGTATCGTAGACGGCACATTCACTTTAACATACGACGCTGACAATAACGACTACAGTTTCATTTCATCGCCTATCAATTTCGGGGCATCCGCTTTAGACATTTATAACGCCATCGGTTTAACAGGCTCAGTTAATAATAAGCCAGCTGTGAGCGTTAACAAGATTAGCGATTACTCTTATACGATTACGATTCGATACGAACCCGACGCTACTTTATCAATCGCAGCTGGTGGACTTGTAAATGCAACCGGCTATAAAGGCACGCTGGCTATTAATACGCCTGGCACGCTGGTACTCCTAGACGGCAACGAATTGGTAGAGACTTACCTTGCCGTGCAAATCACCGAATCTTCCGCACCTCAAACCGTGTTGCAAATTCCCTGCACACTTTTATCCTCGGTAATCATCAACTAATATGTCTACCACATCCGTAACATTTAAACGCGGTACTTCATTTGCCGGCACTTGCACCTACACGCCTGATGCTGGTGGCCCTGCGACGATTACAAGCGTGACTATTACTTCAACGATTATCACGACTGACGGCACTGAGTATCCTTGCACGATTACTAAGGCAGCCAATGGTTTGTCTTTCGTCGTACGCTACACTGGTGACTCGGGATCATGGGCTTTAGGTACAGCTCGCTGGGATATTAAATTTATCAACGCTGGTGCAGTCTTCTACTCGGAGACTATGCGCCTGAACATCATCGATCAAGTAACCACCTAATGAGTCTTACTATTTCTCCTTCACCGTTCGGGTCTCTGGTCGTTTCGGTGGCCGAGACAGGTTCGACTTTATCGGTTACTACTGTTGCGACTTCGCCTAGTGTTTTGACGATGGCTTTGGGTGTGCCTGGGCCTGCGGGTGCAACGGGAAGTCAGGGGCCTGCGGGAACTAACGGGACTAATGGCGTGGGTGTCGCAGCTGGTGGCACGACTGGTCAGGCATTGGTTAAACTCTCAGGCACTAACTACGACACAGGCTGGGCAACGATTACTTCGGGCGGTGGCACTTGGGGTAGTATTACCGGCACTCTTAGCAATCAGACGGATTTATATTCAGCGCTAAATGATAAGTTAAGTTTATCTGGTGGCACGATGTCAGGGACAATTTTCCTTCCCTCGCTACGGAATTTACTTAACACCGATTTAACGGTCACGGCTTATAATGACACAGGTGCAGGGACAAATTTCGTTCATACCTTTGACGCATTTGATGGGACATTCGCACTGGCTACAAATGGTGGCGGGTTAAAGTTTCCTGATGCTACGGTGCAAACCACGGCTGGACTTCCGCTTACAGGTGGGACGGTTGATGGTGATATAACTATTTCAAATTATTATTCTTTGTTATTCAATTCTGGAACTTCTAATGTTTCATTAAATGCAGAAGATGGTTTATATGTTTCCAATAACATTTCATCGATTTCGCTAACTGCAAGTAACATAATTTTTCCTGATGAGACGGTGCAGACTACGGCAGGACTTCCGTTAACTGGTGGGACGATGGCTGACGATGTTTCTATTATCTTAAATGATACTAACAATGGAATAACTGCTACATTAACAGGTAATCAATTAACAGTTCATAATGACGAAGATAATACAGACACTTTTATAAATGGTACAAATGTTGGTGCTTCTAATGTAACAACAGGACAAAATCTTTATTTTAATTCTGCTGGAATACATTTTCCAGACTCCAGCGTTCAAATCACCGCCTTCATTCCAGCCGACTGGCTCTCCACATCAGCCGCTTATTCAACATTCTTAACGCAATCCTCGGCGGCCTCAACTTACTTCCCAAATCCAACAGGAACAACTTCGCAATACATCAGAGGCGATGGTTCGCTTTATACCTTCCCTCCAGTAGGTGACCGCTACCTAACTTCCTCAACGACCACGCTGACAGTCGACTCTGGTAACGGAAAAACAATGACAGTCGGCACAGGTCTGTCTTACTCTCCGCAACAAGACATCACGGTTTCCTATAATACGGCAAACCATATGCACGGCACCGTTTTGACCTATAACTCAACGACAGGTGTTATGACTTGGGACTCAAACACTCACTCCGGCTCTGGCACTTATTCATCTTGGGAAGTGAATGTTGGCGGTGTGGCTGGCGCGGTTCTTCCTGTAGGTGGAACGACAGGACAAGTGTTAGCCAAAATTAACTCGACCAATTTCAACACGGAATGGTTAACGCTCGGCACAATGTCGACCGAACCAGCGTCCGCGTATTTAAGCACGGCATCGGCAGTCGCCAATTATCTCACGATCAGCAGTGCCTCAAGCACGTATCAGACTCAGTCAGGGATGAGTTCATATTTATCTACGGCATCTGCAGTTGCTAACTATCTAACAATTTCAAACGCAAGTAGCACCTACCAGACTCAATCAGGAATGAGCGCGTACTTGTCGACTTCAGCTGCGGCATCGACCTATCAAACTCAAGCAGGGATGTCTGCCTATCTTTCGACCAGTGCAGCTGCGAGTACCTACCAAACTCAAAGCGGAATGTCGGCTTACTTGTCCACGGCTTCGGCATCGGCTAACTTCATCGGTACATCGGCATACGCAACCACGGCACAAGCCGAAGCGATGACATCGACCACCGCGGTAATTTCACCTGCTCGTTTCCGTGATGCTTACTTTACTGCCAATGTTAACAAGCCAAACACTTCAACCTGGACAACAGGAACAAGCGGAACTGGTGGAGTAAATGATTCTGCAACTTGGGACAATCGCCGTCTACAAGGCCCAACATCAGCCGCTAATACTTATGTCCGTTGCGATCACGGAATAAATCAAGGTCGTGGACGCTATTGGGCAAATAACATCGACTGGACAAAATATGCTGCTTTCAGTTTCCGTATTTCTCAAAACGTATCAAGCCCAGATTCAAACTCGATTTTTAGAGCAGTGCTTGGTGAAGTTAACGGAGTTAATACCGGCGATCCAACCGTTCGCTCTGTTGGTATTAAATTTAACGCCAACGGTGTTATTAAAATTCTAGCCCACGATGGCACAACTTTAACAACTTATTCAACGTCCACATCGTTAGCACAAAACGTTGCCCAAGACATTTTAATCGTTTCAGACGGAAGTGGAACAGTTACTGTTTATTCAAATGGAACTTCTATCGGGTCAACGACTGGTGGGCCTACAACATTGCTCGCCGGAACTGCTCAACAAAACAACATGAACTTCCGTATTGAAAATAACAATACACCATCAGGTAATCAGTTATCATGCGTAATGTCTGGTATCACAGTTTATACTTCATAATGTCTTACACATACAAAATCACAATTCTTGGTATGCCTATGGACAACTCTGAATGTCCTCCAGCAATCATCTATGTTTTGTTCCCTGGTTATGCCGGTGAACCATGTGAACTTTCAAATAAAGATTGTACCGTCACTTTCGACACCGAACAAACCCCTGTCGACCTCGGCCCTCTGGTAAAAGTCGAACTCATTTAACCCGTAATACAATGTCATACATACTCACAGCTCTAGCCTTCCTCGTAATCGGTTTTGTCATCGGTGCGTTAACCTTTCGTAATAACGAGAAAAAGATTAACACTACGGTCGACTCCGGCAAGAAACTCCTCGATGCCCTTAAGGGGCGATGATATATGCGGATAGCAATGCTCTCACTTTTATTGATAATCGGTGTAGTGGGTTGCGTTGCGTCCGTTGATAAGACTCCGTCTATCATTGATGACCTGAGCGAACTCGACTTGTCCGACTCGGCTAATGAAGCCCTGGCTATCGGGGCAAGTAACGGCACGTCCGCTTTCACTTATGTTGGCTTAGGACTATTCACCATCGGGGCGTTTGTTTTTGCTACTGTCAGTCGTGACGGTGGATTAAAACTTATGGCCTCAGGTGCTTTGGCTGGATCAGTACCATTCGTCGTACAGTCTTCTTACTTTTCAATTATTATCAACTGCTCAATCGTGGCAGTTTTACTCATCGCCATTTACCATTTCTGGTGGAAGGTTAAACAATCGGAGAACGCAACCAATGGCGAAGAAAAGTAAAGGCCCTATAATCAAGTTAAAGAAACTTGGTAATCAAAAGGCTTGGGGAACTGCTTGGACAGAGGGACGCTATTCCTATATCGAGTTAGACCCACGACTTGGTGCAAAACGATTCCTTGAAACGGCTATCCACGAGCAGGCGCATATTTCACTACCGGAGTTTTCCGAAAAAAAAATCGACCGCCTCGGTAAAGACATTTGCCATACATTATGGAAACTTGGTTTTCGTCGCGTATTAGCAGACCCACACTCAACACCTACACGCATATCTAAATAAGATGGACTTAAACATTAATTCTTTATCGGCAATACTTTCAATCGCGTCCGCCCTCGCAGCTTGGGCAGTGATTCCGTGGAGAGTTAGCCAGGTTGAGGAACGCATCAAGCGACTCGAGGAAAGCGAACGCAACACCTCGACACGTCTCGCCAGTATTGAGACTGAGTTAAGACTGACCCGCCATACCCTTGAGCGCATAGCCGAAAAGTTGGACGTAAGCTAAGGGCTTGGGGTATTCGGACGCTCGGGGTATCAAAAGGCTTCCTAGGGCATCTGGGATAGGTCTATTGGGGGTCGCAGTGGGGTAGTCTAAGGTCTATCTGGTTAGCCTGTTTTGGGGTTAGTCAAAAGTTTTGCATTTGGGCTGGACAGTATCTGGTCAAAGGTTATGACTGATGGGGTATGAACTACAACCTATCCCAACACCACCAAAACTCCGCAGTTATGAAATTCACCGATCATAAAACTATTACTTGGCTCATCTACGAGCTGGGTTATCTTAACGACGCTATCTTGCGTGGAGACATCATCCACTTTAAGAACGCCAAGAAGTTAGCCGAGAAGCACCTCGAGACCGCTAAGAAAGAATTAGCCAGGGACGGCATCACCGACTCCTTTTTCATGGTCTCAGATTTTGGTGGTCGCATCGCGTTAAGTTACGAATATAAATACCCGGACGGCTTTGCGATTACTTGCAAGCGAGTGATTCCTACCGGAGACATTAAATAATACGACTATGAAAATTATGTCACTCATGGCATTCACGCTCATCGCTAATTACGCTCACGCATTTGACGATGTGGCTATAGCTTCCGCCATCGCTCAGGTCGA